>Ga0105048_10020733_pt1 | contig 10026 bp, 10 predicted proteins | sample MAT05_FD_78382 | JGI IMG/M metagenome (GOLD analysis project Ga0105048, IMG submission 78382) | Freshwater microbial communities from Lake Fryxell liftoff mats and glacier meltwater in Antarctica - MAT-05 | ecosystem: Environmental > Aquatic > Freshwater > Ice > Liftoff microbial mat | place... | reverse complement strand
GCAGAGTCGAGTCGGTCATGGTCCTCGCAAGGTCAGGCACGCGCGTCGTCGAGCGGGCCGATGGTCCAACGGATCTGTTCGATGCGGCCCTTGCGGCCCGCATTCAGCCGCGCAATGAGGCGCGGGGTCATCATGCGCAGCTCCTGCGCCCACCCGGCCGTGGCCACCCGCACCCGCAGGACGCCGTCGGGCGTGATGGCTTCGCACCGTGTCACGGCGGCGATCTGCGGCCCCAACAGCTCGGCCCACGAGACCACGATCTCCGCCTGTTCCAACCGCTTCTTGATGCCGGACTGCGCCTTCCACTCTTCCAGCGCGTCCGCGATCGTCGTGATCGGCTTCCGCTTGCGGGTGCTCATGAGGTCACCGTTCCGTGAGCCACGCGCCAGATCGGCAGCGCCAGCGCCGCCGGCAATTCCGCCGCGCGGGGCGCCGAGATGAACACCTGCCGCTCGCCGCCGGCCATCAGCCGTGTCGCCAGCCGCTGCTGCCGCTCGCCGTCGAGTTCGGCAAAGACGTCGTCCAGAATCAGGCCCGGCTCATCGTGCCGCGCGGCGCGGAGCGTCTCGAGCTCGGTGAGCCGAAGGGCGATTGCGGCGCTGCGTTGCTGGCCTGTCGAGCCGAAGCTCCGCAGCGGCCGGCCGTTCAGCAGCAGCGTGAGGTCGTCACGATGCGGCCCCCGTCCCGTGGTGCCGCGCGCTTCATCTCCAGCACGGGTCGCGTCGATCGCCGCCGGCCACGCCGCCGCATCCGCGAGCTCCGCGTGCCCCTCGTACGCCAGCGCCGGCGTGCCGAACTCTCCAAGGCCCGACAACTCGGCGGCCAGCGTCTCGCCGTACGCGGCGATCCAGTCGAGACGCGCCTGCACGATCGCCGCGCCCGCCTGTGCCATCGGCCCCTCGAATGCCCGGGCGCTTGCGCTGTCCTTGCGCCGGAGCGCCGCGTTGCGTTGCGATACTGCAGCACGGTAGCGCGAGAGGGCGCGCAACGTGCGCGGGTCCGCCAGCGCCAGCATGCGATCCAGGTACGCTCGCCTCACCGAGGCACCGCCGCTCGCAAGCGCGGTGTCGTCCGGCAGAAACGTCACCGCCAGCCAGGACCCGGCGGCCTGCGCCAGCCGCTCCACTGGTGCCCCGTCGAGGAGCAGCGCTTTGGCCTTGCCGCGCCTCCACGTCGCCCGGAGCGTGGTCTCGCCGGCGAGGGCCGCAACTGTACTCTCCACCACAAAGCCCGGCCCACCAAATGCGGCCACGTCGCCATCCGCTGCCCCGCGGAACGATCGGAACAGTACCGGATACGCGACTGCTTCGAGCAGGTTGGTCTTGCCGTGCCCGTTGGGCCCCAGCAGCGCCAGACCCGATGCGGGGATCGCCACGTCCAGATCGGCGAGGTTGCGATAGCCCCGGACGGTGAGATGCGTCAGCCGCACACCAGAGCCCTCAAAAATAGCCGCGTCAGGCCTCTGCTCACAGCGCGGTCAGCGGCCAGTGAACACGGCCTTCCGCTTCCCCAGAAATGCCGCCGTGCCTTCCTGCATATCCGTCGTGGCAGAGGCGAGGCCGAAATGGTTCGCCTCCAACAGGAGGGCGTCCGCTTGCGGGAGATCGTAGCCGGCATCGACCGCTTCGAGCACCAGAGCCACCGCCAACGGGGCCATCTCGAGAATGCCGGCCAAGTAGGCGCGGGCCTCGTCCAGCAGGCGATCGGCCGGGACGACGCGATTCACGAGCCCGATCTGCAGCGCTTCGGCGGCGTCGATCATCCGGCCGGTGAGGAGCAGGTCGAGCGCCCGGCCCTTGCCGACGAGCCGCGGCAGCCGGACCGTCCCGCCGTACCCCGGCCCAAGGCCCAGCTTCACCTCGGGCTGCCCGAATTTCGCCGTCTCGCTTGCGATGCGGAGGTGGCACGCCATCGCCAGTTCGCAACCACCGCCGAGGGCGAATCCGTTGATGGCGGCAATGACCGGCTTTCCGGCCGTTTCGAACGCCCGGAACGATGCTTGGCCCTCGAGGGAGCGCGCCTTCCCATCCATCGCCCCTTGACCCGCAAGTTCGCTGATGTCGGCGCCGGCCACGAACGCCTTGGCGCCGGCACCGGTCAGCAGAGCACCGCGAATGGCGGGATCCCGGCGTACGCGGGTTGCGGCTTCGCCGAGTTCGCGGATCACCGTGCCGTTGAGGGCGTTGAGCTTGTCGGGCCGGTTCACGGTGATCGTGGCGATCCCGTCGTCGACCGGATAGAGGAGCGTCTCGTACGTCATGACAGACTCGGGGCGGGGCAGGTGAAGACGCGCGGCCGGAACGCCGATCGTCCGGGCACGGTCGAAAATAACCGTCCGGGTGGCGCTCACGCCGAGTCGTGCCAGATTTGACCGCGAATGCCTACCTCCCCGACCGATTCCCCGTTCGCGCACCTCGGCTGGACACCAACGCATGGCGTCCGAGCCCTGGACCAGACCAGGCTGCCCGCCGACGAAGTCTGGTGCGATCTCGAGAGCGTCGAGGCCGTCGCCCAGGCGATCTGCTTGCTGGTGGTGCGAGGGGCGCCGCTCATTGGGCTTGTCGCCGCGATGGGTGTCGCCGGCGAAGCGCTGCGACTCGCGGCGGCGGGCGCCACGCCAAGCACGGTGCATGCCGCTGCCGTAGCGGCCGCTGATCGACTCGTTGCCACGCGCCCGACGGCGGTGAACTTGCCATGGGCCCTGGCCTGCATGCACCGCGTGCTCGACGCGTCGGCGGGGATCAGTGCGGATCAGCTCGCCGACGCCCTGCGCGCCGAAGCACAGCGCCTCTGGGACGACGACCGCCGGATGTGTGCGGCGATCGGCCGGCACGGGCTGGCGCTGCTGCCTGATGGTGCCGTGGTGCACACGCACTGCAATGCCGGCGCGCTGGCGACGGGCGGCATCGGAACGGCGCTTGCCCCCGTCTACGCCGCGCAGTCGGCCGGCCTCCGCATCCGCGTCATCGCCGACGAGACGCGCCCGCTGCTGCAGGGGAGCCGTCTGACGGCGTGGGAGATGGTGCGCGCCGGCATCCCGGTCGAGGTGATCGCCGACAGCATGGCAGCGAGTCGTTTGCAGCGCGGCGACGTCACCTGCGTCATCGTCGGCGCCGACCGCATCGCCGCCAACGGCGACGTCGCCAACAAGATCGGAACCTTGGGACTGGCGCTCGCGGCACGCGCCGCCGGCGTTCCGTTGTATGTCGCGGCGCCAACGAGCACGCTCGATCTCGCCACACCATCCGGAGCGGAAATCGTCATCGAGGCGCGGCATGCCGACGAGCTACGTCAGCTGGCCGGACGCCTGCTGACCCCCGCGCAGGCCGATGTCTGGAACCCCGCGTTCGACATCACGCCTGCCGCACTGATCACTGGCATCATCACCGACCGCGGCATCGTCGCGCCGTCGGGCATTCACGCCTTCGCCGCCTGAGCATCATGCCGCCGATTCTCGCACTCGATCAGGGCACCACCGGCACCACGGCGATCGTGTTCGAGCAGGACGGCACGATCCTGGGCCGCAGCTACCGCGAAGTGGCGCAGCATTTCCCGGCGCCCGGCTGGGTCGAGCATGATGGCGAAGATCTCTTTCAGACTTCGCTCGACGCGATGCGTGACGCCATCGCGCAGGCCGGTGTCGAACCGGTAGCGCTTGGCATCGCCAATCAGCGCGAAACCGTGCTCCTCTGGGACCGTGCGACGCGCAATCCGGTCTCACCCGCCATCGTCTGGCAGGATCGTCGTACCGCCGAACGCTGTCGCGAGCTTGCGGCGTCGCCGGCGACTGTTCGAATGCTGCGCGAGCGCACCGGCCTGCTCCCCGACCCGTACTTCAGCGCCACGAAACTCGAGTGGCTCCTGCGTGATCCCGGCCTGCGTCGTCGCGCCGAGCGCGGTGAGCTCTGCGCGGGCACGGTCGATACCTGGCTCATCGCGCGGCTCACCGACGGCAAGACCTTCGTCACCGATGCGACCAACGCTTCGCGGACGCTGCTCTTCGATCACATGGGCGCGGTCTGGCACGAGGAACTGCTGGAACTCTTCGGCATTCCGCGCAATCTCCTGCCGCGCATCGTGCCATCGGTGGGCGAGTGCGCACGCACCGAGCCGAGGCACTTGGGCATGTCGCTGCCGATCACCGGCATCGCGGGTGATCAGCAGGCCGCGCTCTTCGGAGCCGGCGGCATGCAGGCCGGTTTCGCGAAGACCACCTACGGCACCGGCATCTTCGCCTTGGTGTATCAGGGCGAACGGCGGCCCGGTGCCGCCGACGGCGTACTGGTGACGGCGGCCATCGGTCCGACCGGCGGACGGGCGTTTGCGACCGAGGGCAGCGTGCTGGTCGGTGGCGCGGCGATCCAATGGCTGCGTGATGGCCTCGGCCTCATCCAGCACGCCAATGAATCCGAGGCGCTCGCGCGGAGCGTTACAGACACTGGTGGGGTAATGATGGTGCCGGCCTTTTCCGGACTCGGGACGCCGTACTGGGAATCCGAGGCGCGTGGCACCATCGTCGGGATCACGCGAGGGACCACGAAGGCGCATCTCGTCCGCGCGGCGCTCGAGGCGATGGCGTTCGGTGTCGGCGATCTCCTGCAGGCCATGCGCGACGGATCGCCGCTCGGCGTACTGCGGGCCGATGGCGGGGTCGCGGAGAATGACTGGCTCATGCAGTTCCAGGCAGATGTCCTGGGCGCAGCCGTGGAGCGGCCGGCAATGGTGGAGACGACGGCCTGGGGGGCGGCCTCACTCGCGGGACTCGGCGCCGGCGTCTGGGCGGCACCGGACCCGGCGGTCACCCCCTGTGCCATCCGGCGCTTCGAGCCGCAGATGGATGTCCGTGTCCGGCTTCGGAAAGTCGGCGAGTGGCAGCGGGCCGTGGATTCTGCGCTCGCGTGGGCCCGGACACGAACGTGAAGCCGGCACGGGGAATCCCGATTGCGGAAGCAGGGTATATTGGTGCGCTGTCAGGATGTGTTGACACTCGCAGGTCGAGGAGAGACGTGACATGAAGGCCGGAACGAAGTTTCTGCTCGGGACGTCGGCGATCGTTGCCGCGGTGGTGCTGCTGATCGGCACCGGCGTCAAGGAGACGGGACAGCTCTTTCTGACGCCCGCCGAACTTGCGCAAAAGACCGTGGCGGATCCGTCGATCTACAATGTCGGCTTCAAGGTCGGCGCCAAGGTGATGCCGGGATCGATCGTGCGGGATGATGCCGCGCAGCGGGTCGATTTCAAGATTTCCGACGGGACAAACGTCTTTCCCGTTACCTACACGGGCCTCGTGCCCGACACGTTCACGGACGCGAACGACATCGAAGTCGTCGTCGAAGGCCGGGTGGGACGCGATGGCGTCATCCGCGCCACTGACGTACTGGCCAAGTGCGGCTCGCGTTACGAGGCCGTGCCCAAGGCCTGAGGCCTGAGGTGCGACGGATCCCATGACACTGCTCGGCACTTTCTCGCTCTGGGTCGCTCTCCTGTTGTCGGTCTGGGGGACGGTCTTTGCCTTCGCCGGCGGCTGGCGAACCCGGCCCGATCTGGCCCGCACCATCACCCGGTCGGTGCACGCCGTCTTCGCCTGCGTGCTCGTCGCGTCGCTGGCCCTGTGGAAGGGCATCATCTCGCACGACTTCAACATCGAATACGTCGCGGCCTACACCAGTCGTAACTTGCCCGGCTACTACCTCTTCTCGGCGTTCTGGGCCGGGCAGAGGGGATCGCTGCTGCTCTGGTCGTTGGTGCTCGCGATCTTCGCGTCGCTGGCCCAGCTCCTCACGGGGCGCCGCCATGCGCAGATGCTGCCGTACGTGGCCGGCGTGACGTCGGCGGTACAGGCGTTCTTCGTGCTGACGATGGTAGCGGCCGCGAATCCGTTCGATCGGCTGCCGTACACGCCGTTCGACGGGCGCGGACTGAATCCGCAGCTTCAGAACGTCTACATGACGATTCACCCGCCGATGCTCTACTTCGGCTACATCAGCACCACGATTCCGTTCGCCTTCGCGATCGCGGCGCTGCTGCAGGGCAAGCTCGATACCGGCTGGATCCACGCCATTCGGAAGTGGACCATCACGAGCTGGATCTTCCTCTCGGTCGCCATCACGCTCGGCATGAAGTGGGCGTACGTGGAGCTTGGCTGGGGCGGCTACTGGGCGTGGGACCCGGTCGAGAACGCGAGTCTCCTCCCGTGGCTCACCATGACCGCGTTCCTGCATTCGGTGATGATCCAGGAGAAGCGCGGGATGCTCAAGCGCTGGAACGTGGCGCTCGTGGCGGCGTCCTTCTTCCTGACGATCTTCGGCACCTTCATCACGCGTTCGGGCGTCATCCAGAGCGTGCACTCGTTTGCGCAGAGCAACGTCGGTACCTGGTTCCTCAGCTTCCTCATCGTGGCCGGCATCCTGACGTACACGCTGCTCTACGTCCGCTGGCCGCGCCTCGAACCCGAAGTGCCGCTGGAGAGCATGGTGAGCCGCGAGGCGGCCTTCCTCTTCAACAACGTGATCCTCGTCGGCATCGCCTTCTCGGTGCTCTGGGGTACCGTCTTCCCGATAATCTCGGAGTGGGTGACGGGCACGAAGATCACGGTCGGCGTGCCGTTCTTCAATCGCGTCAACGCGCCGCTCGGGCTGGGGCTGCTGGCGCTCACCGGCATCGGCCCTCTCATCGCGTGGCGCAAAGCGTCGGCGGCAAACCTCCAGCGCCAATTCATCTTCCCCGTCATCACGGGAGTTTCCGTGCTCGGGGCGCTGCTGGCCGCCGGCATGCGGGACGGCTACGCGCTGACATCCTTTGCGCTCGCCGCCTTCACCTTCGGTACCATCGTGCAGGAGTACGGCCGGGGCGTGCGCGCGCGCATGCGCATGCACCGCGAGGACGTGTTCACGGCGATCGGCCGACTTGTGGCGCGTAATCGGCGCCGCTACGGCGGCTATCTCGTGCACGTCGGCGTGCTGCTCTACTTCGTGGGCTTTGCGGGTCAGGCGTTCGTCGTGCAGAAGCAGGCGAATCTGAAGCCCGGCGAGTCAGTGACGCTGAAGAGCCCGTTCGGCTACGACTACACCTTTACGCACCTCGGCATCTCGCAGTACAAGCAGGCGAACCGGATGACGTCGGCCGCCTCCACGAGGATCACGCGGGCCGGCAAGCCCCACGGCGTGATGACGTCGGAGAAGCGCCAGCACTTCACCACCGATGCTTCGGGCAATGAAGTGCCGTCGTTCGAGCCGTCGACCGAGATCGGTCTGCGTACCGACCTGCGCGAAGACGTGTACATCGTCTTTGCCGGCGCAATCCGCGGCGCGGACGGGCTGCCGTCCGAAGAAGCCTCGTACCGCATCAACATCAATCCGCTCGTGATGTGGGTCTGGATCGGCTGCCTCTTCCTGTTCATCGGCGGCATCATCACGATGTGGCCGGGCTCGGGTGCCACGGCGCTCGCGTCGGAGCGGAAGGGCGAAGGCGGCTATCGCGTCGCCATGGCGGGAGCCGAGCCGTGACGGGACGTCGCGCCTGGCTTCGCACTGCCGTGCTCGCGGGGCTGGCTCCGCTCGGCGGCCGTGTGCTCGCCGCGCAGGAGCCCGGACTGATTCCGCTCGGCGGGCGCGGTGACGTCGGTGCGCTCGCCGATACCTTCTCGGTCGGCCGTCTGGGGGAACGCACCGTCCCCCTCGACAACGACGAGGCGATCCGCAAGCTGGAGCTCGGGCTCAAATGTCCGTGTCCGTGCGGCTTGGACATCTATACGTGCCGCACCACCGACTTCACGTGCACCTTCTCGCCCGAGTCGCACAAGGAGATCATGGGGTACGTGCAGGGGGGCCGATCGGCCGATGAGATCACGGCGATCTTCGTCGAGAAGTACGGCGAGAAGGCCCTCATGGCGCCGAAGGCCGAAGGCTTCAATCTGGCCGGCTACCTCGTGCCGGGGATCGCGGTGCTGATGGCCGGCACGGTGCTCACGCTGGTGCTGCAGCGGCGGGCCCGAGTGGCGGCGGCGGCGGGCGCATTCGCGGCGCCATCGAATGCAGGACTGCCGCAGGTCGGCAATGCAACGCCAGACGAACTCGAGCGTCTGCGCCGCGCGATGGCCGACGACGCATGAGCGCTGAGCTCGGCGTGTCCTCGTTGGTTTTCGGGCTCTGATGAGTGGATTGATGATCGAGACTCTCGCCGCCGTGGCGGTGGGGCTCTTCGTCGTGTTTCTGGTGCTGCAGCCGCTGCTGATGCCGGAGCCGCAGCAGGCCCCCGACCTCTCGCCGCTCGATGATTTCGTCGATCCGGACGAGACCCCTGAAGGGGCCGCAGTCGCGGCACTGCGCGAGATCGAATTCGATCGGGCCACCGGCAAGCTGTCCGACGAGGACTATGCCTACCTCACGACCAAGTACACCGCGATTGCGGTGCAGGCGCTTCGTGTTGCCGACGGTGCTCCAGCGGCGGTGCTGTCCGTGGCGCCCATCGAGGCTCGCGCCGCGCTCGAGCGGCTGGTGGCGCAACGGGCAAGCCAACTGCGCGGAGCCTCGCTGCCGGTCTGCGGCTCCTGCGGTCCCCGGCCCGAGTCGGATGCCGACTTCTGCTCCGGCTGCGGCGATGCGCTTGGTACCGGTCGCTGCCGCGGCTGCCAGGCGCCGCAGACCCCAGGTGGTCGCTTCTGCGATCAATGCGGTACGCGGTACGGAGCCACCTGAGCGCTGCGCCGTACCGCGTTGATCGGTTGTCGGGACAAGTAGCTTCTACAACTGCATGCGCACGCCCGTCACGAGACTCCGCCGGGAGAGCGTCCCGCGCTCCTGAGTGTCTCCAAGGCTCGTCGGATCGATTGGCGAGCCCACGACGCCACCGGTAGCGCGCCCGAAGATCCGGAACGCCCCACCGATCGGTGCTTCGAAGTCGATGCCTGCCTGGGCACCCACTACCGTGCGATTCGCCGTTCCCTCCGTTCGCCAGAGGCCGATCACCGGCCCCGCCACCACGCGGACATTGCCGCTCAGCGTGATGCCGGCTTCGGCGACAAGCTCCAGCACGTCGAACGTGCCGCCGCCTTGAATGGTGATGCCGTCCGATTCGCTCTCGCCCGCGATGCCAGCCACGAACGTGCTGCCGATCAGGCCCATGCGGATCCGACCAACCTGTCGATGCAGCGACACGTCGAACACGTCGGGACGGAGCGGGCGAAAGCGGATGCGACTGCCATCCTCGATCGTGCTGGTGACCACGCTGCCGAAGTAGCGGTCGGTGCGATAGCCGGCACCGACATGCCATTGCGCCGCGGCTGGTGCGGCGACGAGGCAGGCGAGGAGTGCCAGGTGCAGGGCGGATCGGGGCGACAGGCGCATCGGTTCAGTTCCGGAGTTCGAGGGTGAGATAGCCTGTCGTCGCGGCATTCTCGCCCTTGACGACCCAGTTGCCGACGGGGATGGCTTCGCCGGTGACCCGCGCCTCGATCGCGTTTCCGACCACGTCGTCGTTGGTCCTGAAGAAGTTCGCGATGGCGCCGACAAACGGGATGAGTGCCCGCGCGGCTTCCACCCGCCTCGACAGCGGCAGGCCCTTCAGGAGCCCACCGGTGATCTGCGGCCAGAGCCGCTCGATGGTCGCGATCGTGTTCGAGATCGTCGTGGTCTGCGTTCGCATGACGCACGCCCCGTCGTCGTCTTCCACGACGAAGACACGGAAGCCCTGACCCGGGTTGGCCGCTTGGTATGCCTCCAGCTGCGCGGTCGTGTAGAGCAATGCCCGCCCGGTCCACTGCAGCGACGCTTGGCGATAGTTGTAGAGCCCCTGCGCGGTACGCCCGGAGCAGCTGAGGGCGGTCATGGAGTCTTTGCCCGCGGCCTTGCCGAGCACGTGGATGTCAAACTCCGGGTCGCCCTTCAACCAGCCTTCGAACGACTGCAGATACGTCGCCTGCGTCAGGTACAGTCCGGCGGGGTCGGAGGTCACGCCGCCGGGGCTGTCGTCCACGTACAGATCGGCCGTCCGGACCGGCGCGTCGAAGTCGGTCTCCTGCGGCACAAG
>Ga0105048_10020732_pt1 | contig 10026 bp, 6 predicted proteins | sample MAT05_FD_78382 | JGI IMG/M metagenome (GOLD analysis project Ga0105048, IMG submission 78382) | Freshwater microbial communities from Lake Fryxell liftoff mats and glacier meltwater in Antarctica - MAT-05 | ecosystem: Environmental > Aquatic > Freshwater > Ice > Liftoff microbial mat | place... | reverse complement strand
CCGCGCCTGCGTCGGTTTCGGTGCCACCGTCGGTCACCACCACTGGCGCGGGTGAACCACACGCCACCAAGCCCACCACCACGCCCACGCCCACGCCCGCGAGAGAAAACGCCGTCGCCAAACGAGACAATTGCATTCGTCGCCCATAGCAAAGTCAGCCCGCTGAGCACGCTTTATTCGAATGCGCGCGAGGCAGTGCGTTCGCCGATCTTCTACCGGCGAGTCGCCAGTGGAGACATCGATGCTCCACCCCGTGCGCGCTGAATGCCAACTCGCTTGACGTGCGCGTTCTGCAGTGAGGCGACGCACTTGCGCATGACGCAGGCTGACACGCCGACTCCTGCAGGGGGAGCGCTCCGGGAGGAAGGCCACACCACCGCTCGACCGAGGTGGAATTTCGCGTCGCACCTGGATGCAGCGGGGACAGCCCGTGAGTGTCTCGCTGCGGAGCACCCTGACTTCCTTCACGACATCAGGGTGCGACCATGTGCGTGATGGGCGTTTTTGTGCGGTATTTCATACATGGTTACGGTTTCTCTTCTGCGTTCTGTCAACTGCCCAATGGCCCGACATGTACTTGCAACCCTGACGTTCTGCGCCGCTGTGATGTCTTGTCAGGAAAATGCAGCGACCACGTACACCCCGACTTCGACCTCGAGCACCGATGGCACTGGCACCTCCAGTGAGCTCGCCGCTGATCGCCAGCTGTGGGTCACGGTCGGTCAAGACGCGGTCGGCTCGCTCACCAAAAGGCTGAAGACCCTCGGCGCGACCGCCACCCTGGGGCCGTCGAAGAACGGCGTCGCGACGATGCGGGTTCGCGAGTCGCAGCTGCTGGACCTCGCGCAGGTGATGCACGATGAGTTTCACCGCTGCGGCGGGTTCGAAGTGCAGCAGAGCGAGGCTCAGGCCATCGCCGCGCTCGAGCCGGTGGCTCCGCTCCCGTTGGCCACCGCGATTGCGTACACCATCGACAACGGCCCTGTAGTGCAGACGCTGATGTCGTCACTTTCGAATTCGAACGTGCTCGCCACGGTGACTCAGCTGTCGAGCTACAAGAACCGGTACTACACCTCGACCACGGGTGTGGCTGCGGCCACCTGGCTCAAGACCCACTGGGAGACGCTGGCTCAGGGCCGCTCCGATGTGAAGGTCGAGGCCTTCACCCATGCGGCGTGGGCGCAGCCTTCGGTGATTCTCACCATCACCGGTCAGACCTTGCCCAACGAAGTGGTGGTGCTGGGAGCTCACCTCGATTCGATCAACCAGTCGAGCTCCGCCGGCACTGCGCCCGGCGCCGACGACGACGCGTCAGGCATCGCCACCTTGACCGAAGTGATTCGCACCCTGATGAGTAACAACTTCAAGCCCGCGCGCACCGTGAAGTTTATGGGCTACGCGGCCGAAGAGGTGGGCCTGCGCGGCTCGAAGGAAATCGCCAACAAGCACAAGGCCGACGGGGTCAACGTGGTCGGTGTGCTCCAGCTCGACATGACCAACTTCCATGGCTCGACCGCTGACATCGTGGTGATCGGCGACTTCACCGACGCGTCGCAGAACGCCTTTCTCGGCACGTTGATCGACACCTATGCCAACGCCACGCGCATGGCCGCGAACTGTGGCTACGCCTGCTCCGATCACGCCTCGTGGACGAACAATGGTTTTCGATCGTCGCTGCCGTTCGAGGCCGAGATCAACGACAGCAACCCGTTCATTCACACCGAGGGCGACACCCTCGCGAACAGCGGTGGCAACGTCGACCACTCGATGAAGTTCGTTCGCCTGGCCACCGCCTACGTCGGTGAGCTCGCAAAGGGTGGTTTCGGCGGCCCGACCCGCGATGGCATCCCTCCCACGGTGGGCGTCACCTCGCCGGGCAGCGGTGCGACGGTGAACGGCATCGTGATCATCGCGGCCGACGCCGCAGACAACGTGGGCATCGCGCGGGTGCGCTTTCAGGTCGACGGCACGAACCGCGGCACCGATCAGACCCCGCCCTACACCCTGGAGTGGGACACCGCCGACGAAGCCGAAGGCACCCACACCCTGACGGCACAGGCCTTTGACTCGAGCACGAACTCCACCATCAGCACCGCGGTGACGGTGACGGTGAAGCGCGTGCCCGACACCAAGCCCGACGCTGGAGTGACCGACGCGGGCATCCCCGGCTCTGCCATTGCCGTCTATGACCCCGCGCTGAAGACCGTGGCCTGCGCAGGGCTGTCGACCAGCTGCGATTCATCAGCGTTGCTGACCGGCCGTGGCGCGCTTGGGCCCGAAACCAACGCGCCCAACACGGTTTCGAGCAGCTGCGCTGACGGCTCGCAGGGCAAATTCCACAACGACGAGTCGGTCGACCGGCTGGTGGTGACAAGCCTGAACGGTGGTGTGCTCAAGGCGGGCGCCCAGGCCAAGGTCGACGCGACGGTCTGGGCCTACAGCACCTTCTCCAACGACAAGCTCGACCTCTACTTCGCGCCGAACGCCTCGAACCCGAGCTGGACGTTAATCGCCACCCTCTCTCCGACCGTGGGCGGCGCGCAGACCTTGTCAGCGACCTTCACCTTACCGGCCGGAGGCAGGCAGGCTGTGCGAGCGCGCATGCGCTACAAGGGCTCAGCTGCAGCCTGCGGCACCGGCGGGTACGACGACCACGACGACTTGGTCTTCGCGGTCGCGCCGTAGACCTCGCCTAGAGCTCGGTCTTGTTGTGCACCACGACCCCGTCTGCAACGAAGGTCTGCCAAGGTGACTCGACCGTCAGATCGAACACGGTGCGAATGTCGAAGAAGGGCGTGCGCTCGGCGACGCTGGCGAGCTGAAACTTGCCATCATTGAAGCGCAGCAGTGACGAGCGCTCTCCACTGAACCACTCGCCCGCCGGGTGAAAGGCCAGATCACTCGGGTCGAACACTGGCTGCGTCTCGGCCATGCTCAGCGTGGTGCCGTCGGCGAGCCGGAGCATGCCACACTCCTTTTCGGCACTGACGATCGCGGTGATGGTGGTCACGACGTGCTCACCCGTCTTCGGCTCGACGGCGATGATCTCGTCGCCAACCACCAGCTCCTCGATCAGACGCTTCTTGCCTGGCGTGTTGACCCAGGCGCCACGGCCGACGCAAGCGGCGAGGGGCTCACTCTGCGTAAGTTTTGATCGGGCAGCAAGCGCTTCGAAGAGACGTCTGAGCATGTCTGGTTCTCCGGCCAGCTGGGCTCACATTACAAAACCGATGCCGTCGCACACGCCAGAACGTCTCGCATGACTTTGCGGGCCGCGGGTATGAACTCCGCGCCTTTCACTGCTGAATCGAGCTTGGCGACCAACTTCATGTCGGGCGTCAAGCGGTAGACGCCCTTCGATCTTTGCACCAGTGAGGCAATTTTGGCCGGCTCCAGCAGCGCGTCGGTGCCCAGGGTCACCACCACCCGGCCGGGCCCGCCATCCATCTGGCGAAGGCGGAGCCGGCGCAGGTCGATCTTCAGCATCATCAGCTCCTGCAGGTTGTCGACCTCTTCAGGCGCGTCGCCGAAGCGGTCGATCAGCTCGGCGCGAAGGTCTGCCAGCTCGTCGCCCGACGCCGCCTGGCTGAAGCGCTTGTAGAGCACCAGTCGCTGGTGCACGTCGGGCACGAACATCTCGGGCAAGTAGGCGGGCACGGGCAGGTTCATCTCGGGCTCGATCTGTTCTTTGAGCGGCTCACCCCGTACCTCGCCGATCGCCTCTTCGAGCATCTGCGCGTACAGGTCGAAGCCCACCGCCTCGATGCTGCCCGACTGCTCTTTGCCCAGCAGGTTGCCCGCCCCGCGAATCTCGAGGTCGTGCGAGGCGATGTTGAAGCCAGCGCCGAGCTCGGTGAAGGCCTGCAGCACCTCGAGCCGACGCTGCGCGTCTTTGGAGATCTGCCGACCCTGCGGCACCAGCAAGTAGGCATACGCGCGCTCCTTGGAGCGACCGACGCGACCGCGCAATTGATAGAGCTGCGAGAGCCCGAATTGGTCAGCGCGGTTGACGATCATCGTGTTGGCGCTCGAGATGTCGATGCCGCTCTCGACGATGCTGGTGCACAGCAACACGTTGGCGCGCTTCTCGACGAACTCGAGCATCACCCGCTCCAGCGCTCCCTCGGCCATCTGCCCGTGGGCGACGACGATGCGGGCCTGGGGCACCAGGTCGACCAGAAACCGCTCCATCGAGGCGATCGACTGCACCCGGTTGTGAATGAAGAACACCTGGCCGCCGCGGGTGAGTTCGCGGGTGATGGCCTCTTTGATCTGCTGCGGGTCGAAGCGGTTGACGAAGGTGCGAATCGAGCGGCGATCGGCAGGGGGCGTGGTGATGAGTGACATGTCGCGCATGCCGCTCATCGCCATGTTCAAGGTGCGCGGTATCGGCGTCGCGGTCAGGGTCAGCGTGTCGACGGTGGTCTTGAGCCGCTTGAGGTACTCCTTCTGCTTCACCCCGAACTTCTGCTCCTCGTCGATGATGAACAGCCCGAGGTCGCGAAAGCCAACCTCGCTGGTGAGCAGCTTGTGGGTGCCGATCAGCACGTCGAGGCGCCCCTCTTGCGCGCGCTTGACGATCTCTCGCACCTCGGCCGTCTTCTTCAGGCTCGAGACCACCTCGACCGTGACCGGGTAGCCCTCGAAGCGGCGCCTGAAGGTGTTGAAGTGCTGATGCGCCAGCAGCGTGGTGGGCACCAGCACCGCGACCTGCTTGCGATCGAGCACCGCCTTGAAGGCCGCCCGCATCGCCACTTCGGTCTTGCCGTAGCCGACGTCGCCACAGATCAACCGATCCATCGGGAGGTCTTTCTGCATGTCGGCCACCACGTCTTCGATGGCCTTCATTTGATCAGGCGTCTCTTCGAACTCGAAGTCGGCCTCGAACTGGCGAAAGTAGCGATCAGGCGGGCCAAAGGCGTGACCCGGGTGGGCCCGTCGCTCGGCGTAGAGTTGCAGCAGGTCGGCGGCCATCTTGAGCAGCTGCTCTTTGACGAAGGCCTTCTTCTTCTCCCAGCTGTTGGTGCCGAGCTTGTCGAGGGTGACCTTGCTCGGGTCTCCGCCGCTGAAGCGCGAGATCAACCGCATGCGCGCGACGGGCAGGTAGATCTTGTCGCGCCCGGCGAACTCGAGCACCAGAAACTCGGCGCTCACGTCGTTGATCTGCATCGTGACCAGGCCGGCGTAGCGGCAGACACCGAACTCGGCGTGCACGCAGAGGTCACCCTCTTTGAGGTCTTGAAAGCTCGCGGCGAACCCGGCGATGTCGGAGCGCTTGCGCCGAGTCTTGCGACGGGCGCGCGAACCGAAGATGTCTTCGTCGCTCAACACCGCCACGTGCGCGTGGCCATCGACGAAGCCCTGCGAGACCTCGCCCACGAAGAGGTTGGCGTAGCCGTTGTCGCGAAGCTTCGCCGGGTCGGTCAACGGCTCGGCGTGCGCTTTGACGACGATGTTCTGATCAGCCAGCAGTCGTTTGAGCCGGTCGACCTGGCCGGTGGTGCCGCAGCCGATGACGACCGAGTAGCTCTCGTCGCGCCACACCTTGAGCCGATCGATGAGGGGAGCGAGTGCCGACTCTTCTCCGTGATGCGACTTGATCGCCTCGCGCAGGTCGCGGGTCTGACCGAAGGCGAAGCGAACGGGAGCCACTTCATCGAGCAGGCCCGAGTCGAGGGTCAGCCCGCCTCCCTCGACAATGCGAAACTTCGACAGCTTCTCGCGAAGCTCTTCGCGGCTCAGAAAGTGCGCCGAGGGCGCAAGGGTGAGCTCCGAGCGGCGCACCGCGTCGTCGTAGCTGCGCTGAATGTCGGTGAAGAGATCATCGAGCGCCTGCTCTTGCGCGGCCGGCTCGTCGACCCAGACCAGGGCGTCTTTCGCCCACAGCGGGAGGTAGTCGAACAGGCTGGCCAGGCCGCCCTCGAAGAACCCGGGGAGCAGCCCCTCGAGACCAGTGGCGGCGATGCCTTCTCGAATCTGCTCGATGCGCTCGCGCACCTTCGAGGTCGGCACGTGCTGTTGCTCGGCGGCCTCGCGTACCGCCGCCTCAGCCGCCTTCTTGGTGGCGTCGCTGAAGAAGAGCTCGCGGGCCGGAGCAATAGTCAGTGACTTCACCGGCTCGAGCGTGCGCTGGTTCTGGGGGTCGAAGGTGCGCATCGACTCGACGGTGTCGCCGAAGAACTCCATGCGAATGGGCGAGTCGTGCAGCGCCGGCCACACGTCGAGAATGTCGCCGCGGGCCGAGAAGCAGCCCGGGTCTTCGACCAGAGGCGCGTTCCGGTAGCCCATGTCGTTGAGCTTCCGGGCCAGGGCATCGCGACCGTGGTCTTGTTCGACCCGCACCACCTCGGCCAGGCCGTTGATCACCGAGTGCGGTAGCACCTTCTTCGCCAGCCCCCGCGCCGAGATGACCAGCGCGGGGAAGCGGGTGCCCTGACCCAGGTGAAAGAGGGCTCCCAGGCGCTCGCCGACCACTCCCGCGTCGGGCACCAGCTCATCCCACGGCAAGACCTCGTCGGCGGGGAGCCTCAGCGCGCCAGGCTCGAGCTTGGTGCCCTCGCCGCCCATGAAAAAAGCGAGGTCGCCGGCCAGTTGATCAGCCGAGTCTTCGTCGGGTGTGATGCAGACCAGCGGCACCTTGAGCTTTCGTTGCAACCGCGAGAGCACCCACGCCCGTGACGCCCCGGTGAGGCCGACGGTGCGCACACGTGTGCCTGGCTTGAGAGAGGAGACCAGGGTCGCGAACGCGTCAGACATCGCGCTGGTGGGTACGGCGCGAGGGCAGTGAAGTCAACGGGTACCGAGCCGTTCGAAAGGTCAGGGCTCTGACTGCGCGTGCAGCACCTGTCGCTTCAGCTTCTTCGACTCGGCCCTGACGTGCTGACGGGCCAGCTCGCGATCGCGCTCGTCACCCGTTCTCGCGGCGGCGACCCGGTCTGCAGCGACGCCTCGAGAGATCAGAAACGCGCTGATCAACCCGCTCAAACGCTCGGGTGCGAGGCCAGTGAAGTCGCCGACCTCGAGGTGCAGCCACCTCGACCAGTCGGCGAAAGCCTCGAAGGCCGAGACGTGCAGTGACAACACCAGCTCCCGCAGCGCGCGATAGCGGCCGCTGTTGCCCACCAGATCCCACGCGCGGGCGAAGCGCTTGAGGTGCTGGAGCTGCGCGAACCCGAGAGTGCTGTTCTGCAGCAGCTCGTACGGCGCGCTCGGGCTGTAGACCATCGACCACTGCTTGTCGTGGCGGATGATCGGCGTGCCCCTCAGCCGCTTCAAGATGCCGACCTGAATCTCATGCGGGTCGAGCGCCACCAGTCGATCGAACCCCGCCGCGATGCTCTGCAAGGTCTCGCCTGGCAGACCCACGATCAAATCGGTGTGCAGGTGCGCGCGCGTGTGCTGCCGGAGGTAGCGCAGGTTGTCTTCGGTCTTGCCGTAGTCTTGTCGGCGCGAGATGCGCGCGGCGGTCTCCACGTCCCACGTCTGAATGCCGACCTCGAGCTGCAGCGCCCCTTCGGCGAACCTGGCGATCAGCGCTCGAAGGCCCTCGGGGAGGCGATCTGGAACCAGCTCGAAGTGCGCGAACACGCCCAGCGAAGCGCGCTCGAGGAAGAACTCGAGAATGCGGGTGGTGACCTTCAGGTCAAGGTTGAAGGTGCGGTCGACGAACTTGAGCTGCCGCGCCCCGCGCGCGATCAGCGTGTCGAGCGCGGCCAGAAACGCCTCGGTGTCGAAGCGTCGAACGCCGTCGTCCATCGATGAGAGGCAGAACTCACACTGGTAGGGGCAGCCGCGCGAAGCCTCGACGTAGATCACCCGGTGCTGCAGGTCGCGCTCGGTGAACAGCTCGTAGGGCAACGCCACCGACGCCAGCGCAGGCGGAGCCGCCACCTGCACCCCGCGGGTCACGGGTCGGCCTTCGAGCACCGCTTCGCACAGCTGGCGAAAGGCGTGATCCGCCTCGCCCGCGATGACGTGGTCGGCGAGGGAGCAGATCTCTTGCTGCGTCTGCTCGTAGCGAACCTCGGGGCCTCCGAGCACCACCACCACCTGCGGCGCGACCCGCTTCAGAATGCGCACCACCTCGAGCGAGACCTGCGCGTTCCACACATAGATGCCGAGGCCGATCAGCTTCGGCTCATAGGCCATCAGCCGCTCGGCGATGTCGGCCGGCCGGTCGTGAATCACGAACTCGCGCAGCACCGAGCGCTCACGCAGCGCGCCAAGGTTCGCTTGCAGCGAGCGAAGGCCGAGCGAGGCGTGAATGAATTTCGCGTTCAGCGTGCTCAGAACGAGGTCGGTCATGGCGCTGGCACTCTCACTCACAGGCTGGCCCCGGTTTCAATACGGTTGATGATTGGCACTTTGAGAACCACTGGCAGACCCTCGTGAAACGCAGGCACGATGCGCGCCCCATTGGCGAGCGACGTCGGGCGAATGCCTCCTTGCACAACAGCGGTGCTCGACTTGCCGTGTCGGCGAAACGAAATCGAGTAGGGCCTCGTGTACACGGCGTTCGAAACCGCCGACGTCGAGAGCTGTTCAACTGTGGGTGCCTCGCCGTTGACTCGCTCGACGATGTCACCTGCCCTGAACCCTCCGGCAGCGCGAGCAATGGGTCAACGGAGAGCGCGAGGGGGCCTACGTCGAGTACGACCATCGCACCGGCAACATCACCGACTCGGGCACCTACCACCATGGCAAGTACCACGGGGTGCGGCGCCACTCCGGAGGCGATGGCGTCATTCAGCAGGAGTACGCGTACTCGAACGGCGAGCTGCAGGGCGTACAGAAGTCGTACGACGACGGTCTGGTCTCGCGCGTCTACTTGATGGTGCCTGGCAACAAGCGCCCGGTGGTTCAGTTTCAGCTCAACAAGAAAGGCCAACCCACCTCGCTCGAGTGCGGCGACCGGTCGATCAGCAAACAAGACGCCGAGTGGTGCGGCATGAACGGCAAGCAGAGCACCGTCAGCCTCTACGACGAGAAGGGCTCGGTGCGTTCGACCGAGCAGTACCTGTGGGGCAAGCTCCATGGCCTGAGCCGAAAGTTCAACGTCTCCACCGGCGCTGTGCGCGAAGAAGAGAAGTACGACCACGGCAAGCTGCAGAAAGACGGCGAGAAGCTCTTCAACAAGGCAGGCGAGCTGCTGGTGAAGACCGACTGCGACGACGCCCGCGCCAGCTGCACCGAGACCGAGTTCTTCGAAGGCGATGAGCACGAAGTGAAGACCGTCTCGGTGTGGAAGAAGGGTCTGCTCGCTGAACGCACCAGCAAGTATCAAAACGGCAAGGTTCGCGACTCGATGACCACCGAGAAAGATCACATGCACATCGTTCGCTACGACGATGAAGGCAGAAAGAGTCTGACGGCCTCTACATCGTCGCTCCCAGCTGGTCGTAGATGCCGTACGTGCCTGACGGTACCCTGGAGTCGTTCCGGGACGGCACACTGCGCCGACGCGAGCAGTACAAAGCGGGCGAGCTCGACGGCAAGAGCGAGGTCTTCTGGCTCTTCGATGGCAAGAAGGTTCGCATCGAAGCGGCCTACGCGAAGTCGAAGCTGCTCAAGCAGAAGGTGTTCGTGAACGACAAGCTGGCGGGTGAGCTCGAGTACAAGCCCGACGGCTCGCTCAAATCGCGCAGAGAGTACGAGCTGCCGAAGGGCATCGAGATCTGAACGGTCAGTGCGGCGTGCAGGCGTCGACCTCGTTCATGGTCTTCGCCTTCACGATGCAGTCGCGCTGAGGGCCGGTGTACCGCTTGGGGCACTCGCGCTTGAGCTCTGTCAGCCGCGGGTCGGCCAACGATTGCCGCTTGGCGGCCTTGGTGGTGGCCGCTCTGGCTTCGCTCTTCAGCTTCTTGATTTCGGGGTCATTGGCCATCGACTCGGTGACCGCCAGAGTCATCATCGTATCGAGGAGCAGCTCGCACTCGACCGCGCTGAGCGGGGCGCCAGCGTCAGGGGGCGTTGGCGCTGCGGCCGAGGCCAGACCCGAGACCAACAACAGCACGACCGACATTCGTT
>Ga0105048_10020731_pt1 | contig 10026 bp, 11 predicted proteins | sample MAT05_FD_78382 | JGI IMG/M metagenome (GOLD analysis project Ga0105048, IMG submission 78382) | Freshwater microbial communities from Lake Fryxell liftoff mats and glacier meltwater in Antarctica - MAT-05 | ecosystem: Environmental > Aquatic > Freshwater > Ice > Liftoff microbial mat | place... | reverse complement strand
GGTGCCGTCACAGTCGAAGACGAGTCCGGCAGGAATGAAGTCAGGCATGTGATCGGTGGGAGAATGACGGCAGAAACCTTTTTTCCCCTCGGGAGCGGGGCTCTATTTCTGGAGCAGGGCGAGGCGTTCGGTGACCTCGCGGCCGATCAGCGGATCGAGGAGCGGGTCCAGTTTGCCTTCCATGAGACCCGCCAGGTTGTAAAGCGTGACCTCGATCCGATGATCGGTGATGCGGTTCTGGGGAAAATTGTAGGTCCTGATCTTCTCCGAACGATCCCCGGTGCCGACCTGGCCGCGCCGTTCCTTGGCCATCTTCTCGGCTTCTTCCGCCAGCTTCCGTTCGAGCAACCGTGAACGCAGCACCATCATCGCCTTGGCCTTGTTCTTGTGCTGGGAACGTTCGTCCTGGCATCGGACCTCGATGCCCGACGGGACATGCACGATCCGCACCGCCGAGTCGGTCGTATTGACGCCCTGGCCGCCATGGCCGCCCGCCCGGCAGACGCTGATGTCCAGATCCTCCGTCTTGATCTCCACATCCACTTCCTGCGCTTCCGGCAGGACCGCGACCGTCGCCGTACTGGTGTGGATCCGGCCCTGGGCTTCGGTGGCGGGAACCCGCTGGACTCGATGGACACCGGACTCGTGCTTGAGGCGTTTGAAGACGTCCTGACCGGAGATCAAAAGGACGATTTCCTTCAATCCACCCAGGTCGGACGTGCTGGCGTCGAGGGTTTCGACCTTCCACCCGCGGTCCTCGGCGTAGCGCGAGTACATGCGGCAAAGATCGGCGGCGAAGAGGGCAGCCTCGGCTCCGCCGGCAGCGGCGCGGATCTCGACCACCGAGTTGCGGGAATCGACCGGGCTCGGCGGAGCGATGCCATCCAACAGGCGCAGGGTGAGCCCCTGGAGTTCCGGTTCCAGGCGTTGCAGCTCCTCGGTGGCCATCTGGCCGAGCTCGGTGCTCGGCGTCTCCGAGGTCAGCAACTGGCGGTTCTCCTCGATCTCCCGTCCGACCCGTACCCACGCCTCCCCGTCCGTGACCAGTTGCCGCAATCGCGAATGTTCGCGGGTGAGTTCCTGGCCCTTCTGGGCGTTGGCAAAGGCGTCTGGTGCCGACAACTGTGCCTCCACCTCGTCGAAGCGACGTCTGAACTTTTCGATGAAGGGGTGGAGATCCACGGCGGACAGCGGGCGCGACGGCAGGAAGGGTCGTGAAAAACAAACCCGCCCGCGAGCGACCCGGAAAGGTGCGCCGGCGGGCGGGTGTTGAAGAACGGGGCTAGACCTTCTTCTTCTTCTTGGAGGCAGCCTCGGCCAGTGCGGCCTGAGCCGCCTGGGTCTTGGCCAGCCGTTGTTGGAACTTGTCCACACGGCCAGCGGTATCGACGAACTTCTGCTGGCCCGTATAAAACGGGTGGCAGGCATTGCAGATGCCGATCAGGATCTGCGGCTTCGTCGAGCGAGTCGCGATCACATTGCCACAGGCGCAGCGGATCTCGCTCTGCAGGTAACGCGGATGAATGTCAGCCTTCATGTAACGAAAAAGAGGCGCGAACGTACCAGCCGCGCGCCATGTGACAAGGGGGATTTTCGGAAGACCCCTTCCTTACTCCGCTTCGCGGTCCACTCGGTGGATATGGGTCTGCCGTCGAACTCAGTGTCCGTCCGTCCCTTGAGCTGACCGTCCTTCACTTCGCCGGCCATGTTGTAGGTCATCTTGCCGCCGCTGCTCCGCTCGCGGTGAATCACCCAGGAGAACTTGGTTCCCTCCACCTTTCCCTCGGAAAGCGACATCGGCGTGCCCGTTTCCCGCTCCACCGACCCCGCCAGGCGGGTTCCGTCCTGCTTGAGCGTCAGGGCGAAGTTCACCGGATCTCCATTCGGCCCGGCCATCGTCAGGTTCCATTGGCCCGACAACGACGCCTCCTCGACCGCTGCGGATCCGCCAGCCGTGGCGGAATCCCCGAGCACGGCTGCCAACTGGGGCTCCAGTGACTCGGCCCAGATTTGATAGCCCGCCTCGCTCAGGTGCAGGAAGTCGGGCATCAACTGGCCCGGGATCAACCCCGCCTGATCGAGGTACTTGTGTCCGAAATCGACCCACAGGACCTTCTTTCCATCGACCCACTTCTGGAGGATCTGGTTTACCTGCTGGTTCTTTCCGCGCTGCGGATTGGGGTTCTCGCCGCGGGGAAAGATGGGGATCAACAGGACGGTGGTGTCGGGCAGGGTGGCGCGGAGCTTCTGGATGATGGATCCCACGCCGGCGGCGATCTGTTCCACCGTGTTGTCTTCGCCGTTGGAGTTGTTGGTGCCGATCATGACCACGGCGGCCTTGGGCTTGAGACCCTGGAGATTGCCGTTTTCGAGCCGCCACAGGACGTGCTGGGTGCGATCCCCTCCGATGCCCAGGTTCACCGCGTTCCGATGGGCGTAGTACTTCGTCCAGACGGCCTTTCCAGCACCTTCCCAGCCTTGGGTGATCGAATCGCCGATGAAGATCACCTGCGCCTTGGCACCGGCTTCGGCAGCCCGTTGATTGAGGGTTTCCTGGCGCTGTTTCCAGCCGGAATCGGTCTTGGGCGCGGGTTCATTGGCCGAGTGCGCCCACAGTCGGGAGCCCAACGCCGCAATCGCCAGCGCGGTGAGGAGGCAGGAATGAAATTTCATGCGAAGCCTCACGATCCCATTCATCTGCGCAGGCGCAAGGAGACAGTCGGCCCTGTCAGGACGGGCGATTGGGGGATTGCCGTTCCGTCGTTCCGGGAGTTCGATCGTCTCCTTCACATGTCCAAGAAACTTCGCATCCTCGCGTGGCTCGCCGCTTTCGTGGTTGGCGTGGGCCGGTTGTCGGCGGACTTCCAGATCCGCGATGGCGACCGTGTCGTCTTCCTCGGTGACAGCATCACCGAGCAACGCCTCTACACCACCTACATCGAGGCCTACGCCCTGACGCGGCATCCGGAGTGGAAGCTGACCTTCCGCAATGTCGGCTGGGGCGGCGACACCGCATGGCTCCGCCAACGCGCGCATCCCGACGAAGGCCAGTTGTTCAAGGCCGAGGGCGATGATCTGTCCGCGCGGGTCACGGATTCGGTCGGACGCGGCCTGGGTCGCGATGTCCTTCCGCTGCGTCCGACCTTCGTCACGGTGAAGTTCGGGATGAACGATCATTCCTATCAGAAGTTCCGGCCCGACATCTTCCGCGCCTACGCTCGAAGCCAGAAGGAAATCGCCACGGTGCTGGGCAAGAGCGGTGCCCGCGTGGCCTTCCTCACCCCGCAACCCATCGAGGAGCGGCGGCCGGATCCGGACCAGGACGAGCGCAACCAGTCCTTGCGGCAGTTCTCGGACGGTTTGAAGGAAGTGGCGAACGGTGCGGGCGCGACCTTCGTCGATCAGTTCGATCCCTTCATGAAGCTGATGCTCGCCGCGCGGGCGCAGGATCCCAAGGCCTTCATCGGTGGCGGCGACGCCGTGCATCCGGGGCCGTCCGGCCAGACCTTGATGGCGTGGGCGGTGTTGAAGGGGCTGGGAGCAGAATCCTTGGTCTCACGTGCAGAGATCGACGTCGCCGCCAAGAGCGCCACCGGCGAAGGCTGCCGCATCGACGGCCTCGCGGTGACCGGCTCTTCCGTGAGCTTCAGCCGTCTCGATTCGGCCCTGCCCATGCCCATCGATACCCGGGCGGAGGCAGCCCTCAAGCTGGCACCGATCCTCGACGATCTCAGCCGTCTGGAACTCAAGGTCACCGGGCTCGCGGCCGGGACTTATGAGGTGACCATCGACGGGGAATCGGCGGGGCGCGTCGAGGCTTCGGCGCTGGCCACCGGTTGGAACTTCTCCAACGTCCCAGGACCCATCACCCGACAGGCGCGCGAAGTCCTCGCCGCGGTGTTCGAAAAGAACAACCGCTTCTTCAACCGATGGCGCGACGTGCAGTTGTATTCGTTCCCGGGCTGGGCTGCCGGGCCGGAACTCGAAGCCCGACGCAACGCCGAACTCGGGAAGATCGATACCGCGATTGCTGCACTCGAAGTGAAGCTCGATGGCCTGCGCAAACCCACGGCCCACCGTTTCGAGGTCAAGCCGGTGCAACCCTGAGCAGGGATGAGCAAGCGATCCCAAGTCCGGGAGTTGATGGGGATCCAGCGGGACTGCGCGGACCCGCGGGATCACTGTTTTGAGTGGAATTCCTCCCGGCGCTGCCCGGATTCGGTGGATCTCCGGTCCTTCGTCTTGCGGGTGGAAAACCAGGGACAGACCAACGCCTGCGGGGCGTTCACAGCCTCTTCGATCCTCGAGATGCTTCTCCGGCGCGATCAGCCGGCCCGGGCCGTGGAGCTGTCGGCGATGTTCACCTGGTACAACGCCCTCGCCCTCGCGGGCGATGCGGGCAAGGACGAACCGGTCAGCACTCGCAACCTCGCCAAGGCCCTCCGCAAGATGGGGATCTGCGCCGAGAAATCGTGGCCGTTCGAACTGGAGCGGCTGAGGCAACCACCGGCCAAGGACGCCTATCGGGAGGGCAAACGGATCCGGATCCGCGGGTACCAGCGGATCGTGAAACGCGCCCCCGCAGCCACGGCCCACGGGATCCGCGTCGCGCTCTCCCGGGGCTTCCCTGTGTTCCTTGGGATCTGGCGCCGCGATTATCTTTTCGAGAGCATGAAGGGGGTTCCCCTCGCGGCGCAGCCCGCCCGATTCGAACGCTTCCGGGAGTACAAACGGCTCCGCAAGATCGGACATTTCATGGCCATCGTGGGCTACCAGCCCGAGGGCGCCTTGGTTCTCAATTCCTGGGGACCCGAACATGGCGACCAAGGCTACTACCTGATGCCCTGGAAAGTCGTGGTGAACGAGTCGTTCGACATCTGGGTCATCACCGGACTTCAGCCGCAACGCCGTCCCCGGACGGCAGTCGCAGGCGTGGAACCCCAGCGTCGGGGTGCCCCCGCTGTTCTCTCAGCCACAGACCCACGGCTTCCGTCCGGTTCTTCACGTTGAGCTTGTCGAAGACGTTGCCCAGATAGTTCTTCACCGTGCCCTCCGTCAGGTGAAGGAAGTTGGCCACCTCCTTGTTGGTCCGACCTTCCGCCACAAGGGCAAGCACGCGACGTTCCTGGGCCGAGAGCGGGTCCAACCGACGCATCTCCCTGCCCGTGGACTCCGGTTGGCGCATGGCCGTCGCCAGCGAACGCGCCGTCACCGGGTCGAGCGCAGTTCCACCGTCGGCGACGATGCGGAGGGCCGCCGGAAGATTGGCGCCGTCCACGTCCTTCAGCAGATAGCCGTCCGCCCCAGCCCCGATGGCGGCGACGACCGATGCGTCGTCGGCGTAGGAAGTGAGGAACACCACGTAAGGCGCGGGAACGAGTTCCTTGATGCGGCGACAGGCATCCAGCCCGCTCATGTCCGGCAGGCGGAGATCCAGCAGCACGAGGGTGGGCTGCAACTCGAGGGCGTAGGCGATGCCCTGTTGTCCGGTGGCCGCCTCCCCGATCACTTCGATTCCCTGGGTGTTGCCCAGGACTGAACGCAGACCGACCCGGACGACGGGGTGGTCGTCCACGATAAGCACGCGGATCAGCGGGGGGGGTGGAGAGGGCGTTGGATTCATGAAGGCACGGGGCCGGGGAAAGTGATCTGGATCCGGGTCCCCAGGCGCGGGGCGGTTTCGAGTGTCAAGGTGCCGCCGAGTTCCGCGGCCCGTTCCCGGAAGCTGCGCAGGCCACGGCCGCCATGGGGTGCGGCGGTGTCCGGATCAAATCCCATTCCGTCATCACGGATCTCCAGGCACCAGGAACCGTTGCGCATGCCGCCCGCCAGGCTGGCCCAGGCCGCATCCCCCTCCGGGAATGATTCCAGGCGAAACCAGCCCGATAGCGTCCACATCGGCCCCACCTGCCAGCCACCGAGATCGACGAACTCGTTGAGCCCCGCTTGGCCGTTGGATTGATAGGCCGCATCCCCCTCCACCTGGACCAACTGGGCCCCCTCCAGACGCGGAACAATGCCCCCGCCCAAGCCCGACGCCTCATCGCCGTTCCAGAAGCCGGCCCAATCCACCGGCACCCCGCTCGGTAGCCGTGGTAGCCACGCCACCGCGGCCAGCAGCAACAGCCCTGAGGCAGCCCATCGCAAACGGCGCAGCCACCGGACGACCGGTTGGGGCCATTGCGTGCGGGGGGCGGAACGGATGCTCGGAAGGCTCGACACGGGAATCAGGAAAAATGCCAGCGCTCAGCCACTCTGAGGGGCGCGGGGATTGGGGATATACCTTGAGGCATCGGAGCCCGCCTGACCTGAAGAAGCCTTGAATCTGGTGGGCACCGTCCATCGAACCTCCTCAACCAAAGTCAGAAACCGAAGAATTCCATGAGTCATCGAATTCGCGCCGCCCTGACCGGAGTCGTGCTGGTCGGTGCCGGTTTCGTCCTGCTCCACTTCCGCAAGACGGCCTGATCGGGACCCTCTCCGTCCGCTCACCGGTCCTGGTTGAAGGGAGACGGGAGCGGATTCAACGCCGAGAACGGGAAGGCTCGCCCCTTCGATGGCTCTGCGTTCCCCGCGTCTCTGCGGTCAAACTCCGGTGCCGACGGCCGATAACGGCCGGTGGATTGTCCGAAAAGGAACGAAAGGAGACGAAAAAAGAGGAGGCCGAGTGGGCGCGATTCCGGTCGTCGGGAGAAGGCAGTGGCTGCGGCTCCCTTCTTTTGATTCTGTGTTTCTTTCGGCCAAACGGCTGCGGCACTGCGTTCCAAGTTCCGCGGCCGCGACCGAACTCTGGAGGGACTCGCGGAGCTTGTCCCTCCGGGGGGAGCCGGGCATTTTGGCGGAGTGAAGTTGTTGCAAGGACAGATCTGGCGGTCGAGCGAGGGCTACGTGCGGGTGGTCAACCTGGAGCGGCTCAAGGTCGGGTATAAGAAGATCTCCAACATGGAATCCGGCGAGGGTACCCATCATGAGGCCACCAAGAAGGAGTTCTGTCGGATGCTCAAGGGCGCCACATTGGTGGGGTGAGCTGACCCTTGCGGCCCGGGCGATTTCACCGCGGAGGCGCTGAGAACGCAGAGCCATCGCAGGACCAACCGGCTGCCCTCCGTCTTCTGCGGATGACCCCGGGGTTTTCCGGAGGAGGCGTTCAGGCGGTGGCCGCCATCGCGGCCCGGCGTTGGGCGAGGAGGTTGTCGGCGGTGTAAAGGATCAGGGCGATCCAGATGAAGGCAAAGCTCGTCATCCGCGTGGTGGAGAACGCCTCGTGATAGACCCAGATCGCGAGCATCAGCTGGAGGGTGGGGGAGAGGTACCCAAGGAGTCCGAGGCTGGACAGGCGGATATTCCGGGCGGCATGGGCGAACAGCAGCAGGGGCACGGCCGTGACGATCCCGGCACTCAAAAGAAGCAGATGGGTGCGGAGATCGACCCGTCCCAGGGCGCCAGTCCCCGTGTGATGCCGCCAGAGCAGAAATCCGATGGCCAACGGTGCGAGCAACAGGGTTTCAACCGCCAATCCCGGGATGGGGCCGAGCGGGGACAGCTTGCGCAGGATGCTGTAGAATCCCCAACTGCCAGCGAGGGCGAGGGCGATCCAGGGGAGGCGTCCGGCCTGGAGAATCATCAGGGCGACGCCGACGGCGGCAACACCGACAGCGATCCACTGCCCCCGACGCAGCTGTTCCTGAAGCAGGAAGCGTCCGGCCAGAACACTGATCAGGGGCAGCAGGAAGTATCCGAGGCTGGTCTCGATGATCTGTCCGTGGTTGACGCCCCAGACGTACACCAGCCAGTTGGTGGTGAGCAGGACGGAGCAAAGAGTGAGCCGGGCGATGGATCGGAACGAGCTAAGGGCCTTTCCCACCTCCTGAAGTCCCCCCGGACGACCGAGCACGAGCAACATCAGCAGGACCAGTGACCAGACGTGGCGATGGGCAATCAGTTCCACGGGATCCACGGCGGCGAGTGGCTTCCAGTAGAGCGGGACCAATCCCCAGAGGATGCAGGCTAGCGCTCCGGCCAGCGCTCCGGAACGCGCGTGGTCAGGCGGCGTTTCAAGCGGTGAACGCACGGGGAGAACCGTCCCGAAGAGTGATGCCCGTGGCCAGCCGGGAGTTTCCCTTGGAACTGCGGGGAGCGCATCCGGTCACGGCTCTTGCTGGGACCGTGGGCGTCCTCGCCCGCTGCCTTCCTTGGGCGAGTTCCACGAGTCCGTGAACGTTCCCCCACCCGACCAGAATGCGCCTCGTGACCTCGTCTCCTACCGCGCGGCAGTCAACGTCCGCAGGGCTCGTCGGCAGAGGTACCGGGTTTCCACCGTCGGCGACTCGGTCAACCATCGGTCGCACACCGTGCGCACCCAGTCGGGTCGGCTCTTCGACGCGTCATTGAGCCAGTTGGCGACCGAGTTCTGCACGTAGCGCGCGGGATCCGCCCGGAGGGGTTCGAGCAGCGGCAATCCCTTCTCCGGATGTTCCCGCAGCGCGGCAATGTGGCGGCACCAGACCCCTCGCGGCCGCGTGGCTTCGGTGGCGAACCGGCGCAGATTGGGATCCGCTTCCCACACGAAGGGCTCGAGCCATTGCAGGGCCGGATCGAGTTGAGCTGCGATGTCGTTGCGCACCGCCATCCAGGCGCACTCGCGCACACTCATGTTGCGGTCCGTGGCGAACGGACGGATCCGATCGAGTTTTACCTTCAGGTCCAGATCGCTGCGGACCCCGACCAGGTGGCATCCCCAGCTTCGCACGAGATCCGAAGGATGTTGCTGGAGGGAATCCACGGACTGGTCCAGGGCGCGAGTGCCCGCAATCTGGGAGCCCAAGGCCGACGCAATGGCGACGAGACGCCGCGGTGCGGTGGGGTTCTCCAGTCGGGCAAGGACGTTCACAATGGCGGGAACCACCTGCCCCAGGCCGAGCGACGGGAGGACGTGCCCCGCCAATGCGCCCTGATCAGCCACCAACCACTCGGCGAGATTGACGGTCTCCAGCCGGCCCGTGTCGAGCAGGGCGCGGACCGGTTGCGGAACGCCGGCGGTCGTCGGGGAACCCTTGCGCCGAAGGATGGATTCAGGGAGGGCGTCGGGGCTGCTCATCGCATCTCCGCTCAAGCGGCGACGGCCTGCATCTGACGGATCCGATCCAGGTTGGCCTCAATGCGGACGAGGTAGGGGTTCTCTCCGTGACCGGGAGCCACGGGTCCATCGGCCAGATGCCGGTACAATCCAACGAAGTCCTTCTCGATCTTGGGAAGCACGTACTTTTCCCAGAACCCGGGGGTCTTCTTCATCAATTCTTGGGCACTGGAGAATCCGGCGGCCCCCGGCAGGCCGCTGTGCCTTCCCGCCTCGACGAACTCATCGAAGAGGATCGGGAGCTTCTCCACGTAATCGTCGGCTGCCATCTGCCCCAGGAGATCGGCGGTTCCCAGGGCATAGCCGCAGACGCGCTCCGCCTCGGAAGTGAAGGGGATGGAGCTCACATTCGCGCCCATGCCCGTGCAACGGATCATGTTCTTGACCGAGAAGATCTGGCTGGGCGAATACCCCTTCGTCAGCAGCATGCGCTCGGCGAAATCGCAGCTGCGATGGACATGGGTCGGAGTGTACTTGGCTCCCGTGCCGGAAATGTCATCCCGACGTTTCAGATAGCCGGTGTCGTGCAGCAGGATGGCCAGCAGACAGAGTTCGAAAGTCGCCTTGTCCACCGCCGGTGCCACCCCCGCCGCCGCCCGCCCCCGGAGCAGGGTGCTCAGGCACAGGGTCCCCTGAAGCGTGTGCTCCAGATCGTGGTACCGGGCGTCGATCGCGAGAAACTCCGGGTCGCGTCCGGTAAAGCAATCGATGGCCCAACTGAAGATCCTCGGCACCATTTTGCGGTCGCTGCCAGGGAACAGGGCCAGGTAGTCGGCCCGGACCTGCGCCGCGACTGCCATCGAATCGTGGGTGTCAGCACGGAGCAGCATGATAGGAAAGACTATGACGTTTTCGCGGGCATGCACGAGCATCGCTGTACGCAAGACCCG
>Ga0105048_10020729_pt1 | contig 10027 bp, 8 predicted proteins | sample MAT05_FD_78382 | JGI IMG/M metagenome (GOLD analysis project Ga0105048, IMG submission 78382) | Freshwater microbial communities from Lake Fryxell liftoff mats and glacier meltwater in Antarctica - MAT-05 | ecosystem: Environmental > Aquatic > Freshwater > Ice > Liftoff microbial mat | place... | reverse complement strand
GTGCCACCTGTGCTGGCCGTGCCACCAGTGGTGCTGGCCGTGCCACCAGTGGTGCTGGCCGTGCCACCAGTGGTGCTGGCCGTGCCACCAGTGGTGCCAGTGGTGCCAGTCCTGGTCGTGCCACCTGTATCGAGTGCGCAGCTCGCCGCGAGAAGCCCACAGGGAAGTGCCAATGCGCGGAAATGTCGGTTCATCCTTTTGGTTCTTTCTCGTTTCGTGCGTGGTGATTGCAGCGCGCCGTTCAGCTACCCGGCACGCTTCCGTGCCGCCGGTCACCGTTGATTTGACAACCGCGGCGCGCGTTCACACGATGCAGAAGAAACCGTCGGCTCTGGCGCGTCCGTCTCACACCCAAATGGCCGCACCCGTCTGATTTGATCACGGCACGGACGAAGCGGGGGACTATCGTCGGCAGCCGAACGGACAACTCTGCCGGCCCGAAAGCCGCCCTCCCCCTGACGCTTCGCCCTGTGCGCTCGCGCTCAAGGGCGTGTAAATGCCAGCCTGCGGGGGCACTTGGAGTGTCAGAGTTAGCCAGTGGCCGCGGGATCGAAGAGCGGGAGCGCGTCGCGCAGGGCGCGAGAGGTGCCGACGAAGTACACGATATCGCCCGGCTCGAACGCGGAGTGGGAGTCGGGATTTTCCAGCAGCTTGTCACCCCGCCGCCCGCCCACGACCAAGGCTCCCGTGCGGGTGCGCAGCTTTAGGGACACGGGCGACGCGCCCGCCGCAAGGCTCTGCTCGCGTACCAGCGCCGATTCGATCTTGAGCTCGGACAAGCCGCCCATTTCGCCAAGCGGGGCACGGTCTGTTTGCGCTCGCTGGTTTGGGTCTGTGCCCGCACGGCCGCAATACTCTGATCGATGAAGTTGCGAGGCATTTCGATGCTGCGAAGGAGCCGGGCTATCACCTCGACCGCGCCTTCGACCTCTTCAGCCACCACATCCCGTGCTCCGATCTTGAGCAGGCCCTCCCGCTCGGCCAGGTAGCGGGTTCACATCAGCACGGGTACGGCGGGCGCGACCCTGCGCAGCATATCCACCACGCGCACAGCCGCTGGCTGGTCGTTCATGAGCAGGACCACCAAACGTGCCTCGGAGAGGTGCGCGTGGCCCAAGGCTTCCTCGCTGGTAGCGTCGCCATAGTACACTGGGGGTCCGAGCTCCTTGCCCTTGCGCACGTTGTCCGCGTTCAGCTCCAGGACCAAGAACGGAGTCCCGGCAGCGGCCAGCGTGCGCGCAGCAAAAAGCCCGGCCAGACCAAAGCCGATGATGATAACGTGGTTTTCGAGCCTTCGGCCCTCATCGGCTTCGTCGATGCTCCGCACGCCGATCAGCCGCTCGAGCGGCGCCAGCAAGCGCTCCCCGGCGGTAATGTGCGGCGCCACCCGCACGAGTAAAGGGGCCAGGAACATGCTGACGATACCGGCGGCTAAGAGCGGTCGCAGAGCAGCTTTATCAATGACGCCGTTGTCTTCAGCCAACCGAGCAAGCACGAAGCCGAACTCGCCAAACTGAGCGAGTCCCACGCCAGCCAGCCAGGCCACGCGCGAAGGGAAGCGCATCGCCATGGCGGCGAGTGTGGCGACCCCGCCCTTCGCCACCAGAAAGCCAAGCAGTAGCCCCCCAACGAGCAGCGGCTGGTCGGCGACCACCCGCGCGTCGAAGAGCATTCCGAGCGAGACGAAGAAGATGCTGACGAACGCGTCGCGGAGTGGCAAAATGTCGCCCATCGCCCGATGGCTGTACTCGGTGTCGGCCACGACCGTGCCGCCCAGAAATGCGCCGAGCGCTAGCGATAACCCTACCAGGGACGTGAGCCAGGCTGTGCCGATGCACAACGTAAGGATGGCCAACAGGAACACATCGCGACTGCGGCTGGCGTCCACCCAGCCCAGCACCTTCGGCACCACGCAGAGGTCCTGGAAGATCAGGGTACCAACGATGAAGCGTCCGTGAGGAGCGTCGAGCTCCCGCCGCTCTGCCAGGGCGCGCAAGACGATGGCCGTGCTGGAGAGCGCAAAGGCGAAGCCGTAGAAGACAGCGCGACCCACCGGCTCACCGAGCCCGACCGCGACCAGCGTGGTGATCCCCGTGGTGAGCCCCACTTGCAGCGCTCCGCCCAGCGCGACCTGGCGAAGAATGTTGCGCATGCGGGCCAACGAGAACTCGAGGCCGATCGAGAAGAGCAGCAATACCACCCCTACCTCGGCCAGAAACCTCTATCGCCTCCACCGACTTCGCGACCCGCAGTCCGAAGGGACCGAGCAGCGCTCCGGCCGCCAACAGCCCCGCCACGGTGGGCAGCTTGAACCTAGCCAGGATGACCGTAACGGCCACGGCGAGAGCCGCCACGAGTGCAAGCTCGTCGAGGAGCGGAACGTGTCCCATTGAGGTCGGGCATTCTGACACAGGCTGAAGTTTTTTCGGTCTTTAGAGCAGCCGGTGGGCTGGCTACACTCAGGAAACGCATGAAAGCGGTCGTCGAGATTAGACTCGGCGGTATGCGCTTGCCCCCTCCCCACTACTGCTCGCCACGGGTTGTCCACCCTCGGCTAACAAGGCGGAGCCCGCTCCCGCCCCGTGCAAGAAACTTGGCGAGCAGTGCCAGTTTGCCCCGGGCAAGCTCGGAATTTGCGCGGAACGCACCAACTGCCCGGTTGGCGAGAGCTGCCTGGTCTGTCAGTCGCAGCACTAGCTTAAAACCGGCGCTCTTGGCAGAAAACGCCCCCATTTTTGTGCTGCACCAGTTGGGCAGCCTAACGCCGTCCACCCGCTAAGCGGCGTTCTTCCCGCAACACTTCTTATACTTCTTGCCGCTGCCGCAGGGGCAGGCGTCGTTGCGGCCGATGCGCGGGCCTTCGTTCACGACGGGAGGCCCTGAAACTTCTTGGCCATCGACGAACACCCAGCGGCCATTGGCCTTGCGAAAGGTGGCGCGTTCGCGGTGATTGATCGTGGTGTTCTTGATCTTGTAGCGAGCTAGAAATTCGACGACGCCGGTGTCGTCCTCGGCCGTGCCTTTTTCCGTCTTCAGGACTTCTAGGCCGAGCCATTCGGATTGCTTGGACCAGGCTTCGGTGGTCTTCCGATCCATTTCGTCTTTGGCATCGGGATCGTAGGTGCTGGCGATGTAGTCGATGTCGCACTTGGCGTACGCGGTGTAGCGTGAGCGCATCAGCGCTTCGGCGGTTGGAGGCTTGCTCTTGCCCTCCAGATAGGGGCCGCAACACTCTTCGAAGGAAAGCCCAGTTCCGCAGGGACAGGTCACGTGATTCAAGCTCCGGTAGATAGATGGCCGGTGGGTTGATTGAGGGCGGCCAAAAGTTTTCCGTGGATGCCACCGAACGCACCGTTAGACAAGACCGCGATGGAATCGCCAGGGGCGGCAAGCTTCAGAGCTGCCTCTAAGACTTCATCAATGCTGGTACAGGCGAGAGCTTGAATTCCGCGCGATTCTAAGGCGTTTCTGAGAATTTCTAGGTTCAGGGCCTCGTGCTCGGGCAGGCCCTTCCGCCCAAGCGGCGCCAGAAGCACGATGTCGGCGGCGCCAAAACTTTCCGCGTAGGCGGCCTGATGCAGGTTGCGGCACGCGGTTGCGCTTCTCGGCTCGAACAAGACGAGCAAACGCCCGGCGCTGTGGCGAGCACGCAGCGCTTGCAACGTTTCGCGTACGGCCGTCGGATGGTGAGCGAAGTCATCGTAGATGCGCACCCCCCCCACCTCCCCCACCAATTCTTGTCGCCGACGCACTCCCTTAAAGGAACTGAGAGCACGCGCCGCCGTCACCAGGTCACACCCAAAGCCTTGCGTGGTGGCAGCCAGCGCGGCCAGCGCATTCTGCAGATTGTGAGTTCCAGAAAGCGGAATGGCATAGCGCCCTGCCGGGACACCGCCGGCAAATAGATCGAAGCTCATGCCGGATGCGTCGGTGGCAACCGGTGCCGCCACCCAGGGCGCGATCGCTCCGTAGGTGGGCGCGCCTTCGAGCGAATAGAAGGTAACCGGAGCGCGCGCGTGTTCATTCACGACTCGCACGACGTTCGGATCGTTGGCGTTGGCCACGATCAGTCCTGTTTCCGGAATTTGCCGCACAAATGCCGCAAATGCGGCGATATATTCGGCAACGTCGGGATAGATGTCGATGTGGTCGTGCTCGATTGAGGTGATGATCGCCACTTCCGCTTGGTAGTGCAGGAACTTGGCGGTCTTCTCGAAGAACGCGGTGTCGTATTCATCGCCCTCCAGCACCATGGGCGTCTTACGCACCGCTAACCGAATCAGGCTCTTGCGATCAGATTTCGGAGATCGAAAACCTCGCCCAAAGTTGCCGGGCAGCCCACCGATCAGAAAGCCCGGAGCCTTTCCAGATTGTTCGAGGAGCCACGCGCAGAGACTGCTCGTCGTGGTTTTTCCGTGCGTGCCCGCCACGACCAACGGTGAAGTATTCGGAAGCGCGAAACGCGCGAGCGCTCCAGCAATGTGAGTGAAGGGCAGGCCTTGGGCTTGTGCCGCTAATACTTCTGGATTGTCTTTCCGGCACACGTTGCCGACCACCACCAGATCGAGAGCAGGCGTGATGTGCGAAGCTTCATAGCCTGTTTTGCATTCCACACCCCAAGCCAGAAGCTCCGGGCCAATCGGTGGCTCAAATGCCGTATCGCTGCCTGATACATGGTGACGCAGCTCAACGAGCAGGCCCGCTAAGGCACCCATGCCGGTTCCAGAAACACCCACCAGGTGAATGCGCATCGGCGCCTGCATACCACCTGGGACGAGGCATGCCAAAAGAGACGAATGCCTCAGGTGCGAATCACCACGCGTACACGTTTTTGTCCGTCTTCTGCGAAGGCTGCGTGCCAGCCGGGAGGCAGCTCGGGGTCAACCCAGGACCACACGCGTCGCGCATCCGCGGGCGAAAGCTGGACGTTACCGGGGCCAAATTCGATGCCGAAGCGATCGTGCCAGAAAGCACCGTGGAGCAGCTGCCCAGAGCTCAACTCCAGCACCCAGGGCACGTTATAGACTTCGTAGCCTTCGGCGGGGCGAGTGGGGTCGAGCTCGACCTGTGTGATGTGTTTTCCCACAATTTCGAAGGTGCCGCGCGTGGTGGACGCCGAGCCGTTTTCGTCGTCGAGGCGATCGCGGCCAACGCTCGCTAGCGTTGCAAATACAGGCTTCTTTCCTTCATAAAGCACGACGGTGCCCATGGCGACGCTGATGTCGATCCACTTCTCCTGGTCGGTGACAAAATCAGGAAACGTGTTGCGCAAGCGGATCAGCGTGACATCTTGATGCCGCACGAAAGTTTCGGTTCTGGTGGCCCAATACTGCGAGCCCTGCACGGTACGGTACTTTCCCGTGAGTTCGAGCTGCACGTGATAGGGCAGTGGGTCTGAAGGCTCCGGGTGCTCTCCAGTTAACGTCCAGGAGTTGATGCCGCGTTTTACGACAAACGCAGACGGTAGCTTGAGCTGTTCGGTCAGCTCAACGCCCGAAAATTTGGGCAGCTGCACGGGCGAGAGCTCAGCCGCGTTCACGAAGCTGCCGTTGGTGAGGAGCGCGAGACGCAGCAGGGAGTCGTGCGCGTCCTTCGCTGACCAGGAGCCCACCACGGCGATTCGGCTGTGGCGTGGCAGTTTGCTAGTGGCTTTGACGCGGCCGGGGTGTTCACGATCCACGCTGTAGAGCTCGGTGGCTTTCTGTACCTTCGCATACGTGTAAGGGAGCGCCGCTTCGAGCTTGGGCGAGAGTGCCATGGCCTGGAGCGTGGGGTGCGTCATATCGAGCGTTGCGCCCTGATCCAGACACACGAATCCGCGCGGTCGGATTGCGTACCAGCCTCCTTTACAACCCTCGGCATCGATCGGCTTTTCTGAACGAGCGACGCGTGCGCCTGCGTGCAAGTAGCCGAGGCGAACTGCGTTGTTCGCGGGATGCGCAAAGATGGGCGTGAGGTTCGCGACAGACCCTAATTTTGGCCCGTTTTCACGCGGTACCGGCGTCGTGCTGAAGCCCTTCTCACGTTGGACACTCAGAGCCGGTGCAGCGCGCTCCTTTCGACAAGCTGAAGCCAAGCTAAGCAAGCAGACGCCCAACAGCAGCTTTCGCCCTGACCGTCGAAGGGCTCGTGGGAGTCGAGCGTCCATATTCTAGCTTGCATGCATGGCATGCTGGGCGCGATCAGGCCTAGTTTGTGGCAACTTTTGGGATGCTGTGAGCCAGTGCTGCAGCCCGAGGCTGACCGTTACTTCGAGCCCAGCACTCCCGACACCACCCGATCGCGTTGGCCATAATCTTTGTTGACCAGGATGGCTGAGAAGCCGGCGCTTTCGAACAGTGAGCGCACTGCTTGGGCTTGATTCCAGGCAATTTCAACGGCGAGCAGGCCACCGGCGTTCAAGTGGCGCGGCGCCTCTTGGATCAATCGCGCTAGGATCCTGGTTCCCTCGGGGCCACCGAGCAGGGCTAAGTGCGGTTCAAAATTCACAATCCCAGCATCGAGCTCTGGGACCTCGGCGTCGGGGATATAGGGCGGATTGCTAACGATCAGATCAAAGCTGGTGTTGGCGGGCGCGGCCTCAAACAAGTCGCCCTGGCTCCAACCCACGCTGAACGCGGCGCTCAGCCTTTGGGAATTATTTTTGGCGACAGCCAGCGCACCCTCTGAAATATCCGTCGCAAGCACGCTCCAGGTGGGCCGCGCCTTGGCGAGGCTCAGCGCAACACAACCGCTCCCGGTGCAGAGATCCAAAGCGCGGCCGTACATGTAAGCGGCCTTGGTCCTGGAAAGCGCCACATCGACCAGTGTTTCAGTGTCCGGCCGAGGAATGAGCACGCGCTTATCTACGCGAAAGCTATGCCCGTAGAACTCGCGTTCGCCCAGAATATAGGCGATCGGTTCGTAGCCTCGGCGGCGCTTGATGAGCGCGCGGAAGGCGTTCAGTTGGTCTTGGGTTAACTCCCGAGTGGCTTCGAGGATCAGCTTCAATCGGTCAAAGCCGAGCACGCGCCCGAGCAAGAGCTCCGCATCCAGGCGTGCACTCTCGATACCACGCTTGGTAAAATCCTCGGCGGCCCAGCGCAGGACGCGCTGGACTGTCCAGGCTTGTGCTTCTTCCGATTCACTCACCCATTCGTCCCTGAGTGCGCCTGTGCCAGCGCACGATCCACGGCACTCGTGACATGGCTCTGCACTTCATTCAGGCGTTTTTCGGAAGGCGCCTCGAAGCGCATCACCAAGATCGGGCCTGTGTTGGAAGCGCGCACCAGAGCCCAAGCACCGTCCGGATAGCGAATGCGCACGCCATCGATCTCGTTCAATTTGCCCTCACTCGATAGCTCCTCTTTCACTCGCCGCACGACCTCGATCTTCAGCTTATCCGGGCAATCTTTGCGGATTTCAGGGGTGCTGTGACCCTTCGGGACATCGGCTAAGAGCGCGCCTGGGCTCTGCTTTTTGGCACTCACGATTTCGAGCAAGCGGAGCGCCGCATAGATGCCGTCGTCATGGCCAAAGAAGCGATCGGCAAAGAAGAAGTGACCGCTCATTTCGCCAGCGATCAGCGCCATGCTCTCTTTCATCTTGGTCTTGATCAGGGAGTGCCCCGTCTTCCACATGATCGGTTGGCCACCTCGACTCGCGATCGAGTCAAAGAGTGACTGAGAGCATTTCACGTCTCCAATCACTGCCGCACCGGGGTGCGCCTCCAAGACCGGCCGGGCGAGCAACGCCAAGAGCCTATCGCCCCAGATGATCTCCCCCGTCTGATCGACGAGGCCCAGGCGATCACCGTCACCGTCCCAAGCCAGACCGAGCAAGGCGTTGTTCTCACGCACCGCAGCGATCAGGTGCTGCAAATTCTTCTCTACGGTGGGGTCCGGATGGTGGTTAGGAAACGTGCCATCCATATCGCAGAACAAGGGAATAGGAGAAAATCCGGCATTTCTTAGGGCCGTCAGCCCAAGCGGGCCCGCTGAACCGTTGCCCGCGTCCACCACAATGCAGAAGTTTGGATCGGCGATCTTGATGTTGCTCTGTAAGAAAGCCAGGTACGCATCTTGGACGTCGAGTGTTTCGAGTGTCCCGCGCCGCTCCTTCTTGAAGGTGAGAGTCTCGACCTTCTGGCGGAGAGCCTGAATAGATTCGCCAAAGAAGGAGGACTTGCCGCGCATGATCTTGAAGCCGTTATCGGGCGCGTCATTGTGGCTGCCGGTGATCATGATCCCGCCGTCGGTTTGCAGATGATGCACGGCAAAGTACATGAGCGGCGTGGGTCCGATCCCGATGTCCACCACTTGAACACCCGTCGCCATCAGCCCGCCCACGAGGCTATCGAACAAGCGGGGGCTTGAAAGCCGGCAATCTCGCGCGACCACGAGGCGAGGGGGCTTGGCGGAGTCCGTTGGGCGCAGCATTTCGCCGAGCCCTTGACCGATGCGATTCACAATGTCGTCGACGAGATCCTGATCCGCGACGCCGCGGATGTCGTATTCACGAAAAATATGGCTGCTCATGGGCCGCGGACCTTAGCGCGCTCGACTAGCGCTGACGACAGTCCGCCAGGCTTTTTGGTGCGGGTGCGCATTCTTCGGAGGTTAGTGCACGTGTGGATCCAGCCTCGTTGGGGCTGCTCTCGTACCAACCTGGTTCAGCATAGTAGAGGAGGGCGCCCGATTCGGCGGGCACCCACGCCAGGCTCATTTCGCTCCGGTAACAGTTTGGCTGCTGTGTGCCAAAGGCGCCCGGGACCCAACTCCAACGCCTCCCCTGCCAAGTATAATAGCCATCGACCCAGACACAGCCGGGCCCAGGATCGGGCGGCAGCGTTTCAATGCGCGCGGGTGGCGGCGGGAAGTCGACAATCGTGAAACGCGCGTTGAGCGGAAACGGACCAGTTCTGGGTGTTCTGAGCGCGGGCGTGCAGGCCCCTACCGCGAGCAGCATGAATGCGCACAACCTATGGCGCGCACCGCTCATTCGAAACCAGTGAGGCTGGCGCACACCGTTCATTCGAAACCAGCGAGGCTGAGATAAAGTTGGGTGAGCTCGGGCCCAAAGAGCGTGTATTCAAGGATGCCGAGTACCAAGAACGGTCCGAACGCAAATCGGGACTTAGCGAGCCCAGTTGGCTGCTCCTGGAGCACGAGATCTTTCGAGAACTCTTCGCGTAGCCTGGCTTGATCTTCGGGCTCAGCGGCTTCGATCAACTTGAGCATCTCTTCGCGTTCGGCTGTGACGGCTGCGGGCTCCTCCAACTTGCCGGTCGCCGCATATACAGCGACCGCCACGCACGTGCCCTGCACGGCTCCGACGAGTAACGCAAAAATGGCGGCAGGCCAGCCAAACCACGCTCCTGCCAACAACAAGAGCTTTGCATCTCCCATGCCCATTCCAGCATGCCCCCGCAGTGCTCGATACAACACGTCGAACGGCAGCCAGATCACCAGAAAACCGACGGCGGCGCCGAGCAAGCTTTCCCAGAACGTCACTTCTGGTCTGAGAGAAACGGTGGCGAGTCCGAGCACGGCTCCACCGAGCGTGATCTCATCGGGCAAGATCATGTGCTCTAAGTCGATGAAAGCCGCGCAAATCAAGCCAAGTGTGAGAATCAGATAGAGGAAAATGAGTGTGAGCAGCTGCCAAAAGGGCAGATCCGGAGCGAGCCGCGTCAGCGTTGTTTCGCAAAGTGCGAAACCCAATAAGCCGCCCATGGCCTCCAAGAGCACGTAGCGCGGTGAAATCTTCGCGCCGCAGCAACGCGCCTTGCCGCGCAAGAAAACCCAGCTAAGGACCGGGATGTTGTCGTAGGGCCGAATCTTGGTGCCGCACTTCGGACAGGTCGATCCCGGATGCGAAAGATTCATGCCGCGTGGCAAGCGATAGATCACCACGTTGCCGAAAGACGCCAACACCATCCCCAGTGATACGGCCAGCACCACGACGAAGGAGTGCGGAAGCTCGCTCAGAGTGGGCATGCCAAGCACTCTAGCAATGGCGCGCTCTGATTTCGAGCTGGGCTGGGCGG
>Ga0105048_10020728_pt1 | contig 10028 bp, 10 predicted proteins | sample MAT05_FD_78382 | JGI IMG/M metagenome (GOLD analysis project Ga0105048, IMG submission 78382) | Freshwater microbial communities from Lake Fryxell liftoff mats and glacier meltwater in Antarctica - MAT-05 | ecosystem: Environmental > Aquatic > Freshwater > Ice > Liftoff microbial mat | place... | reverse complement strand
TCGCACGCTCTACGACAGCATCCGTGCCGTGGAACCCGCTTTCCAGCGTGGGGACACGGCCGAATTCCTCCGCAGACTCAAGGGCAAGCTGCCCAAGCTGCGGCGGATCGCGGAGTACTACAACTCTCACTTTCGCGAGTTCTCCCCGCACACCAACTTCGAGATGGCCGGCCTGTCGCTGACGGGCGTGGTGAAGCAGATGGAAGAGATCTTCGAGAAACTGGGTTCCGGGAACTCGGGAGAAGTTTAGCCGAGTCTGGTCGAGTGTAGCCGCGACGCGGTCAACCGTGCGGCTACGCTGATGAGCGACGACTCACCTTCGACGCACCCACTCCTCACGGCCGAACTTCTCGGCCACCAGTTCCTGCGTCACTTTCCAGGGCACCTCACTAAGGCTTCCCGTCGGGGCCCATTCCTTCACCAGGCGATGCCGAATCTCTTCCGCAGTGCAGGGCAGATTCGTCAGGAAATCACTGTGAATGCGACCCTGGCGGTAGTCAGGTGAACGCTCGGGTGCATTCAGGAATCGGCCCACGTGATCGAGTTCAAAGCCACAGAGCAGGGTTCCATGGTGAAGGAAGTAACGCCGCTTTCGTTGCTGGGAGTTGCCGGAGAACTTCCGCCCCTGGAGCGTGAGATCGCTGATTCCATCGAAGGCGACCTCGGGGACGATCGCTCGCAGTGCGTTTGCCAGCCGGCTCAAGACGTAGCGAATGGAAGGGAGGATTTCGTTGAGCCGAGGTGCGAGATCGTAAGGGAGAACGACGCTGTAAAGCAGGCAGCCCGAGCCGATCAGTACGGTGCCGCCGCCGCTGGATCGCCGGGCGATGGGCACGCCGGCGGCGCAGCAGTCGGCCTCGTTCACGTCGATCGCCAGCGAACCGGCCGCACCCAGCACCACGGCGTTCGTCGGCCACTCCCACAAACGCAACACCGGGCCGACCCGACCCGCCTCGGCCTCCAGCAGCAACGCCTCGTCCAGGGCCAGATTCGAGGGTAAGTCGGCGTGGGTTAGATCGAGTAGTTGCATACCAGGCCAGGAATCTGGAGCGTGTTGGGTTTGCCGCTTGCGGCCTAGCACTGCGGAGCATTTCCGGACGAGCCATGATGCGGCCAAGGCCCGGTTTTGAAGTGGCCGCTTGCGCCGGGGCGTTGCGGATCGCGGGCACCTGCTCTGGAACACGAGAGCACTCACGACAATCTTTCTCATCGTATGAAGTGACAGTGCGACGCATCCCCAGACCGCTCGCGGCGAAGATTACCGAGCCGCGCCGCAAGCGTTCGGTCGGTGTCGCGCTCCGCCGCAAGCGGCCAAGACGGGCAGACTCGCCACTCATTTTCCCTCACCTTCCTTGGTGATTCCCTCGCTCGCGACTATTCCAACCTGGTAGCCTTTTATCGTGAATCAACCTCCCTGAGAGATTGCCATGCCCGAATCTCGCTTGGCCCACAATGTCTTCTTCAAGTTGAAGGATCCGACCGATGCGAACGTAGAGGCGCTCGTCGCGTCCTGCAAGAAGTACCTGAACTTGCAGTCGGGAATCGTCTTTTTCGCGGCCGGTTCGCTCGTGAAGGAACTCAACCGCGAAGTGAACGATCAAGACTGGGACGTCGGCTTGCATCTTGTCTTCGACAGCAAGGCAAGCCACGACAACTACCAGGACGACGCGACTCACAACCAGTTCGTCGCCGAGAATAAGCCGACCTGGGCGAAGGTGCGAGTCTTTGATTCCTACGTGTGAAGTGTTTCTGGAATCGGGTCACCTGGAAAACGGATCTTCGCAGCATGCAATCCCTCAGCCCCACGGAACTCGCGTCGTTCGCTCGACGCTACCGCTTCGCCGGCGCGATCCTGCGGTCGGCTCATGTCGTGCATCGCGGCCCGAATCGCGTGGCGGTCGAGCTTCGCATCAGCGTTCGCCAGGCTCTCAAGGATCTCGGGGCCGAGCCGAAACGCCTGCGTCTGAAGTTGCGGCTTGAAGGCGTCGAGGAGTATCGCTTGCAGATGCGGCCGAACCTGGCGAAGGTGAGGATCGCGGACGCTCGCTTCGGGAACTTCAGCGGCCTGTTCTTCGTGAACCTGGATGCGTGGGGCCTGGAACCCGGCGAGGTACCAAAAGCCCACGACTATCGGGCCTCCGAGATGTACGCGGCGGGGCGAGAGTTATGGTGGGAAGAGACGAAATAACGCTTGTTCGAGAGCGGCTCTCGTCACCCACCGGCCTGAGGAGCCCTAATGCAGCGTTGGTAGCGGTAAAGGCAATCGATGAGCAGCTGCGGTTCCACGGGCTTCGTCAGGTGAAGATCAAAGCCGACCTCCGCCGTGCGACGCTGGGTGTTGTGATCGCTGAAGGCAGTGACTGCGATGAGGTACAGGGCTTTCCCGCTCGCCGTTGCACGCGACCGAAGAATCTCCCCCAACGCAAAGCCGCCGATCTGGGGGAGATCGAGATCAAGGATGCACACCTCTGGGCAGAAGCGGTCGTAGCGAACGAGCGCGGAGTCCGTGTCGAGACAGGTTGACGCTTCAAAGCCGAGCATGTCCAGCAGCATGCCCAGGGATTGGACCGCGTCCAGGTTGTCGTCGACGCAAAGTACGCGAAGCGGAGTGATATCCAGGGGAGGGAGCACCACGCCGCCCGATCGCACCAGGGCCGGGGGCTGTGCGCCTGGACCTGCGGGGGGAGTCATTTCGTTACCCATTAAAGGAGAGGTCGGGACGAGGGTGCCTGCCGTGGCCTTTAGCAATGAGCAAACGCAGGGCCAATCCTTTTCACCTTTTGAGGTCAGGGGGGGAGGACTGGCGGAATGCAGGTTCGCCATCAAATCGGGTTGATTCCTGATCCTGCCTTGCGAAGCATGAGGGTCAGTCACCCGTTCCGAGAACAGCCCCTGTCTGTCACCGGGGTTCCCAGTTGTTCCTGCCGTTGGGCAAGTTAGCCCTCCGCACGCGACCAAGTCGTCTGCTACACTTGCCCCATGGCATCCTCGATCGTCGTACGCCTGGCTCGCCCGTCCGAGCTTTCACCCGCCTGCGATTTGCTTGCCGAGTACCGCCCCCTGCGCCGCCATGCGGTGCAGGCGAAGGCCTACCTCACACCCCTCACGAACGGCACGATCGACCCCGCGGGCTTGCTAGTCGCGGAGGACGCCCGCGGGGAACTCCTTGGCGCGATCCTTACGCTACGGCTTGACGGTGCGATGGGGATCGTCTGGCCACCCGGGGTCGCGGCGGGGCATGATCATGAGGCCGTGGAAGATGCCCTCGTCTCGTCCGCGTGCTCGCAGTTAAGGACGCACGGAGTGAAGGTGGCACAGTGGCTGCCGCGAAGCGGCGACGATGATGGAGTGGCGTCGCTCGAGCGGCAGGGCTTCGCGTGTGTCACTCGCCTGTCGCTATGGCGAAGGGACCTCACTGTGGCGGCGGGGCTTCCGCGAACGCGAGCCGCGCTTGAGTTCGTGCCGTTTCCCGAGGCTGAAGACTTCACAAGCTCCCTCCTCGCGAGCTACGAGGGGTCGCTCGACTGTCCGGAATCCGTCGGTCATCGGACCAGCGCCGAGCTAATGGCAGCGCACGGCCCACCGCCTTCGCAATCGGAGGCGGCGTTGTGGTACGTCGCCCGGCATGAAGCTTTACCGATTGGAGTGGTTCTTTTGAATCGGGGGGAAACTCCGGCGAGTGGAGAGCTGAACTACATTGGAGTGGTCACTGACGCACGTTCGCGCGGCTTCGGACGCGAGCTCATGCGGTTCGCAATCAGGCGTTCCGTCGAGGTCGGTTTCCGCAACCTGACTCTGAGTGTGGACGTACGCAACGAGATCGCTTTGCAACTTTACCGAAGCCTCGGGTTCCGTCCTTTTGAATGGCGGGACGTTTACAACCGAGTGCTGGTGGATGGCGAGAAACTATTTTGAAGAGATTGGCGACGGCATCGAAATCGCCACTGGCATCCTCGCGGAGAGAGAATAGCATCAAGCAAGTCATGGGCGGTTGCATCAGGAGCGCCACACATTTGAAGGAAGGCGCCAGGCATTGATGCCATCCTCTGGCCGGATACATGGGCCAGGCGGATCGGAAGCCGCGGGGCAGTCGCGAAATTCAGACTCGGCAGCGAGCCGCACTCTCCGAACGATCAATCAGCCACGCGATCGCGTGCGGCCATGGGTGGCCTGCGCCTCGCCAGGGATACGGATACGTGACCAACACCGGCATGGAAGTGGGTTCGCCACGGCCCGAATCGCGACTCGCACAGGCTGTGGAAGCGCGCGTCGGTTCGCAGAGGTTCCACCTATGGTTTGACGGCCATGCGCGGTTCGTGCTGCTCGGCGGCGAGGTCGTGGTCGTCGCTCGCAACCCTCAATGCCAGGACTGGCTTGAGCACGCCTTCAGCGAAGACGTGAAAGCCGCGGCCGTGGAAGTCCTCGGAGCGGGAACAACCGTACGCTGGGTCGTGGATGGGGCAATGTTCGGGGAAGTCCCTGAACCGCCGACGAACCGCGGAGAGCAAAACCCGGAATCGACTGCACCTTCACCCGCCACGCGGGACGCCGACGAATCCACAACACGGCTCTCCGTGGGTTCGGATTCGCGAACGGCGGAAGCCAAGCGTCCCGTCGATCTGTTCGGCGAACCGCTGCCCGCGCCGCGTGCAAAGAAGCCTCGCCCTGAGGACAAAGAAGCCGAGAGCTTTGCCAGGTCCACCTCGCCTCGAGCCACGCGTCGCTGGCGGACACTCGCGGATTTCATCGTCGGCCCCTCGAACCGTGTCGCCCACGCCGCGGCCCTCAGCGCGGTCGAGGAGCCAGGCTGCGGCGCCAATCCGCTCGTCATTCACGGGCCGGTCGGCACGGGCAAGACGCATCTTCTTGAAGGCATCTACCTCGGATTGCGAAAGCACAACGCGGACATGCGGCCCTGCTTCGCCACGGCGGAAGACTTCACCAATCGCTTCGTGCAGGCGATGCGGCTGGGCAAGATGGCCGCGTTCCGCCGCCAGTACCGCGATTGCTCGGCTTTGTTCCTGGACGATCTGCACTTCCTTGCGACTCGCCGAGCCACGCAGGAAGAGTTTCTCCACACGTTGGATTCGCTCGCCTCCGACGGCAGGCAGGTTGTGGTGACAACCGACTGTCACCCGCGTCTGGCGGACGAACTGATGCCGGAACTCACCGATCGCCTGCTCGGCGGAGCCGTGTGGAATCTGCTCCCACCGGATCCGGATACTCGCCTCGAAATCCTTCGGCACAAGTCCCGACACGCGCAGCCGGCGATCCCGGACGACGTGCTGAAGTGCATCGCCGCGTGCCTTCGTGGCAACGTGAGAGAACTCGAGGGGGCGTTAAACTGCCTGCGTCACTATTCGCGAGTGACCGGCCGCCCTGTGGATATGAGCGCCGTGAAGGAAGCCCTGGGCGACCTCCTCCGCCATGCGATTCGCGTCGTGACCATCGCTGATGTGGACGCAGCCGTGTGCAACGTGCTTCGGCTGCCCCAGGGAACGCTGCAAAGCCGTGGGCGGTCCTGGGCGGTGAGTCATCCACGTATGATCGCCACCTTCCTCTGCCGCAAGCACACGGCCGCCACCTATGGCGAGATCAGCAAGTTCTTCGCCTCACGCACCCATAGCACCGCCGTCTCGTCCGAGAAAAAGGTCCGCACCTGGATCGATCGCGATACGAGCATCGCCATCGGCGACCGGGAATGGCGAGCCAAGGACATCATCGATCGCATCGAACGCGAGATCATGCGCTGACAATTTCAGATCAGGCAATGAAAACCGCCCGCCCCAAGCTTCTTTATAAGTTCACACTCGCCGACTCTCCGACACTTGCGATTCCGGAGCCAAAAAGATAGCATTAAATCTATAAATTCTCTCTCTCTCATCGACTCGCATCACCGCTTCATTTTCGGAGGAGACTCTGTGCGTTCACTTATTACCGGCGCTGCCGGTTTCATTGGCTCGCACCTCTGCGAGCGGTTTCTCGCCGAAGGGCACGAAGTCATTGCCGTCGATAACTTCATCACCGGCAGCCTCGATAACCTTGATCTGCTCCGCATGAATCCCAAGTTCAAGTTCATGGGCCACGACATCTCGAATCCGCTGATCGTCAAGGAAAAGATCGATAACGTTCTCCACTTCGCCAGCCCTGCCAGTCCTGTCGACTATCTCGAGCATCCGATTCAAACGCTGAAGGTTGGCTCCCTCGGCACTCACAACACACTCGGCCTCGCCAAGGCTCACGGCGCTCGCTATCTCCTCGCCAGCACCAGCGAAGTGTACGGTGATCCGCTCGAACATCCGCAGACCGAAAGCTACTGGGGCAACGTCAATCCCATCGGGATTCGAGGCGTTTACGACGAGGCCAAGCGATTCGCCGAGTCCATGACGATGGCTTATCACCGCGTCCACAAGCTCGACACGCACATCATCCGCATCTTCAACACCTACGGCGAACGGATGCGGCTCAACGACGGCCGCGTGCTGCCCAACTTCATGTACCAGGCCCTGCGAGGTGAACCCATCACTGTGTACGGCGATGGCTCGCAGACACGAAGTTTCCAGTACGTCTCCGACCTCGTCGAAGGCATCTGGCGGCTGCTCTTCACCGACTTCCACGATCCGGTAAACCTTGGCAACCCAGCGGAGATCACGATCCTGCAATTCGCGGACGAGATCCGCAAGCTCGCGGGCAGCTCGAGCGATGTGATCTTCAAGCCGCTTCCGCAGGACGACCCGAAGGTTCGCCAGCCGGATATTTCGCGCGCGATGAAGGTGATCGGTTGGGAGCCCATCGTCGGCCGGGCGGAGGGCCTCAAGCGAACGATGGATTTCTTCAAGAAGAAGATGGGGAAGTGACCTCACGCACAGCAAGGCGAACCCGAAGCGTAAGCGCCGGGTTAGCGGAGGAGTAAGCAAACCCACATGGGAGGCGCTCAAGGCGAACCCGAAGCGTAAGCGCCGGGGTGGCGGAGGAGCCAGCCGCCCCTGGCTCACCGTCAGGGGCAGCCAGCCAACATTGACCACTCTTGATCGAGGATTACCCATGAAGGGCGCATTCAACGGGCCGCTTGAGCAGATCGATTCCTGCTGTTATCGAATTCCGAAGAGCTATCGGCCCGGCATGCGCGTGGACGGGCTCATCTTCGCCAACGAGAAGCTCATCGAGGCGGTCCGCAAGGATCAGGCCGCGGATCAGGTCGCCAATGTGGCCACGCTCCCCGGCATTCAGGGCGCGAGCCTGGCGATGCCCGACATCCACTGGGGCTACGGCTTCTGCATCGGCGGCGTCTGTGCCACGGACCCGGACGAGGGCGGTGTCATCTCCCCTGGCGGCGTGGGTTATGACATCAACTGTGGCGTGCGCCTGGTGAAGACGAACCTGTTCCTCGACGACGTGAAGAACCACCTTCGCGAACTGGTGAAGGGCCTTTTCAATACCGTCCCCGCGGGTGTCGGCCGGTCCGGAACGTACAAGTTCACCGACAAGGAAACGCGCCGACTCATGAACGAGGGGCCGCGTTTCGTGATCGATCGTGGACTCGGCACCGAATCCGACCTCACGCACACGGAGGCACTCGGCCGGATTGCCGGCGCGAACCCGGACGAAGTCTCCGACCATGCCGTGAAGCGGGGCAGCGATCAGTGCGGAACCCTGGGCAGCGGCAACCACTTCATGGAAGTGCAGGTGGTCGATAGCATCCACGACGCCGAGGTCGCCCGGGTCTTCGGCCTCGAACTCAATCAGGTTTGCGTCATGATCCACTCGGGATCCCGAGGGCTTGGCTATCAAGTTTGCGACGATGCCCTGGCGGCCTTCCGCAACGCGCCGGCGAAGTACAAGATCGACCTGCCCGATCGGCAATTGGCCTGTGCCCCGGTCGATTCGCCCGAGGGGCAGAAGTACATCGCGGCCATGCGGGCGGCGGCGAACTTCGGCTTCACCAACCGCCAGCTTCTCATGCAGCAGGCTCGCGAGGTCTTCGCCGAGACCTTCGGCGGAACCTGGCAGGACCTTGGCATGAGCCTGCTTTATGACGTGGCTCACAACATCGCGAAGTTCGAGGAGCACGTCGTGGACGGGAAGCGAAAGAAGGTGTGGGTGCATCGCAAGGGTGCGACGCGAGCCTTCCCCGCAGGGCATCCGGAGGTGCCAGACGCCTTCCGACACGTCGGCCAACCGGTGATCATTCCGGGCGACATGGGGCGAGCCAGCTGGGTGCTGGTCGGTTCCGCTGGAAGCATGACAAAGAGTTTCGGCACCACCTGCCACGGGGCGGGGCGGTCGATGAGCCGCACGGCGTCGGTGAAGGATGCAGCCGGGCGACGGATCGACAAGGAACTGGAATCCCGTGGCGTGATCGCGATGTCATCGAGCCGACACGGCCTCGCGGAGGAACAGCCGCGGGCCTACAAGAACGTGGACGATGTGGTCGAAGTGGTCCACAACGCGGACCTCTCGCGGAAAGTCGCACGCATGCGGCCCATCGGGGTGATCAAGGGATGAAGGGAAAAAGGCAAGACAAGGAGTGGCGACACCGGCTCGCCACGAAGCCCTCGCACCTGGCAACGACTCTGGAAACGCTTCGATCGTAGCCAAACCGCGATCCGCACCGCCCTGCTCGCCCGCGGTCCGCCCGTCGCCAACGCCTCCATCGCCGCCGCCCATCGGCCCGCCGCTGCCGAAGTTCTCGCCCATCTCCAGGCCACCTTTTCCCATGCTGACTGTCCGATCGCCGCGTACCAACACGCGATGCAGGCCTTCTTCCTTTGAGCCCACTTTCACCTGTGACAATCCATTGTCACTCACCTCATCGCCAACCTCATTCTTGTCGAACGTCCCGGCCGCTGACCAGGCCAAAATCCCTGGAAATCCCGCAACAACGCAAGGTGTCGTCGTGGCTTCCCCAGGCGTGTGCTTCAATCCCCATCGTTCGCCCACGTGTCCTTCGCGAACCCGGAGATCCCATGCGGCAGCCTTCGGCCTACCTCATGGCCTCCGCCGACCTGTTACGACGACTTCACAACGACCTGCCGATGACGATCACGATCGCCGCCCTCGGCCGCGAGGGGCCGCCGTCGAAACTCCGCGACGGCCGCTTCTGCTTCCTGTGCCCGCACTGCGGCGAAATGCCCGCGTACGTGAAACTTCTCATGAAATGACGCTTGGTAAATATACGCGATCATCGCCAGTCGATGGACGTGATGACCGAGCTCGAATCGTATAACTTACGAGCTTTCATGCCGTCAACGTCGATCAGGATCAAGACACCCGTCGCTTTCCCGTCGTTTGAAACGACTCGCTGCGAAACCAAGATCTGTTTGCCGTCGGGAGAAAAAACGGCATTGTCATAGGGGGTGATTTGGTTGGGCAACTCCGTGAACGTGTCATCTTTGATGTTGAGTAATCCGAACCGTCGACGCTGATCCGCACCAGAGACTTTTGTGACGATCCATTTCTTGCCGTCGGGCAAGATTGCGACCGGTGCAACCTCGAGTTCCGGCTTGAGCACGAGCGTTTTCTTCAGTGTCTTGCAATCCACAAGGTGTGTTTCGATCTGGGGTGACAGCACGCCGTTGCCGACGGGAATTGGGTCGAACGTTCGGGCCGCGATGAACTGTTTCGCGTCCGGAGTGAGGCCGACGATTCGGTATTCTCCGTCCAGTTCGATTTTGGTTTCTTTCTCCGTCGCCGACTCGACGCTCCACGACTTCCAGCACTGGTGGCGGAACAATTGAGGTTGATTGCCGAGAGCAATGTCAAGGCCACTTGCAGCCACCGATTTTCCATCGGGAAGCCAGAAGCAGGCCGCGAGGTGTTGGGCTTCGGGCAGTTCGATCACGTCATCCGTTTTCCATTCGCGGAGGAACATCGTTGCCGTGATTTTGTACGGTTGCGATCGAGCAGCAATCAGCACACGGCTGTGGTCGGGCGAAAGCCGTACCATCGTGATCGCCGAGTCTTTGTGGGCGAGGCGACCCACTTCTTTCCCTGACGGATCGAGCTTGAGTACGTCACCTTCCGTCGTC
>Ga0105048_10020727_pt1 | contig 10028 bp, 10 predicted proteins | sample MAT05_FD_78382 | JGI IMG/M metagenome (GOLD analysis project Ga0105048, IMG submission 78382) | Freshwater microbial communities from Lake Fryxell liftoff mats and glacier meltwater in Antarctica - MAT-05 | ecosystem: Environmental > Aquatic > Freshwater > Ice > Liftoff microbial mat | place... | reverse complement strand
CTGCAGGACGCGGGCTGCAGGAAGCGAATTACAGAACGCGCGCGAACTGCTCGATGTCTTCCGGGAACAGTTGCCCCACCTCGGCTGCCAGCACGCGGTCGTCGCGTCCGCGAACCACCGTCACCGGCAGGCCCTTTGGTTTTGGCAGGCTGCGCGCCACGGGGGTGTCAGCAGACCGGAAGGGTAGGTGTACCCGCGTTTGCTGAGGTAGGCCGCGGCGACATCAGCGGTGCACAGCCCGCAACAGCCGGTCGGCCGCAGGCACGGCATCGGTGCCGTCCAGTTCCATCGCCACCTGCGTGCACACCGCCCGGCACAAGGTGGCGACACGTTCGCTCTGCAGCTTGTAGTAGATCTGCGTGCCTTCGCGACGCTTGCCCAGGATGCCGGCGCGGTAAAGCGTCGCGAGGTGCTGGGACATATTGGGCTGGGTGGTGTCGATCTGCGCGAGCAGCTCGGACACATTGCGTTCGCCGTTGCACACGGCGCTGATGATCTTCAGGCGCACCGGCGTTGACAGCAGGCCGAAGAGTTCAGCCGCAGACTCAAAGACCAGATCTTCTTCGCTGATGTCTGCCACGTCATCTCCGCACAAGGTTGCCGAGCCATCAATATATCAGTACACGCCGATAATGAAAGACCCAGCCCTCACTTGGCTTGCTGCTCCATCAGCAGGTAGGTGTTGTAGGCGTTGATCCGGTTGGCGGCGCGGAACAGTGGCAAGCCTGCAAACCTCGACCAGTCGGCCCTGGCGTAGGCGTCCTCGAAGGGTTCCAGGTTGGCAGCAGCTTCGCCCATGCTCTTGCGAAGAAAGGCCAGGTAGTCGCGTGTCATTTCGATGTCGGGCAAGGGGTCGCGCGACACGGGGCCGTGGCCCGGCACGATGATGCTGGGGCGCAGCGCGATCAAGCCCGACAGCGCGTCGATCCAGCCGCGGCTGTCGGCCTGGCCAACGAAGGGGATGCGGCCGCGAAAAACGATGTCGCCCGCAAAGAGCACGCCCGAACGTTCGGCATAGACCACCAGGTCTTCCGGCGTGTGTGCCGGGCCGGCATGGCGGATGTGCAGCCTCTCGCCGCCGATCTCGAGCACGGTGTCGGCGTCCAGCCACCGGTCAGCCGGGACCAGTCGGGTGTGTTCGTCAATCCACGGGAACAGGTCCTCACGGCCGGCGGCAAGGCGCCGTTGCGCGGTGTCAGAGTTGAGGTACTCCTGCCCTGTGCGATGGGCAATCACGGTCGCACCCAGGTCCTTCAGCACTTGCAGGCCGTAGATGTGGTCGGCGTGGTAGTGGGTGACGATCACGTAGCGGATCGGTTGCGGCGTGACGCGCCGCACCGCGGCCACCAGTTCTTCGGCCAGCGTCGGCGAACCCAAGGCGTCGATCACGACAACGCCCTGCGTCGTGACGATGAAGGCAGCATTGGAGATGAAGTTGCGATTGATTGCCGAGCCGAGCGCGGCTTCGCCCTGCACGAACCAGGTGCCGTTGGCGACCTGCTGGGCCTGCACAGGCTCTGGCGCGGCGGTGGCCATGCTGGCCCGCAGACCGACGCAGGCGGCCACGATCCACGGCAGGCACCGAATCAACTGGCGCATGTCAGGAAACAGGCTGAACTTGCATGCACAAATATAAGTAGAGAGCGGTCATTGGGGAGGCTGTGGGCCAGTGAACACTTGAAGGCTCAGCGGGCGACGCCGCTGGCGGGGAGGCCGGAAGCCGTGCCGGGCACGGCTTGATCAAGGACCCCGGTGGGGCGTTGGTCCACCAGGCGGTCGGTCAGTGCGGCGGCGGCCCACATGGCGCACAGGGTCACCCACGACGTGGCCGTGAACACCGCCGCGCCGGACAGCCCGGCACCCACCGCGCAGCCGCCAGCGAGCATGCCGCCGAAGCCCATGCAGACCGCGCCCGCGATGTATCGGCGCATGCTTGCACCGCCCTGGAAGCCTTCGAGCTTCAGTTCACCGAACAACGCGGCGGCCAGGAAGGAGCCCAGAAACACACCGGGCACCAGGCCGAGATCGAAAGAGACCGGCTTGTCAGTGACGAAGAGCACGCGGTTGAGCACTTCGGCCGACGGACCGGTGAAGCTCAAGGCCTGGATCGGATGGGGCTCAAAGCCGATCGTCGACACCGCATAGGTCAGCCACCAGGCGCCGGCGATCGACAGGCCGACACCGATCGCGCCGGCCCAACCCCACGGCGCCACGTGCTGGCGCCGTGCCCAGACCACGGCAGCCACCAGCCACGCCGCTGCGAACGCAAAGGCGCCGCCGTGGCCGATGCCGGTGCGGGCGATCAGGTCGCGCGCGCCGCCGCCGTCGATGGTCCACCACTCAGACATCGCGATGCGCAGCGGCGAGAGCGCGCCTGTCAGCGCGGCCTGCGCCGTCACCGCAAAGATCAGTCCCGACAACAGCGAATGCAGATTGCCCTGTGCAGCCAGCACCAGCAGGCGGCTTGAACAGCCGCGCGCCAGGATCATTCCGATGCCGAAGAGCGCGCCGCCGATGGCCGCGCCCGACAGACTGCCGCGGGCTGCGATCTGGCGCGCACCGCTGGCATCGAACAGGCCCGCCCAGGCCAGCGCTTGCGTGGCGCCCACGGCGGTGGCAAAAGCGAAGAGCCACACGGTGAGCTTGCCGCCGGGCTGGTTGCGCGCGAACTCGATCACCGCCGAGCGCAAGCAGAAACGCGAGCGCTGGGCCATGAAACCGAAGGCCAGCCCGATCAGCATGGCGCCAGAGGCCAGGGTGCCGACTTCTCCGAGTGTCTCAACCACCGATTCAAGCAGCATGCGGGTCTTTGCTTCCGAGGTGCTGCGCCTGGGCCCCGCGCCGGCTCAGAACTCGATCGCTTCGGCGATCGCCTTGATGCCTGCGTTGGCGCAGGCGTCGTCGGCCTCGCCGCCGGGTGCGCCAGAGATGCCGATGCCGCCGAAGCTGCTGCCGCCGGCTTCGATGACGCGCCCACCGCCGATGGCCATGACGCCGGCTGCGGATCGGATGCCGCTCATCGACTTGCCGGCTTGCGTCTCGGCGGCCAGGTCGGTTGTCGCGATGCGGAAGCTGGCCGCCGTCCAGGCCTTGCGGGTGGCCACGTCCGGCGTGTGTGCGCCCGCAAAGCGGTCACGCAGCAGCACCTGCAGCACGCCCGCACGGTCCACCACGGCCACGGCGACCTGGTGGCCTGCCTTGCGGCAGTGCGCCAGCGCCGCCTGCGCTGCGACCAGTGCGGTCTCGGGCGTGAGCAGCTTGACGCTGTAGGTGGCGTCAGGGGCTGCCAATGCCGAGGCCCACGGGGCGAACGGGGTTGCACCGAACACGAACGTCAGCATGGCGGCGGGGATAAACTTGTTCATCGGATGTCAGGCTATTGCAATGCCCGGGTTGCCTTGCATGCCCGTCAGCGTGGGTGTGTTGATGCGCCGTGGTTTGACGCGGCCGCCCTGTGACTTGAGCCAGCTTTCGACGTGCTCCCAGACCGGTTTGACGCCCGGCATCGACCTGGCTTCTTCGGCGACGGGTGCCCAGCCGGCCACCTTGTACTTCTTGCCGGCTTCGATCGGCTGGCCCTTCAGCCGCATGTCGCTGATGCGCCCGCCCATCTTGTCGCCAGGGCTCATCGCATACGTCAAGCCACCGACCCGAACCATGTCCCCGCCCTGCTGGTAGTACGGGTCGGGGTTGAAGAGGTTGTCGGCCACGTCTTCGAGGATGGTCTTGATGGTCTCGCCGCTTATCTCCGTGAGCGTGGCGTAGGGGTAGGTGATGGCAAGCTGGTCCATCAGCCCTTCGCGTGTGATCACGTCGCCAGGCAGCAGCGATGTGCCCCAGCGGAAGCCGGGCGAGAAGGCGATCTCGGCGCCTTGCACGTCCATCATCGCGTCGCAGATGAGCTGGTCCCAGCTGCCGTTGAAGTTGCCACGGCGGTAGAGAAGACCTTCGGTGATGGCGAGCTTCTCGCTCAGCTTGGCTTCGTACGGCGCGCGCACCCGTGTGATCAGTGCGTCCATCTCTGCGTCGGCGCGCAACTGGTTGGCGAAGATCGGCAGCAGCCGGTAGCGGTAGTCCACCAGCTTGCCGCCCTTGACGTCGAAGTCCATCACGCCCAGGAACTTGCTGTTGCTGCCGGCGTTGGTCACCAGCGTGACGCCGCCAGCGTTTTTCACGGGCACCGCCAGCGGCACACCGTCGTGGGTGTGGCCGCCGAAGATGGCCTCGATGCCACGAACGCGGCTGGCCATTTTCAGGTCAACGTCCATGCCGTTGTGCGACAACACCACGACGAGCTGCGCGCCTTTGCCGCGCGCTTCATCGACGACTTTCTGCATGTTGTCGTCCTGGATGCCAAAGGCCCAGTCGGCCACCAGGTAGCGTGGGTTGGCGATCGGGGTGTAGGGGAAGGCCTGGCCGATGATGGCGACCGGCACGCCGTTGATCTCGCGCAGCGTGTAGGGCTTGAACACCGGGTCGCCGAAGTCGTTGGTCTTGACGTTCTGGGCCACGAAGTCGACCTTGCCCTTGAAGTCCTTCTCGATGATCTCCTTGACGCGCTCCATGCCGTAGGTGAACTCCCAATGGCCGGTCATCACATCGACGCCGAGCAGTTTGCAGGCGTCCACCATGTCCTGCGCGTCGGTCCACAACGATGTCGCGGAGCCCTGCCATGTGTCGCCGCCGTCCAGCAGCAGGGCGCCCGGACGATTTGCCTTGAGCATCTTCACGAGCGTGGCCAGGTGCGCAAAGCCGCCCACCTTGCCGTAACGGCGCGAGGCCTTCTCGAAGTCGAGGTAGGTGAAGGCGTGGGCCATCGCGGTGCCGGGCCGCACCCCGGCAGCTTTCAACAGGGGCTCGCCCACCAGGTGCGGCAACTGGCCCCGCATGCCACCCAGGCCGAGGTTGACGCTGGGCTCGCGAAAGTAGATGGGCTTGAGTTGAGCGTGGCAATCGGTCATGTGCAAGAGCGACACGTTGCCAAACGCTGGCAGGTCGTACAGACCTTTCTCCGCCGTCGCTGCATCGGCATCGGCATAGCGCCCCAGGGCCATGCCGGCGGCCGAAGCCGAGGCCATCACCTGGAGGAAGTCGCGCTTGGAAAGATTCATGGTTCAGCAATCAGCGATGCGTAGGGAAAACGAAGGTCAGTGCGTCGGTGGAACCGATGGCAAGCGCCAGACGGACGGCTACTGGTTGACCGGCGATTTCGGGTCCAGCAGCAGCGCCATCAGATGGCGCAGCTGCTGTTCGTCCAGCAGCCGGGCATGGCCGAAGCGCGGCATGTTTGAACACGCGGCGTAGGCCTTGCTGTTCCACAGCTTGCCCCAGGTGTACTGCACGATGGGCGCAGAGTCCGGGTCGGCCACGTCCTTCACGCCACGCATCTTGCCGTAGTTGTAGAGACTGGGACCGATGGTGCCAAAGCTGATTTCCTGCTTGCCGATCTGATGGCAGTTGTAGCACTGCGCGCCATTGGCGCTGGGCGCAGCGCTGCTGTCCGTCCAGGTCATGCCGCGGCCGTTCTGCGCCAGCTTTTCACCTTCGCGCCAGTCGCCGATGTACTGGCCACCGGCAGGCCAGCGGATGCTGGCCAGGGCTTCGGCTTCGACGCGCAGGGCCACGTCGTCGCTAGGCGGCTTGTCGGCCGAGCACGCGGCTTGCCCTAGGTCCTGGTTCAGGCGGTCAACCTTGGCAATGCCCTGGTCGCGGAACGATGCCTTGATCATCGCCAGCGCCTGGGCGTCCAGGTCAGCGGGCGTTGGCCGGCTGGCGCAGCCCGTGACCAGCCCTGTGGTGGCCACTGCGGCCAAGGCGGCCAAGGCGAAGAGGGTGTGTTTGCGTTGCATGGTGTGGCCTCGGTGTCTGGATCAGCGCTTCAGGGCGGGCGCGATGGACTTTGCGCCCTGGGCATTGACGCCCATGTACACGCCCAGCGCGATCGTCACGTCAGAGGCGAATCCGGGGTAGGGGAAACGTTGCTGCCGATAGCAGTCGTTCAGCCGCCGCTGCATGCTCCACATCTCGCCGCTCGACACGCGATAGGCCGGCCAGGCGGCGAAGCCGATGCCATCGCCGGGGTTCTTGGTCAGGTCCGGAAGGTCTTGCAGGCGGATGCGCTTGCCCGCCTCGCCATGGCAACTGGCGCACGAGAAGTCCATCGGCCCGCCGCGGAAGAAGAACGCGCGCTTGCCCAATTCAAAGAAGCGCTTCTCTTCGGCATGCGCTTGCGGCAACGCCAACTTCTGCCCGCGCGATTCGGCGGAAATCCAGGCTGCCAGCGCCGCCAGGGTCGCTTGTTCGCCCTTGTCGAAGCCCGTCTTGGCAATCTCTGCGGCGTCGAAGCCCTGCAAGGTTTCCATGCAGGTGAGCAAGCGGGATTCCAGGTCCTGCACCCGCTGCGTGTCGGCAAACCAGCGTGGCATCTGCACCCACGCACCTTTCACCACGCCGGGGCCCAGGCCCAGGTCGCAGCGCTGCAGCGTGGCCTTCTTCGGGCCGCGGGCCGTCTTCCAGAGATCTTCGCCTTTGGCTTCAAAGAGCTCGGCCGGATTGCCGTCTTCGAGCATCCTGCGGTATTCGGCAATTCCGTCTGCGGCGGACTTCTGCTGCGCCGGCGCACCGACAGAGACCGCCAGTGCGAGGGCGGTGACGATCCAGCTGAATGGCTTCATGTCTCGACTTTCCTAAGGCTCGCGTTCAGGAGACCGTGGCTTCATCGGTCCGCGTGTCACCCTTGTTGTCCTTCCAGGTGACCGCGACCTTGTCGCCAAGCTTTGCGCCGCGGACGCTGAACTGCAGGAAGGGGTTCTTCGACACCGAAGCGCCCCACTCGGCCGTCAACACGCTCTTGCCATTGAGCTTGGCGCTTACCTCCTGGATGTACCAGGCGGGAATGGCCTTGCCGGCCGCGTCCTTGCGCAAGCCGGTCTCCATTTCGTGACTCATCAGGACGCGGACGGTGGCCTTGTCGCCAGCCACTTGGGCGCGGATGCGCATCGGGTCTGCCATGGTGATTCTCCAGGTGCTCTTGGGTTTGGGAATGGGGTCTGCAGGGGGGGGGGCGATCAGCCGCCGCAGCCACCGAGGGTGACCTTGACTTCTTTCTGGGCAAACAGCACCTTGCCGTCGGCCATCAAGGCCACGGCATAGACGTTGGACGACTGGCCCATCTTCACGCGGGTGGAGAAGTTCGCATCGACGGCGTCCGTCACGTCGAACATCGCCGACAGGACGCTAGGATTCTCCTCGACCAGCAGCAGCAATTTCTTCACGCCGGGCAGCGTGGTGGACACGCCGATCGGCACCACGGCGCCGTTCTCGGCAATGTCCGGCCCGGTGAGGGCGACGTCCTTGCTCTCCGTCGGCGTGCCGCCGCCCAGGCTCTTGGCGAGTTCGGCCATGGTCTTGATCTCAAATGCTGGCGCGTTGTAGGCCGCTTGGGCCCCCCGCGGCAGCAAGCCCACGCCGGCCAGCAGCGTGGCCACCTGGGCCGAATGGGAAAGCATCTTTCTGCGGTTCAACATCACTGTCTCCTTCATGCGTATGCGGTTATCAATGCGGTCTGTCGACTGATGTGGACAAGCCCATGGTCGATCCCTTGTGCGGAACTACGGCTTCTTTGCGCCCGAGGCCAGCCATTGCGCAATGGCTTTGGCGTCGGCATCGGGCAGCGACTGCACGGGCATCGGAATGACACCCCAGATGCCTTGCCCGCCGGATCTGATCTTTGCGCTGAGATACGCCTCGGCGTCGTTGCGGCCTGCGTACCTGGCTGCAATTTCCTTGAACCCGGGGCCCATGATCTTGGTGTCTGCGCCGTGACACATCGTGCAGGTGTGCTTCTGGGCCAGGGCCAACGCCGCCGCGGCCGGGCTGTCGGCCGCGGCCCGGGATACCAGGGGGGCGGCGATTGCAGGAACTGCAGCGTTGGCAGCGGACGGCCTGCTCGTGTCTGCGCCGCGCTGCGGGCCCACCGCGCGCTGCTGTTCGGCCAGGTTGCCGTGGTTGTTGCGCGCAAAGTCCGGCAGGAACGAAGCCACCTTGGGCTCGGGCACGCAGTCCTTCATGCAGGCCACTGCCTTGACGTCGGGCTTGCCGCCGGTGCCGATGCGCTGGCCGGGCCACAGGCCGTGGTCGGTGGTCATGCCGTTGCGGTTGGGCAGCAGCTTCTGCACATCGGCGATGTTGCCGTCCGACAGCGTGAAGTTGTCGGGCACCACGTTGCCCATGTTGAGGAGGTAGGCCGTGACGGCATAGACCTCTTCTGTGGATAGGGACTTCGGCTGGTTCCAGGGCATCGCGCGGTTGATGTAGTCCCACTACGTCGAGACCGTGGCCACCTTCATCAGCGTCGTGCGACCCGGGAAGCTGCTGTCGTTGAGGCGTGCGACGCGCCCGGTCTTGATGTCGTCCTGGGTCGTTCCGCCGACGAGCGGCGAGAACACTTCATTGCTTTCGCCAAAGATGCCGTGGCAGGACGCGCACTTGCCCTCCCACACCTCCTGGCCCTTGGCCACCGAGCCTGAACCCTTGGGCAGGCCCTTGAAGTCGGGCCGCACGTCGATGTCCCACGCGGCCACTTCCTTCGGTGTTGCAGCGCGGCCGACGCCGGGGTAGGTGGTCTGCGCCATCGCCACTTGGCTGCAGAGCGCGAGCAGCACGGCCACCCATGCAGCCGTCTCTGTCCTGCGACGCGTCTCAGGACAGCTGGACATTCTTCACCTCGCCGCTTTCCTGCACGAGCCACGACTGGATCGCGTTGTTGTGATAGATCGAGCGTGTGCCGCGCACCGCCCGCAGCTGTTTGTAGTTGGGTTGGACGTAGTGGGTCTCGTCCATCGCGCGGCTCTGCACGAGTGCGGGCTTGCCGTCCCAGGCCCAGTCGAGCGAAAAGCGCGTCAGGCACTTGTTCATCACCGGCTCCTGCAGGCGCGCGGACTTCCAGTTGCGGCCGCCGTCCACCGACACATCGACGCGTTTGACCTTGCCGCGGCCCGACCAGGCCAGACCGCTGATCTGGTAGAAGCCCTTGTCCAGCAGCACCTGGCCACCGGAAGGCGTGGTGACCACGCTCTTGCATTCCTGGGTGCTGGTGTACTGGCGGTGCAGGCCACCGGGCTGAAGGTCGATGTAGTGGATGGCTTCATCCTTGCTGCCGTAGGGTTGGTCACCGACTTCGATGCGCCGCAGGTACTTGACCCAGCTCACGCCCTGGACCCCGGGCACCACCAAGCGCAGCGGGTAGCCCTGCTCTGGGCGCAGCATCTCGCCGTGCTGGCCGTAGGCGACGATCACTTCGCCGCTTTCGATCAGTTCCATCGGCACCGTGCGTGTCATGCTGGAACCGTCTGCGCCCTCGGCCAACACGTAGCGTCCGCGCTTGGTGTCCACGCCGGCCATGTCGAGCAGGATCTTCAGCGGCACGCCGGTGAATTCGCTGCAGCTCAGCATCCCGTGGCTGTACTGGCAGGTGGGCACGGCGACGTTGCCCCATTCCATCCCGGTGTTGGCGCCACAGTCGATGAAGTGGAAGCGGCTCACGGATGGCAGCCGCATGATCTCGTCCACGGTGAAGACCAGCGGCTGCTTCAGCATCTTCTCGTCCGAGCCGTTGACCATCAGCCGGTGCTTGGACGGGTCGATGTCCCACCAGCCCTGGTGGTGGCGCTCGAAGTGCAGGCCACTGGGCGTGACGATGCGGAACAGCGACTGCAGCGGCGCGAACGACACCGAGGACTGTGTGGTCTGGGTGAGCCCTGGGCTGTTGCGCCGCTGCACGTTGGCTTCGAACCTTGAAGGCCTGCCGTAGCCGTCAGTGACAACCGGCTGGCCCAGGCCCTTGCTGTGGGCGGGGAGTTCGAGGATGTTCGCGTCGCCACCACTCGCAGGCACCGGGTTGGCCTGTGCCAGAGCCACCGGCGCTGCGGCGCCGGCCAACGCCGCCGCAAAGGCGCCTCGCACAAAGTCGCGCCGGCCTGCCTTGGCTTCGTTGAAGACGGTGCGCACCCCTTCGGCGCTGATGAAGT
>Ga0105048_10020726_pt1 | contig 10028 bp, 8 predicted proteins | sample MAT05_FD_78382 | JGI IMG/M metagenome (GOLD analysis project Ga0105048, IMG submission 78382) | Freshwater microbial communities from Lake Fryxell liftoff mats and glacier meltwater in Antarctica - MAT-05 | ecosystem: Environmental > Aquatic > Freshwater > Ice > Liftoff microbial mat | place... | reverse complement strand
TCTGAAGTCTGGTGTCTGAAGTCTGAAGTCTGAAGTCTGGTATCTGAAGTCTGGTGTCTGAAGTCTTTCACAAAGCCACATACCTTTTCCCGGGAAGTGTTTTTATTAACCCTTTAAATTCTAAAGAAAGAACATGGGTAGCCAATTCACCCGGCGGCAAACGTACCGCATTGGCTATCTGGTCTATTGCAATTTCGGGTGTATGGATAATAAGGTCAAGTACCGTTTTTTCTATTGGAGAAAGGTCATGAAACAGTTTTGTTTGAATGGGTTTTGGGCGGCCATCCTGACTCCACATCATAGCAGCGGCAAGATCAGAAACGTTTTCTACCAATCGGGCGCGCTCACTTTTTATGAGCACATTGCAGCCGGCGCTTTTTGCATCGCGTATCCTGCCAGGTATTGCAAACAAATCGCGTCCGTATTGGTGGGCTAACTCTGCGGTAATCATAGACCCCCCGGAGGCTCCGCTTTCCACTACCAGCAAAGCATCACACATACCAGCAATAATGCGGTTGCGCATCGGAAAATTTTCCCGGTCGGGTTTGGTCTGACTCGTAAATTCGGTCAACAGGCCGCCATGTTCCAGCATTTTTAAGGCCACGCTGCGATGGTCATTTGGATAGATGGTACTTAACCCGTGTCCCAATACGCCAATGTTAGGGAGGCCACAGGCAGATGCTTTTCGATGGGCGGTTACATCCACTCCATAAGCTAATCCACTGATAATCATAACATTGTAGGGCTTTAATCCCTCCACAATTTCTTCACAAATAGCGCGACCGTGTTCCGTAGGTTGGCGAGTGCCCACTACTGCTACCATGCGTGCAGCGTTCAATAAAGCAAGGTCAGAGCCTTTAAAGTACACTAAAGCCGGACTGTCATTGCATTGCCGAAGGCGTGTAGGAAACCGTTCGTCGGTATAAAACAAGGCATGAATGCGGTGCTGCGTCAGAAAATCAACTTCCTGTTCGGCTAACGCATCCGGGCGGGCATCTAAAATATTTCTGACTAATACTTCCCCGATACCGGGAATTTTAAACAATTCTTTCTTACTGGCATGGAATACCCCTTCCGCGCTTCCGCAGTAGCTGACCAATGTTTTAGCGGTAATAGCGCCGATAAGGGGGATTTTAGTCAGTGCAATTTGGTGTAACAGGCTATCAGACATTCAGAAGGCAAATATAGGGCTTTTTATTAAAACCAAAAATGGAAATGAATGTTATGTAGAGATACAATTATTTCATTTCTGCGCCATTATTTACCCGATGAGTAGGTACACCTAAATAAACGCGGCGAACAATTTATGCAAAATTCAGACAATCAAACAGTTGTAACTATTGACTAATAATTAATGCCCCTTAAAAATGTCTATTATACTATTTGACGGTGTTTGCAATTTATGCAATGCAACGGTACAATGGGTCTTGCTGCATGACCGTAAAGATCAATTCCACTTTGCTGCCCTGCAATCTGAGACCGGAGAGGCTAAGCTCCGGCGGTTTGGTATCGAGCCGGGGGCTTTAAACACTGTAGTTTTGGCTGACGAAAACCGCATTTATACCCAATCGGATGCGGTAATAGAAGTGGTTTCCCGGCTGGGCGGTATCTGGTCGCTCATGGCTATTTTTAAAGTGGTACCCCGCCCTATTCGCAACGCCGTATACCAATGGGTTGGCCGCAATCGCTATCGTTGGTTTGGGCGACGAGAGGAATGTTGGTTGCCGCGACCTGAGTGGAAGAAGAAGTTTATTTAGTTGTGGTGTATATTTGGCGGTTAGTTTTTTGTGAAAAAGCATAAAGTGATGAGGGCTTTCTAAGATTTTTTGTGAAAAAATCTTAGAAAGCCCTCATCATTTTATGCATTCCCGTGACGCTACGCCCCCAGGTATCCTTTCAATAATTTACTTCGAGAAGTGGCACGCAATTTATTGATGGCTTTATCTTTGATTTGGCGCACGCGTTCGCGGGTAAGGCCAAATTTGTCGCCTATATCTTCGAGCGACATGGGGTGTTCCACACCGATACCGAAATACAATTTGATTACATCACATTGGCGGTCGGTGAGGGTACCTAAAGAACGTTCAATTTCGCGGCGCAGGGAATCGGCGTATTCTAAATGGGTATCGGTGCCGGGCATCGTATTGTTTTCCAATACATCCAGCAGCGAATTATCTTCTCCTTCCACAAACGGTGCATCCATGGAAACGTGGCGTGCCGCTACCCCAAGGGTGGTCTCTACTTCATCGGTGGTGATCTCCAGCAAATCTGCTAATTCTTCCGGGCTTGGTTCGCGTTCGTACTGTTGCTCTAATTCGGAAAATGCTTTGTTGATTTTATTGAGCGAACCTACTTTATTGAGTGGGAGGCGTACGATACGGCTTTGTTCGGCCAAGGCTTGAAGGATGCTCTGGCGGATCCACCAAACGGCATAGGAGATGAATTTGAAGCCGCGCGTTTCATCGAAACGCTGAGCGGCTTTGATGAGGCCAAGGTTGCCTTCGTTAATCAAATCGGACAAACTAAGGCCCTGATTTTGGTACTGTTTGGCCACCGAAACAACAAAGCGCAAATTGGCTTTAGTCAATTTTTCCAATGCGATTTGATCGCCTTGTTTGATGCGTTTGGCCAAATCAACCTCTTCTTCAGGGGTCAGTAAATCCACTTTACCAATTTCCTGAAGATATTTTTCTAAGGATTGGCTTTCCCTATTGGTAATGGATTTTGTTATTTTTAGTTGCCTCATTGTGCAGAGTAGCGTTGTTTTTTAAAAACGGGCGCAAAGATAAGCAATGACAACATCTGTTGTCAAGCATTTGTTCATATTTATACGCGAAAATATCCGTTTTATTACAAAAAAATGGAAGTAGCGCGCTATAACGCTAAAAATTTAATTTTGTTTCACAAAAAACAAAATGCATTCACAAAATAATATTGCGGAGCAAATAAAGAGGATTCTTTATTTGATAAGATAGTACTTTATGCTGACACTGTTCCTTGATTGAACATGATCAGAATAGGTTGCCGTTAGCGAGTCTTGACTGGGCAAGGGCAACTTTAAATGAAAAAGGGATAAACTCTTCTAAATGAAGAATTTATCCCGTGCAGCATTACTGTATAGTAGAATGTATACTGCCTAAAAATCGTTGATGGAGCGGCCCAGGAACGTTAATACGCAACGGAAGCCAATGTATGGTTTGGTGGTGTCCTGATATTCCCAGGAACGGGTACCGGTTTGCAAATAGAAAGCAACGTCTTTCCAAGAACCGCCGCGCAGTACTTTGCGTTTGGCTGTTTGGGGGTCATTATCCTTTGCATCGTAGCGGATATCAGGGTTGAGGTCATGCATAAAGGAGTAGGCATTCTCAAAATAAGCGGTTTCTGTCCATTCTGCTACATTGCCGGACATACAATACAGGCCAAAGTCATTTGGGTAATAACCGTCGGCTTTAACCGGGTAAGTACCTCCATCTTCGGAATAATTGCCGCGACCGGGCTTAAAATTGGCCAACAGGCAACCTTTTGCATTGCGGGTATAATAGGCACCCCATGGATAGGGTGCTTCTGCACGGCCGCCACGTGCAGCCCATTCCCATTCATGTTCGGTTGGCAAACGAAAATCTTCGGTATTGACGTCTTCTTCTGAATACATATCCCAGAGTTTCCCGCGCCAGTAGCTGAATGCTTTTGACATTTTCCAGTTAACACCGACTACCGGATAATCATCGAATGCAGGGTGCCAAAAGTAGTTGCGCGCCATAGGCTCATTATAAGAATAAGCATAAGCACGTACCCAGCACAAGGTGTCAGGATAAATCTTTACTTTTTCTTTGTGGATATGGCTGGTGCGGTTGCTGGTGCGATCGTGTGCTGCTTTTTGCCAGTCGTACCATTGATATTCAAATACCATTTTACTGATATCTAATTCTTTGCGGCCGCTAAAGCGATCATTACCCTGATAGAACATATCCTGAAGTTCTTCAGCGCTTTCCTCCCAATCGAGGTCCTGATCCCAGTCAATACGTTGTTTATCACTACTTTCAGTTTCCTCTTCAACAAAGTGTTGAAGGGTTTCGTGCGCAACAGAATCAATAACCCAGTTGACAACTGGCGATATTCATTGTTGGTGATTTCGGTTTCATCCATAAAGAAACCCTGAACGGTAATGGTTTTAGGTCGTGCTACCTGAGTGCGACTCATGTCTTCGTCGCTGGCACCTACGTGCAGCGTACCGGAAGGAATGTACACCATACCGTAAGGATTGATGCCTTTCCATTTTGGGCGATCGGTAACGCCCACTAATTGTCCGCTTTCTTTGCGACCGCAGGAACCCGCCACCACTGCCAGGAAGAGGGCGAGAAGAGATAATTTTTGCAGTTGTTTCATGTTTAATTTAAAACCCGTGTGAACCTACTATTAATTCTATTGAGAAAAATTCGGCACGAAGGTAGAGCCTTATTTTCAAATGAAAAAGCTTTCTCAACAAAAATGGATTATTTTAACGCAATGCTGCGTAATTTGTGACGTAAGAACGTGTTTTTAACGGTTTATTGTATTAGAAACGAGTAAATAATAACTTACCCATTTGATGTGCCTCTTTTAGTGCCATACTACCCATCTTTTTGCTTAAAGAGGGCTACTATTAGCGCAAAAAGATGGTTGTCTGACCCAAAAATGATCTACCTGAAATGACCAACTTATTATTTACTCGTTCCTTATCGTTTAAAAAAATCGTGGATTGTAAATTACTGGTGGTAGCTTACCCTGACCAAGGGGCCGATCAAGGGTATATCGCATCAATAATTCATGGCTGCCCCGCTGTGCGCCGCTTAATGCACCAATAGGAACATCAAAGCCGTAAGCGACCATTGTTTTTTCGTTGATGCGCACGCCCGCAATAATGCCAATGGCTTCCTGCGACGATTGCCCAAACCCCCTAAATGACGCGCCAGCCATTAAATTATCGCGCCAACGGAATATAGCAGCCACCTCTGCCTGCGTTTTCACCAAGTCTGATTTTATCATGACGGTAGGGCGCATGGTTAGGGTTTCTCCAATGGAAAAAACGTAAGCAGCATGCAAGAGATAATGCGGTACGGCTTTAATGGTAAAAGCATTGCGTAGATCTTGTGAAGGAGCTGTCAATAAGGGTGCAAAAACTGGTTGTATGGCTGCACCCAATTCCAGTCTTCCTGTCTGTACCCGAATACCTGCTTCTGCTACCATAGTCCCTGCTTTTACGGTACCTTCCGGAAGATTGGGGTCATTGTGGCTGATAGTGCCACCTGAAACGGGGTAAACGCCATCGGGTGCACGCAAACGACTTCCATCAAGGCTATATTGCAAATAACCCAAGCCGGCGCCCAAGGAAATCTGCGTTTTTTTTCCAAAATCTAACTGGTAATTGTAACTGGCAGTGGCCTGAGTAGTGCGGTGGGCCCCGATTTTATCGTTTTCAATTTTTACGCCCACGCCACTGTTGATAATGTATACCGGAAGGTGTACATTAATGTGCTGTGTCTCCGGGGCGCCCTCCAGCCCTGACCACTGCCGACGATACACCCCTGTTGCAACCAAAGTGCCTTCGATACCCGCAAATGCCGGATTGTAGGCGTAGGGATTGAGGGCAAAAAGGGTATATTGAGGTGCCTGTTGTGCGTTAAGTGCCTGAACGGATGCCAACAGCGCAAAAAGTAGTCGTGTAGCCATGTGTTTCATCTTGCAAAGATAATAACTCAATCCTGATAAAGCGCTGTTTGCCGTAAAATATTGTACGTTGTATATATTATGACAGGAAAACAGGCAGAACCGGAAAGCAATACGAATATATCTGTATTTTTGCCGCTAAACTAAGGAATATTCGTATGAACAACTTATCGGTTAGAGAAATACAAAATGCTGATATCACAGCTATTGTAGATTACTGGTTAAATGCTGATACTGCTTTCCTACAAGGCATGGGAGTAGATTTATCCAAAATACCGGATCGCACGCAATGGGAGAGTATGTTAACGGCGCAACCGAGCCAATCATACACTGAAAAACAATCTTACTGCATGATCTGGGAAATGGATGGCGTACCCATCGGACATTCAAACGTCAATAAAATCATGTATGGTGAAGCAGCTTACATGCACCTGCATTTATGGGACAGGGAGGTGCGGCAAAAGGGTATGGGCGCGGCATTTGTCAAAATGTCGCTACCGTATTTTTTCAATAATTTACACTTGAAAACGATCTATTGTGAACCTTATGCGCTCAATATTGCACCCAATAGAACGCTGGAAAAGGTTGGCTTTCGTTTTGTGAAAAAACATATCACTACACCCGGTTTTCTCAATTTTGAACAGGAGATAAATCGGTGGGAAATTGACAAAAAAGATTTTTAAAATGCGTTTTACACCCGAGCAAATAATTGCCCTCGCCCGCCAATATTTCAACTTAGATGTCTCTGTAAAGCCGCTGCCCGGCGAACTCGACTTTAATTTTTATGTTCAAACTGCTTCAGGAGTGGCGTACACCCTGAAAATTGCCCATCCGCAGGAACGCCGCGAAAACCTGGAATTGCAAAACGCTATGATCCAGCACCTTGCCGCTGCCGGTTTGGGTTTGGAAGTGCCGGTCGTGGTGGCTTCTGTTGTGGGCGAGCTGATGACCATTATCACTGCTCCCGACGGTTCTCGCTGCTTCCTTCGCCTGCTTTCCTGGGTGGAAGGGCGTTGCTTTGCCGAAGTGAATCCTCAAACGCCCCATCTATTAGAAAAAGTTGGTGAACTGTGTGGCAAACTGAGCCGTGCGCTGGAAGGCTTCGACCATCCGGCAGCCCATCGTTTTTTGAAATGGGATGTTTCGCAGACGGGTTGGACGGGCGCTCATTTGGCCAAAATAGCCGACGAAAAAAACCGGGAAACGGCCACCTGGTTTTATGATTTATTTGAAAAACAGGCCGCCCCGCTGCTACCCCGCCTGCGTCAAAGTGTTTGCTACAGCGATGCCAACGATTACAATATATTGGTCAGCCACGATCCCGAAAATCCCGTGGTACCGGGTGTAATTGACTTTGGCGATGCCGTTTACACGCATACCATCAATGAATTGGCCATTGCTGCTGCCTATACTGCCATGCACCAGCCCGATCCGATGGCCGCTATTATGCACCTGACGCGCGGATTCCACCGCATTTTTCCGTTGACGGAACAGGAAGCAGCCGTATTGTTTCCGCTCATCGGTGCTCGACTGCTCATCAGCGTTACCTGTTCGGCCATGAACCTCGCGGAGAACCCCGACAACGTTTATTTGCAGATCAGTGAACAACCTGCCTGGGATTTGCTGAAAAAATTGCGCGACTGTCCCCCTGCCCTCGCCCATGCGGCTATCCGTCATGCCTGCGGCTGGGAACCCTGCTCCAAAAACGCTGCTTTTGTACAATGGACAAAAGCAAATCACGAAAAAACACGCCCCCTTGTGTCCGCCGACCTGCACCAGGCTATTTGGCTTGACCTGGGTGTTGGCAGCGCAGACCTGGGTAATTATGCTGATATTGAAGACGCTGAAAAATTGCACCAACGCGTGGCGGAGCGGTTGACGCAGGCGGACGGTGTGCGGAGTGTTGGCATTGGCCGATACGACGAGGTACGCCCGTTTTATACGACAGATGCTTATGAAGTGCACGGCAACGAAGGCCCTGAATGGCGCACGGTACACATCGGTCTTGATATTTTTATGCCGCCGGGCAACTCCGTATTTGCGCCTTTGGAGGGGGTGATACACAGTTTTAAAGATAATGCCAACGACCGCGATTATGGCCCGACGATTATTTTGGAACACCGGGTGCAGGACGATTTGACTTTTTACACGCTGTACGGACACCTGACCCGCACTTCGCTCCACGGTTTAGCGGTCGGACAAAAGATTGGAGCCGGGCAGGCATTTTGCCAGATTGGCCCCATGCCTGAAAACGGCAACTGGTCACCACACCTGCATTTTCAGGTTATTCTTGATTTGCTGGGCTGGCAGGGCGATTTCCCCGGCGTGGCTTTCCCTGAAAAGCGCGAGATTTGGAAAAGTCTTTGTCCCGACCCCTGGTTGTTGCTCAGCGGCCAATGTTCGGAGCCGGCTGTTGAATTGCCTGCCGAACAGATTTTGCATTATCGCCGCGAACACCTTGGCAAGAACCTCAGTGTTTCTTACCAAAAGCCGTTGAAAATGCTGCGTGGCTGGCGGCAATATTTATTCGACGATACGGGGCGGCGATATTTGGATACGGTGAACAACGTGGCACACGTTGGCCATGAACACCCGCGTGTGGTGCGGGCCGGGCAGCGGCAAATGGCCGTGATGAATACCAATACGCGCTATTTACACGAAAATATAGTGCGGTTTACGGAGGAAATTTTGGCGACGTTTCCACCAGCGCTTGAGGTAGCGTTCTTAGTCAATTCGGGCAGCGAAGCCAATGAATTGGCGATGCGTTTGGCTAAAAATTATACGCGCCAAAATGATATGGTGGTGGTGGAGGTAGGTTACCACGGCAACACGCAGGGTTGTGTGGAGGTGAGTTCTTACAAATTTGACGGGCCGGGCGGTAAGGGTGCTCCGTCCCACGTGCAAGTAACGCCTATGCCGGATGCTTATCGGGGCAAATATCGGGGCCATACGGTTGAAACAGGCTTGCTGTACGCTGCCCACGTGCGTACTGCGGTGGAGAAAATTGGCAGTGAAGGTCGTGGGCCTGCTGCTTTTCTTTGCGAATCGGTCATTAGTTGCGGTGGTCAGGTACCGTTGCCACCGGGCTATCTGGCCGAATCGGTGCGGGCGGTGCGCGCTGCCGGGGGTGTTTACATCGCCGATGAGGTGCAAACGGGTTGCGGAAGGCATGGTCAGTTTTTTTGGGCTTTTGAGGAACACGGTGTAGTGCCGGATATTGTGACGATTGGCAAACCGATCGGCAACGGCCATCCTTTGGGGGTAGTAGTAACGACGCTGGCTATTGCGGATGCCTTCGCTAATGGTATGGAGTATTTCAATACTTTTGGCGGCAATCCGGTGTCCTGCGCTATCGGCTTGGAAGTGTTACGGGTAATTCGAGCGGAAGGGCTGCAACAAAATGCCCTCGAAACGGGGAGCTACCTGCGGCAGGGATTGCAGCAGCTGGCAGATCAATTTCCTGTTATTGGTGATGTGCGCGGGCCGGGGCTGTTTTTGGGTTTTGAGTTGATTAAAGACCCGGAAACGCTTGAACCCGCCGAAGCGCAGACGACTTACTTAGCCAACCGGATGCGCGAATTGGGTATTTTGATGAGTACGGACGGGCCATTTCACAATGTGCTAAAAATCAAACCTCCAATGGTGTTTGGATGGAGGGATGCGGATTTTTTGTTGGGGATGATAGAGCGGGTGCTGCGGGAGGACAGGATGCAGTAAATTGGGATATTGGCCAACTACGTTTGGAGGATGCCCACATTAAATTTTTCTACCGGTGCATTGTTGGCGGCTTCGATGCCCATAGAAATCCACAAACGGGTATGGCGGGGATCAATGACGGCATCTGTCCAAAGTCGGGCGGCGGCGTAATAAGGAGATGTTTGCGCCTCATATCGGCTTTTTGTGGCTTCAAAGAGGGCTTTTTCCTGTTCCGGTTCGGGTGCCTGTCCATTATCTTTAAGGGTTTGCACCTGTATTTGGGTCAGCACTTTAGCCGCTTGTTCTCCGCCCATTACGGCAATTTTGGCGGTGGGCCAGGCGGCAATCAGGCGGGGGTCATAGGCTTTTCCGCACATAGCGTAATTGCCTGCACCATAAGAATTGCCCATGACGATGGTCAACTTGGGTACGGTGGAGTTGGCGACGGCATTGACCATTTTTGCGCCGTCTTTTATGATACCGCCGTGTTCAGAACGGGTGCCCACCATAAATCCGGTGACATCGTGCAGAAAAACTAATGGAATCTTTTTTTGATTGCAGTTCATGATAAACCGCGTAGCTTTGTCGGCTGAATCGGAATAAATCACCCCGCCAAACTGAATTTC
>Ga0105048_10020725_pt1 | contig 10028 bp, 6 predicted proteins | sample MAT05_FD_78382 | JGI IMG/M metagenome (GOLD analysis project Ga0105048, IMG submission 78382) | Freshwater microbial communities from Lake Fryxell liftoff mats and glacier meltwater in Antarctica - MAT-05 | ecosystem: Environmental > Aquatic > Freshwater > Ice > Liftoff microbial mat | place... | reverse complement strand
TTCGTTCGGCCGCAGACCTGCGATTCCAAGATGGCAGCGACCAGAAAGCAGAATGCCCTGCCTCCGGAATTGCCCCAGATCACCCATGGAAGCCTGCCATGCCCAAGACAGGCGAATACTTCATCGCGTTCGGCGTTGCCGATGAAGCGGGTCCGATCGCATGAGGAGCGAAACTCAGCATCAAGTCGACCTGTTGAAGACCGGCGCGCTGCAGACAGCGATCTTGAACAGCGCGAACTTTTCGAGCATCGCCACCGACGATCAGGGCGTCATCCAGATTTTCAACATCGGCGCCGAACGCATGCTCGGCTACGCGGCGGCCGATGTCTTGAACAAGATCACGCCAGCCGACATCTCCGACCCAAACGAGATCGTTCTGCGCGCCCAGGCCTTGAGCACCGAGTTCGCCACAGCGATCGCACCGGGTTTCGAAGCCCTGGTGTTCAAGGCGTCGCGTGGGATCGAGGACATCTACGAGCTGACGTATCTTTGCAAGGACGGTAGCCGACTGCCTGCGGTCGTGTCCGTCACGGCGCTTCGCGATGTGCGCAATGCGGTCATTGGTTACTTGCTGATCGGTACTGACAACACCGCGCGCAAGCGGGCCGAAGAGGCGCTGATCAGAGCAGGCGCTTTGCAAAGCGCGATTTTCAACAGCGCCAACTTCTCAAGCATCGCCACCGACGCGAACGGCGTCATCCAGATCTTCAACGTCGGCGCCGAACGCATGCTCGGCTACGCGGCCGACGAAGTGATGAACAAGATCACGCCGGCCGATATCTCTGATCCGCTGGAAATCGTCGCGCGCGCCGAGGCGCTCAGCCTCGAACTCGGCACCACGATTGCCCCCGGCTTCGAGGCCCTGGTGTTCAAAGCCTCACGCGCGATCGAAGACATCTACGAGTTGACCTACATCCGCAAGGACGGCAGCCGCTTCCCAGCGGTCGTTTCGGTCACTTCGCTGCGCGACGTCGAGAACGCCATCATCGGCTATCTCCTGATTGGTACCGACAACACGGCGCGCAGGCAGGCGGAAGAGGCACTGCGCAAGGCTGGCGCCTTGCAGAGCGCGATTTTCAACAGCGCCAACTTCTCAAGCATCGCCACGGACGCCAAGGGCGTCATCCAGATCTTAAACGTCGGCGCTGAGCGCATGCTTGGCTACACAGCGGCCGAGGTCGTGAACAAGATTACCCCAGCCGACATTTCCGACCCAGTGGAAGTCATTGCCCGTTCAAAGGCGCTCAGCGCCGAAGTCGGGACAGTGATCGCTCCCGGCTTCGACGCCTTGGTCTTCAAGGCCACACGCGGCATCGAAGACATCTACGAGTTGACTTGCATCCGCAAGGACAGCAGTCGTTTTCCCGCTGTGGTCTCGGTTACAGCGCTGCGCAACGACTCGGGCGAAGTCATCGGCTACCTGCTGATAGCCACCGACAACACGGCGCGCTTGCAGGCCTCGCAGTACGCCCGCAGCCTGCTCGAAGCCAGCCTCGACCCGCTGGTCACCATCAGCCCCGACGGCAAGATCACCGACATCAACGAGGGCTCGATCAAGGCCATCGGCGTGGCCAGATCAGAGCTTATCGGCACCGACTTCTCGGATTACTTCACCGAACCGACCAAGGCGCGGGAGGGCTACGAGCAGGTCTTCGCCTCGGGTTCGGTCGTCGACTATGCGCTGACCATCCGACACCGCGACGGCCGCCTCACCGACGTGCTCTACAACGCCAGCCTCTACAAGGACTCCGCCGGAACGGTCTTGGGGGTGTTTGCGGCGGCGCGCGACATCACTGCGCGCAAGTTGGTCGAGGCCGAGCAGAAGCGGCTGGACCGGGTCCTGCGCGAGACGAACCGCGAACTTCAAGGCGCCAAGGTCGAGGCCGAGCGCGCCAACTTGGCGAAGTCGGATTTTCTGTCGAGCATGAGCCACGAGTTGCGCTCGCCGCTCAACGCCATTCTCGGCTTCGCCCAATTGATGGACTCGGAGTCGCCGCCGCTCACGGCAGGACAGAAAGAGAGCACCTTGCAAATACTGCAGGCCGGCTGGTACCTGCTGGAGCTCATCAACGAGATCCTCGATCTCGCACAGATCGAATCGGGCAAGCTTCCTTTGTCGCTGGAAGCCTTGTCACTCGACGAGGTGTTGGCCGATTGCCAGGCCATGATCGAACCCCAAGCGCGCAAGAGCGGCATTCGTTTGGTCTTCTCCCAACCCGAGGTGCCATTGTTCGTCAGTGCCGATCGCACGCGGCTCAAACAAGTGTTTGTCAACCTGCTGTCGAACGCCATCAAGTACAACCGGGTCGGCGGCTCGGTCGAGGTGAGCTGCCGCCCACGCCCCGGGGATCGCGTTCGGGTGAGTTTTCAGGACACGGGCGAAGGCTTGAACGCGGACAAACTGGCCCACCTGTTCCAGCCCTTCAACCGGCTCGGCCAGGAAGCCGGCGTCGAAGAAGGCACCGGCATCGGCTTGGTCGTCAGCAAACAGTTGGTCGAGTTGATGGGCGGCTCGATCGGCGTGGAAAGCACGGTCGGTGTCGGCAGCGTGTTCTGGATCGAGTTGATCGCGAGTGATGTGGTCGAGACGGGCAGCGATGACGATTCACATGCTGTGGCGACGTTGTCTGACACCGGGAGCGGTGGGCCACTGCGCACCGTGCTCTACGTCGAAGACAACCCGGCCAATCTGATGCTGGTCACGAAGCTTTTGGCGCGGCGCTCAGACATCCGCCTGCTCACCGCGAAAGACGGACGCAGCGGTGTCGAGATGGCGCAAGCCACCCGCCCCGACGTCATCCTGATGGACATCAACCTGCCTGGCATCAGCGGTTTCACGGCGCTCAGGATCCTTGCCGGCGACCCGTCCACGGCACACATCCCCGTCATCGCGGTCAGCGCGAACGCGATGCACAGAGACATCGAGAAGGGGTTGGAGGCCGGGTTCTTCCAATACTTGACCAAGCCAATCAAGGTGACCGAGTTCATGAGCACGCTGGACCTTGCTCTCGATTGCGCGAGAGCGCGGTCCGAAGTCACCAGCAGCGCGCAGACCTCCTGATGACGCGCGAACTGAACATCCTCGCCGCCAACATCTTGATCGTCGACGATCAGCCCGCCAACGTGCGGCTCCTGATCCGCTTGCTGGCTGGGGCGGGCTTCTCCCAGGTCATGTCCACCATGAATCCATCGGAGGTGTGCGACCTGCACCACCGAAACGGCTACGACCTGATCTTGCTCGACCTGCAGATGCCCGTCATGGATGGCTTCGCCGTGATGGAGCGCTTGCGAAGCAACGGCCACGAGAACCACGTGCCCGTCATCGTGCTCACGGCCGAGCCACGCCACAAGCTGCGCGCCTTGCAGGCGGGCGCCAAAGACTTCATCAGCAAGCCGTTCGACCTGGTCGAGGTCAAGACGCGCATCCACAACACACTGGAAGCGCGGATGCTGTACCGAAACCTGGAACATCAGAACAGGCTGCTGGAGCAGGCTGTGCACGACCGAACCGCCCAATTGCGCGACCTTGCCGGCTATCTGATCACCGCCCGCGAGGATGAGAAGGCGCACCTGGCGCGCGAGTTGCACGACGAACTCGGCGCCTTGCTGACGGCTGCAAAGATGGACATCGCTTGCATGCGCAGCAAGCTGCTCGAAGACCCGGCGATGACGGCCCGCCTCAAGCAGGTAAGCAAGCACCTGGACGCGGGAATTTCATTGAAGCGGCGGATTGTCGAGGACCTGCGGCCCTCGTCCCTCGCAACGCTCGGCCTGACGATCAGTCTTGCGAACCTGTGCGCAGAAGTGGGCATGCGCCTGAGCATCGCGATCCAGGTCGAGTTCGACGAAGTCTGCCTGACAGAGAGTGGGCACCTGGCGATCTACCGCTTGATTCAAGAGGCACTGAACAACGTCTGCAAGTACGCCAAGGCAACACGAGTCCGCGTCTCAGTAAAGAGCGAGCCGCCCCTGGTGAGGGTGCAGATCGAAGACGACGGGGTCGGGTTCGATCCGAGTGAACCCAAGTCGGCCGCGCACGGCATCGCCGGCATGCGATTCCGGATCGAACAACTCAACGGCAGCATGTCGGTGACGTCGCGTCCGGGCGCAGGCACGCAACTCGAAGCCACCATGCCGGTCATGAATAGGTGAACTGATGAAACCCGACCCAGGCATTCTTGCTGCCAGCATCCTGATCGTCGACGATCAGGCTGCCAACGTGCAGTTGCTGACCCGGCTGCTCACCGATGCTGGTTATACCGGCGTCACGGCCACCATGAACCCCACGGAGGTGTGCGCGCTGCATCGCCGCAACGCCTACGACCTGATCCTGCTCGACCTGCAAATGCCCGGCATGGACGGGTTCAGCGTCATGGAGGGCCTGAAGACCAACGACAACGAGAGCTATCTGCCCGTCATCGTGCTCACGGCTCAACCGGGGCACAAGATGCGCGCCTTGGCGGCTGGCGCCAAGGACTTCATCAGCAAGCCCTTCGACCTGGTCGAGGTCAAGACGCGCATCCACAACATGCTGGAAGTCCGGCTGCTGTACCGAAAGCTCGAACGCCACAACGAAGAATTGGAACAGACCGTTCTGGAACGCACTGCGGAACTGCGCGAGAGCGAAGCCCGCTATCGCGGCCTGACCGAGCTGGCCTCCGACTGGTATTGGGAGCAGGACGACCGCGGCGAATGCACAAAGGTGTCCGGACCGGTGATGGAGATGCTCGGCCTGCAAGTTGCCGCTCTCCAAGGAGATTCAAGTGACGCAACGCCGGACGGTTGGATCAAAGCTGAGCGGCACGCACTCTGGGAGAACATTGCGGCGCGTCGGCCCTTCCTCGACTCTCTGTTCCACCGCACCCATGCCGATGGCTCGGAGCAGCAGTTCCGGGTCAGTGGTCAGCCCATGTTTGACCAAACGTGCCGCTTCCTCGGCTACCGCGGCGTCGGCGTGGAAGTGACGCCGGGTCGTTAGAACAGACACCGCGAGCGCTCCCCCATGCCGTCGCACCACCCGAATCAGAACCAGTTGCTCGCCGCTTTGCCGATGGCCGCGCTCGAGTCGCTGTCGGCAGACTTGGAACTGGTCGCGATGCGGCTGGGTGACATGCTCTACGAACCCGGCAGACATTTGCAGCACGCATTCTTTCCGACGACAGCGGTAGTCTCGCTGCACCACATCACAGCAGCCGGCGAGTCGGCCGAGACCACGGGCGTGGGGCATGAAGGCATGATCGGTATTTCGCTCTTCATGGGCGGCCGCAGCACGACTGGGTCGGCCGTCGTGCAGACGGGGGGACATGGTTATCGACTTGACCACCGCATACTGAGTCTGAGCTTTGACCGAGGAGGCCTGCTGCAGCGCGTGTTGCTGCGGTACACGCAGGCATTGATAACGCAGATCGCACAGACGGCGGTCTGCTATCGCCATCATTCGATCGAGCAGCAACTCGGCCGATGGCTCTTGTCGACTGCTGATCGCCTTCCCGAGGGAGAGCTGTCAATGACGCAGGAACTCGTGGCCGGTCTGCTGGGCGTACGTCGCGAAAGCGTGACGGAGGCTGCCGGGCAGCTGCGCGATGCGGGTTACATCCGCTATCGTCGCGGCCACATATCCATTCTCGATCGCATCGGACTGCAGACCCACGTCTGCGAGTGCTACGGCGTGGTCAAGAAGGAACTCGGCCGCTTGCTGCCTCCGCTGGCAGGCGCGCGGGATGTGGTGGCCAGCGCGGTGCGGTAGCAACGACGACCACAGTTCTCACTTCAAGCCTAGCGTCCCACTTCCGCCGGCGAAACCGCGTCGATGAACCATGCACTGCGCGACTCAAAAGCCGTGTGTCGCCAAGGACGGTTCCATGTCCGTGGCTGAAAGTCGCTGGCAGTCAGGCCTTTGGTTCTTACTCGCCCTTCGCAGTCAGAAGATTGCCACGTCCCCCTTGGCGCTTGCGAACCCCCGCCGACGAGCGTCGTAGCGGCACTGTGCAGGAAGCGTTGGCAGATTTGATCTGGGACAGCTGACGGGCTGACGGGTTTGATAGGAATGCGCGCCTGCGGGGCCCCGTCTTCGCGACAACCATCCATCCATCTCCGCCGGAGACGCGCCTTGAACACCACCGAACTCTTCCTCGTCGCCATGCTCATCGTCTTCACGCTGCCCTACCTGGTGTGGCGGCTGGGCCGCACCGCGTACTGGGCGCCGCTGGTGGTGGTGCAGATCGTGACTGGCATCGTGCTCGGGCCCGGCGTGCTGGGTGCGTGGTTGCCGGGGTACTACGGCTTTGTCTTCACGCCCGCCGTCATCCCGGCGCTCAACGGCGTGGCCTGGTGGGCGGTGATGGTGTTCGTGTTCATCGCCGGCATTGAACTCGACCTGAAGCAGGCCTGGAAGTACCGGCACGAAAGTGGCGTCACCGCCGGCTTGGCGCTGGGCATGCCACTGGCCCTGGGTTGCGCGGCCGCGCTCGTCATGCTGGCCAGCAGTGGCGGCTGGATGGGGCCGAAGGCCCTGACCTGGCAGTTCGTCATGGGCGTGGGCATGTCGTGTGCAGTGACGGCGCTGCCGATCCTGATCCTGTTCATGGAGAAGCTGGCGATCCTGCGCGAACCTATCGGCCAGCGCATCCTGCGCTATGCCAGCCTTGACGACGTGGCGATCTGGGGCGTGCTGGCGCTGATCCTGATGGACTGGGCCCGGGTCGGCAGACAGGCCTTCTTCCTGGCCGCCTTTGCCGGCCTGTCGTGGCTGTTGCGCAAGGGCATGCCGCGCCTGCCGGAGCGCGACCGCTGGTACGTCGCGCTGATCTGGCTGCTGGCCTGCGCGCTGGGCGCCGACTGGTGCGGCCTGCACTTCATGGTGGGCGCCTTCCTGGCCGGCGCGGTGCTGGACGGCGACTGGTTCGACCAGCAGCAGATGGACACGCTGCGCCACCACGTGCTGCTGGTGCTGATGCCGGTGTTCTTTCTCAGCACGGGGCTGCGCACGCAGTGGGACATGCCTGGCGGCGGCGGTGGTACCGCGGTCTTCGCCGCCGCTGCGTGGCTGCTGCTGGCCAGCGTGGCGGGCAAACTGGCTGGCGTGCACATCGCCGGGCGGCTGCTGAAGTGGCAGCCCGGTGAGGCCAGCCTGATCGGCTGGCTGCTGCAGACCAAGGCCCTGATCATGATCATCTTTGCCAACGTGCTGCTCGACAAGGCCATCATCACCAGCGCCACCTTCACGGCGCTGTTGCTGATGGCGGTGGCCAGCACCATGCTGACGGTGCCGCGCGTGACGCCGATGTTGCAGCGCATGAAGGCGGTGCTCCAGCGCGACAGTTAGGGGCCGAAGACTCAGCCTTGCAACACCGCCAGCAGCCGCGCGCGCACAGCGGCCGTGTGCACCGGCAGCACGACCACATCGCCCGCCTGGGCCCAGTCCAGCAGCGCACGCGCAGCGGCTTCTTCGTCGGCTTCGTGCGCCCAGCGGTCGGCGGCCAAGCTGCCCTCTTGCAGGCCTTGTGCGATGAGTGCGGGCACGGCGCCGACAAAACGTCCCCTCAACATCAACGGCAGCTCCTTGATCAGCACGCGATCGGGCGCAAAGCCGGCTGCGGTGCGGGCCAGGTGGAGGATGGCGTCGTCGGTGCGGTTGCCGGCCTGGCCCAGCAGAAGGCCCAGGCGGCGCGGTTGCAGCGCGCGGGCGACGGTCAGCAACTGCGCCAGGCCTTCGGGGTTGTGGGCGTAGTCCACCAACACGGTGGCGCCGCGGTGCAGGTGGCGCGACAGGCGGCCCGGGTTGTCCTCAGGCCGCGCGCCAAAGCCGTGCAACGCGCTGCGCACGGCGTCCAGCGGCCAGCCCAGCAGCGCGGCCGTCAGCGCGGCGGCGGCGAGGTTGTCGATGTTGAAAGCGGCAGCGCCACCCAGGCTCAGCGGCATGTCGGCGACGGCACCCAGGTCATGGTCCTGGCCGTGCAGGCTCAGCACCAGGCGGCCGGCACCGCCAACCCCCCTGGCGCCGCAGGTGCTGCCGCCGCGCTGGCGCAGAGCGGTGGGGATGGGCGCGTCGGCGTTGCGCGCAAACAGGGCCCAGTTGGCGCCGGCGGCGTGCGGCAGGTTGACCGCCATGCGCAGCAACGTGTCGTCACTGCCGTTCAGCACCAGCATGCCCTGCGTCGCCACCGCATGCGCCAGCACGAGCTTGGTCTGCGCGATGTCTTCGACGCTGTGGATGCCGTGTTCGCCGAAGTGGTCGGCGCTGACGTTGGTGATGACCGCCACATCGGCCTGCTGCACCGCCAGGCCCCGGCGCAGGATGCCGCCGCGCGCGGTTTCCAGCAGCGCCACGCCGACGGCCGCGTGGCGCAGCACTAGGCGCGCGCCGGCCGGGCCGGCGTAGTCGCCGTCGACCACCATCTCGCCGGCCACTTCGACACCTTCGGTGCTGCACAGACCTGGCGTGAGGCCGGCTGCAGTGGCCATGGCCGCCAGCAGCCGCGTGGTGGTGGTCTTGCCGTTGGACCCCGTCACCAGCACCTTGGGCACGCCGTGCAGGCGCGGCCAGGGCACGTCCGCGGGCAATGGCAAGGCGGCGCGGGCGTAGGCCACGCTGCCGCTGCCTTCGCCGATGGACAGCGTGTCGTCGTCCAGCAGCAGGGGCAAGCCGTGTTTGGCCGCAGCGCTGGCCAGGCTGGCCAACGGCGCCGAATACTCGGACGCCGCGCGGGCGCGGAAGTGCGCACGTGGGTCTTCGGTGTCGGGCCGCGCCAGCGCAAAGCCCGCAGCCGCATGCGCTGGGTGGCCTGCAGCCGCTTGTTCCCAGGCCCATTCGTTGACTTCGGTGGCGGTGAAGATCGCCTCGGGCGGTGCGGCAAAGGCCAGCATCACGCCGCTGGCGTGGGCATGCACACGCGGGTTGGGGACGGGCCAGGACAAGGCGCCGCACATCGACACCACCTGCGCGATCCAGCGGCCCTGCGCCGCACCGTCTTCTGCGGCCGGGCCCAGCGGCACCAGCACCACGCTGGGGGTGCCGAAGTAACGGTTGGCACCCGTCAGGCGGCGTGAGTCTTCAAAGGCGTGGTTCGCCTCGCTTGGTTCTGATGCCTGTTCCGTCACCGGTTCCGCCACGGCTTCCGTCACCGGTTCCGTCACAACTAGTCCGCCGCTTCGCCAACGAAGCGCAGGCCGCGTTCGTCACGCACGAAGCCGGCCGACAAGGGCTCGGCGTCGTTGGGTGCGGCGGCTTCCAGGTTGGCGTCGGCGCTGTCGGTGGGTTCGGTGGGTTCGGCGGATTCGGCCGGCACCGCCCGCGGATTGGACAAAGCCACCGCCCGCGCCAGGTTGCCGGGTGCGACTTCAGGCTTGAACTTGATGACCTGCTTCCAAGACCGCGTCAGCGTGTCGGCAAACACCAGCAAGAGGTCACCCGGCTGCCCCATGCGCAGCGCGGCTTCGATGGCTTCCTGCTCGTCCGGGATGATCGTGATGGCGCTGTCGGCCACGCCCTGTTCGCGCAGCACGGCGGCAATCATCTGCGGCACTTCGTCCGACGCGCGGCCGCGCAGGCCGTCGTCGCGGCGGCAGATGTAGTGGTCGAAGCGGCCGGCGACGGCCAGCGCAATGTCGCGGATGTCCTCGTCGCGCCGGTCACCGGGCCCGGCGACGACCACGATGCGCCGGCCACGCGCGTCCAGGCGCTGCGCCAGGTCGGCCATCACGCCCACCGCATGGGCGTTGTGCGCATAGTCGAAGATGACCTTGAAGGGGTGTTCGTCCCACACGTTCATGCGGCCCGGGGCCTGGAAGAAGGTGCTGTCGAAGGTGCGCAGGCCCTGGCGGATGGCGTCGAGCTTGATGTCCAGGCTGAAGGCCATGGCCGCCGCGAACATCGCGTTCTGCACGTTGTGCATGGCGCGGCCTTCCAGCGTGGCCGGGATCAGGTGCGTCCACATCAGCGGGATGTGCCGGCCCTTGTCATACAGCGTGATCATCTGGCCGTTGACACCGGCTTCCAGTGCACAGGCACGGCCGCCCGCGCGGATGTG
>Ga0105048_10020723_pt1 | contig 10029 bp, 10 predicted proteins | sample MAT05_FD_78382 | JGI IMG/M metagenome (GOLD analysis project Ga0105048, IMG submission 78382) | Freshwater microbial communities from Lake Fryxell liftoff mats and glacier meltwater in Antarctica - MAT-05 | ecosystem: Environmental > Aquatic > Freshwater > Ice > Liftoff microbial mat | place... | reverse complement strand
ACTAAATTACCCATATACGCAAATTTTAAAAAATATAAACTTTAGAATTTTAAGAGTATTCAAAATAAAGAGCTAAGCTTACTGCCCAGAACCTATATTTGTTAACCAAGCCAATTATGGTAATGGGTTGGTACAAGGCAAAATACTTTCTTCCTCTTCATCAAATTTTGCCACATCTTTAGTCCTTTTCTGATACCAGATTCCTGCGATAATCAGCATTACCAATCCTATACAACTCATTACTAAAGGTCGCAGATCGTTGGTATTAGCCATTTGTATTCCTGTGCTTCCCAAAAATACAAAGGGGATAATTCCTAATGGAGTTCCCAGTAGCGATCCTAATATGTAGTCACGACGTTTAATCGAACTTAATCCTGCGGCAAAGCTGACAATACCATAGGGAACAAGAGGTAAAAGTCTTGCCACGAAAACATAAAATAAACCCCCTGAGGCTATATTTTCGCTCACGCTTGGATAGCGTTTTTCCACTTCAGGAAAATTGATGTTAAGCGATCGCGCAAACACAAATGCTAACAATGCGGAAATTAAAGCCCCTACCGATGTTAACAACAGTCCTTCTCCCTCCCCATAAAGCGCACCCCCTGCAATATTAAAGGCAGTGACGGGTAATATCAAGAGTGTGGAGATTGCGTAGGCAATCACAAAGATCACAGCTCCCCAAGTTCCCGAATCTTGAACAATTTCCTGAATTTTAGACAGCCAATCGATATGAATAAATGCTAACCAACCAGAAGCGATCGTGCAGATACAAACTATAGCGATTAAAATTTTTTGATTTTTATTCATGATTTTTGTTCATGACTCATGAAAATATTTTTGCTCTAACCAAATTGTATAGCAGCCGTTATAAGATCACAGCAATTCTCATTTTGACTTTTAAGTTGCCCATAAGTTACATAAGCTAAAAAAATTTTTTAACGAAGTTATATGCTTTTCAACATTTTCTATTGCAACTATTCTCAATAGCATGAGTGAAATTGATGCAAAATTTGCATAATCAGAATTGCTGATAAAATCTTGAATTGATGGAGGTGATCTCAAATGAAAGTTATCTTATTTTGTGGTGGACAGGGTACAAGGCTACGAGAAGAAACAGAATATCGTCCTAAGCCGTTAGTGGAGATTGGTGGAAGACCAATTCTTTGGCATATTATGAAACTGTTTGCCTATCACGGGTTAAGCGACTTTGTCCTGTGTTTAGGATATCGGGGCAACATGATCAAAGAATATTTTCTGAACTATGAAGCCATGAATAATGATTTTACAATTCAATTAGGTCAGGAACTACAAGTTCAATATCATATGCACAGTGAGCAGGAATTTGCGGTGACGCTGGCTGATACTGGCTTAGAGACAATGACAGGGGGGCGTTTAAAACTGGTTAGCAAATATATCGGTGACGAGACATTTATGGTCAGTTACGGTGATGGGGTTGCAGATATTAACATTCCTGCGTTACTTGAATTCCATAAGAATCATGGCAAAATTGCCACTGTAACTACCGTGCGTCCATTTTCTCGATTTGGAATTCTAAATATTAGCGGTCGCGAAGAAGTCTTAGACTTCACTGAAAAGCCTCAGATTGATGGTTGGGCCAGTGTAGGTTTTTTTGTATTTAATCGCGCAATTTTTAATTATTTGGGGGGATCGGATTGTATTTTAGAGACAGAGCCATTGGAAAATCTCGCAAAAGATGGACAACTAATGGCATATCGACATCATGGCTTTTTCTATGCGATGGATACTTACCGAGAATATAAATACTTGAATGAGTTGTGGGACAGCAAGAATGCACCTTGGAAGGTCTGGTCATGAATGACTTCTGGCAAAATCGGTCTGTTTTAATTACAGGCTGCACTGGCTTATTAGGTAGTTGGATGACTCAAGAACTAACTGATCGCGGGGCAAAGGTGATTGGACTAGTCAGAGACTGCACTCCACAATCAAGATTATTTCAAATGGGTTTGGAGAAGAAAATTATTACAGTCCATGGAAGAATCGAAGATCTACCAGTCCTAGAGCGCACTATCAATGAGTACGAGGTGGAATCAGTGTTCCATCTCGCGGCGCAAACCATTGTCGGAGTCGCTAATCGAGAACCCCTGTCAACCTTTGAAGCAAATATTAAAGGTACATGGAATATTTTAGAAGCCTGTCGGCGCGTTGGCACAGTGAGGCGAATTGTGGTTGCTTCTAGCGATAAGGCATATGGCGCTCAAAAAATCATGCCCTATGACGAAACCACGCCTTTGCAAGGCGACCATCCCTATGATGTATCCAAAAGCTGTGCCGATCTAATTTGTCGTACTTATTATAAAAGTTATAATCTGCCTGTGTGCGTCACTCGTTGCGGTAATTTTTATGGGGGCGGCGATCTTAATTTTAACCGTATTATTCCTGAAACGATTCGTTCTGCTCTGCGCGATCGCTCAGTCATAATTCGCAGTGATGGTAGCTATGTTCGCGATTATTTTTATGTGAGAGATGGTGTATTAGCCTATCTTCATCTAGCAGAACAAATGGATCGTCCTGAGATTTTAGGTGAGGCATTTAACTTTAGTAATGAATTACAAATATCTGTCGTAGAAATAGTTCATAAGATTTTGATTTTGATGGGTAAAGAACATTTACACCCACAAATTTTAAATCAAGCCCAAAATGAGATCGAACATCAGTATTTGTCTGCTGCTAAGGCGAGACAGCTTTTAAACTGGAAACCGAGCTATTCACTGGAAGAAGGACTAAAAGAGGCGATCGCTTGGTATACCGATTTTTTAGATCCAAAATTAGATGTAGCAATCCGAAATGAAGCCCGAGCGTAGTCGAAGCCTTAATCAAAATCTACAAATCAATAAAATTAAAATGTCAACCTCAAATTCGCATTCCCCGCTTATTGATAATAATGATCCAAAAGAACAAGATTTGCGATCGCAGGTTTTTGAATCTGTTAGAAATTATTATCAATATAAATTTGCTGAAAAGACTTTTATAGCTGGAGAAACCTATATTCCTGTCTCAGGAAAAGTATTTGATGAGGCAGAAATCATCAATTTAGTTGATGCGTCCCTTGATTTTTGGTTAACTACTGGAAGATATGCAGAAGAGTTTGAGAAACGTTTTGCAGAATGGATAGGCGTAAAACACTGCTTACTAGTAAATTCTGGGTCTTCGGCAAATTTATTAGCACTTACGGCGCTTACTTCTCCAAAATTAGGTGATAAAAGATTAGCAGCAGGTGATGAAGTTATTACTGTCGCCGCAGGTTTTCCCACAACAGTTAATCCCATTTTCCAAAATCAGCTAGTTCCAGTATTCGTTGATATTCAATTATCTACCTATGAAATTGATGTGTCGCAGTTGGAGGCAGCACTTTCGCCAAAAACTCGTGTAATTATGATTGCTCATACCTTGGGTAATCCCTTTGACATTGACGCGGTGATGGCTTTTGCTCAGAAACACGATCTATGGGTAGTAGAAGATAACTGCGATTCTGTGGGGACTGTCTATAACGGACAAAAAACTGGAACTTTTGGACATTTATCAACGGTTAGTTTTTATCCTGCTCATCACATGACAATGGGTGAGGGGGGAGCAGTATTAACTAATGATACAAGGCTTAAAAAAATTGTTGAGTCTTTCCGCGATTGGGGACGCGATTGCTGGTGTCCACCAGGAATCGATAATACCTGCAATAAACGTTTTGAGTGGCATTTAGGAGATCTACCTTTTGGTTACGACCACAAATATACCTATTCCCATGTTGGCTTTAATCTCAAGATGACGGATATGCAAGCGGCGGTGGGTCTTGCTCAGTTAGATAAGTTGTCTTATTTCATAGCTAGACGTAGAGAAAATTTTGATTTTTTAAGGCAACAATTACAGGATTTGCAAAATTTTTTAATACTGCCCGAAGCAACTCAAAATTCTGATCCTAGTTGGTTCGGATTTCTGGTCTTAGTTAAAGAAAATAGTCGATTTACCCGCAATGAGTTAGTCCAATATTTAGAGAAAAAGAGAATAGGGACAAGGCTTTTGTTTGGTGGAAATTTAGTTAAACAACCTGCATATCAAGATCTAGTTTATAGAGTTGTTGGGGATCTGAGTAACACAGATTGCGTTATGCAAAATGCTTTTTGGTTAGGAGTATTTCCAAGCTTAACTGAGGATATGCTGAATTACGTTTCCTCAACTATCCATGATTTTATTGATGATTTAGAAAATGAATAGAAATATTATTGAAGAAGATTTAGAAAGAATTATTTCTTCTGATTTACCTTGGAAAAACCTCAAGAATTCAACTATTTTAATATCAGGTGCAAATGGTTTTTTATCAGCCTATATGGTAGAAACACTTCTGTATTTAAACACTGTTAAAAATCTAAATGTTAAAGTCATTGGACTTGTCAGAGATAGTGCTAAAGCGCTAGCTAGATTTACAAATTATAATGAAAGAGATGATTTAAAATTTGTCATTCAGGATGTGTGTGACCCGATAAAACTGACTGATAAAATTGATTATATTATTCATGCTGCTAGTCAGGCTAGCCCAAAGTATTATGCAACAGATCCAGTTGGCACTCTCAATGCCAACATATTAGGAACTCATAATCTCTTGACCTTAGCTAATAAGAATCAATTAAAAAGTTTTTTATTCTTTAGTAGTGGTGAAGTATATGGTCAAGTTAATGATTTACAAATACCTACTAAAGAAGATCAATATGGATATTTAGATCCCACAAATCTGCGCTCTTGCTATGCCGAAAGTAAAAGAATGGGTGAGACAATGTGTGTATCTTGGTTTAAGCAGTATGAATTGCCAGTAAAAATTGTGAGACCATTTCATACCTACGGATTTGGTATAGCTTTAAACGATGGTAGAGTTTATGCCGATTTCGTCTCTGATATAATCAATGACCGAGATATTCATATCAAAAGCGATGGCACTACAACTAGAGCATTCTGTTATATTGCAGATGCGACGATTGGCTTTTTCACAGTATTGCTTAAGGGTGAAAATGGGCAAGCTTATAACATTGGTAACGATCAATGTGAAATTAGTATTCTTGATTTAGCTAATAGACTCATTAATCTATTTCCTGATAAGAATTTAAAGGTGATGAAGGATATGGTTACTAATGATCGAGAATATTTAAAAAGTAATGTTTCTAGAAATTGTCCAGATATCGCTAAAGTCGGAATTTTAGGATGGAAACCAACCACATCCATTGAAGATGGTTTTAAAAGAACAATTTGTAGTTTCTCAAATTATGTTTGATGCTAAAAAGCTACGGCAAACTATTCTCAACATGGCTTATGCTGGCTCGACAGTTCATATTGGCTGTGCTTTTTCAATAGTTGAAATTCTTGCCGTGCTATACCGATCGCATCTTAATTTTGCTAATAACAATCCTGAAGATCCATTGCGGGATTATCTAGTTTTGAGTAAAGGGCATGGCGTAATGGCTCAATATGCTTGTATGTATGAACTAGGTTGGCTGACTGATAATGATGTTCACAATTATTTCCACGATGGTACGGTCTTGAAAGGTTTGTCCGATGCCCATGTAAAAGGACTGGAAGTTAGTTCTGGTTCGTTGGGACATGGTGTATCTGTGGGTGTGGGTTTAGCTCTGGCTGCTAAGCGCAATCAAACTAATCAGCGTTGCTTTGCGATCGCAGGTGATGGCGAAATTAATGAAGGTTCTATCTGGGAAGCTTTACTCTTTGCGGCACATTTTGAACTTTCTAATTTACTGGTTATTGTCGATAACAATGGCTATCAAGCGATGGGAACAACTAACGAAGTGATGCGACTCGGCAATATTGCCGATAAGTTTCGAGCATTTGGCTTTGAGACGAGAGAAGTAGATGGACATAATGAAATTGCGCTCGATCAAACAATTCACGAATTAATGGAGCTAAATTCCAAATCTCCTAAAGCGATCGTTGCTCATACTGTCAAAGGTAAGGGCATATCATTCATGGAAAACGATAATTGCTGGCATTATACCCGCCTCACTGATGAGACTTATAAATCTGCGATCGCTGAACTTCAGTCAATATGATGAGAAATGCTTTTTCGAGCGCTTTGGTTACGGCCGCCCAATCTGATCCCCGTATCCTTTTACTTACAGGTGATCATGGCTATGCCCTATTTGATGAATTTCGTAAAGTCTGCCCCGATCAATATATAAATGCTGGGGTTGCTGAACAAAATATGGTGGGCGTAGCCGCAGGTTTGGCAAAGGGTGGGTTTAGACCAATTGTTTATGGACTAAGTGCGTTTGTACCGATGCGGGTAATAGAGCAAATTAAGCTAGATATTTGTTATGAGGAGTTACCAGTAATATTTATCGGTGATGGTGCGGGGGTGGTTTATAGCGGTCTTGGTTCTAGTCACCAGAGTACAGAAGACATCGCTGCGCTGCGAGCAATACCAAATATAAAAATCTTGTCACCCGCCGATCACTACGAAATGGCTCAATGTATGGAATTAGCTTTGCGATCGCTGCACCCCGTTTATATACGGATGGGTAAAGCGAATTTACCAAGCATTCATTCTGCACAGCCAAATTTTCAGCTTGGAGAATTATGCCAAATAAAAGGGGGACATAATCAAATATGTTTTATTGCAACTGGATCAATGGTATCTACAACTATAACAGTGAGTGAGAAATTTAATGATGTTGCAGTTTGGAGTGCACCTTCGATCAAGCCCTTAAATATCGATCAAGTCGTAAAAATTGCTCAATCTCATCAACTAATAATAACTCTAGAAGAACATTCGATTTTTGGAGGACTAGGATCAGCGATCGCGGAAATAGCAGCAGAATATGCTCCTACTAAAGTTTGCAGAATTGGCATTCAAGATAGATTTTCAAAATTTTGTGGAAGCTATCAGTATCTAATGCAAGAACATAAGTTAGATATTGAGTCAGTTACATCCCAAATTTTTCTGGCTTTAAAAACATAATTGGACCAAAGATATTAAACCAGATAGAAATAGCAATACAAAATATGGGAAGTGGACGAATAACATTAAATTTGGTTTTAAGCAATAAGAAAGAAACGTAGGGAAAATAATCTAAAAAATAGCGATAGCCAAACTGCCGCCAACCCGTTGAAACATAACTAAATACAGGTATCGCAATTATTCCTATACATAGCCAAGCCAAATTACGCCCTAAATTATTGCCCCGACTCTTATCCGTAAAAATATAAATAAACAAAGGACTAACCGCCAAAGTTCCACTGCCTAGATCGTCAACTTGGAAAAAAGGAAATTGGCTGATCAGTCTTGGGATGCCAATGATGCCATGATAAATATTAGGAAGAACATAGGCTAGGCTATGCATTCCAAACTTTTGGATATTTGGTTCAAAAAAAGCGGCTCCCGTAATACGATCATAACCAACTGAAAAGGGATAACCGAAACGTACCCAGTTCCACCATGCCACAAATGCGATATATATGACAGCAGGAATACATAAAGCCACTAACGCCTTAACATCTTTACGATAACGAGTGAGCATTGCTTTAGCAATAAAAACTGGTAATAATATTGCCAAGTGATATCGACCTGTTGCCGCAATCGCTAACAAGGCAATCGCCAGAATATCTTGTTTCAAATTTTTAGCATGGTACAAAATCAACCAAGCCAATGCATGAAAGAGACAACTACCAAGTACCGCATTAAACCAAGATGTTGAAATAATCGCACAGGGCAGAATCATCGTCCCTAACGCCAAAAAAATAAAAAGCAGACTGCGTTGCAAAAGATTTCTATGGGCTGCAAACTTCTCTACATAGATAAACTGCACAATGAGTAGCAAAGTATAGAGAATATAAGCAAGCCAAGTTTCGGTAAATTTTTCTTTAAATAAATAGATAAATGGAAACATCAAGAATCCATTTAACGGTGCAATTCCTAAAAATATTTTGCCGTCAAACTGGATCATGTCATGCGTCCAATCACCACCAATATCAATTCTGCCCTGCAAAAAAGCATTAGCTTGGGCATAAAACATCGAAAAATATCTTTCCTCAAAATTACCATTTACAGAATAAGACACACCAAAGGCGATCGCTGCACAGATACCAACTAGGATGAAACCGTGTAAAAATTTATTTCTCATCACTGAAAATTTTGGGTAAGTTGCAGGAATAGAATAGCGATTGTCCTCAAGTTTATCAAAAGACTCTCTTACTATTTGATTTGGTTGTTCGGGTAAATCTTTTTTATTAAATAATCTATAAAAACTAGAGCATAACCCAGAAAAATAATGCTGAAGACTAATAAATTTACGCTCAATAAAACGTTTATTTGAAGATTTCCGAAAGTTGATATCTAGCGAAGAGAATGCATTTTTTTTTGGAGCAGTGAAAATATTATTACAAATTTCACAACGATACTTAAAATCGCCATTAGAGGTTTTGCCACATCGCCTAAACTGCTCACTCTCACATAATGGACATTGCATCACTCATCTCCTAATTTGTTAATATCTTCAAAATTAATACGCTCTCTTTCGATAACTAAAGGGCGTTTGAGCATTCTCATATGTATTAATCCGATGTATTCCCCGATAATGCCGATAAAGAAAAGTTGAATAGATGCAAGTAAAAATAATCCAACTGAAACGGTTGCAGTTCCTAGAGGAAAGGCTTGCCAAAAGAGAAGTTTAGCGACTATATAACCAATAGCGACTATCAAACTAAAAAAGGACATTATCAGTCCCATTATTGTTGCCAATCTTAGTGGTATGCGAGAGTTACTGGTAATACCAAGCATCGCATAATCGAGGTAACGATAAAAGTTAAAACTACTCTTGCCTTTTTTTCGTTGTTCTTGTTGATATATAAGGTTAGTACTGGCAAATCCAAACTCGTCAATCATCCCGCGAAAGTAAGGATAGGGGTCATTAATTTCTCTTAATACTTCTATGACTTTTTTATCGTATAGCCCGAAACCAGTAAAATGACTTGTAACTTCAATATCAGACATTTTCTGCATTAGATAATAGTAAACAGTTCTCAAAAAGTACATTAAAAAACTTTCCTTACTTGAAGTTTTAGTTCCTTTAACGACTTTGTAACCATCTTCCCATTTCTGAATAAGTTCAGGAATTAATTCAGGAGGCTCCTGCAAATCCGCTGATATATAAACTACGGCATCTCCACGAGTCTGAAGAAGTGCATAATACATAGAACGAACAATCCCAAAATTTCTACAGTTAATAATTAGTTTTACATTTTGGTCTTTTTCAGCAATTTCCTTTAAAATATTGACGGTTCTATCCATAGAAGCATTATCAATAAAGAGATGCTCATAATGATATTTTTCTAGTCGTTCAAAAACTTGTTGAACCCGAAAATAAACTTCTTGAATATTTTTTTCTTCGTTATAACAGGGCGTAACTACACTAATTTTCTTCATTTAAACTTACCATTAAAAACGAATTTTTTATTAAAAAGATAAGAAGTAATTGCCATTGGCAACAGTAACATTGCCTGTGACATCAATATATTAATTCCAAAGGAATTGATGATTTTAATAAATTCAACATTCAATATATAAATCACACAATAAACTCCAACAAATCGAAATATCAATCCATTATTTTTAGTTTTAAAAACTAAAGTACTTGCAGTTTTAAAATTAAATATAACCCCACAGATCGTAGAAACAAATAAAGCTATGGAATAATCCATTTTTATATTAATTAGTATAAAAAATATAGAATATCCAAATAAAGTGTTGATTAAACCAACCAATAAAAATTTCGTAAACCTACTATTTTTTACTTTTAATATCATTGATTTGTTCATTAGATCCACCAATATAGCCCCAATTGACTTTTAATGTAAAAAACACAGCATAACAATGAATAACCCCGCCGCAAGCAGCCTACGGTGTACACACAAGTTTAAAAGCTATGCACATAAGTCTAAAGACTGTTGCTATACAAGGCTTTCAAGATTTAAGCTTACTCTCAATAATTCAAGCTT
>Ga0105048_10020719_pt1 | contig 10030 bp, 6 predicted proteins | sample MAT05_FD_78382 | JGI IMG/M metagenome (GOLD analysis project Ga0105048, IMG submission 78382) | Freshwater microbial communities from Lake Fryxell liftoff mats and glacier meltwater in Antarctica - MAT-05 | ecosystem: Environmental > Aquatic > Freshwater > Ice > Liftoff microbial mat | place... | reverse complement strand
TACCTTCGATCAAAGTCGCCAGCAACACGCCGCTTTTTGAGAGGTTGGACGAAGATATGGACCTGGACGCCGGTTCGATCGTGTACGGCGAAAGCGTTCAATCCGTTGGCGACCGGTTCTTCGAATTTTCACTCGACGTGGCCAGCGGACGGAAGACGGCATCAGAAAAGCTTGGTCTGGGCGACAATGAGTTTGTGCCTTGGACCGTGGGGCCGACGCTATAAAGATGCTTTGCCGAACATGCCAAGCAGGAAGCACTCTGCGACTGTCCTACACATCGATCAACTCATAAAGCCCGCGACCTGCTCGTTTCAGCTTCCCCTGTTCAGCAAGCTCTTCCCAAACATCCTTTGCAAATTGGTTGGGCGGCGTGATTGCAATCACACTGGACCTGCTACCGCCAGACATGGGACCGCGACCAAGTTGCGATTCATCATCCAGCTTCGTTAGCTTCAAACGCTTGCGAAATGCCTTCATCGCAAGCCGAAGTTCTTCTTTTCTAGCTGCCGGGTCGGGCGTGGGAATCGATTCAGACATTCTGTTTTCCTAGGAAGGATATGCTACCCCGTTTCAAACAAGGGCTAAGACTCCGTCAGCTCAACCATTTGATCGCGAGGAATCCGCCGATCCCGATGGCAAAGAGACCCAGCGTGATGATTTCAAAGTACTTTTCTAAAAGCGTTTTTGCCTGTTCGCCAAAAAAATAAATCATCGTGGCGACGAGGAAAAATCGTGCGCTGCGGCCGATGGTGCTGGCGATAATCAGTGTTTGCAGCGAAATACCGAAGACTCCGGCGGCAATGGTAAAGACCTTAAAGGGAATCGGCGTGAAGGCGGCCGCGAAAATCGCCAGGAAAGCGTTTTGCTCGTACTTTGACTGCACTTTCGCAAACGTTTCCGGCGTGAATCCCGGGACGTACGTGTAGAAAAAGCCTGACATGCCCTCCCACAAAAAGGCGCCGATGTACCAGCCTGCGACGCCGCCAGCGACCGAAGCGACCGAGCTAACGGCTGCGTAATAAAACGACAGCCGCGGGCGACTGACCGACAGAGCGATCTGCAGGACGTCCGGCGGAATTGGAAAGAATGAGCTTTCTGCAAATGAGATTAACGCCAAAGCCGGTGTGCCGTAGCGAGTATCAGCCCAATGGAGCACCCAACGATAAAGCCTGCGAACGATGTTTTCCTTAGGGGCTGGAGGGGTTTCGTCGACGTTCAACGCGGACATGTGGTCAGGCTCAATGGATTGGATGAAGGTCTTGGCGGTTGATTCAGTCGCAGCGACAGTTTAGTTCATTGCAGCTCGATCCTCCGCATCGTGCAGAAATATTTTGCGGGGGTTGAAAACACGGCATGGCATGACGACTGCCGTGGAATTGCGTTATCCTTTGGCAAATGCGGAATCGACAGGCCGGAAGCCTACCTTACTATCAAACTCAGGTGTTGCAGCAGTGAGTTCTCCTGATACTGCCGAAAATGACGCTTATGCCGATTGGAAATCGATCAGCGGTGGCGCTGACGGGATCGCTTATTTGGCGACACATCGGCTTAACGGTAGCGTTGTTGAATTGCGTGTGGTTCGTCCCATCGCGGCAGATAAGGAGCTGGTCGCTCAGCTTCGCCGTCGCGTGCGGTTAGCAGAATTGTGTGCCACAGCATTGGTGCGACGAGCGATTGAGGTTCGGCTGGATGACAGCTTACCGATGATGGTGATCGAGCGTCCGTGCCTTGCTGATCGCGGGGAAATGTCATTGTCGGCGGCGATCGATGCTGGACACGTTTGGGATCGTGTGACTTCGGCCCGCGAGGTCATTGCGTCGCTGCGAATAGCGCACCGGCTAGGCCTGTTTCATGGACATCTGTCTGCAGTCGACGTCATCCTTGGCAGTGATGGCCATGTTCGGCTCGATTTCACGGGGCTGAATGTCAATGGTGAATGGCCATGCAAGGTTGCGACGTGGACATTTGCGACCGCGATCGAACGTGGCGAGATCGGTGATCTTGTCGACTTGAAATTGCTGCTGCGACGACTCCTAGGCGACGACAAGGCTGATCTTACCAAGCTGCAACCGCGATCTCGTGCCGCCCTTCGCAGCATGCTTCGCGCGGAACAAACCGATGAGTCCGCCGTGCCTAGCCTCGCCCAGTGGGAAGAAGTATTGGGGACCGGCCGAGTTGCACCATTGCTCGACGACCCGCACGGAACGATGGAAATACCAGCGACGACTTCTGTTGCTGATCAGCCCAGTGGAAAGAACGTTGCTGAGCTCGCTGCGAAGCCGGAAGTTGCGAAACCGGATATGGCGGCGACCTGCGACACGAAAGTGCAGACGGCAACGTCGTTGGATGCAACGGGAGAGATGCAACCAGGAAATTTGGCGGCCGATCCGATGTTCATCGGTACCAATGGTCCGCTCGCCGCGAGATCATTACCTGAACCGGGAATGATGCTAGGCCGGTACCGATTGGACGCCAAGCTGGGTCAAGGCGCGATGGGGATCGTGTTTCGTGGCACTGACTTGGCCGACGAGTCCCAGGTTGCGATCAAGGTTCTCTGGACCAGCAGCAGAGATACACCACAATCGATCCGGCGGTTTCAAAAGGAAGCGAGGCTGCTTGCGGGCGTGCAGAACGACTACGTCACGCGTTTGCATGAAGTGGGAGAAGACGGCGGCTTTCACTTCCTCGCGATGGAGTATGTTGAAGGCACGACGCTGAAGCATTGGCTTGCCGAATCTGGAGCACTGGACGAGAAAACATCGCTCTCCGTCATCGGAGACATCGCCAAAGCGTTGGTTGAGGCACATGCCAAGGGAATCATTCATCGTGACATTAAGCCAGAGAACGTGCTGCTACAAAACATCGACGCTAGCGCCAGTGGCTTGCTCTCGAAACGGGTCAAGTTGTCGGACTTTGGGATCGCGCGACAAGTCGATCAATCGGCTTCGCTCGATGTCACGCAAGCTGGCGCTCTGTTAGGCACGCCGCGTTATATGTCGCCTGAGCAATGTCGTGGAACCAAAGAGATTGGACCACAAGCCGACGTCTACTCACTGGGCATCACGCTTTACGAAATGCTTGCCGGTGCCCCGCCGTTCGATGCGAATGATGCGCTCAAGCTGGTCGCAATGCACTGCTTCGATCCCGCGCCGTCGATTCAAAAGAAAGTTTCAACGGTCAGCGATTTGACTTCACAGATCGTTGCTCGCGCGCTTGCGAAAGAACCGGGTGATCGCTTCGCCGACGCTGCGCAAATGCTTGCCAGCGTGCAGCGTGTGCTGCGTGGCGAGGTCAGCGAGTTTGAGATGCACCCGAGGTTGCCGAAGCATGATCCCGCCAAGCTTTGGCAGAAAACGTTTAGCTGGGATTTGGAGAGCTCGTCGACGCAGCTTTGGCCTTACGTCTCCAACACCGAGCGACTGAATCGCGCGATCGGACTTCCGGCGGTTACGTATCGTACCGAGAACGATCCGAAGATCGGGCTGCGCAAGTTTGGGTCGTTCAAGCTAAGCGGTGTCAGCGTCTCATGGGAAGAGCATCCGTTCGAATGGATCGAAGGTTCTCGGATGGGAATCCTGAGAGAGTTTGACGCAGGGCCGTTCAAGTGGTTCATGAGCATTGTTGAACTGAAGCAAAAGCCTGACGGTGGCACGCGTCTGGAGCATCAGATACGGATCGAGCCACGCAATTGGGTCGGGCGTGTCATGACCACGATCGAAGCCGATTGGCGGGGTGGTAAGAACCTTGATCGCGTCTATAAACGAATCGACCAGACCATCCAAAAGAAACTTGACGAGGAACAAGGCCGCGACGCCTTCGAACCAGCGCAACAGCCAAAGAAAAATCAAAAAGAACGAATCGAGCAACGCGGCGAACGTCTTTTGGATCGCGGCGTCGATGCTGAGACGGCAGCGAAGTTGACGAACTTTATCGCGACAGCACCTCCGCAAGTCGTGGCTCAGATTCGACCGCTGACGCTCGCGGCACAGCTTCAAGTGAACAGCGACGATTGCTTGAACGCCTGTTTGTATGCCGCAGCGGAAGGATTGCTGGTGCTGCGATGGGAAATACTTTGTCCCACTTGTCGAGTGTCCGCGTCGGCTGAATCGCTGTTGTCTGCGATCAAGGATCACACGCACTGCGTGGCCTGTGATTATGACTTTCGCAGCGACCTTGGCGAAGCGATTGAGCTTGTGTTTCGGGCGCATCCAGAAGTTCGCGAAGTTGACGATGCGGTCTACTGCATCGCCGGACCAGAGCATTCACCTCATGTCGCGGCGCAAATCCGTTTAGAAGCAAGCGATCGAGTTGAGCTGGAAGTTAAGCTTTCCGCTGGCGATTATTTGATTCGCGGACCGCGGTTAGTCGGTCAGCAGCGATTTCGTGTCAGGTCAACCCCGGCACCATCGTCGCTTGACATTTCAATTTCGGAGCTTGGCAAAACGGAACATACGCCGGTGCTTCGCGCTGGTCGCCAGACGTTGGTATTGACGAACGATCTTGATCATCTGCAAGTCATGCGAGTCGAGCGAATGATTCCTCGCGATGATGTGGTCACGGCCAGTCGCGCCTCGACGTTGGCACTGTTTAGAGAACTGTTTCCTGACCAAGTCATGGGACAGAACAAACCGATCGCAGCGGACGAGGTGACCTTGGTCGCAACAAGCGTTTTCGATGTCGATTCGCTCTATGCAAACCTGGGTGATCGTGATGCATACGATCTGATCGGGCGTCATCTGGACGTGCTGCGGGCTTGCGTTGAGTCTTACCGAGGAACGATTGCCAAGACCGTTGGCGAAGGTGTGCTCGCAGCATTCGCTGATTGTGAGCACGCCGTCGATGCCGCGCTGGCGATGCAAGCGGCGATCAACGAAGAGCCTTCACTGAGAGCGATTCGATTGAGCATTGGTGTCAATCGCGGGCGGACGCTGGTGGCAACGTTGAATCAACGGCTGGACTATTTTGGTGCGACTGCTCGCTTGGTCAGCGCGCTACCGGATTTTGCGGCGGGAGATTTGTTGTTGACCGAGTCAGTGTTTGGTGACCCACAAGTGCAACAGCGATTGCGGAGCCGCGGTATCGAAAGCAAGATCGAAACCGTTCACCTGCCTGGTCGACCGAATCAGGTAGTCCAGCGTGTCAGCCGCTAAGTAAAGTCGCCCAGCGCCCCCAAAACCGCCCTTCGCTCCGCGAAGGTGGCGTTATCTTCGCGGAGCGAAGAACGACTTTTAATCGAGGAAAGGATTGGCTTGAATCGGAGGTCCGACGTCGATCGGCTGAATCTTTGGTGCAGAATCGCTGCTGAGAAAGGGAATCCGGATCGCTGGTAGACGATCCGAGAAAGACGCCGGCTCTGCTTCGAAAAATGCACCGTCGAAATCTGGTTTCGCCAGATCCGAGGCCGTACCGTCGCCCTGGGATTTGGAAATCTTGGCGTCTAACATTGCTAGCGCCGTCTTTGCCAACGTAACATCCCGAGTCGGTTCGCTACGGTTGGCAAGTGTTGACGAGGCTTCTCTGGATTCAATGAAACCAGCCAACATTAGGCGTGGAGTCTGTGGATAGGCGAAACACCAGCAACTAAACGCAGCGATCGCAACCGACAGAATCCGCGTAACCAGCTTGATCATTATTAGCCTCAACGTTGAGTGAAACAAAGTCCACTGTAACCGTAGCTCAAAAAAAGGTTTACGGCGAGATTTTCTGCTATGCGAATAGCTGTTTGATGATGTTTCCATTTCGAACCAACGTGATCGGTCTACCGGTTTCTGTATTGAACTCGATCGTTGGGTCGATGCCGATATTGTGGTAAAAGCTCGCCGCAACGTCATCCGGAGTGATCGCTTCATGCTTGGGCGCGGCGGCTGTTTCGTCGCTCTCACCGATCACCTGTCCACCGCGAACGCCACCACCGGCCATCAACATGAACATGCACCGGGGATAATGATCACGACCTCCCTCGGCGCTGCGATCATTGATCTTTGGCGTGCGTCCAAACTCGCCCGTCGTCAAGATCGCTGTGGAGTCCAGCAAGCCACGCTGGTCAAGACCGTTTAACAGCGCGCTCAATCCAACATCAAGCTTGGGAAGAAGGTCTGTGCTCAGCTTCGTAAAGTTATCCGCATGCGTATCCCAGCCGCCGAGTTGTACGGTGACATATCGTACACCGGCTTCGACCAAACGTAGCGCTAACAAGCAGCTCAGACCAAATGGATCTTCACCGAACGGCGCAGAAAAACTTGCGGGCTCTTTGCTGATGTCGAACGCCGCGCGAGCGCGAGGGCTGGTGATCATCGAATAGGCTTGACTTCCAAAACGGTCGAGTCCGTCAAGCAGTTGTCGATCGGATTCGGCCGATTCAAAACGCTTGTCGAGCTTACTTAATAACGCTTGACGTCGCCCGATCTCCGCGACTGAGACGCCACCCGGAGCAAGTCCCCGGACGTTGTAAGGCTGACCGAATCTCGGCGTCGAATTAGTTTCTAACGCGGCGTACTGAATACCAAGATAGCCAGGGCCTTGACCAACACGAGGAACGGCAACGTTGGCCGGAATATCATCTTCGGTAGGCAACTGCATTGCGATCGTTGAGCCGTAACCGGGGTACTCAATCGATGGCAACGGACGGCTTCCCGTGTTGATGTATTCGCGTCCTAATTCGTGGGCTGCGAGTGTGTGGCTGACCCCGCGAAGGATCGCATACTTGTCGGTGCACTTCGCCAAATTGGGCAGGTGCTCAGAAATTCGAATACCGGAAACATTGGTTTCGATTGCTTTGAACTTACTGCGAATCGTATCGGGGGCTTCGGGCTTGAGGTCAAACATGTCCAAGTGCGAAGGACCGCCGGAAAGCTCAATGAAAATCGCTCGATCGGCTTTGGCGTTCCGGATTTCACCGGCGTTTGCCATTCGTAGATACGAGGACAACGTCAGCCCGCCGACGCCAAGTATTCCTGCCTTTAAATAATCGCGTCGACGTACACCGTCGCAGGTTTGATGTCTTGTCATTTTTGTTCGCCTTGTAAATCGCAGCAGCTAGTTTTTATTTGTATCTAGCTGGACAGCGTCAAGTGATTGATACTCAATGGGACAAAATGAATTCTTTGGTGTTAAGCAACGTCCACACCAATGACTTAAGCCCTTCGCCTGGATTGCGTGACTCGTTGATGTACGCAACGGCAGTTTGCAGTTCATCGTTGTCGGGCAATCGGCTTAGCACTCTCAGGTATGCCGATGTTGCCCACTGATTGAATACGTCAATCTGCTTCGATTTTTCTACACCAGTTGTCTCAGTTGGAACAGGCTTGGTTTCGTTAACGGATTTATCTGGCGGTGCCTTCGTTAACGTTTCGATGGAAACCTTTTCTAGCCCCATTTTCTCAAGTCGCTCATTCGCTTGACGCATTTCTTTTTCAAGTTTTAGTCTAACCTGCAACTGCTTTTGCGGAGGCATCGATTGAAACATTTCAACGCGGCGGGACAGTTGCTCGCGAATGAACTCTGCGGACTTCATCTTGCCTCCTTTGTCTTTACCCTGATCGTTAGCAACTGTTCGTAAAGGCTGACCTGTCAGTGCCATTGAAGTCGTGGAAACCCAACCGTCACCTTGGTTTAGAGACCGGTGCATGTCGACGTCATTCTGCAAATAGATCGACTGCAGCAGATTTGCTTGGTCACTTCGATCACAATCACAATTTGATTCGCGACTGGATTGTCCAAAGACCTGCAACGCGAAATCACGCCCGTCTTTCTTGCCATTGCCACCGCTCTGGCCGCTGATCGCAAGTTTGCTGAGTGTCTGCCGAGCGTCGTTTGCATCGACATCGTTGGCAGTTGCCAAGTAAACGGAATCGCGAATGACTTCGGCCGGCAGGCGTCTGGGAACATGGCGGCTGAAGTTTCGTTGGTCAGCAGCGTTGATAACGTTGGATTGGCTGCTGCGCTGGTAGGTATCGCTGTTAAGGATCTGTCGGTGTAGCGATTTCAGATCGTAACCAGATTGAATGAACTCATGGACGAGATAGTCCAACAGCGGTCCGTTGCTTGGCGGATTACCAAGATTCATATCGTCAGTTGGATTGACGATGCCGATACCGAAGTAGTTTGACCAAACACGATTGACGATTGCTTTGGCGAAGTACGGATTGTTCGGTTGACGTAGCCAGCTCATCAACGAATCGCGAGGATCGTCTTGCAGTGTGATCGTTTCCAACTCGCCAAGAATGTGCCCAGCAGCGATCGGTGGTTTTTGATTCTGATTTTGTTTCTTTGCGTTCTTGTCTTTGGCTTTGAGTTTATCCTCCTTGCTGAGTCGTTCTCGCACGCCTTCTCGAACAACAAGCTCTGGAAACGGGACAACGACTCCTTCTTTCTCGGCAGCAACATAGATCAACTTCCGCAGCTCACCGCCAACAACGTCTTTACCACCGGTAATCGCCGCCAACATCTTGTCGCGATCTTCACGTGCGTCAGGGCCGACGTTGTTGCCGTTCGCCTGAACCGACGAGAACAAAACGGCAAACTTATCGAAGTCATCTTTGCTCCATTGGTCAAACGGATGTTTGTGACATTGCGCGCACTGGATGCGAATTCCGAGGAACGTGTAGGCGAATCCGATCGCGCGCTCTTCTGGCATACGAAAATTGTTGCGACCCCAATATTGCGGCAAGCCGGGACGGGCAGCGAACGCTTTGTCATCGCTGGTTCGACAAGCTTCCGACATCGACGTGCAATACTCGACATAGCTTTCGCCAGGAAGTCGCGTTTCGGCCACCACGATCCCTTCGATGATGTCATCGTAGGCAACATTATCGGCGAGTCGTTTTTCAAGCCAAGCGAACCAGGACTGCGAAGCTGCACCGCGAACTGGATAGAAATTATTGAGCTGCTCTTCGTTGTTTCCTGTCCAGTCAGACAACCGGGTCGCCCACCAAGCCGCATAACCGGGTTCCGCCAGCAAGTCATCGATCAGCGCTGCGCGTTTGTTCGGTGACTTGTCGGCAACGAATTGCTGAACTCGCTCGGGCGAGGGAAGGATGCCGGTGACATCCAGGGATGCACGACGAATGAAGTCGTAATCGTTGCAAATTTCAGACGGAACGATTCTTAACTTGTCAAGCTTTCGCAAAACGAGCTGGTCAATCGGAAACGTCGACTGACGCGGTCCAGCGATACCGCTGCGATCGAAATCGATTGGCCTGAAGACTGCTACGGGAACGACAGCCTTGTCGTAGGAGACAACCAAATGCGTGTCGCCGGCACCTGCCGACTTGACGACACCGTGGGCGTCAATGGCAGCGATGGATTCGTCGTTCGTCGTGAATCGGCATAGCTCAGTGACGTCTTCATGTGTGCCATCGGCCCAGTGAGCAACTGCCTTTAACTCGACTTGTTCAACGTCTGGACCGAATAAGATTTCGTTCGGTGTGACGTCGAGTCGAGCGAGCGTTTGCAACTGGCCCGTAAACGGTGCGCCTGCTGCGATCCAGTGGCGAAGCACCTGATGCTGCCACGCGCCAACGTCCATCCGCTTGCCACCTTCGTGCATATCAGCATCGGTCGGCTTGGCAAGAATTAGGCTTTGATCAACATCCGTCGTATTGACTCGACCGGTACCTTGACTCAGCAGCGCTGCGTAGTCAGCCTTGAAATCATATCCGAACAGCGATAGCTGAAATCCACCGCGACCTTGAAACGATCCATGGCACGCACGACCATTGCATCCCAGATGTCTCAGAAGCGGTCCAATGTGACGCTGAAAGTCGGGGACTTCAGCAGACGATGCTCCTCCGTGGCCAAGGTTTGCAAATCGCTTCGCGAGCGGCTCAAGCGTCTCCGAATTTGCCTTTGATCCAATTGAACTTGCGTCTGTCGTCGTTGCCGGCTCTGCCGTCCAGGAAAATTTGCTGACGAGCAAACAGATCGCAAACAGCATCAAACCCCGTTTCAAACAAAGGCTAGCTGCGAGCTGAGTAAGGCACGTGGCTAACGCCTTCGGTTCACTTTTCGTCATTGGAAACCTTACTCGAAG
>Ga0105048_10020717_pt1 | contig 10031 bp, 12 predicted proteins | sample MAT05_FD_78382 | JGI IMG/M metagenome (GOLD analysis project Ga0105048, IMG submission 78382) | Freshwater microbial communities from Lake Fryxell liftoff mats and glacier meltwater in Antarctica - MAT-05 | ecosystem: Environmental > Aquatic > Freshwater > Ice > Liftoff microbial mat | place... | reverse complement strand
TCGAGCATTTCGGCATATTCATGGCCTATTGCCACGTTGTCGCGGAATTCCTGCTGCCGTCCGGGCAGCGAGGCCAGCCCCCGCTCGCCATTGGCCCAGTCGCCGGGCGGCATGTTGAACAGCGCCTGGGTCAACCCGTTGGCATCCAGCCGCCGCTTCAGCTCGACCGCCGGGAAATCATACGGGAACAGGAACTCGACGGCGCTGAACCCGGCCTTCGCCGCGGCGTCGAAGCGGTCGAGGAACGGCACCTCGTTGAACATCATCGACAGGTTGGCAGCCAGTTTCAGCATGGCGGTTCCTCCACGATGGCGCGCACGCTAACCTCCCCTTCAATGCCGGTCCAGACGAACGGCGAGGTGGGGGCACATGCTGGCCGAACGAATCTTGATGGGACTGCTGCTTGGCGGCGTGGCGCTGGGCTGTTTCGTGGTGCTGACGCCGTTCCTGTCGGCGATTCTGTGGGCCTTGATCCTCACCTTCACCACATGGCCGATCTACGAGACCTTGCGCGACCGGCTGCGCCTGGGCCCGGCCGGCGCGGCTGCGGCGATGGTGACGGTGACCGCCGTGATGGTGGTACTGCCACTGGCCCTGGCTGCCCCGGGCGGGGCGAACGACGTGGCGCAGATCGAGCGGGCGCTGAACGAGGCCATTGGCGATGGCCTGCCGCCGGCGCCGGCCTGGGTGGCCGACATTCCGCTGGTCGGCCAGACCGCCAACGATTTATGGGCCCGCTGGGCGCAGGATCTGGCAGCGATGGTGGCGTTCTTCCGACCGTATTTCGGCATCGGCGTGCAGTTCGGGCTGCGCCTGCTGCTGGGCCTGGCGAATGGCGTGCTCGAATTCCTGCTGGCCTTGTTCGTCGCATTCTTCCTTTATCTCTCGGGCGAGGTGCTGGCGGTGCGGCTGACGGTGGTCATGCGCCGCATCGCCGGCGAACAGGCCGACCGGCTGATCACGGTGACCGGTGCGACGGTGCGCGGCGTTGTCTATGGCATCCTCGGCACCGCGGTGGTGCAGGGCATGCTGACCGCGTTCGCCCTGTGGCTGGCCGGCGTGCCGCGTCCGGTGCTGCTGGGGGTCGTGGCGGGCGGGCTGTCGGTGCTGCCGATCGGCGCGCCGCTGGTGTGGCTGCCGGCCGGGCTGTGGCTGCTGGCCACCGGCGAGACCGCCTGGGGCATCTTCATGCTGGCCTGGGGCGGCGGGGTGATCAGCGTGTCGGACAATTTCATCCGGCCCTATTTCATCGCCCGCGGGGCGCGGCTGCCCTTCCTGCTGACCATGCTGGGGGTGCTGGGGGGGGCTCTCGCCTTCGGACTGCTGGGGGTCTTCGTCGGCCCGGTGCTGCTGGCGGTCGGCTTCACCCTGGTGGCGGAATGGAGCACCCGCCCCGAATACGACGTGCACCTGGAATCTTGAGGCATCCCGCATGGATATTTACCACATCTACTGCGACACGCGGCCCGGCGTGTCCGACATGGCGTTCAGCGCGGCGCTGGAACGCTATCTCGGTCATCTGCGCGACCAGGGCATGATCGCCGGCTGGCGGCTGACCCGCGCCAAGCTCGGCTTCGGGCTGAAGGGCCTGGGCGACTGGCACGTGATGATCGAGGTGCGCGACCTGGTCCAGCTGGAGGCGGCGTTCCAGCACGTCGCCAGCCGCGCCGAACCAGTGGAGGGCCACCATCACGGCGTCAACGCCCTGGTGACCAACGCGACCTTCGCGCTTTACCGCGACTTCCCCGACCCGGTGCGAAAGGTGGGTGAGGAGCAATTCTGACCAAGCAAACGCTTGTCGTTTGCGTCGCAACTAAAATCGTAAGGAGGTTTGTGTTCGCTCCGACGTGGCAAATGCATTCGTGTCACTAACAACACAAACCTGCTTGGGACTTGCCATCCCCGCCTGGTTGCGCTCAAACGCGCCCCCCATTGCCGGACCAGCCCCATGCCCCCCGTGCTCGGTATCGATTTCGGCACGACCAACACCGTGCTTGCCCTGCTGCACCCCGACGGCCGCACCACGACCGCGCGCTTCGGCAGCCAGGACATGTTCCGCACGGTGCTGTGCTTCTGGGCTGAGAATTACGGGCGCAGCGCTGCCCAGGGGAACCAGAGCGGGGGCAGCCGGCTGCGCCAGGCGGCCGGCCCGGCGGCGATCGAGGCATACCTGGACGATCCGCTCGACAGCCGGCTGATCATGTCGATGAAAACCTATCTGGCACAGCGCAGCTTCAGCGATACCAATATCTTCGGTCGCCGCTTCACGCTGGAAACCCTGATCGCCACCTTCCTGCAAAGCTTCCTCGCGGCCGCCCAGGTCGACTCCGCCGGGCTGCGGGTGATCGCCGGCCGCCCGGTGCGCTTCGCCGGCGAGCGCACTGACGACGATTTCGGTGAGTTACGCCTGCGCGCCGCGTTTGCCGAGGCCGGCATGGCGGCGATCGACGTGGCGCTGGAGCCGGAGGGCGCCGGCTACCGCTTCGCCCGCACCCTGGCGGCACCGGCCACCGTGCTGATCGGCGATTTCGGCGGCGGCACCAGCGATTTTTCCGTCCTGCGCTTCGTGCCCGGCAAAGGTGTCCAGCCGCTGGGCCATGCCGGCGTGGGCATTGCCGGTGACGTGTTCGACTACCGCATCATCGACCAGGTGATCTCGCCGCGCCTGGGCAAGGGCGGCACCTACCGGGTGATGGGCGGGGCGGCACTGCCGGTGCCGCCGGAGTGGTATTCCTCGTTCGCCCGCTGGCACCGGCTGTCGCTGATGCGCAACCCGCGCACCCTGCGCGAAATGCGCGAGGTGATGCGCGACGCGCGCGACCCGCACCGCCTGGCCAACCTGATCGCGCTGATCGAGGATGAGCTGGGCTATCGCCTCTACCAGACCGTGTCGGCGGCCAAGGCGGCGCTATCCTCGGCCGAGAGCACGCGATTGACCTTTCGCCACAAGGAATTGGACATCGACACGACGATCACCCGTGACCAGTTCGAGGGCTGGATCGCCCCCGATATCGCCCAGTTCGCCGCCGCGGTCGACCGGGTGATGGAACAGGCTGCGGTGACCGGCGTCGACCACGTATTCCTGACCGGCGGCACCAGCTTCGTGCCGGCGGTGCGGCGGCTGTTCGATGCCCGCTTCGGCGCCGAGCGCGTCAGCACCGGCGGTGAATTCGTCTCGGTGGCCGAGGGCCTGGCACTGATCGGGCGCGACCGCGCCGCTGGGTTCTCTGCCCATGGCCGTTGAACAGCGCCGTCTGCGCGGGCGGTCGAACCATGCCGGCGGGGTGGCGGCCGAGAGCGCTGCGGCGGCGGCGCTGGTGGCCGATGGCTGGACAGTGCTCGCCCGGCGCCTGCGCACCGCGGCGGGCGAAATCGACCTGGTGGCCGAGCGTGACGGATTGCTCGCCATCATCGAGGTCAAACGCCGCGCCCGCCTGGCCGATGCCGCCCTTGCCCTGGGGCCTCGGCAGCGAGCACGGCTGATCGCAGCGGCCGAAATCCTGTTGGCCGAGCAACCCGACTGGGGCCGGACAGGCGTGCGATTCGACGTGCTGCTGGTCGATGCGTCCGGCACGGTGCGGCGGATCGCCGACGCGTTTCGGCTGGAGTCATAACAACGCTTCTAATGATTGACCGATAGAGAAAGGCAAGGCCAGGGCTCTGCCGTCGCGGCGCGAAGCCGCGCCACGGGACCCGCAAAAGGTCAGAGACCCTTTGATCCCATTACCTTTAGTGCTCGCGCAAGCTGCCACCAGTCGAACCAGCGCATTGATTAGGGGCTGCTAGCGCAGCCAAGAAACTCTTGGCATCTCCAGATTATCAACCTATTGAAATTTTTAGTTTTTTACAGAATAAGGTCCAGGGGCTTGGCCCCTGGCGGGTCTGGGCAGAGCCCAGCCTCCCTTATCTTAGTACCTATAGGGCTCTGCCCTGGACCCGCCAAAGGCCGACGGCCTTTGGAAACCCATTAGTTTTCTTACGGTTATGGTGCAGGGGCTTGGCCGTCGCGCGAAAGCGCGCGCGAGTCCTGCTGGGGTTTGGGGCGAAGCCCCATGCTTGCCTGATCATCAGTCAGTGTTTTCGGTGGCTGGTATCATAGCCGCTTCATGGCAGGGGCATGGCAAGCTGTGCGGCGCAGCCCCAAATCGGGGCGGAGCGGAATGGAGGCGACTATGAAGCCGTTGCTGATCCTCGCGTTGCTGCTGGCAGCCGGCGTGCCGGCTGCCCGTGCGCAGACCGCCACACCGGCCGAGTCCGTGCCGCTGGTGCGTCTGCCCGATCCGCCGGTGGCCGATGAGGCGCCGCCGAGCGCCTTCATTGCCGCCGCGCGCACCGCCATTGCCGCCGGGCGGGCGGGCGAGGCGATGGAGGCGATTGAACGCGCGGAAAGCCGGGTGCTGGTCCGCTCGGTGCGGCCGTCGCGGGCGTCCATTCCCAGCGAGCAGGTGCTGGTGCGCGTGCTGGCCGAGGCGCGGATGGCGCTGGGGCAGGGTGCCCGGGCAGAGGCGCTGACGAAGCTGGCCGAGGCGCTGGCCAACCCGGCGCTGGATGCCGCGGTGGAGTAGTTCTCGCCACCGTCGTCGGTGGCGTCCGGAGCGGGTCAGCCGGTGGGGGTGGCCTCGGCAGCGCGGCGGCGCGCGGCGCGGGCGCGCCAGATCAGGCCGCCGATGACGAACAGCCCGATACCGCCCAGCACCCAGCCGATATTGTGGGCGCCGAACGCCTCGGCAAGAAACCAGCCGGCGGCGACAAAGCTGCTGGCCCAGATGCCGGCGGCGATGAAGTTCAGGCTGGCGAAATAACTGTAGCGCATCGCTGTCATGCCGCAGGCCACCGAAGCGACGTTGCGGATGCCATAGGCGAAGCGGAAGCTGAGGATGAAGGCCGCGCCAAACTGCTCGACGAATTGCAGCGCGCGTCCCACCTTGGCCTCGGCGCCGGGAATGCGGCGCACCACGCGCACACCGTAGCGCCGGCCGAGATAGAACCAGCATTGGTCGCCCATGAACGAGCCGATCCACACCGTGACCAGCAGGATCCAGGGATTGACCAGCCCGGTGGAATGGCCGAGGGCCGCGGCCACGAGAACGAAAGTCTCGCCCTCGAAAAATGACCATATGAATGCGCCGACGTAGGCCAGATAGCCCCATTCGGTCCAGATCTCGGCGAGTTCAGCCAACGGCGCAACGCTCCCTCGGAGAGTAATAGCGCCGCAGAATGGGCATTCCCGGCGCCCGGTCGCAAGTGATGATTTCGTTCGCTGGGCGAGGTTCAGGCCAAGGCGGGGAACAGCTTGGCCAACGCGGCCCGGCTGGCATCGCAGCAGCCGCGCTCGGTGATCAGCCCGCTCACCAGGCGCGCCGGCGTCACGTCGAAGGCCGGGTTGGCCGCCGGCGTGGCGGCGGGCACGATGCGGACCGGCACGATGGTGCCGTCCAGTGCGCGGCCGGTCATCACCGTCACCTCGGTGGCCGGGCGCTCCTCGATCGGGATTTCGGCGATGCCGTCGCTGATGCTCCAGTCGATCGTCGATGACGGCACCGCGACCCAGAACGGCACGCCGTTGTCGTGGGCTGCCAGGGCCTTGAGGTAGGTGCCGATCTTGTTGCATACGTCGCCGGTGCGGGTCACGCGGTCGGCGCCGGTGATCACCATGTCGACCGCGCCATGCTGCATCAGGTGGCCGCCGGCATTGTCGGCGATGAGCGTATGGGCCACGCCGTGGCGGGCAAGCTCCCAGGTGGTCAGCGCGGCCCCCTGGTTGCGCGGCCGGGTCTCGTCCACCCACACGTGCACGTCGATGCCGCGGTCATGCGCCTGGTAGATCGGCGCCAGCGCGGTGCCCCAGTCGACGGTGGCGAGCCAGCCGGCGTTGCAGTGGGTCAGCAGGTTGACCGGCCCGTCCTTGTGGCGCGCGATCGCCTCGATCAGCGCCACGCCGTGCCGGCCGATGGCTTCGCACTGTGCCACGTCTTCGTCGGCGATGGCGGCGGCCTCGGCATAGGCGGCGCGTGTGCGTCGGTCGTCGGGCACGGCGCGGAGCACGCCCAGCATGCGGTCGAGCGCCCAGGCCAGGTTCACCGCCGTCGGCCGGGTTTCGCGCAGGATGGCTGCGTCGCGTTCCAGCGCCTCGCGCGATGGGTCGGCGCGCACGGCCAAACACAGCCCATAGGCGGCGACGGCCCCGATCAGCGGGGCGCCGCGCGTTTGCATGGCGCGGATGGCGTGGGCCGCCTGGGCCACCGTCGAAAGGCGCAGAATCTCCAGCGCCCAGGGCAGCTTGGTCTGGTCGAAGATGCGGACGGTCCAGCCATCCTCCTGGTCGACCCAGACGCTGCGATAGGGGGTGCCGTCGATTTTCATGGGGGGTCCCGGGGACTCAGATACGCTGGTGAAGCACGCAGACCAGCGTGAAAAGCCGTCTTGCGGTGGGAAAATCAATGACGATCTTGCCGGCGAGGCGTGCGACCAGCAACTCGGCGCCCTCGTTGTGCAAGCCACGCCGACCCATGTCGATGGCCTGGATGCGCGCCTCGCGCCCCTCCTGCACCGCCAGCACGTGGCTGTCGACCAGCATCTGATAGTCCTTGATCAGCCGGCGGAAGGGGCCGAGGGCGAGGGCAACCACGTGCAGCGGCGCCTGATCGGCGTCGCGGATGTCGAAGGCCAGGCGCCCCTCGGCGATCGACAGGCGCAGCACAAATGGGCCGTCGCCGGCGGCGCGCACCGGCGCAAAGCGGTTTTCGTGCAGCAGGTCATGCACCGCCTGGGCGCGGTCAGCCTCCAGCAGGGGGGACAGCCGGGTCAACGCCTCGCCGTCCAGCACCAGCCGGCTCAGGCGGCCGGCGGGAGGTGCTGCCTCCTGCGCGGCCGTGTCGTGCCGGTTTCTGCCAGGCATGGCCGGCTCAGGCTTCCTCGGCCGGGCGGCCGAAACCGAGCTTGAGCATCAGGCCGATCGTCGCCCCCTTGATCGGGCGCATCAGACCGAGCGACAGGGCCAGGGTCAGCGGCACCCAGATGATCGTATGGACCCACAGCTCCGGCGCCTGGGCGCGCTCCAGCCACAGCATGCCGGGGATGACGATGTGGCCGACGGCGAAGATGGTGAAATAGGGCGGCGCGTCGTCGGCCCGGATTGCGCCCAGGTGGGTGCCGCACTTGGCGCATCTGTCGACGACCTTCAGCCAGCCGGAGAACAGTGGCGCGGCGCCGCAGACCGGGCAGGTGCCGCGCAGACCGCGGAGCAGCGCGACCTTCATGGCGGGCAGTGGCGCGACGGGCGGAAGGGGGGCCGCCATGGGCGCAGCGGTGTCGGGCAAGGGGCTACCCTCCGGTGGCACGTGGGTCTATGCCTGCGGCGGAATGCTGCGGCGTGGCCCCATGGTGCGGTGCAATATATAGCGCTTCGGGGGACAAATGGCGAAGCGGAGTTTTGCATGACCGGCATCGCGGCCACACGCATCCTGCTGGTGAACCCCAATTCGAGCGTGGCGTGCAGTGCGGGGATCGATGCGGCGGTGGCCGGGTTCCGCCGGGCGGACGGGCCGGCGATCGCGGTGGCGACGGTGGCCGACGGGCCGCCCGGCATCTATTCCTGGCGCGACTGGCACGCCGCCGTGGGGCCGCTGTGCCGGCATGTGGCGGGTGCTGAGGCCGATGTCTACGTGGTCGCCTGTGCGTCCGATCCCGGGATCGAGGCGGTGCGCGAGGTGACCGGGCGGCCAGTCTTGGGGGTGTTCCGCTGCGCGGTCGCCGCGGCGCTGCTGCGCGCCGAGCGGTTCGGGGTGATCGCGCTGGTGGATGCCTCGGTGGGCCGCCACGCGCTGGCGCTGCGGGCGATGGGGGCCGAGGGGCGGCTGGCCGGCGAGATTGCCATGAACACCACGATCGAGGCGTTGCTGGACCCGGTGGCGACACGGGCCGCACTGGTGGCGGCCGGGCGGGCGCTGGTGGCGCGCGGGGCGGGGGCGGTGATCCTGGGCTGCACTGGCATGGCCGGGCATCGCGGCGTGGTGGAGGCCGCACTTGGCGTGCCGGTGATCGAGCCGTGCCAGGCGGCGGTGGCCCAGGCGTTGGGGATTGTGGTGGCGGCGGCGCTGCCAGCCGCGCGGGGGGACCACGCGGCTGGCTGATCGCTGCGGCGATGGCATGGCGCCCCGCTTGGGGACGGAGGCCGGGGGCGCGACGTTTTGCCGCTTGGATGCCCACCATCGACGCCGTCATGATAGCGTGGCGATCCTTAACAGGATGTGAACGACCGATGCGGATTGGTAGGCGAAGGCAAGAAATTCACGCGCCGGCGCCGGGTAACCGGCGATGATCGGCCGTGTTCGCGCGCTGCTGGGCCGCGTGAAGCGGGGCCTGGCGCGCCGGCTGGGGTTGTTGCCCATCCCGGTGCCGCCAGCGGTCTGGGCCGGGCGGCCCGGTGGGCCGATTGCGGCGATCGACCTGGATGACTGTCAGGTGTTCTTCGGTTACCTGCGCATCCACGCCTATGCCGAAGTGGCCGATGCCAGGCAGTTCAGCGATGGCGACCTGCTGGAAGGTGTGCGGGTAGCGGTCGAGATCGACGGCGAGCAGCCGGTGCAACGCACGAAGATACTGTCGGTGCAGCCGAGCCTGGTCGTCGAGTTCGAGCTTGATGCCCTGGCTCCGCGCGGCTTCGCCATGGACCGCGCGGTCTTGTTGGTGTGGTTCCGCGACGGGCTGTCGCGGTTTCCGATGCAGAACGTGCTGCCCTTTGCCCGCGCGCGCGACCTGCGCACCCAGTTGGTCGAGTTTCGCGCAATGACCCGGACCCTGGCCGCGGCGGAGGGGCGGCGGCCGACATTGCTGGATGTCGGCGGGCGGGCGCGCAGCTACCTGCAGAAGAGCGTGGATTTTCCCCACTGCGATGTGACGGTGTTCGACATTGTGGCCGACCCCGGGGTGGATGTGGTCGGTGACGCGCATGAGTTGAGCCAGCATTTTCCGCCCGACAGTTTCGACTTCGCCCAGAGCCTGGCGGTGTTCGAGCACCTGTTGATGCCGTGGAAGGTTGCCGTCGAGCTGAACCGGGTGCTGAAGCCGGGCGGCATTTGCCACATCTGGGCGCCGCAGACCCATGCGCTGCACGACCTGCCGTGGGATTACTTCCGTTTTTCCGACGCCGCCTGGTCGGCGCTGTTCAATGCCCATACCGGCTTCGAGATCCTCGGCACCGACATGTCGCTGCAGGTGCATGTGGTGCCCCGCGTTTTCCCCGAGTCGCCGGCCGACTCGGAGACTGCGGCGGGGTTCATGTCTTGTGGGGTGATCGCGCGCAAGATCGGGCCGGCGCGGGTGGACTGGCCGGTGCCATTGCGCGACGTGATCCAGACGAACTACCCGCTCGACGCGCCGGGCCATCATCCGCACGGGTGACAGGGACGGCTGGCGGGGCTAGACCGTCGCCGAATTGGGACCAGGAGCATACGCCGTGAAGGAAACCGACATCGCCCGGGTGCAGGCCTATCTGCGGGCCACGCTGGGTAACAGCCGCATCCATATCGAGGTGCCGAAGCGCAAGGGCGGCAGCGTGGAGGTTAGCGTGGGTGAGGAGTTCATCGGCACGCTGCACCGCGACGACGAGGATGGCGAGGTGAGCTTCACCCTGACCATCAGCATTCTGGAGGACGACCTGCCGAAGGTGGCGGTGGCACGCAAGTAGGCGTCGCAGGTTGCTGTGGTGGTGGCGTTAGGCGAAGTCAGCAAGAAATCGGACACGAAGGCACGGAGACACGGAGGAGCAAGGCGAGGGAGAAGGTTTTAGGTTTTCTTCTTCCTTCTATTCTTCTTAGTGGCTCCGTGCCTTTGTGGCCGCTTTCTGTCTTGCCTGTTGCTGCCGCGTTTACCCCTTGTGCCACACCGGCGGGTCGACGGCGCCGACCTGGTCGGTGATGCGGGCGTAGGCTTCGGGGCGGCGGTGTTTGTCGAAGGCGAAGATGGTGGTGCGGCCGAGTTCGCACTGGCGCAGGTCGAGGTCGGCGGTGACCAGCTCGTCGTCCCAGCTG
>Ga0105048_10020713_pt1 | contig 10032 bp, 7 predicted proteins | sample MAT05_FD_78382 | JGI IMG/M metagenome (GOLD analysis project Ga0105048, IMG submission 78382) | Freshwater microbial communities from Lake Fryxell liftoff mats and glacier meltwater in Antarctica - MAT-05 | ecosystem: Environmental > Aquatic > Freshwater > Ice > Liftoff microbial mat | place... | reverse complement strand
TAGCAGCGGGGATTTCCGAATTGCGGACCTACATACGGAACAACCGGGGATCGATCCCCAACTATGGGGAGCGGTACCGGCAGGGTGAAAGGATCAGCACGGCGTTTGTGGAATCGACCATCAGCCAAGTGGTGAGCCGCCCGTTTGTGAAGAAGCAGCAGATGGGCTGGACGCTGAGAGGAGCGCATCTGTTACGGCAGACGCGGACGAAGGTTCTCAACAACGAACTGGATAATGTATTCTGGCGCTGGTACCCGGGGTTCCGCCCGGTTGCTCAACCGTCAGGGCCAGAGCGGAAGGTGGCTTGACCCCCGGCTTGCTGCTGCACTCGATGTGCACGGCCATGATGTTAAACCAGGATAGCGTGGGTGCGTGGCGGGCCTATTGCGTCAGAGGGAGATTGGCGCGTCAATTCCCTCCGTGTCAACGATTTTTAGAGAGTCGGATCATTATTTATTTGTAATCGTGATATATTCCCGTCCATGAGGCTTTCCTTCACACTAGTCGCTGCCGGCCTCCTCTCCGCTCCCGTTTTCCCGCAATCCCCTCAAGCCATCCTCTCCTCAAAATGCGTTGTCTGCCACGGCAACACGCAAATGTCCGGCCTCGACCTCCGCACTCGCGACTCCTTGCTGAGAGGCGGCGAGCGCGGACCCGCCGTCGTCCCCGGTAAAGCCGCCGACAGCCTCCTGTTCCAAGCCATTCGCGGCCAAGGCAACCTCAAGATGCCGCCCGGCAAGTCGTCCCTCACCTCCGCCGAGATCGAAACCCTGCAGCAGTGGATCAACGCGGGGGCCCCGTTCGATACCAAAGCCAAAGTGGAAGCCACATGGTGGTCCTTCCGGAAGCCGGTACGCCTACCGGCGCCCACCGGCAGCGCCAATCCGATCGACACCTTCATCGCCGCCAAACTCAAGGAGAAGGGCCTGACCGAGGCGCCGGAAGCCGACCGCCGTACGCTGGTTCGCCGCGCCTACTTCGACCTGCACGGCCTGCCGCCGACGCCGGAGCAGGCAGGCGGCTTCCTAAACGACACCTCGCCCGATGCCTACGCCAAGCTGATCGACAAACTCCTCGAATCGCCGCGCTACGGCGAGCGTTGGGGCCGCTACTGGCTCGACCTGGTCCGCTACGCCGATACCTCCGGCTTTGAAACCGATCACTTCTTCGTCAGCGGCTGGCGCTATCGCGATTACGTCATCGAGAGCTTCAATACCGACAAGCGCTACGACACGTTTCTCCAGGAGCAGGTGGCCGCCGATGAGATCTGGTCCACCAGCACCGATCTCGAAGGCACCTCCAAGCTGCCCAAGGAGAAAGAGATCAACTTGAAACGGCGCATCGGCACGGCGCTGTTTACCATCGGCTCGTTCCCCATCGAGTACACCTACTACGGAGACCAGTTCCGCGCTGAGTGGCAGGCCGAAGCGGTCGACACCATCGGGTCAGCCTTCCTCGGGCTGACCGTCGGCTGCGCCCGCTGCCATGACCACAAATTCGATCCGATCACGCAGCGCGACTACTACAAAATGACGGCCATGTTCTCCGGCAGTACCGAACGCGAGATTCCGCTTGGCAGCCTCTTCGATGTCCAGTCCAGCACCCGCAGCTTCCCGCTGCTGGCGCATGCCGAAGCCATGAAGCGCATGGCTCGCGGGACGCGGTCGCGCGGATCGGCCCGCGGCGGCGCCGGACCGCCGCCTACGCCCACGGCCGAAGGCGAAGCGCCCCCGCCGACCAAGCCCGCCGAGATGGACTCTGCCCGCGCGGCGATGCTGCAGAACCTGGGCGAGGCTTACTTGCGCACCCCTGAGCGGCCGCAGACCGCACACGTTCTCGGCCATGACGAATCAGTGCCGCCGACGCACGTCCTGGTCAAGGGCGATTGGAAGAACAAGGGCGAGAAGGTGGAACCGGGCTTCCCGGCCGCCTTGCCTGGACCCAAGATCGACGAGCCCACCAACTACGAGTTCATCCCCAAGCGGCGCAAGGCGCTGGCGCTGTGGCTCACCGATGCCGAGCATCCGCTGGTGGCGCGCGTCATGGTGAACCGCATCTGGCAGGGGCACTTCGGCGAAGGGCTGGTTCGCACCCCCAACGACTTCGGCCGCCAGGGCGAACCACCGACACATCCGGAGTTGCTCGACTGGCTGGCCACCGAGTTCATCCAGCAGGGCTGGAGCCTTAAGAAGGTGCACCGCCTAATCATGCTCTCGCAGACCTACCGTGCATCCAGCTTTGCCGGCGCGGAGAGCCTGCGCAAGGATCCGGAAAACCTCTACCTCAGCCGCATGAATCGCCGCCGCCTGGATGGCGACGCGCTGCGTGACACCGTGCTCGCCACCGCCGGTGCGCTGAACCTCCGGATGGGCGGCGTGGGCATCATTCCGCCGCTGACCAAGGAAGAGATCCTGGCCGCGCGGATGCCCGAGCTATGGCCGGCGAATCCCGACCCAGCCGAGCATAACCGCCGCAGCATCTACCTGCAGATGAAGCGATCGCTGACGCTACCGCTGCTGCAAATCTTCGATGCACCCGATTCAGCCACCAGTTGCGCCCGCCGCGAGCGGTCCACCGTGGCGCCGCAGGCTCTGGCCATGATGAACAGCGAGTTCAGCAATACCCAGGCCAAGGGCTTTGCCGAACGTATCCGAAAACAGACCGGCAGCGATCCGGCGGCCTCCGTCAACGCTGCCTGGCAGATCGCGCTCGCCCGCCCCCCGCGGGAGGATGAGCGCGCCACGGCCCGCGATTTCCTCCAGCGCCATTCGCTGGAACGCCTCTGCCTGCTGCTGTTCAACATGAGCGAGTTCCTCTATGCCGATTGATTCTTCCCGCCGCCGTTTTCTCCAGAGCTCGGGCCTCGGCATCGGCTGGCTGGCCGCGCTGGACCTGCTCCAACAATCCAGCTATGCCGCCGGTCCGCCCGCCGATGCGCTGGCGCCAAAATCCGGCCCGCTGCCGGCCACTGCCAAGCGCGTCATCCACCTGTTCATGCAGGGCGGCCCCAGCCAGGTGGATACCTTCGACCCCAAGCCCGTGCTCACAAAACTGCACGGTAAGCATCCGCCCGCCAGCTTCGGCAACGAAGACTTCCAGAACGGCAAGTTCAGCGAGCAGGTGATCCTTGGTTCCAGCTGGCAGTTCGCCAAACACGGCCAGTCCGGCCTGGAAGTCTCGAACATGCTGCCGCACACGGCTAAGCGCGCCGACGATCTGGCCGTCATCCGCTCCTGTTATCACGAAGGCTTCACGCACTCGCAGGCGCAATTCCTGATCAACAACGGCTGGCCACGCATCGGCCGCCCGAGTCTCGGCGCCTGGACCCTCTATGGCCTCGGTTCGGAAAACCAGAACCTGCCGGGCTTCGTGGTGCTGCTCGAAGGCGGTGTGCGCTCCGGCCCCGCCGTCTACGGCCAGGGCTTCCTGCCCGCGGCGTACCAGGGCACCTCCTTCCGCCCAGGGCGCAATCCGATCCTCAACCTGCGCCCATCTTCCGGCATGAACGCCGAAGAACAGAAGGACATGTTGAAGACCCTGAAGGTCTTCAACCAGCAGCACCTGGATGCCCGCAACGGCGATTCGGAACTGAGCGCGCGGTTGTCTTCTTATGAACTCGCGTTCCGCATGCAAATGGCCGCCCCGGAAGCCACCGAAATCAGCGGCGAATCCGATGCCACCAGGAAGCTCTACGGCCTGGACGACCCGGTCAGCGCCGACTTCGGCGGCCGGTGTCTGCTCGCCCGCCGCCTGGTGGAGCGCGGCGTCCGCTTCGTTCAGGTATGGTCGGGCAACGGCATGAACGCCACTGATTGGGACGGCCACATCGACTGCGATAAGAACCACGCGGCCAAGGCGGCGCAGACGGACAAGGCGGTGGGGGGCCTGCTGACCGATTTGAAGTCGCGCGGGCTGCTCGATTCCACCCTCGTCATCTGGGGTGGCGAGTTCGGCCGCAGCCCCACATCCGATGGCGGGCAGGGCGGCGCCGCGGGCCGCGATCACAACCCCTACGGCTTCAGCCTCTGGATGGCCGGGGGTGGCGTGAAGGGCGGTCAGGTGATCGGCGGGACCGATGAACTCGGGCTTCGTGCCGTCAAAGATCCCGTTCATCTGCATGACCTGCATGCCAGCATCCTGGCGCTGTTGGGTCTCGATCACCTCAAGCTCACGTATCCCTACAACGGCCGCGACTTCCGCCTCACCGATGTCGGCGGCAAAACCGATCTGGCCGAAAAACTCCGCAAAGGATAGCCCCATGCGCGCCCTGTTCATAGCCCTTGTTCTGACCGTATCCACCGCCGGCGCCGCCGGCCCCCAGGAGGGCGTGAAGGAAGCCGCCGAAGGCTGGACCCAAGGCGCCGTAAAACAGGATGCCGCGGCCCTGCAGCGCTACCTGGCCGATGATCTGCAGTACGCCCATGCCGGCGGTCAGTTGCAGGACAAAGGCGCGTACATCAAGGCGGTCACCACCGGGCCGGCACGCTATGAGTCGTTCACTTTTTCCGATTGGAAAGTGACCGCCTACGGCAAAGCCGCCGTGCTGACCGCGTTTGTTGACGTAAAGATGGCGGGCCGCGACAGCTTTCGCGTGCGCACCTTGCAGGTTTATGTAGAATATAGCGGTCGATGGCAAATGGCCGCTCATCAATCCACCCGACTCAACCGGTAACGCCCTCTGGAGGCTCAATTGAATAGAACCTTGTTGTACCTGTCACTCTCGCTGTATCTTCCCGTGGCGGCGCTGGCTCAGGAATCGCGCGGAACTCTTCTGGGACGAGTTACCGATCAGTCTGAAGCCATCATCGCCGGCGCCAATGTCGAAGCGGCCAACGTCGATACCGGCATCCGCCTCACCTCGAGAACCAATAGCTCCGGCGGCTACATCTTCCCGCTGCTGGCGCCCGGCAATTACAGCATCAAGGTGGAAAGCCAGGGCTTCAAAAACCTTACGCGCACCGGCATCCAGGTGCGCGTGAATGACCAGATTACGATCAACGTCGCGCTCGAAGTCGGCCAGGCGACGCAAACCGTGGAAGTCAGGAGCGAGACACCGCTGCTCGACACCTCATCCTCCTCGATCGGCTTTGTGGTCGACAGCAAGACCATCCTTGAGCTGCCGTTGAAGGACGGCATGGTGCTGACCATGGCAACGCTGGCTCCCGGCGTGATCTTCACTCCCGAATCGGCCGGCTACGTGCGCCCGTTTGACACCAGTTCGCCCTCCACCATGTCGATTGACGGGACGCGTTCGGGCAGCAACCAATTCATGATGGACGGCGCCCCGAACATGCAGGGCACGCAGGTGGCTTACTCCCCACCGCCGGGCGTTGTCGATGAATTCAAGGTGCAAGCCGCCAACTTCGATGCCGCTTCCGGCTTCATGGGCGGCGCCTCCATCAATATGAGCCTGAAATCGGGAACCAACGCGCTGCACGGCCAACTCTACGGGTTCATCCAAAATCCTGTGCTCAATGCCGACCGCTTCTTCCGCCTGCAATCGGGCAAGCCGCAGTTCCGCCTCTATCGCTACGGCGGCAGCGTCAACGGCCCGGTGAAGATTCCTAAGCTCTACGACGGCAAGAACCGCACCTTCTTCATGTACGGCTATGAAGGCATCTGGAGCTTCGACCCCTCGCCGTTCATCGTGGAATCCGTGCCCAATGCCGCCGAACGCGGCGGCAACTTCTCCGGCCTGCTCAACACCTTCGGCGCGCGCTACCAGATCTATGATCCTTACTCGGTGGCCGCGGCGGGCAATGGCCGCTTCAGCCGCCAGCCCCTGCCCAACAACATCATCCCCGCGAGCCGCATCGATCCGGTGGCGCGCAACATTGCCCAGCTTTGGGAAGCGCCCAACCAGACCGGCACCGCCGACGGCACCAACAACTTCGCCCGCGGCCGCAACTCGCAGGACACCTACTGGAACCACATTGTCCGCATCGACCATAACATCTCGGAAAAGAACCGCTTCTATGTCCGCACCAACTTTACCGATCTGCAGCGGCCCCAGAACATCAAACACAACAACGCGGTCGGCGATAACTTCTACCGCTATAACAAAGGCTTCGGCTTCGACGATGTTCACACGGTGTCACCCGGCATGGTGCTAAACACCCGCTACACGCTGACGCGCTTCATCACCGGCAATACGCCTTTCCAATTGGATTGGGATCTGGCAGGCCTCGGCTTCTCCCAGGATTACATCCGTCAGATCAACGGCGTCGATCCGCGCTATCTAAAACTACCGAACGTCAACTCCGCCGGCTACGCGGCGCTCGGCGGCGCAAACAGCCGCAACAACACCGCCACCGACATTCATGAGGCGGCGTTGAACGCGACCCAGATTGTCGGGTCACATACGCTGCGTTACGGCTTCGCCTATCGCGTCTATCGCCGCAACACCTTCAACCTCGGCAACTCGGCCGGCACACTGAACTTCGACCAAACGTGGACGCGAGGGCCGCTGGACAACTCGCCGACAGCGCCGATGGGCCAGTCGCTGGCCTCGTTCCTTTACGGGCTGCCCACTTCCGGCAACTTCGTCATTCAGGACAGCTACGCCGAGCAGTCGACCGTACCGGCCTTCTTCCTGCAAAACGATTGGAAGGTCACCCGCAAGCTGACGCTATCGATGGGTATGCGCTTTGAGCGAATGAACCCGGTAACAGAACGCTACAACCGCAGCATACGCGGCTTCGACAACACCGTCGCCAGCCCCATCCAGGCGCAGGCACAAGCCAACTATGCCCGCACCCCCATTCCCGAACTGCCTTCCAGCCAGTTCCGCGTCCTGGGTGGACTGAACTTCGCCGGCGCCAACGGGCAGCCGCGTGAGCTCTGGAAGACCAACCAAAACTTCTGGATGCCGCGCTTCGGCTTCGCCTACTCAGCCACGCCAAAGACGGTGATCCGCGGCGGCTACGGCGTCTTCTTCGATGCGCTGGGCGTGGTCAACATTCACGTCAATCAGGCTGGTTTTAGCCAATCGACAGACCTGGTGTCATCGGTCGATAACGGTCTCACGTTCCAATCCGTACTCCGCAACCCCTTCCCGGGTACGCTGCTGCAACCGCTGGGCGCCGCCGGCGGGCTCGCCACCAACCTCGGTCAGAACGTCAGCTTCTTCCAGAACGACACGACTTCGTCTTACATGCAGCGCTGGCAGGTCGCCGTCCAGCGCGAGTTGCCGGGCCGGTCGCTCATTGAGGTCTCCTACGTCGGCAACCGCGGCACACGCATGCAGATCAATCGCGATCTGAATCCGGTGCCGGAGCAGTACCTGAGTAGGTCGCCGGTGCGCGATGATGCGGCAATCAACCGGCTAAGCGCCCAGGTGGCGAACCCGTTCTACCCGCTACTGCCGAAGACGAACCTCGCCGGCACGACGGTGCAGCGGGCCCAACTGCTGCGCCCCTATCCGCATCTGAACAGCCTTTCGGCGAATGAGAACAATGGCTACTCGTGGTATCACTCGGCGCAGGCGCGCATCGAAAAGCGCATGTCGAGCGGCGTGAGCGTGTCGTTGAGCTATACGTTCTCCAAGCTCATGGAGGCGGTCTCGTACCTCAATGCATTCGATATCCTGCCTGAAGAAGTAATCTCCTCGCAGGACCGCCCGCATCGCACCACGCTCACTTTCCTATACGAAATGCCTTTCGGCAAAGGCCGCCAGTGGGCCGGACCTGCCAATCGCGCGGCCTCGTCGCTCATCAGCGGCTGGCAGGTGCAGGGCATCTTCACCGCCCAAAGCGGGGCGCCGCTGGGCTTCGGCAACGCCATCTTCCGCGGCAACCTCGCCGATGTCCAACTGCCCTCCAGCCAGCAGACCGTCAATCGCTGGTTCAACATCGACGGCTTTGAACGGGACGTGCGGCTGCAACTGGCCAGCAACGTGCGCCGGCTCTCCAGCCGCTTTGCCGGTATTCGCGCCGATGGCCCGAACAACTGGGACCTGTCCTTCATCAAGAATACGCAGATCAACGAACGGACGCAGTTGCAGTTCCGCGCTGAGGCCATCAACGCCATGAATCACCCGCAGTTCACGCCGCCCAATACCAACCCGGCCAATACGGCATTCGGCCAAGTGACCGCCGAGTTCGCCTGGCCGCGCGTGATCCAATTCGGATTGAAGGTGCTCTTTTAGCGCATGCCCAAGAGAATCGCCCTCGTCACCGGCGCCGGCAGCGGCATCGGTCGCGCTTCCGCTCTCGCCCTGCAGGCGGCCGGCTACGACGTCGTAGTGGCCGGCCGCCGCGCAGGGGAACTTGACAAGACGATCGCCAAGGCAGGCGCCGAAGGCGGAACCATGGCGGCCATGACCTGCGATGTGGCCCAACCCGATTCCGTGGACGCGCTGTTTGCCCGCATCAAAGAGCAGTACGGAAGGCTCGATGTGTTGTTCAACAACGCCGGACTCAACGCCCCCGGCATTCCCATAGAAGACCTTCCCTACGAGACATGGAAGGCTATCGTCGACGTCAACCTGACCGGTACGTTCCTCTGCGCGCAGGCGGCCTTCCGCCTGATGAAAGACCAGACGCCGCGCGGCGGGCGCATCATCAATAACGGCTCCATCGCGGCGTTCGCACCACGGCCGAACCACGTGCCGTATACCGCAACCAAGCACGCCGTGACGGGCATCACGAAGTGCTTCTCGCTCGACGGCCGCAAGTACGATATCGCCTGCAGCCAGATCGACATTGGCAATGCCGCCACGGAGATGACGGACCGCATCGAGAACGGCGTCATGCAGGCCGATGGCGCCAAGCGGGTGGAGCCGCGCATGAACGTCAAGCACGTCGCCGATATGGTGGTGCACATCGCCAACCTGCCGCTGGAAGCCAATGTCCAGTGGATGACCATCATGGCAACGAATATGCCGCTGGTGGGCCGGGGCTAATCGCAGCAAGGACCTCCCGCCCTACTGTTCTGTACTGTTCTGTAAGATAGCGGCGCTCGTCGACGCCGTGGAGTTGTTCAATGACCGTGGCCGTGAAAGACGATATTGACGCCGTGCCGGGCGAGAAGTTGGTGGATGGGCACGGCCGACCCGGGGCGGCGTTCGCGGAACGTGTCAACGATTTTGAGACAGTCGGCGCAACCATTTATTGAGTATCGTCGAGCGGAGACGTCGGCTTGTCGAACGCCGTGACGCACAGCCACCGAATCGCGCCCGTTGTCCGCTGGGGCGCGCTCACTTGCCGAGGACGTAGTGAGCGGCGTATTCACAAGAGAGCGGAAGACTGTCCTGTGCGGTGCACCGGACCACAACCTGATAGGATTCGGGGAATCCTTGCCGGCCCTCCTTTTGCAAACGCTGCTTCAGGTCGCGCATGCGCTCAGGGGAAGCAAAGAACTCCATCGCACCCTGGACGCCCACGTTGGACAAACCAGTTACGATCAAGGTTCGACGATGTTGGCCTGGCGCGGCGTCCGTCGGCCGAACGGTGAGGAGTCCAAAGACTTCGGTGGATCCGGTTTGGGCATAAGCGCGGGAGAAAGCGGGAGGACTGCCCGGCGGTAGTGTCTGGTCGCGAATCACCATACGGTTGGTCGTTGGATCGAGTGCGACGGTGAGGCGAGCGGTACCGAGCAACTGGGCTGCGGCGAACGACGTGAGCGGGTCGCCGACGAGAATCACATTGCGGTTGCGGAAGCTGGCCAGCGGAGCGGTGCGTTCGGGCAGAATTTGGCTTTGGACGCCAAATGACTGCAGGCGGTTGGACGCGGCCACCACCGCGCCAAGGGCGCCGAGAGTGGTGGTATTGAGCGCGGGACGCATGAAGAGTTTTGCGCCATCGCGGCGGGGAGCTGTTTTGTCGAAGAGCCCCTCAATGCCGGGAGGCGCGGGGAAAACGGGCAGGTCCGCGTCAGGGGAAAACCCGCCCGCGCCGTACCGTCATCTGAAAGGGTGTGCCCAGGCAGATCAGGACATCGTTTTGAGCGGCCAGCGGGCCCCAGGCCTCGCGCAGGAACTCGCTGCCTGGTTTGGTCTGGTTCAGCAGACGCATGCCGGGGGTACCGTAAGAG
>Ga0105048_10020708_pt1 | contig 10033 bp, 12 predicted proteins | sample MAT05_FD_78382 | JGI IMG/M metagenome (GOLD analysis project Ga0105048, IMG submission 78382) | Freshwater microbial communities from Lake Fryxell liftoff mats and glacier meltwater in Antarctica - MAT-05 | ecosystem: Environmental > Aquatic > Freshwater > Ice > Liftoff microbial mat | place... | reverse complement strand
TTCTTCGTTTTAAAAAAGGGAGATACATCATCATATCTCCCAATTCATCTCTAATACCGATACGGTATCTGTATTCGTCCAATATCAAAATGGATATTGCACTCAAACAGCTACTCTCTAGGCATTTACATTACTAAGTCCAAATTGTCCTTTGGACTGATTTGATCTAAGTAATGGTATAACACTATTTAAATGCTTTGGTAATAGTCGAAATCAATCCAACTACTGCAATAATTACTACTATTGCATTAACAAATTTTGCTACATCACCTTGCACAGTTACACAAGTTTTGTTTCTACAAATTGTAGCCTTTGGATTTGTTGTGTTTTTAAATTGTAAATCTTTTTTCAAAATATTAAGATTAAAGGTTTCATAATCTCCTCTACCAACCCGAGGCATTGGGTTCTTTTTAAGTCCTACTTTTCTTTTCGAACTCCTTTGTGAGGTTTGCCGTTCTGGTTCACATCAATAAATCTTCCAGTATCTGAATCACGTTTAACCCATTGTTCGGTTTTAGGATTCAGCACTTGGCTACGATCTTTGACAGCGCCATTGCGGTGACCATCACCTTTCGGTGGATTTGTCGCCATATACAGTATGGTTTTGTCGAACGCAGAACTTAATACTGAGGCCCGCATTCTTTAGCCCAAGAGATAGGATATGGTAGATTAAGAAAATTATCTACCTTAGCGATTGTAATTTTTAGGCGTCCAACCAAATTTTACAATCACACCGGGCTCTATCTCATAGACCCGGTTTTTTTGCGCAGATAAATTTCCACACTTAACAAAGACGAAGGAAATCTTAATTGGTTGCTTCTATACAGATTAATAGTTAAAGTATTGTAATTCAACTAATATAACTAGTCATACTATAATAAAACAACTCTTTTGTAACTATTATAAAAACTTCTGTTATATCTTAGCGCACCCGAATACCTGCGTCAAAATAAATTTATTCGTCGCACAAAAAAGAACGTCTATGATCAATTTTGCAGAACGATTAAAAGCTGCCCGAAAAATAAAGGGCTGGTCACTTGATGAACTTTCTACCCGAGCGGGAGAAAATGTTGTCAGCAAACAATCTCTTGGTAAATATGAAAATAGTGAAATGCAACCCGGAGAAGAAATTTTTTTTGCGCTGTGCAAAGCACTTGATATTAAAACAGATTATTTTTTTAGACGGTTGTCTTTTCGAATTGGCGAAGTGAATTTTCGAAAGTTGGATATTTATTCTGCCTCCATGCAAGAAAAAGTCAAAGCTAAAACACAAGATTTTGTTGAGCGCTATTTAGAGCTAGAAGAAATTATTGGCGAAAAATCAAAATTTGATACTAAGAAATATACTGGCATTAAAGTAAATTCTTTTGATGAAGTGGAAGATGTTGCGCAATACATTCGTAAATCTTGGAAGCTAGGAAATGACCCGCTTAATAATGTGGTTGAATTGTTGGAAGACAATCACGTCAAAGTTGTTGAAATTGAAAAAGAGGAAGCGTTTATGGGAACGTCAACCATTATCAAAAAAAATATTCCAGTTGTTGTATTAAATAATTCTAAAAGAATTTCTAATACCCGTAAACGCTTTACAGCCCTGCATGAGCTTGGTCATTTGACGATGAGTTTAGAGCATCTTTCGCACAAAGAGCAAGAATCATATTGTAACCGTTTTGCTGGAGCCATGTTAATTTCTCGCGATAAAATGCTGCAAGAAATGGGTAGCGAAAAACGCACAAAAATATTTTTAGGAGAACTTGGACAACTGAAAAAACAATACGGAATCTCTATTTCCGCTTTACTATTCCGTTTAGCAGAATGCAATATTACTACACAATCTAATGCTTTTGGTATAATGGGTGAAATGCGCCGACTTGGTGTTTTTGAAAAGGAGCCAGAAGAATTTGATTTTAAAGGAGAAGAAAAATCTAATCGTTTTGTGCAATTACTTTTGCGCGGAGTAGCAATGGATTTAATAAGTACTTCAAAAGCCGCTGCACTCAACAATCAAAAGGTGGCCGAGTTCAGAAAACTTTTAGATTAATTTTTTCTGAATGAAGATTGCAATCACAGATGCAAATATTTTTATTGATCTTTTCTATTTAGAATTGATTGATTTTTTATTTGAAATTGATTGTGAAATTTATACAACACGCCATGTTCTTTTAGAATTAGAAGATCATCACGCAGCTGAATTAGAAAAAAAAATAGTCAAAGAAAAATTAAATCTAGAAACACTAACTGAAAGAGATAAGTTGGCGATGATTCGATTAAGAACAAATCGTGGTTTGTCAGAAAGTGATTTATCTGTTATTTGTGTTGCTGAGCGCCTAAACGCAATTGTATTAACCGGTGATGATTTAGTGCGCAAAATATGTCATTTACATACTATTGAAATACATGGTGTGCTTTGGTGCATCGATCAGTTTGTAATTAAAAAACAAATTAATAAAGCGATTGCATGTAAACAATTGAAAAAATTAATGACGTACAATAAACGATTACCCGTGGAAGATTGTAAGGAATACATCAAGAAAAAATGGTCGGGAACATTTGAAGATTAAAGTGGAGAAGAGCATTTATCAAAAAACTAAAATAAGAACTGTCACTGTTTTAGAAAAGCATTAAACCTCCCCTACCCCATTCAATATCAACAGCAGCAATGCTCCGAGCCAATTTGACAAAAGACCATCAAAAGGCGAATGCAACTCTGAAAAAACGACCCATTTCACTCATCCCGAATTTATCCGTACTTTTGCACGCCCAATCAACTATTGATTGACAAAACATCATTCAACAATTATGAAACGCATCATCGAATCAAAAAAAATATTCAACGTTACATCTTCAACTAATTTGGCTGAGTTAAAAACGACTTATCGAAATTTGATGAAAGAATGGCATCCGGATAAATTTAAAGAAGACGATGTGCAGCTTGAAATGGCTGAGGCAAAAAGTAAAACCATTATTGAAGCGTATCATTTTTTGGTAAGCATTTCAAAAGAAACGCATTTGGCTGATGCGGCAGAATACACCGCAACAACAACAACATCTGGCATTGATGATTATCAATACAAAAATTTAATTTTAAAAATTACTTTTCAAAACGGAAGTAGTTACGAATATTTTGGTGTACCTAAAAGTGTTTACAATAAAATGTCAAACGCATCTACCCTAGCACGCTTTGCACGTCGTCATATTTTTCATTCTTTTGTTTATCGAAACATTAGTCAAGCGGTAGTTGCGAAATAAGGTGGAAAATTTTAACTGCTTTAATTATCTTCGCACAACAAATCAAATTCTTAAATAAAACCACATAACTAAAAATTAAAACTATGAAAAAATTATTACTTATTTTCGCGGTAATGGCAGCAGTACTTACCTCTTGCGGAGGCGGTCCTACATTAGTTGGCACTTGGAAATTAGACAGCGTTTCAGGCGAAGAATTGTCGGAAGATGAAAAAGAAGGAACAATGACTTTCAACGAAGATGGTACTTGCGAAAACAAACGAGGTGACCAAACGATGAAAGCTGAGTGGAAACTAAGCGATGATAAAAAAACACTTACAATAATGTCTGACGGTCGCGAAGAAGAATTGAATGACATTGAAATCACCGCAGAAACATTCTCTTTTAAAGATGGCAGTGATAAAGTTACATTCAAAAAAGTTGACTAATTTTTAACTCGACTTGGAAATTCAAAAGCTTCACCCAACAGGTGGAGCTTTTTTTTTGGTGACTTTAATCTTTGTGTAACCTTCTCCGTTCTTTGCGTGAAAATTTGGCAAAAACCTCATTATTTCGGTGAACATTTTTTTTCTTAAATTGTATTAGAATTCAAATAGAAACACATGATAAAGAAATTATTTCTACTTTTTATTTTCTCAGGGTTTTTGTTTTCAAATTTGAACGCACAATCTAGCACAACATTTACTACAAAATTTATTACACATTCAGTAACGTACAATGGGTCTGACAATCCAAGTCAGTGCTGGGAAGCTGTTGCATCCGGTATTGTTATTGAAGACGGAACAAAAACTTACTTTTTTTCAATTCCCGTTCACCAAATTGGAGAATTAAAAAAACAAATTGGCGATTTGGAAGTGATTGTGGAAGTTGGTTTTTATGCCGAGCCTGCTTATGATAGTAATGAAAATGGCTGGGTGAAAAAAATTACGTTGAATGGAAAAATTATTTTCCCGTTAGAATAAATTTTCCGTTTTCCGAAAATCATTTTTGTAGTTTTACTTTATCAAAGTATAAGACAAATGAGTAAAGTAAAAAATTTCATTGACCGAACTAAAGGTGGAGAAGACATAGGACTTGACCGCAACGCACATACCGGAAGACAGCGCACCATCAATCCAGATGGCAGTTTCAACATAGAAAGAAAAACTGGAAAATTATTTGGCGACTTTCATCCTTACCACTGGATCATTACAACATCATGGGGAAAATATTGGCTGACTTTAGTTGGATACTACATCTTAATGAACGTCATTTTTGCGACAATTTATTTTTCAATTGGAGTTGACCAATTAAGCGGAATTGAAGGTGACAGCGCTTTTACACAATGGGTCTATTGTTTTTTCTTTTCTGCTCAATCATTTACCACTGTTGGTTATGGCGGCATTCATCCAATTGGTGAGGCTGCAAATTTTGTGGCAGTAACAGAAGCATTTATTGGATTAATGACATTTGTTTTAGCAACAGGAACGCTTTACGGACGGTTTTCAAAACCCGTTTCGCGAATACGTTACAGCAAAAACATTTTAATAGCGCCTTACCAAAATGGAACCGGAATGCAATTTATGGTTGCGAATGAACTCGCTTCATCGTTAGTGGAAATGGAAGCGCGAATTAATATTAGTTGGAGCGATGTAGACGCTTCGGGAAAACCAGTTCGAAAATTTCAACAAGTAAAATTAGAAATTGATAAGATTGCTATGTTCCCAACAAGCTGGGTCATCAATCATCCTATTGATGAAGAAAGTGCGCTCTATGAAAAAAAATTAGACGAATTAAAGCTAATGGATTTTGAAGTGTTTATTTTGTTAAAAGGTTTTGACGATGTTTTTTCACAAACCATTTACAGTAGGCACTCTTTTATGGCAGCCAGTTTTGTTTGGGGTGCTAAATTTAAACGTCCGTTTTATGTTAATGAAAAAGGAATTACTGTTATGGATTTAACCAAGCTTGGCGAATACGACATTGTTCCGTTGCCTACCAACTAATTTTTTCAATAAATTAATTCGAAAAAATGCAAGCACCCAACTATCACCGAATGTTCGATTTAATTGATGAAGTTTTTTCAACGCGCAATGATCCCAATCAACTGCTAGTGAACGAAGATGTGATTCAAAAATTAAACTCCATTCATCCGGCAACGCTTACTGAATTAGCAGATGACAATGGTCCGCTGATTTGGGTATTATACCATTACTTAGTCAAATTAGTCCAAAGGATAATTTGGGCTTAGTAATGTAAATGCCGATATAGTAGCTGTTTGAGTTCAATATCTATTTTGTATTGGACTAATACAGATACCGTATCGGTATTATTAATTCCAACAACAGCAAAAATAATGGACGATTTTTTGAGTGGAAAAATTTCAGAGAGCAAATTATTACAAAGAACAGAACCAAATCAACAATACGATTCTATTTACTTATGTTCGGCAACCACACTGCCAGAAGCTAGAGGGAAAGGACACACAAAAGAATTGTGTTTAGAAGCAATTCAAAAAATTTGTGAAGATTATCCGATAAAATTTCTTTTTGTTTGGGCATTTACAAAAGAGGGTGAAGTTCTGGCAGAAACTTTATCAACCGTAACAGGATTACCATTAAAAAAATTAGAAAATAAAAATCTCAACAAAAATTAGTTTCAAAAAATTTAAAAGCAAATTATTATTTTGGGTTTGACGCAAAAAATAACGCTCCTGCCATACCTAAGACAGACAATGCAATTGCAAGTGCAATAACAATAACGGCGCGTTTCTTTGCTTGTTGCTGCACGTTAATAGGTTCGTTTCGTTCATTTGTATTTGTTGGTTGAGTAGTTGTTGCGCTGGAATAAGTATTTTGTCCATTATTCACTTTTAACAAAAAAAGTAAATCTTCAACTTGAGAAATTGGTTGCCACTTTCCGTTTTCAATTTTTACTAGTGTATCTGGTCGGATTCGTTGATATTTTAAATCGTCAATTAAATAAGGTCCACTTTCTTTTGTTCCGTCTTTTAGATAATATTGTTTCATGTTTTTTAGTTTAAAGTTTATATTCTAAATCATTGTTTCGCCACTGCACGTTCCGATAGCTATCTGGACCTTTCCTGTTGGTGAAGGACGTTTTCGTTCTTGTCAACATTTTTTTAATTCATCATTATATTCGAACCGTTCGCTACTGCACGCATCTTTTCGTGTTGGTGAAGGACGTTTTCGTTCTTGTCAACATTTATTTTTTAATTCATCATTATATTCGAACTCCTATAATGCACACGTCATCGACCTGCTCAAGGGTTCCTTTCCAATCGGCAAAAGCAAATTGAATATTTCTCCGTTGCAATTCCATGTCAAAAGTTGAATTCTCAACCAACAATTCTTGAAATGCTTTGTACTTGAATTTTTTTCCTTTTGGTCCACCAAATTGATCGGCCATTCCATCCGAAAATAAATAAAGTACATCATTTTTATCAAGTGTAAATTGATGATTTGTAAAAGAAGATTGATGCTGATAAATTCCAACCGGTTGTTTGTCTGAAATTATTTCTTGCAAGATTTTATTTTTTACAATATAAAGTGAATTGTTTGCGCCAGAAAATTCAATTACTGTTTTTGTTTCGCCACCAACGCTTGTATTTCTAAGTGCTACAAGTGCGATGTCCATTCCATCATTTACATTATGATTTCCAGCTGCAAAGGTTTCTATTACTAAATCTCTACACTTTTCTAAAATTGCAGATGGTTTTGTTAAACCAAATTCTCTAACACTTCTGTTCAACGCATTATTACAAACAACACTTACCATGGCGCCCGGAACGCCGTGCCCAGTGCAATCAGCAACGGCTAAAAAAACAATGTCATCTGTTTTAATTGCCCAATAAAAATCACCCGCAACAATATCTTTTGGGCGATATAAAATAAACGATTCATTCAAGTAACTTTTCATCTTATCCATATCCGGTAAAATTGCTTCTTGAATTCGCTGAGCGTAAAGTATGCTATCCGTAATTTCTTGATTTCTTAAATCTGTTTCTTGTTTAGCTCTTCGCAGCGCAGTTTTAAAAGCATCGTTTCTTTTTACATAAGTATTGACGGCATATCCGGCCAAAAACAGAAGCGCACAAGCCAAAATACAAAATACGGCAATTAAAATTTTTGTATGTCCGCTTTGGGATTCCGCAAGTGCCAATTTTTCATCCATATTCATAGTTTCCGCTTCTTCCATTTCATTAAAAATGGTCATAATTTGATCCATGATTAATTTATCTTCTTGAATTAAAAAAAGTTCTTCTTCTAAACTCGTTTGATTGATGAGCTTCTCTTCGTATTTGACTTGAGTAATTTCTTCATTGATTTCTTCCAGCGTTACTTTATTGTCCGTATTTACAATGATTTCTTCTTTTTTCTGATCAATTTTATCTGGGTTATTTTTTCTTTTGTTGATTAACTTTTTGAAAAATTTATCTTCTACTTCTTTATCAGAAACAGGTTCTGATTCTTTATTTACAATAGGTTCATTGTCATTTTTATTGTTTGTAGTTTCAATTTTACTTATAACTTTATCCAACGCGTCATTCACTCTATATTCGCTTTGAACGATTAACAAATTTTCTAAAATCATGAATTTTTTCTGCAGCAATGTGTCGAGTGTATCCACATTGTTTTTTGTTTCTTGTTTCATTTCTGTTAACAAGCGTAAGCGCGATAATTTTTCTTGAATCGATTGATTTTTATTGTTGAAATTCTCAAGATAAGTTGCATCGTTTGTTAGACCATAAGACTTAACGCTATTTTCTGCATCAGAAATATCATAGATCATTTCTTTCATTAAAATGACGGATTCGTCTGGGCGGGCCTCTTCAGTGATTTCGTTGACAATGTTACTGAGACTTTTGTAAACAAAAATTCCACTTAAAGTCACAACAAAAAGTACGACAGTTAATATTACCCAAACTCTGTTTTCAAAGGAAACTTCTTTTCTTAAATCTTTCATAAAAAAAATAAAAAGGGGAGATTACTCTCCCCTCTTTCTGTTGTATTATTCTTACAATGCACATATCATTGAGCCCGCTTGTGCAATTGGAGGTTTGTTATTGTTTAATAATTTTACTATAAATAGGCCCATTCATTGTTGAAAGTTGTACCATGTAAATACCATTTGCAAAATTAGCAAAATCAATAGAAAGTGTACTGGTAGAATTAGTTGTTTGATAAACTAATTGACCACTTAAATCAAAAACTTTCACTTCACTAATTAGTGTTGAATATAAAATTTGAACCATTCCTGAAGTAGGATTTGGATAGATACTAAAATCAACTTCATCCGTTTCATTTATTCCTGAACCAAATAAATTTGGTGCATTGATGCCTGATTTATTTGAACGAGAAGAATTGTGATCTTTCGCTTTTGAGGCTGTGCAAATAGATGGAGGAAAAATATCGACGATATAAACCAAATTACTATCATTTGGTGGAGTTAAATCTGTATAAGAAAAATTCAACGAACCAACGGAATCAATCACCATCCAACCTGTAGAAGGGTGATATCGGTTAATGTAATAGGTGTCGTAATCAAATCCATTATAATGATCCCAAATCAAATTTACAACTCCTCCCACACCTAAATTCGAAGTTAAATGCATAGTTTTATGAGGGTCACTTAACTCCGCTTCATTTCCACAATCATCAACAGAAGCAACTTTATATCTCCATGAGCGAATAGCAGGGTTAGATGAATAATCATAATATTCGGAAATACTATCCGAACTTTGATTAGCTACCAAATAATACAATCCGCTTTGAGAACTTTCTTTGTAAATATTGTACGAAACAACATCAGGATTCATTACCGGCACCCAAACAACAATATTTGAATTTGTCAATGTATCAACCGTAACAATACAAATGTTAGTTTCTTCAGGAGAAGACATTTCTAAGTTGTAAAACATGAATGAACTGCATCCATCCGATCCTTCAACTTCTACTGAATATTCTCCCGGTAATACATTGGTCAAATCTTGGTTTGTACTTAAGTCGGTCCAAGTATAATCAAACGGCGCTGTGCCACCAATTGTGCTAATATAAACTGCACTTAAATCGCCAGAACAAGATGCGTCCGTTATTGAATCCGTGACGATATTTGGTCCGTTGGTTTCGTTGATGACAAAATTTTTCGACAACAAACAAATGTTTCCGTCTATAATAAAAACTTCATATACACCTGGAGCCAGACCTGAAGTTTGTTCAGAAGAACCGGTAGTATTTGGCCAAATAAAATTATATGGCATAACACCATCTACGATGACTGCTGCTGCTTCACCATCATTACTTCCGCATGTTGCAGGCTGTGTATAAACGGACACGATTGATTTTTGTGGTTGTTCAATAGTATAACTTGATGATGAGAAACAACCATTTGCGTCCGTTACAAATATTTCATACGGTCCAGCTTCTAACCCATAAATGGCCTCAGTGCCTTCACCATTCGACCACATGATATCATAAGGAGGTGCTCCGCCTAAAACCGATACAGAAACAACACCATTATTTTCTCCATAACACTCATTGTGTACAATTGTTTCAAGCAATATAACCGGACCTTGATCGTCACTTACTGCTGCTATTGCTTCTGTCGAACAGCCATTATTATCCGTTACTGAAACTACATAAATTCCGGAACCTAGACTATCAGCAAAAACACTTTGGTCACCGTTTGTCCAAGAATAAGAGTAAGGTTGCGTTCCGCCAGATGCTGACACTATTGCGATTCCATTGTTTTCTCCACAATCAGCGTCTGTTACTGTATTTGTAACAAC
>Ga0105048_10020705_pt1 | contig 10034 bp, 8 predicted proteins | sample MAT05_FD_78382 | JGI IMG/M metagenome (GOLD analysis project Ga0105048, IMG submission 78382) | Freshwater microbial communities from Lake Fryxell liftoff mats and glacier meltwater in Antarctica - MAT-05 | ecosystem: Environmental > Aquatic > Freshwater > Ice > Liftoff microbial mat | place... | reverse complement strand
ACCATTGCGTAAGCTGGAAAAAAGGCGTCCGACCAGAATGGATGAGCTTAGAAGAGTACGGCCTGTTACCTCAAGAGATCACCCTTCGAGAAATCCGTTACGTGATCGAAGAACCGGGCCGCAAGCAACAGCCATTTATCATCGTAACCACTTTGCTCAATGCCAAAGGGGAGAATGCAGTTACCAAAGACGAAATTGCAGAGCTCTTTGGCTTCCGCTGGAACGTCGAATTGGATTTCAGAAGTATCAAGTCGAACATGAACTTGGCTCACGTTCGATGCAAGTCACCTGAGATGGTCCATCGCGAATTCTGGACTACGATGTTGGCATACAATCTCATTCGAACAACGATCGCGATTGCCGCCACGCTGGCCGACATGAAGCCCCGGCAGATCAGCTTTACCAGCGCATGCCAATTCGTGTTAGCTGGTTGGCAAGAGATTTGCCGAATCGAAGACTCGGCTCAACTGGGGGCGTACTGCCGCAAAATGCTTTTATCGATAAGTCAGTGTGTGGTAGGCGATCGGCCAGGACGATTTGAACCTCGTGTCGTGAAGCGTCGCAAGGATCAATACAAGAAGATGATGGAACCGAGAATTGCGCTTCGCGAACGACTCGAGAGGAATGATAACTCTTTCGAATGAAACGATTTACGACATGTCGACAGTACCATTCGTGCCTGGCACCTACCGAGGTACCCGACTGCCTCGAATCTCAAATTCCAATTCTCAAACGCCCCTGACGGAGTAGTCGAGACAACTCGACGGTGGCGAGTTGTCAGCGAGCACTCAACCTACCAATAACCCATCGGCCACGCGTTTGGATTCGCGATGCATACGTCACGTTCGCTGATCCTGAGAAAGCCATTCTCATAGTGGCCTCCATTTGAGCCGCTAAATCTGCGTTTGAACTTCCTACAACCTCGGATTCTGTTTCAGCGGAGATCCCCCTGTGAAGCCGAGCGAAACTGGACCATTCGCTCATGTGGTCTTTCATTCGTTGCTTGGCTTTATCGACATCAGGCATAATGACTTCGTCGGCAAAATCATTTTCTAGTTCGGATGCGATCTGGTTTGAGGAAAGCACTTTTTCACGGGTTTCCGATTCGATGTCCAAGTTCGTCATTCGTTGAAATTCGCCCATTGATGCCGAAGCGACTTGAGGGTCTGACGAGCACATCAATTCCACCAGCATCGGAAGAAGCGACGGATGTCCGAATGCACTTGCAAATTCAATTCTTTGAGGTCCCAATGCCTCGTCCAGTAAGATGGATTTGATCGTATCTGCATGCGAGCTTCGTCCAATAATACTTAAAGCCTTTCCCGCGCTGAGCCGATGGTTGGAGGACTGATGGCACTGAGCCAAACAGAACGATTCAAACCAAGGCTGCTTAGTCCAGATTGCAGCATTCGTTGCCGCGATACCAACGGAAGGATCCTCATGCGCCCAAGCTTGTTCAATATACTCGGGCCGAAGTTTCGCCTGCCTTACATGATTCAGAATGGTCCAGCCACGAACGTTTTCACTGGCTTCGCTGGACTTCAAAAGCATCTCCACAATGTTTTCCACAGATTGCAACATCCCATGCATCGCCAAGGCATATGCTACGACTCCTGCAACCGGCAAACTGGCTGACTTTACGAGGCCGTGCTTTTTTGTCCATTCGGGATAATGCTCTGCGTGCGATAACGCGTCCGCGAATCCGTTCATGCCAGACAAGCTGGCTCCTTCCAGTTTCGAAAAGATCAGTTCAATAGATTCTGTCGACGCGATATACGACAGCGGAAAAGCTGCAGAAAAAACTTGCTCTTGTTCACCCTGCAGATTCTCCAAGAAAAAAGCGAGAGCGTGTTCGAAAGATAGTACTAGAGAATCTGCATGTGCCGCGATTCTTGCATCGAGTTTTCGAATATCCGACTCGAACCATTCGCGGGACTCTATTGCCACGAGTCTTCGGAGCCACAGCGACTGTAATTCTTCGAAATGCTCTTCAACAATACTAAGATTCCATTCGGAAGCTTCTAAAATCATGGCATTCAGCTTAGCATAAGGTGAGTGGATATCCGACGAGCTTCGCTCAATTAATTTGGACCGAACCACCGCGGATACGGTGAGTTCGCTTGGCAATGACCGCTATATCGACGGCTTTGGTCAAGAGTTTGCCGTCAAATCGCAACGTAATCGATGCGTCTCCGCACTCAAGAGTCAGCTCTTTGTCAGCTTTTATCAGTACTTTATCCTTGTTAGGCGATTGATAGGTTCCAAGTTTTCCCAGCACACAACCGCATTGTTCTGGCCCTGATGGCATTAGAACCAAGACCCTGTCGCCTGCAACTAGTTTCACGTTGTCTGATTCCGTGGTCTGCAGATAATCGCATAGAACCCGACGTGGCATGACTCCGTCTTGAATTTCTTGATCCATATTCACAAAAATTCGACCCTCAGCCGTAAATCCCGCCACAGTCGCCGAGAGAATTCCCGTTTGCTGTTCCACCAATGCGATTGCGTTCAAAGTTTTTTTCATAATTCATCTCGACATAAATCAAAATTGCGGAAGGTTTAGTTGGGTTCAATAGAGAAATTTTGGACATCCATCGTTAGCCCCCCAACGATTTCGGTAGGGTCCTCAGGATTCTGATTGGTAAAGTGAGCAGTAATTGCAGCTCGATAGGTGCCGGGCTTGAGATACATTTTTTTGGTCAGTCGCAATTCTAGAGTTTGGTCAGCAAGAAGACTTACCAAGCCTTCACTCGGAGGGTCCAAATCCTTGGATGAGTCAGATGAAAAGGCCAAGTTCGATCTCGCTACATCTAAGACCGTGGATTTAGATGGTTCTTTCATCGCGACTGACTGGATCAATAAGGAGATCGACGATTGGGCGCCTTTCCCCTTCAATGGATTTTTAAACTTGAGAGTCTCGATCCCTGTGTTCGAAAAACGAAGGCGAAAGGCAATCGGCTCGTCAGTCTTAAAGACTGCTTTTACCGAACTCGCGTCGCCAGAAAGTACGCGAAGCTTATTTTCTCGGATTTTTTCCGAAGCGTCTTTCATTGCCCGAACAAATGGTTGCACCGACTCGGGGACCTTTGACAAAGGAACGGACTTCAGCACTATTTCATTTCCCCCACCCTTCCCGAACGCTATCATGGCTACTCCGGGCTCCAATTCCCCAGAAGTATCGATTTTTTCAAAGCCTGATTTTTGAAGCAGTTCGGCACACTGCCGGTAGGTTTCGTCCCGAAGCCGACACCGATACCGCCCAATCTCTTGCCTATCGGTATTGGCTGTGGTTTCGACCGTACTTTCGCCACCCAAAACCAATGTCATGGACAAAAAACCGTCTCGAATGTCGGTATTCAGCAATAAAAATGAGGATTCCATTGCATTTGCCTTTGAGCCGCTAGTGGATGGAATTTGCGTTCTTGCATGTTTGACATCTAACGTGAGAACTAGGAACAAGCAGCACACAATCGAATGGGCGCAAGCAATTGATTTATATGGTGGCGATCGATGAATGCTTACCATTTTAGAACCTCTGTGGCACCGATCTGACCTTTTGCTTTTGAGTCGAACCAAGCGTGAAAGTCTTTCATGTGACGATCGAAGGTCCACGATCCACGGCTCATGACGCTAGATGGATTGTTCGTGTACTTGCGAGCAGGATCGCAGGCACCCTCCGGATACTCGTCGTACATTCCAATGAGATGGCCAAATTCGTGAGGGCGAACCGTAGCTGGGACATCCGCGTGATTTTCCCACCAACTGTGTGAGTACCACCATTTTGGGCCCCCCCAAGGCAACTGGTTCGTACCTTTATTGAGTTTCACTTTTTTGCCATGCCCTGCACCCCAATTGCACAGGATACGAATCGGAAAAACGCAGCACCCGCAATTTTTTGGGCAATTGCAGGTTGGCCCTCGAAGGCATTTTTTTCGATGCAACTTCCATTTTAGGTCCCAAATGCTCTCGATTTCAAATTTCCATTTAATCTTTTCGATAGAAGTCAACTGAGCACCATCCTTAAGATCGAAGTCGACTTTCTTTGTCACGATCAGCATACCCTTTTTGATCTCAATTCCATAGGTCATGTCCCACCCGTAGTTCACACCCGTAGGTAACCAGTAGTCCCCCGCTTTCGGTATATTGAACGATTGGCCTGCTAACGAGTACCAACCAGGTGCCGGTATGGTGTACTTTTTGAATTGGGGAGTTGTTCTTTGACGTGAAATGATCTCTTGGGGCACATCGTCCACGGTCTTGATTTTTAGCAAATTGCTTGACTTTACCGCCTTGCCATATCCGGATGCTTCCAGTTGTAATTTTACTTCTTTGCGCCAAGGCCCACGTCGCGTTATCCATTTCTTTTCTTCGGACTCGGTCGACATCAAAATAGAATTGCCCCCCAAGATAGCCCCAGGTGATTGTGATAGAGAAAGCGCAACTGTCTTTCCAGTAAGATTCTCTGTTTTGACTTTAAAGTGAACTTTATCCCCGCAGCACGCCTCGGCCTCTTTCCAAGCGACTTCGATGATTTTTCGTTCCTTCGGATTCTGTTGGTTTCCCAAAGCAAACGCAGGCGGCTGGATCTCCGGTGCAGGTGGAGTATTGGTCGGAGACGAACCGTTCAGCAACATAATGTCGCTCAAACGAAATACGTTCTCACCGTCCGCCTTGACGTCAAACGAGTACATCTTTGGATACGCTTTCCCCTTTATCTTGTTGGAAACAACACCCAGTGCGACTCCCGGTTCGTCACCCGTACTGGTCATGAAATACGAGGACTTAATCATGATCGGCTGCCCATCGCACTTCACCGTCTTTGAGCCATTGGCGGTGTCGGACGACATCGCCATGTTCGGATATGGAATGGGAACCGGCCCACCTGGCGAAGGGGTTTTGCAAACGTCCGGAAACGACATGACGATACCATTGCTCGATTTATGAACAACTGTCATGAAGTTGACGATGACGGTGGCTGGCATTAATGGGTTTCTCCGTTCTTATTTACGGGTGTATTGGAAGAATCGTGATTGCGACACGCTCTCCACGAACCGATGAACTACAAACTAGGACAGGACTCTGCCCATAACCTCGTTCAAAGGAGCGTGTTGCCAATCCAAGAGCGATAGGAACAAACGCTGCACCTACGTCGCCAAGGCAATCGGCAGGATGACTAAGCTTCCATCCCCTAGGAAACGCGTGCATGCAACGCGTTTCTGTAGTTGCCCATTCGAGAAACCTAGCCCGCTGACCGTTTAAATCAACTATCAATTCATGGAAGAGCTTGGCGCCACCCGCCTTCTCAACGGCACTTCGGAGCACCTTGGAAAGCGATTGCGCTGTGATTGCTGAATCATCACCGATATGATAGCTTTCCATCGCCAGCTCCACAGAGGCAATCGCTGCCAGTGCTAAAACACCGCGCTTTGCAACGCTTTTGCGACTCTCCAAGACGATCATTGCCGCTCCTTCTCCCGGAATTAGGCCCAGTGGATTCATTTGTGATTTCAAGCAGCCGCTTGCCATCAGGTGCTCTAGATGAGCTGAGCACATTAGAGAGTCCACGCCTCCAACGATTGCAGCGGAAACCTTCCCCGACGCAATGTCGTTCATGGCGGCTGCTAGCGCAGCACCACCGCCAGCGTGGTCGTTTGGGAAAAATCGGATTCCTGCCAGTTGTACCGACTCGCGTAATGCTGCCTCCGTCTTTCGCATGAACGACCTGTAATGTCGTTCACTTTCACTACCATTGCCCAAGGGTTCGTCTTCCTCGACGCGTTCAGTTTGCGTTGCAGGCATCTCCTCATCAAGTGATGCTTCATCCGTAGTCAACTGAGACACGCATCGATCTATATACGGAGTCGCCAGATACAAAACGATGGACTGGATAGCCGTCGACTCAAAAAGTCTTGCTTGCCATAGAGCTTCAAAAATAGGCTCTACAAGCAGCATCTGTGCCTTAACGGTCCAGTCTTCGTCGCCTAAATCAGGGGTAACTGCTGATCCAACGATGCCGCTGGGTTCTTCATCGTCTGGACTTTCGCAGGGAGCAAACCAAGGCCACTCGGCGAACCTGTTGATGCCGGCTCGAACCGAAGCGCACGTTTGAACCGATCCATTTCCAACTGCGGTTCGCATTCCATACCCAGAGATCACGATGTCTGTCTCGGCCATGTTCAACCCACGCCCTGCTCGACACAAATCCAAGAAATCGACGGGACACGTTGGTGTACGTCCAGATTCGACCGCCATACCATCGATACTAATCTCTCTTCGGTATCTATGGCTAGCGTGTCGCATCGCATCGACGACTCCAATAATTCATCTCCGATGCAGACACTGAGTATCAAATCTAGCTTAGGAACCTCGAAAGCCAATAATCCATCTGCCGTCGCATTCCTTATTTCAATTCGTTCGCCACCAAGCAGCGGGTCAGCGAGCTGTTGGTCAAGTGGCGCCGCATTGAAGTATCGATCTTCAAAATCAGCCGGTAGATTTGGCATTCGATTTTTGAGCCAGGACTCGTCGTAAGTACCAGCAAGCTTGGCTCGCGGATACCAATGAGGTGCAATCCAGGAAAAACCTGCCACCTCGGATCTTGAATTGGGACTGTGGATCGTTGAATTTGAACCGAGCACGTTTGGGACAGCTTGACCTTCAAATTCTTTTTTTGATCGGCGACTCGCAAAGCCCAATCCAACTGGGTTGGAATCGCAACCATTGGGAAACTGAGTGTCGTCCTCATCCATTCCCCCGAATGCACGTTCATATCGCAAAGGAACACGCTTGATTTGACGCGGTTGCGAAGCTACATACTCATAGCCGCGTTTCATCCAAACGCGGTCCCCAAAGACGGTCACTGTCTTGCTGATTGTCATGCAACTGAGCTGTACATCAACTCGTGTATCACCTTCCTTTTCGGGATATGCACAACCAAAAAGCACAACATCCGTCATCGGTTTTACTGGAACACATTCGCCCGCGTATCTAATCGAGGAAGACTCAGGAGGTCCGAAGTAAATGTCGGTCGGAAAAACTGGAGACTGCTCGTCAATTAAGACCAGACGTGACGAAATTGCGAAGGTCGCTTTGGCGACAACGAGTAAAATCTCTTTACCACGTCCATCGGGGATAACCAAATGGCTAGTCGAAAAGCGAGTCATGTTGATGAGTTCCATTTTCTTTCCCTCCGTCCTTTTCCTGTCAACGTTATCTACACTCATTGGAGCCACATCATTCAACCTAGTTAATACCAACTTTGGCACCTTGGATCTTGATGTCGTTCGCAGTCTTGACGTCAATTGTTCCTCTACCTTCGATTTTAATAGCATTCCCCTTAATGATGATATCGCCATTCTTTTTCAAAACGATCATCGCGGAACCGGACCTAAGAATAATTTCATCTCCTGCCTCGATTACCAACTGTTTTCCAACCGACAAAGCGTCATTTTTCGCTACTGAAACAGAGCGACCTTCGCCGACGGTGAGTCCATCGTTCTTTCCAATGGTTTCACTCCTGTTACCTGAAACCGCTAGCGAGCTATCCTGGCCGATGGCAACTGTTTGATTTGCTCCAACATTCAGTTGTCGGTCTTTACCAATACTTTGGCCGAGTGTCCCGCCGATGCTAATGCTCTCGTTGGTGGCTACAGACTTTGTACGATTTTTTCCGATCGTAATACTTTCATCTTTTCCCACTGCCCTACTGCGATTGTTGCCAACGACATGTTGCTCATCGTGCCCAACATTCTTGGTTCGATTGTTTCCGATAAGATGCGTCTCGTCATGTTCGATTTGGGTGTCCATATTGTACTGACCATGAATTCGAATCTGCTCTTTGCCCGGCGTGTCGTCCATTGACAGTTCGTTGTAGCCGGTTCCTTTGTAGGTCTTGGTCTTCATGCCAGATCGCGTCTTTTCGCCCGGCAATGCAAACGGCGGCATCGATTCTTTGTGATAAAGACGACCTGTAATGATTGGACGGTCTGGGTCCCCCTCGACAAAGGAAACAACAACCTCCTCACCCATCCGAGGAATGTCGATTCCGCCAAAACTCCTGCCCGAATGAGCTTGGACGACCCGCAACCAGCACGATGTATTCTCGTCCCGTTTGCCTTCACGATCCCAATGGAATTGGACTTTCACGCGTCCGTGTTCGTCCGTGTAGATCTCCTCCCCTTTGGGACCAACCACGACCGCAGTTTGCACGCTCGATAAGAGTGGCTGAGGCGTGTGACGGGGCGCCCGGTACTGCATGTCTCGAGGAACGCAAGTGAATTGGTTGGAATAAGTGGGACTCGTTCCGCCCGAGGTGAACGGACCAGGCTGGGCCGCCGAATGCGACACGCTCGTTATGACATACGACCCACCTTGCTCGCTCGGACAATTGCGATGCTTTTTCAACTTGAACCCGTAGCCGGGGGCCATTGTCTTACAAGTGCTAGTGCCACTCACCGAATTGAATCGAATTTCCTCCTCCTCCATCCTGCGAGTTGCTTCGTTCCTCCCGTCCCCCTTTTGAACGTAATCATTCGAATAATCGTAAATCTCGTATCCGGAATTATTCTTCAGGGGAATCGCTGCATGTTTGGTTGCATTGACCTTAAGGTTGACTGAAGGCTGCAAGAAATCGTAGTCCGATTGCTCCCATTTTCCGGCGACAAATTCATACGAATGCTCCCAGGAGGTAATGTGATCGGAAGCCATTTGACCATCAATCGAATGAGGGAATTCGATTTCCGATTCGACGCAAGACGGGTAGTTGCTCTTATCCGACAGAATCAGCTTGTGCTCGGATTGCTTATGCTCGAAGTAGTAGTAGACCCCGTACCGCTCCAGCGTGCGCGACAAGAAATTGAAATCGGTCTCTCGATATTGCACGCAGTGTTCCACCTTCCGAGACTTGAGGATCGAAGCGTTCCCGGCATCGTGCCAAGTCTCGATGTGACCATACTCCTTGACTCTCGCGATAACCGCGTCAAAAACATCCTGAATCGACTTCTCAGCCTTTTCCGGCAAATACACAAAGCATCGGGCGGCCCGGCTCATGAACCATAGCCACGGAACCAAACGAACGCGATACGAGCGAGAGGGAAGGCCCTTTTTCTCATGGCTTATACCAAAATCACCAGCCCAAAGATGGCTAATGTAACCATGGACGTAGCGGGGCTTTTCATCGACACGATCGATTCGAACCGCCAATGCTTGCCCGATTACGTCTTCAGGCTTGATGTTTTCCTTGGGCGACGCAATCGTTAGCGAAAACTCAAAGGGACGCGAGATCTCTTCGCGTCCCGACAACGATGTCAGGATCGCCTCTGCTCCAAAGAGACTATTGGGTTCAAGCTCAAGTAATCGGGACATCGAGTCTGCTTTCCATCCACCGAGAGGCTTCTCTTTTAACGAACCTCACTCGACCGCGACGACTTCGTCGAGTCGCAACGATCTCGTCTGCGATCATCATAACCAAATCGAGCGGACAACGTGCGACCACTCGATATAACTTTGACGCAATTCATTCTACTGTTCGGAGTTAACTTACACTTTAACACCCTCGCGAACCTTCCATCCAAAGGCCACGTCACCCTTCTTTTCACCCTTTTCGCTCATTTCCGTGTAGATGAGCTTGTACTCTTCAAAGTTCAAGCTGTAGTTCTCACCGGGACGATCTTGATCGTGGCCGGAAATAGTATGCGATGTGACCATCACGTTTTTGAGCTCGTACTTGAGGTAAGGCTCGCGGCCACTGTTGACGCCCGTGGTCAAGACATGGATTTCCACTTTGGGGAAAATCTTGCCCAAGCAAACCGCTTCGATGATCTTGGGGCTCGACTTATCCAACAGCTTGGAGCATTGGACGTCCTCCAATTGGATCGTACCTTCTTGACGAGCGACGCCAGTCTTGCCAGCACCGGTTTTAAAGACGTGTTGACTGAAACTTTCCAGTTCGCACCATTTTTCATGTCCCTTGGCTACGCATTCTCCGTCAATTCCATCGAATTTCATGTAGGCTGCCATTTTTGTTCCTAATTATT
>Ga0105048_10020704_pt1 | contig 10034 bp, 12 predicted proteins | sample MAT05_FD_78382 | JGI IMG/M metagenome (GOLD analysis project Ga0105048, IMG submission 78382) | Freshwater microbial communities from Lake Fryxell liftoff mats and glacier meltwater in Antarctica - MAT-05 | ecosystem: Environmental > Aquatic > Freshwater > Ice > Liftoff microbial mat | place... | reverse complement strand
GACGAAGGTGCGCCCGTTGATTTCGACCCTGTTCAGCGAAATGCCCCGGACGGTAAAGCTGCTACCCTCACCATCCTTACGCGCGATCGCGATGCCGGACACGCGACCGAGGGCTTCGGCGACGTTCTGATCGGGCAGTTTGCCGATGTCTTCTGCATTGACCACGTCGATCAGATTGCCGGCCCTGCGCTTTGCATTGAGCGCGCTGTCGATCGAGGCGCGAATGCCGGTTACGACGACGACGTCGTCGTCGTCCTGCGCCGCTTCGGGGGCTGCCTGCGCCGGAGTCGTCGGGCTCGGTGTCGGGGCCGTCTGTGCCGCAGCTGCGCTACCTAGGGCAACGCTCAAGGCAAGCACGCTGATTCCGGCAGCGCACCGATCGATCATGGTCATCATCGCAATCTTCTCCTTTTTGTCGCTCGTTTTTTTTATTTGAAAGCTGTCGTCACGCACTCCATCCGCCATCGACGAACAGACTCGCGCCGTTGATGTAAGAGCCGGCTTCGGACGCCAGCAGAAGGCACGCCCCGATACAGTCGCCAGGGTCGCCGACGCGGGCTGCAGGGATCATCGCCTCGACTCGCGCGCGGTAGGCCGGATCGGCGAGCGGCCCAGCGTTACGGTCGGTCGCGATTGCTCCGGGCGCGAGATTATTCACCGTGACCCCGCTGCCGCCGACTTGTCGGGCAAGGTTGCGCACGAGGCTGGTTTGGGCCGCTTTCGCCGCTGCATAGACAAGATAGTGCGGACTCGGGTGGACCTCCTGGATCGATCCGATCGCGATGATGCGGCCCCAGCCGCGCGCCATCATCGGCGGCATGAGTGCCTGACACAGAAGCAGCGAAGAACGAAAGTTCGCTGCCAACAGATAATCCGTCTCTTCGACGGTGGTTTCGAGCCACGGACGGCGAAGATCGGCGGCGGCGTTCAGGATCAGAATATCGACTGGGCCATGATCGGCGATGACGTTGGCAGCCAGTCGGGTGCAGGCACTGGCATCGGCGAGATCCGCCGGATAATAGGGAACGCCGTCGTCCGAGCCGGGTAGGTCCCGAAACCCGTGCGTGACAATCTTGGCCCCAGCCAAAGCGAGGCCATGCGCCAACGCATGGCCGATGCCGCGGGTCGAACCCGTAATCAGCGCGGTTCGCCCAGCGAGATCGAAACTGTTCCCTGCATCCATCCCAGTGCCTTTCGGTGTCGCCGTTCTTTGTCGGCAATCTCGGGGTGGAAAATCGGCTTGCACCGTCTTTACCCTCGGACTATTGCTCACCTATAAAATATGTTTTCGTATGGGAGCAAGGTTTTTTTATGGCCAGAGCGGAAAGGTCCGTTAGCTTGCGTGGCAGTTTGCCAAGCAGGAGCGACGCAATGTCTGTAAAACTACCCGTGGCCGAAGCTGAGGAAGCGGGGCTTTCGCGCTACAGTGTGCCTGCCCTCGAAAAGGGCTTGGAGGTCCTGGAGGTTCTGGCGACCATGCCGACTGGTTTGAACGTGACGGCGCTTGCCGCGCGTTTGGGCCGCTCGACCGGTGAACTTTACCGGATCGTCCAATATCTAGAGCATCGCGGTTATATCGATCGCAACCGCGAAAATGACGTATATTCCTTGTCGTTCCGACTGTTCCAACTATCGCACGAGCATCCGCCGATTCGGTCGCTGGCGGTCTGCGCCGTGCCGGTCATGGATGCGCTCGCAGTCGAGATCGGACAAAGCTGCCATCTGGCGGTGTTGAATAGGACCAACGCAGTCATCGTGGCGCAAGTCGATTCGCCGCTTCCCATCCGCTATTCGGTGCGGCTGGGTGCGAGCTTTCCTGTATGGGAGACGAGTTCGGGCCTGATGCTCAGCGCGTTCCTAAAGCCTGGACCACAGGTCGAGCTCGTCGCGCAGGTGGCGCGTCTTATCACTGCCGATGAACTTGCCGAGTTCGAGCGTCACCTGATCGAGGTGAAGCACCAGGGTTATGAACAACGCGAAAGCCTGATGATCGGCGGCATCACCAATCTCAGTCGCCCCGTCGTCAACCATGTCGGCGATCTTGTTGCGGTGCTGACGGTTCCGTTTCTCGCGCAGCGCGGCAACACGGTGTCGCTGGAGAACGCAGCGACAGGGTTGGCGGAGGCCGCGATTACCGTTTCGCGCGCGCTCGGCCAGACCGGCACGATGATGCGGGACGGCGAATGATGGCCGGAAACGACCGGATCATCGTCGCCGACCCCGGCCTTAGCCGCTTCGATCCACTCTCCCGCATCATTGCCTTCGACGATTTCGATCGCGGTGGATGCGGCTGGACGCAACTGACGGGCAATTACGAAGGTAGCCTCGACACGATGCTGCCCGGTTTTGCGCAGATCACGAGCCCGATGCTCTCGACGCTGGGTCATTGGGAAACCGGGTCGCATGGTGGTATCGACGGGAGCTACGCGTTGAAGCTGGCGACCAGGCCCGATCGCGATGCGCTGTCGGTGGGGATCAAGCGGCTGACCTTTCGCAAGGCGGGGCCGATCCGCTTCGAATTTTACGCAACCTTCAAACCCGAAGCGAATTCGCTCGCGCTGTCGCAGCGCGATATCAAATCGATCGGCTTTCTCTTCGATCTGCAGAGCGGGGCCGAGGACGGCGAACGCGTCATGCCGCACCTTCGCTATCTGAATGCGCATGGTGATACCCTTCAGGAAAAATGGCAGTTCAAGCGCCACCGCCCCACGATCAGCGACATTGGCGACGTTGGGGAAACCGTCAGCCACTTTCATCTTGCCGATACGGATTGGGAGGATTTGCCGGGTGGCGGTCAGAAGCTTTGCTACAACGAGATTCCGACCAAGGTGAACTGGCACTATGTGCGGTTCGACTTCGATCTCGAAACCATGCAAGCGACGCACTTCCAGTGCAACGACCGTGTCTTCGATCTTGCTGCTTTCGATTCGATCCGCATCGCAGCGATGCCGAATCTCTGGTGTATGCTCAACGTCTGCCTTTTCGTTGAGACCAACACCGACAAGCGCGGCTTTCTTTACATCGATTCGGCGTGCCTGTCGGGAGATTTCTGAAGTGTTGAGGGAAAGTGCGACCGTCGTCGTCGCTCGAAACGAGACGTGGCGTGGGAGCGCTGCGACAGAACCGTTCGAAGTTGGCTGGGCAACCGAAGCCATCATCTTCGTACGTGCGTTGAAAGCGCCGATCGGTGTCATGCCCGAAGTACGCATTGAGGTGTCGCCCGATGGCATGCGGTGGTTGCCCGAAGGAACGCATTTTGCGCTTCCGGCGGAAGACGACGGCATGACGATGGCGCGGGTTGCGCATTTTGGAAACTGGCTACGCATCGCCGCCGATCTGCCCGACGGTGCAGAACTCACCGTGCTCGTAACGATGCATTTGAAGTGATGCACTATAGCGCGCACCTCCTTGTTGGCGGCCTCGACTTTCCTGAAGGCCCGATGTTCGATGATGCCGGGTGTCTGTGGTGGAGCGAGATCATCGGCGGATCGGTTTCGCGGCGATCCCCCGATGGAGCGGTCGATCGTTTCGAGATCGGCGGCAGTCCGAACGGACTGGCCCGTGGATCCGCAGACGAGGTTCTGATTTGCGACGGTGCGCTCGGCGTGGTGCGCATGCTCACGCCCTCCACGGGCGCACTGCACGCGATCACCGATGTCCTCGATGCGCCAAACGATCTGGCTTTCGACGCCGCCGGGAACCTGATCTTTTCGTGTCCCGGCAATTCGCGCACCGAACCGACCGGCTATGTGTGCTGCCTCGCCCCCGGCGGCGCGCTTTCGATCGTTGCCGATGGCCTTTACTTCCCGAACGGCATTGCGCTTGCGGCTGACGGGAAAACAGTATTCATCGCTGAAACCTACCGCCAGCGCATTCTGTCCGGCGCGTGGGACGCGGTCAGCCGTGAATGGACGGCACGACCACCGCCGTTCGAAACCACGGCCGGAGCCAATGGCCCCGATGGATTGGCGGTCGGCGACGATGGCAACCTGTACGTCGCGGTGTATGGCAGCGGATGCATAGATGTGTTCGATCCGCTTGGAACCCGGATCGACCGGATCGCGACACCGGGTCGAAATCCCACCAATTGCGCGTTCGATCCGGGCGGGCAGCTTGGATTGGTGGTGACCGAGGCCGAGCGCGGCGAGCTTTTGAGTTTTGCGACGATCGGGCGCGGCGCACCACCGTTCCGGCCCCGAGCAAGCGTCGTTGCATCGCCATGCTGAGTGCCAAAGCCCGCCCTGTCGAGGATGCCGCACCCAGTCGGTTCGCCTGGGAAATCGTAGCGTTGCTGTGGGTCGCGCAATTCCTCAACCAAGCCGATCGGCAGGTCTTCAACGTCACGCTGCCGCTGATCCAGCGGGATTTCGCGCTCACGAGTCAGCAAATGGGACTGGTCGCGACCACGTTTACTGTCGTTTTCGGACTGCTCGTGCCGTTCGCTGGCGTGGCGGGCGACCGGTTTGCCCGGCGGCATATCGTTATCGTCAGCCTTGTCGTCTTCAGTAGCGGCACCTTGCTGACGGGGGCGGCCACCGGTTTCGTGCTTTTGCTCTTGTTCCGCGGCGTCGCGACGGGTGCGGGCGAGGCGCTCTATGCCCCTGCCGCCGCCGCATGGATTGGCGAAGCCCATGTCGCGACGCGCGCGCGCGCGCTTTCGCTCCACCAAACGGCGAATTATACAGGTGTTGTCCTCGGCAGTCTGCTCGCAGGCTGGACAGCCGATCGCTTCGGCTGGCGCTCCGCTTTCGCGTTGCTCGGCATTGCGGGCCTGGTCTGGGCTGTGGCGCTCATCGTGCGGACGCGGCGGCACCCAGCGCCGCGCGCTGTGGCAAACGGGCCGCTTCTTTTTGGTGAGGCGGCCCGGACGATCGCAGGAAATCCCCTGTTGATCGCGCAACTGGTGGGCTTTAGCGGGCTCGTTTTCATTCTGGCGGGCTATCTCACCTGGATGCCGACGCTGCTTTTCGAGAAGTTTCATCTGACCCTTGCCGATGCCGGATTCTCGTCGGTCGTTTATCATCATGTGCTTGGCTATGTCGGGCTGCTCGGCACCAGTTTTGCGACCGACCGGTTGATTACGCACTTTCCGCGAGTGCGGCTGCTGGCGATGGCGGGTGGACTGATGCTGTGCGCGCCCTTCATCTGGCTTTCGGCAAACGCCGATCAACTCTGGATCGTCTATCTGGCGCTTTCGGGATTCGGCTTGTTCCGCGGTGTCTACGATGCGAACCTGTTCGCTGCGATCTTCGATGTGGTCGATGATCGCCTACGCTCGTCGGTGACGGGGCTAATTGTGGCATCTGCCTATGTTTTTGGCGCGCTCGCCCCGCTCATTATGGGATCGCTCAAGGATAGATATGGCCTGACTGCTGGCTTGGAGATTCTGGCCGCCGTCGCGCTTGCGAGTGGAAGCATCTTTGCGCTCCTGCTTTTGAACGCACCACGCCACGCGGCACGGGGTACGCGACATGGCTGAGGGGCAGCATTTGCAACTTTTGTCGAAGCAAGTGTGGATCAGCATCGAAGCGGGACCCCTGCTGAATTTAAACGAAGTCACTGAGTTCCGGCAGAAATCTGATCGAGGCTGGGGTCCTGATCGGCGCCGATCGGGACCCCAGTCAAATCAGGTATTCCTTTGTGATTACAGCAGGATGCGCCGATTGCTGGAAGGGTCCCGCTTCAGTGCCGATTCACAGCCAATCTACCGAAAGCCGATCGACAGTTTTCAAGCTGACCACGACCGGTGCATCTCCACTCAATTTACCCGCCGGCCGTGATGGTTTGCGATCTGGGTCGGTAATGACCGTATAGGGATGGATTGAGTCGGATCGTGCGGTATTAAACGCAACGTTTGAACCGCGACTGCGCGCGCTAACCGCCAAAGCTGCGTCCACCGCCGCCGCCAAACCCGCCACGCGATATCACCGAGCTTCGGGACTGGATGCGCGCAGGCGCGCGAGCGGTTGCGTTGAACGCATCCGAGCCCACGCGCGTGCGGCCATTGACATAGTCACGACTGATCCGACTGCCCGCGCCGCCATAAAAATTGCCGTCGCGGTCACGGTACATTGGAGCACCGCGATAGCCGCCACCGTTAAGCATTTGGCCAACGATAAAACCCGTCAACAATGGTGTGAAGAAGCTGCCATTGTTGCGCGGCACACACTGTGCAACGCCGAATTGGTCCTCGCAAGTCTTGCGGTCGCCGTAACGTGGTGCATTCTCGGCATTGGCCTTTTCGGCCTGCGCGGACGCCGTTTCGCACTGATTGGCCGGGAGAGTGCCGGCCGTTTTGCACTCTGCGATGCTTGCGTAACTGAAGGCATCGACGGGCTTCCCGCCACTGTCCATGTCGCAGGCGCTGAGCGAGAAGCCGGTACCCGCCATCAGCGTCGTGATGACGATGGTTTTCGATCGCTTCATATCAGGCGCTCAGGCACGCGGCGTTGAGCAGGCCGACGCCCAGCGAAATGCTTGCCATGTAAACTGCCGCTGCGAGTTCTCCCCGCACAATGCGCTCGCTAAAATCCTGCATGACGACTTTGCGGACCGCTAGGTTGGCAACGATCTGGATCACGCCGGCGAGCAACGCCCAGATCGCAAATTCAGGCAGACTGACAGTATGTTCCAATGCCGATGCCAGCGGCAGAATATATCCCAACAGCGCCGCGCCCAGCGTGATCGCCGCAGCAACATTGCCGTCGCGGATCAGGACACGCTCATTATACGGCGTCGTCCATTGATAGATAACTTTGAACAGGATGGTGAATATGCCAGCCGCCAGGAAGGCAATCACGAAAGCGAGCGCACTCGACTGGAAAGCATAGCCGTCAATCATAGTCGGTCCTTCAAGTGCGAAATTCCCCAAATTCCAGCGCTACCCCTAGCATGATCTCGAAAGACACCTCGCCGGATTCGCTCTCCTGGTCGATCGCGAGCAGCAGCTCGCGCCCGTCACCCGCAATATCTCGTGCAAAAAGCATGCATGTTTGGAAAATGCGCCGATCAACAACGCCATCGCGATCATCATGCAGATCTTCCCAAAACGTCACCGGATCCTGTCTTTCGGCTTCGTCGCCGAACCAGAATCGGCCATATTCCGGCAAATCGGTGTCGCTAAAAGTCCGCGCGCCTAGCCTTGCGCGCCACGCCGGTCGCTCGCCAGATGTACTCGGATAGCTACTGCGCCAAGGCGCGAAGAGGGTGACGTCCGTCACCTCCTGCCCCGCGCGATCGTTCGAAACCGCCTGGAACAAGATATCGTCGTCGGTGTAAAAACGGTGGATGAACCCGCCGCCGTCGAGCGCGACAAGCCCCTGCGCCACGATTTGCAGCGTGTCAGAATCCAAGGGAAAGCTCAATTCCCCACCGAAGCGCCGCCATGCGAGCGGATCAAGGATGATCGTACGGCCGATCGTTACATTGCGGATGACGGGAAGCCCGGTGTCGGCAAGCGTCGGCTTGCGGCCGAACAGACGGTCAAACATGAAATCCCTCAAATAATTTCAGCCATCATAGGGCAATCGCGATGCCACGCAAAGTCATACCGGATCGCTAGCATGCCGCTGCAAACCTTCTATGTAGGGTGGAAATAGCGGGAGCCACATCATGACCGACATTGCCTGGAGCGTTCGCAATTTGGGGGCCGCACTGGACGGAACCGCCGCCGGTTCACCCGATGAATTTTCCGTTCGCGTCGTCGAGGGCGTTGACCCTGTCCTCCTGGTGACGATGCATCAGCACGGCGATCTCGAAGTTTTCGTTAATGTCAGCGAGGCGCAGATCGCCGCATCCGTCTTGCTCTGGCCTTGCGACGAACAGTCCGATCGCGCAGCATTCAACGAGTTTTTGTTGAAGGCACAAAAGCTGATCCCGCTGTCGAATTTCGGCATTGCTACCGTCGATGGGCGCGATTTTTATGAGCTGTTCGGCGAACTTGCGACCACGACGTCGCTCGATACAATCATCATCGAATTGCGGACACTTGCCGAAAACGCGATCGAGGCCGCGACTGATCTGCGCGAAGCCTTTGTTCCCGCCTGAACGCCGATTGACACTCTAACCTTTCGCCTGGAGACATAGAAGTGGCTATCTGGAACAAGATTTTCACGCTGGGGCGTGCGACCGCGAACGAGGCGGCGACCTCAGTGGTCGATGCCAATGCCTTGCGGATCCTCGACCAGGAAATTCGCGATGCCGACAAGCTGCAGGGCAAGGCGCGCGACGACCTTGCCGGGCTTGTCGCGCGCCGCCGCATCCTGGAAGCCGAGGTCGAAAGCTTCCGTGCTCAGGCGACGAAATACGAAGCATCGGCGCGAATCGCGGTGGGCAAGGGCGATATGGATCTTGCGCGCCAAGTCGCCCAGCGCATCGCTGATCTGGAGCAGGATATTGCGGTAAAGGCTCCGCAGGTCGCCGACATGCGCCAGGCCGAGGACCAGATTCATGGTGCTGTGGCAGCGACTGACCGCAAGATAGAGCAGCTCCGCCGCGAGGTCGAAGTCGTAAAGGTCAACGAATCGGTCCAGAAGGCACAGGCGACGGTGGCGGCGAGCGGGGCGGGTTCATCGCTTGGATCCGCCGCTGAAAGCCTGGCGCGGATTCGGGAGCGTCAGGCGATCCGTGGCGAGAAAATCCGAGCTGCGGGCGAACTTGAGGACCGGCGCACCGGTGCCGACCTCGACGAAAAATTGCGTTTGGCCGGCATTTTACCGGGCCAGTCCTCCGCCGACGATGTTCTTGCGCGGCTGAGCGCGCCCCAGCCGACGCTCCAGATTGAGCAGCGCGATATCACGCCCGTGCGGGACGCTTAAGCCGCGATGCGCCGCATCCGGTTGACCCCGCGCACCGACTGGCGTGAACAGGCGGAGGCGATCGGGTTTGTCTATCACGGCAGCGGCGGCGCGGATTATTGGGATGAGAGCGCCGCTTACGCCTTCACGCTGCGCGAAATCGAAGAAGACATCGAAGCTGCTGCCGAGGGACTACACGCGCTGTGCCTCGATCTGGTCGATGAAGTCGTTCACGATGAGGCGCTGCTTGCGCGGCTGGCTGTACCGGCAGCGCACATGGATTTCGTCGCAAATGCCTGGAGAACGGGCCAACCGTCGCTCTATGGCCGGTTCGACTTTGCCTATGATGGCACTGGCCCAGCCAAGCTTTATGAATACAATGCCGACACGCCCACAGCGGTGTTCGAATGCGCAACCTTCCAATGGATCTGGCTTGAGCAGTTGATCGCGAGCGGGGTTTTGCCGGTTGGCTGCGATCAGTTCAATAACCTGTTCGAGGCCCTGCGTGACCGGTTTCGCAGGCTGTTCCCACAGGGCGGCTTCGTGCATTTTGCGGCCGATGCCGATGCGATCGAAGATCGCCAGACAGTGCGCTTTTTCGAAGATCTTGCAGCGCAGTCCGGTATCGAACCCAAGTTCGTCGAAATGCGCGACATCGGGCTAAACGCGGCTGGCCACTTCGTGGATAGCGACGGCTTTGAACTGCAGGCGGCGTTCAAGCTTTACCCCTGGGAAGACATGCTGCGCGAGCCTTATGCGCCGAATCTCGCAGCGGCCGACGTGCGCTGGATCGAGCCGGCCTGGAAGACAATATTGTCGAACAAGGGGATCCTGCCATTGTTATGGGAGCGCCATCCGGGCCATCCCAATTTGCTTCCCGCCTATTTTGAGGATGATCCGAAAATCGCGGCGCTCGGCGATACGTTTGTCCGTAAACCGCTCTTCTCCCGGGAAGGTGCGAATATTGCGGTAGTGCGCAACGGAAAGGCGGAGGCCGTTCTTGACGGAGGGTTTGGCGCAGAGGGTTTCATTTGCCAGGCCTTTCACCCCCCGCCTACCTTCGACGACCGTTACCCAGTGATTGGTGCCTGGATCGTTGGCAATAGCGCTTCCGGTGTCGGCGTGCGCGAGGATGCCGGTATCGTCACTCGCAACCTTGCCCATTTCGTCCCTCACTTTATTGAGGGATGATTGGTAAACTCTTTATGCCGCGCGCCGCTGTGGATCGGCGTCGAGGCG
>Ga0105048_10020703_pt1 | contig 10035 bp, 8 predicted proteins | sample MAT05_FD_78382 | JGI IMG/M metagenome (GOLD analysis project Ga0105048, IMG submission 78382) | Freshwater microbial communities from Lake Fryxell liftoff mats and glacier meltwater in Antarctica - MAT-05 | ecosystem: Environmental > Aquatic > Freshwater > Ice > Liftoff microbial mat | place... | reverse complement strand
TGGCAAGGGTGAGGAGTACGGCGAGGATTAAGGCTGGGACGATGGCGAACAGGCGGCCGGTCTCGGCCGAGCTTTCCGGCGGCGCGGGATGGGCGCCGTCGGCTTGGTTCACGGCATCGCCCACGGCGTGCGAGCCGGTCGTTGAGCCTTCGAACTCCGGTGGCAGATCTGCACCCGCCACGCGTCCACCGACTGTGGCGCTGCTTGGTTCGTTGAGCGAGGGGGTTCCTCGGTTGTTCCACCATGCCGTGGCCAGCAGGGTCGCGATGCCCACGACGATCGTGGGCATCAACGGAGGAAGCAACGGGGGATAGGCCACCAACGTGAGCCCCAGCAGCTGCAACATGGTGGAGACGCTGGCCAGCAGGGCAGCACTGAGGGCGACTCGTCGAACGGATGGGTCACGGGCTCGTAGCGCCATGGCGCCAGTGGTGGCCGACGCTGAGACGAATCCCCCGGCCAACCCCGTAACCGCAAGACCGCGACCGGCTCCGAACCACCGCGTGGCGATGTATCCGGCCGCGCTGACACCCGTGAGCACCACCACGATCGTCCAGATGCGCCGCGCATCCAGTACGCCGTAGGGGCCGATCGCACCTGCCGGCAGAAGTGGGAGCACCACGAACGCTGCGACGAAGAACTTCAGGGCATCCTCGAGCTCGGTGTCGCTGACCACATCGCGGACGAATCGATGGAGTCTCTGCTTTGATGCCAGCACCACGGTGACGGCGACGGCCAGACCCGCTGCGACGGCCGGCCGGCTCCAGGCAAGTGCGCCGAGGGCGAAGGCGATGAGACCCGCCACCTCTGATGTGGATCCGATGTCTGTGGCGCTGGTGCGGACGTATCCAATGGCGACCAGCGCACCCACGACCACCAGAGCTGCGGCGATGACCCACGGCCCCAAGGCTGCGGCCACGAGGCCGACGAGGGCGAGCAGTGCGTAGGTCCGGACCCCGCCGGACACCGTGCCGCGAGCGTGGCTTCGTTCGCGTTCGGTCCCGATCATCAAGCCACAGGCCAGGGCCGTAGCGGCGGCGATGACGATCTCGAGGGTGCTCATCCGTTGAGCATGGCGCACGCGGTCACCGCGGCGGACCGTTCCTCAGGCCGTGCGCGATCCATCGTCAGTGGCGAGGTCATCCTGCGAAGCGCGCTGCTCAGGAATCACGCCCAGAAAGTCGAGCAGGGATTGACGCCGACCGGACCGGGTCCAGGCCTCGACGAAGGCCTCCAGGTCACGACGACTCACACCGAGCTGCTTGGACAGCACGGTGAGTTCCTCGTCGGTCGGCAGGTTCACGGATCCCCCAGCGAGCTACGCACCGCCGGCATTCGGAGGTGCGGGCCACAGAGTGGCATCGCCGTGGGACACCTGTCTGGTGGTTGAGGTGAACAGGGCGGTGAGAACCCGTGAAGTTTGGGCGTGTCGCAGGCGTGGAACGCTTTGGTTGTGGCCACGCTTGTTGTCTGTGAGGCATGATGGGCCAGTCGCCGGTTCTTACCGCGCTGACGCCGCTCCAGATGAGGCCGTTGGGGAAGACGACCCTCACATCCGGAGGAGGCCTTGGTGATGGCGCACGGCGTTGTGTACATCCATGCAGCACCTGCTGCGCTCGTCCCCCACATCGAGTGGGCGGTGGCGGGCGTTCTCGGCGTGCGCGTCGACCTCACGTGGGAACCCCAGCACGCCGCCCCCGGCACGCTTCGATGCGAGTTCGCCTGGACCGGCGATGCGGGAACGGGAGCTCGCGTGGCCTCATCCTTTCGCGGCTGGCCCCGCATCCTGTTCGAGGCGGTCGAGGATCCATCGGACGGATACGAGGGCGAGCGGTTCGCCAGCACCCCGGCACTCGGTCTCTTTCGCGCCACCACGGGTGTCAATGGCGACATCCTGGTGAATGAGGACCGGCTTCGCGCTGCCGTCGCTAGGGCTGTGGCCGAAGACCGTGACGTCGTCGACGAGATCGAACGCCTGCTCGGCCAGCCGTGGGATGAAGAACTCGAACCGTTCCGATGGGCCGGCGAAGGCGCTCCGGTACGCGTCCTACACCAGGTGGTCTAGCCGTTCCGGGAACGATCGAGCCAGACCCGGCCGATCAGGCCGAGCCGATGCTCACCGCTGGTGCCTTCGCGCGCGGCCCGACCAGGAACGCGGCCAGGTAGAGAAGTGCTGCCAGCGCGAGGAGCGCGGGGTAGCCCACGATCAGCGCCGCGTACTCCAGGCAGCCTCCCAGCATCGCGCCGAGCAGGTTGGCACCGAAGGAGAGGGTTGGGTTCTCGGCTTCGGCGAATCTGCTGGCGAACACCACGTTCGCGGTGAAGATGGGCAAGAAGGCGATCACCACCGCGGTGACGAGTCGCAGCGGCAGCGGCAGCGAGAGCAACCATGAGTTCGGTACGACCCAGGCCAGGACAAGCGTGACCAGCAGCACTGCATACGCGACGGGGATTGACACCCGGGAACGGAATCTTCGGGTGAACTCCACCGCGAGCAGTACGGCCAGGATCACGCCGGCGAACACGATCGAGTTGACCACCCAGGTGGTTCCGAAGAGCAGGGCGAATCCGGTCACAGCCTTGGTCAAGAGCAGCAGAAACGCGGCTCCCAAGAGGAAGAGATCGGTGTACGGGCGCATCTGCTTGATCGGTCCGCCCACGGCACGCACCGACACCAGGCTGATGATGATGATGGCCAGCAGCACCCAGACGTAGAGCGAGGGAAGTGTGCTGTCCTTCAGGTACAGGAAGGGCCGGCTGTCGCCGACCGGCGCGGGCCCACCGATGTTGGCGACGGATGTTTCCGCATCGCCGCACGCTTGATCCTTCGCTGTCACTCCGACGTAGAGCACAGCGCTGCGGTTCTGGTACAGGTCGATGCAGGGTTCGTGGCCGAACGCGGCGGTCATGGTGTTCGCCAGGCGTCCGACCAGCCAGTCCTCGCGGTAGTAGTTATACATCGCGAAGGCGCCGCCCGGATTGATCAGCTCTGCTGCCCGGTCCATCGCCTGCTCCGTGAACAGGTAACTCTCGAGCCTCAGCGATGAGGCGCCAGCTACCAGGGCGAGGGAGTCCGGCAACGCGAAGATGATGAGGTCGTAGGTCTTGTCGGTCTGCTGCAAGAACGCGCGGCCGTCGTTGATGTGCACCGTGACGCGCGGATCGTCGTAGGGCCGGTCGGGGTTGATCTCGGCCCCGAGCTGCTGGATCCGCGGATCAATCTCGACGGCGTCGATGCTCTTGGCACCTCGCTTCAGCGCGAGCGCCACATCCGTTCCCGCTCCAGCCCCAATGATCAGGATGTCCTTGTCCTTGGCCGCGTTGGGTCCTTGGCGCTCGTACGGAACGTTGTAGAGCGGTTCGTACTTGAGCCGCTCATCAACCCGATAGACGGCTTGATGGGGAACGCCGTTGGCGCTAATCGTGGTGACAGTGCCGGCTACCGTCTGCTGCTCTTCGGTTTGAATCTTGTAGTAGGGCGACCACGACGCACCAAGAGCGGCCGACTCGATCACGAGGACGCCGAGCACCATCACCGATGCGATCGCGGCAACGGCCGGCGCTTTGACGAAGAGAACCCACACGAGGATGGCGACCACCACGCCCCACACGACCGGCGGCGCCCGCAGGAATGAGATCAGGGTGAAGCCGAGGATGCCGATCAGGCTTCCGACCAGATCCCAGCGGTAGGCCTCGAGCCGGGGCAGTTCCTTGAAGCAGGAGCCCACCAACTCGCCGGGCCCTGCCATGACGAAGGCGACTCCCGTGAAGAGGATCGGCAGCACAAGCCACGGCGGAGGTCCGACGGTGCTGATGGTGGTGAAGAAGATGACATCCGAGTCGGCCTGGTTCACCTCGATCGGAAAGCGCGAGATCACCACGAGCAGGACGCCGAGCGCGATGGGGAAGTAGTACGGCGCGCGGGTCGTGCGCCCTGATCGCAGGAAGCCGAGACCGATGCCAAGAAACGAGGCCAGCAGCACGATGTTGGAGAAGTAGGAGAGGTGAATCACTGCGCCGCCGAGCCAGCGGATGAGCGCCAACTCAAGGAAGAGCATGAGGATGCTGGACAGCACGAGTTTCACGCGGACAGGCATGCGCGCATCCTGTCTCACCGTCGGCATGATCGGGTCGATTTGAGTCGATTCGGTGGGTTCGAAAGGCCGATCAGAGCGGAATGTTGCCGTGGTCGCCACGGAGTTGCGGTGCAGCCAGGATCGCGGCCGCAATGGACGACCGGGTGGCCTGGGGAGAGATGACCTCGTCGATCACGCCTAGCGCTTGGGCGCGCTCAAGGCCGCCGGCGATGCGCTCGTGCTCGGCGGCCAGTTCGGTCTCGACCTGGGCTCGCATGTCTTCGGGAACCTCGGCCAGTTTGCGGCGATGCAGGATGCGGACGGCAGCGACGGCTCCCATGACGGCCACCTGCGCGTCGGGCCACGCGAAAACGCGGCTGGCACCGAGGGAGCGGGAGTTCATCGCGATGTACGCGCCGCCGTAGGCCTTGCGGGTCACCACAGTGACGCGCGGAACCACGGCCTCGGCAAAGGCGTGAAGAAGTTTGGCTCCGCGACGCACCACGCCGTCCCACTCCTGGCCAACGCCGGGCAGGTAGCCGGGTACGTCGACCACGACCACCAGGGGCACACCGAAGGCGTCGCACATCCGGACGAAGCGCGCCGACTTCTCGGCCGAAGGGGAGTCCAGGCACCCGCCGAGTCGCAACGGGTTGTTCGCGATGACGCCGACGGTTCGGCCTCCGAGTCGGCCCAACGCGGTGACGATGTTCGGCGCCCACCGCGGGTGCAATTCAAGCGAGGTTCCGGAGTCGAGTAGGTGGTCGACCAGTGGGTGCACGTCGTAAGCCCGCTTGAACGATTCGGGAAGCTGCGCCCCTAGGTCTTCGTCGTGGACGTGAGCGAGGTCGAGTTCGCCCTGGTTGCCCAGGAGCGCGCACAAACGCCGTGCTTCGTCGAGTGCGTGCTGCTCGGAGTCGGCCACCACGTGCACCACTCCGCTGCGACGCCCATGCGGTTCGGGTCCGCCGAGTCGCAGTGCATCGACGTCTTCACCGGTCACCGAGCGCACGACATCGGGGCCGGTGACGAAGACGCGGCCTTCGGGTCCGAGGATCACGATGTCGGTCAAGGCGGGCCCGTACGCCGCACCGCCGGCCGCCGCACCGAGGACGACGGAGATCTGCGGAACCTTGCCTGAGGCGCGGGTCATGATCTCGAAGACTTCGCCTACGGCGTGCAGAGATTCGACACCTTCGGCCAGCCGCGCGCCGCCGCTGTGCCAAAGGCCCACGACGGGCGCATTGTCGGCCAGTGCTCGGTCGTAGGCCTTCAGGATCACCTTGCACCCGGCTGATCCCATGGCGCCGCCCTGAATGGTCGGGTCGGAGCAGAACACGATCACCTCGGTGCCCTCAACCGTGCCGATGGCCGCGAGCATGCCGCTGTCGTCGTCGTTGGAGATGAGCTGGACCGAACCTGGGTCCAGGAACGCCGCGATGCGGTGGTTGGGGTTGCGCGGGTCGGTCGCGCGGTCGACCTTCGGCTTGGCCTTGGGGGCGGCGGGTGCAGTGGTCATCAGATGCTCCGGAAGGCGAGAGCCACGTTGTGGCCGCCGAATCCGAAGGAGTTGTTGAGCCCGACGATCATTCCCTCGCGTAAGGGGCGCGGCGCTCCGGTGACGATGTCGAGGGAGACGTCATCGTCGGGGTCATCGAGATTGATGGTCGGGGGGACGCGTCGCTCGTACAGGGCGAGGACGACGGCCAGCGACTCGATGGCACCGGCCGCACCGAGCAGGTGTCCGGTCATCGACTTGGTCGACGTGACGCAGGCGCCGTCGATGGCATCGCCCAAGGTATTGCGGATGGCCAAGGCCTCAGCGACATCGCCCTGCGGTGTGCTCGTGGCGTGGGCGTTGACGTGCACGACGTCGGAGGGGTCGGCACCCGCGTCGGCGAGCGCGGCCTTCATAGCGCGGGTGGCGCCGGCGCCGGTGGGGTCGGGCTGCACGAGGGAGTCGCTGCCATCAGAGGTGAGCCCGGCACCGGCAACCTCGGCGTACATCCGTGCACCGCGCGCCTTGGCGTGCTCATACGATTCGATGATCAGGACGGCGGCGCCTTCACCCATCACGAAGCCGTCGCGCCCCTTGTCCCATGGACGCGAGGCCCGGGCGGGCTCGTCGTTGCGACGCGAGAGCGCCATCATCGACGCGAACGCGGCCAACGGCAGCGGATGGATGCAGGCTTCGGTGCCACCGACGATGACGATGTCGGCGCGACCGCTGCGGATCATCTCAAGGCCCTGGGCCATCGACTCCGCGCCGGATGCGCAGGCGGCAACAGGCGTATGGACACCCGCTCGGGCCTTGAACTCGATGCCGACGTTGGCTGCAGCGCAGTTGGGCATGAGCATGGGGATGGTGTGAGGGCTGACGCGGCGCGCGCCCTTCTCTTTCATGCCGTCCCACGCGCTGAGCAGTGTCAGAGCACCGCCGATTCCGGTGGCGATCGTGACACCAAGCCGCTCGCGATCGACCGAGGCGTCGGTGAGTCCTGCGTCGGCCCATGCCTCACGAGCAGCGATCATCGCGAACTGCGCTGTGCGGTCAAGCTTGCGTGCCTCGACCCGGTCGAGCATCTCGGAGGGATCAACGGCTGCCGTGCCGGCGAAGGTGACCGGCAGGTCGTCCGGCCATTCGCCTTCGAGCGTGCGAACGCCGGAGGTGCCGGCCAGGAGGGCCGACCAGGTCGACGGGGCTGTTGCGCCCACGGGAGTGGTAGCGCCGAGTCCGGTGACGACGACCTTGATGCGGCGGTCGTCCTGGATATCGCTCGTGCTCACTGACTGACTCCCTCAGGTTGGGCGATCAGCGGGGCGTGGTGCCCCGTCGACCCGGTGCTGCTACTAGTCGGTGGTGCTGTGGATCAGGCGCCAGCCTTGGCGATGAACGTGACGGCGTCGCCGACGGTGCGCAGGTTCTTGACCTCGTCGTCGGGGATCTTCACGCCGAACTTCTCTTCGGCCGCGACGACGACTTCCACCATCGACAGCGAGTCGATGTCGAGGTCGTCGGTGAACGACTTGTCCGACTGGACGTCGGCAGCGGCTACGCCGGTGATCTCGTTGACGATCTCGGCGAGGCCGCTGAGGATCTCCTGCTCGGACTGAGCCATAGGTGTGAACTCCTTGTGCTGGTTGTCGAGTGGTGCTTCTGGTCAAGCGGTGCAATGCCGTGCGGTGGTGCCTGATGGTGCTCACCCGCCGGAGCGGGTGGTCTAGGGCAGCTCCACGACCTGGGCGGCGTAGGCCAGCCCGGCCCCGAAGCCGATGAGCAGAGCAAGGCCGCCGGAGGCGACCTGACCCGATTCGAGCATGCGGTCCATGGCGATCGGGATCGATGCCGCGGAGGTGTTGCCGCTCTCAACGATGTCGCGTGACACAGGAACCTGCGGGGGGAGCTTGAGTGCCTTCACCATCGCGTCGATGATGCGCACGTTCGCCTGGTGCGGAATGAACGCTGCCAGGTCGGCGGCTTGCACGCCTGCAGCATCGAGTGCTTGCTGCGCCACGCGCGCCATCTCGTAGACGGCCCAGCGAAAGACAGCCTGGCCCTGCATGACGACGTGAGGAAACTCGCCTTCGCGGTCATCGCGCAGGGACTCGTAGCGGCCGCTCATCGTGATCGCGTCGAGCTGCGACCCATCCGAGCCCCACACGACGGGTCCGATGGCCGGGGTGGCCGAAGGGCCGATGACCACGGCACCGGCGCCGTCGGCGAAGAGGAACGCCGTGGACCTGTCGGTGGGGTCGACGATGTCAGTGAGCTTCTCGACGCCCACCACGACGACGTGCGTCGCACTCCCGCCGCGGACGAGGTCTTGGGCCATCGAGATGCCGTAGCAGAAACCCGCGCACGCAGCGGAGATGTCGAAGGCGGCGGCGCGCTCAGTGCCGAGGCGATGGGCCACTTCAGCGGCGGCCGACGGGGTGGCCAGCAGGTGCGTGACCGTGGCGATGATGACGCAATCCACCTGGTCGGCGCTGACGCCGGCGTTGGCCATCGCCTTACCGGCCGCTGCCACCGCCATGTCGGCCACGGTCTCGTCCTTAGCGGCGAAGCGTCGCTCGACGATGCCCGAGCGCTCACGGATCCATTCGTCGCTGGAGTCGATCAGCTCGCAGATTTCAGCGTTGGTGACCACGCGGGCCGGTCGGTAGGAACCCACGCCCATGATGCGGGCGAAGGGTGAACCGGAGACGGCCGCGATGGATGTCATGAGCTCATGGCCTGGGGGTGCAGTCGAACGAGGGGCTGGCCAGGCGCGACCGGGTCGCCGTCCTCAACGAGCCACTCGATGATCGTGCCGCCGTGCGGTGCCAGCACAGGCTGCTCCTCACGGAGCGTCTTGACCGTGCCGATGGTGACACCGACGGTGAGCATGTCGCCTTCGTCAGCCGTGCCACGAACGAACATTCCCTTGGCCGGTGCGACGAGCATCCGCCAGGTGGGCGAGGTGTCGAGCGGGCTCGTGGTGCCGTGGCGCGCCACCAGTTCACGAGCTGCGTCGAGGTCGTCCGGGGTCTTGAGGGCCAGGGTCTCCACGTCGGGCAGTGAACGCTTGATGAGCCCGGTGAGGGTGCCGGCGGGCGGCAGTTCGATCACGGCGGTGACGCCGAGTTCGCCCATCGTCTGCATGCACAGATCCCAGCGCACCGGGTTGTTGACCTGGGTGACCAGGCGGGTGAGGAACTCCACGCCGCTGTGAACCACGGAGCCGTCGCTGTTGGAGAGCAGCGCGGTGCGCGGATCGTGGGTGGAGATGGATCGGGCGTAGCGCGCGAGGGTGGCGACGGCCGGTGCCATGTGAACGGTGTGGAACGCACCGGCCACCTGGAGGGGACGTACGCGTGCACCCTCGGGCGGATCAGCTGCCAACGCTGCGAGCTGGTCAAGGGTGCCGCCGGCGACGATCTGCCCGGCGCCGTTGTTGTTGGCCGGAGTGAGGCCATGCTCGGCCAACTTGGCGAGCACCACGTCGGGGTCGCCGCCTAGTACGGCCGACATGCCCGTCGGAGTAGCGGCAGCCGCAGCCGCCATGGCCTTGCCGCGCTCGCGCACGAACACCATCGCCTGCTCGCCGCTGATGATGTTGGACGCCGCGGCCGCGGTGATTTCGCCAACGCTGTGACCCGCGCCAACTCCCACCACGCGGTAGGCGTCGGTGGGGTGCGGGAAGAGCTCGAGCAAAGCGACCAACCCCGAGGCCACGATCAGTGGCTGCGCGATCGCGGTGTCCTTGATGGTCTCCGCGTCGGCCTGGGTGCCGTAGTGCGCCAGATCCAACCCAGACACTGCCGACAACCAGTGGAGTCGCTCGGCGAAGACCGGACTCTCCAACCAGGGAGCGAGGAAGCCGGGGGTCTGGGCGCCCTGACCGGGCGCAACGATGGCGAGCACGTGCTCAGCCTTCCCGTTGGAGGGGGTCAACGTGGTGCTCGACCCTGACGAAGATCCACTAGCGTAGTTGTAGGTTTCCTACAATTCTAGGACCGGGGGCTCAAGGCGCGACAGCCCTAGGGCCACGCGCAGCACATAGGCCCCACGTGGCTGCGTCGGAACCGCTCCGGTGAGTTCGGAGGCTCGTCGAAGCCGGTAACGCACGGTGTTGGCATGAACGAACAGTGCGCGGGCTGCACCCTCGATGGAACCTCTCTCCAAGAAGGCCCAGACGGTGTCGAGCACCGCGCCGCTCAGCGGCGCTGCGACGTCATCGATGAGGGTGCGCCGAGCCTGCACGTCGCCGGCCAATGCGCGCTCGGGCAGCAGGTCATCGGCCATCACCGGCCGTGGTGCAGCCGGCCACGCCGACACGCTCTGCAACCCCCAGATAGCGGCCGAGGCCGACGTCGTGGCGGCGAGCAGATCAGGAACCGTTGGTCCGATCACCACCGGGCCGGGCGCGAACTGATCGACCAGTTGACGGGCTGCGACCAGGGGGTCGTTCACGCGGCC
>Ga0105048_10020702_pt1 | contig 10035 bp, 12 predicted proteins | sample MAT05_FD_78382 | JGI IMG/M metagenome (GOLD analysis project Ga0105048, IMG submission 78382) | Freshwater microbial communities from Lake Fryxell liftoff mats and glacier meltwater in Antarctica - MAT-05 | ecosystem: Environmental > Aquatic > Freshwater > Ice > Liftoff microbial mat | place... | reverse complement strand
CCTTGACGAAGTCCTGACTTTACAAGGCGATTAATACGCGCTGGCCGTGGGGGAGACGGGTGGGGCTTCAAGCTCGAGGATAGAGCCTGGATTCAGGAAGTATCGACATCCCGGCCAAAATCGAGTTCCTCGCGATTCAAGCACTGGTCGAAGGCGAGTCTCTGTTTTGACTTGACTGACTTTTCGACCGAATACGCCGCTCAGAAGGAAATTGTACTTGCGGTCGATTACCGCAACATTCTGAAGTGGGTGGTCACAGACCCTACGAACGGCCAGTCAAAGTGGAACAAATCGGCCAACTACGAGGAACCACTGCCGGTCGCCAGCAAGGAACCTGGCCGCTTCATTCGTCTGAGCCGGTTGTGGGAGACCGCCGGCGTCGATGGCAACGTCAAGGAGTCCGCCTATCGCAGCAAACTGACCAAGCTACTAAAGGAGGAATTCATCCCTCAAGGTACGATCGACAAGATCATTAACCCGCTCGCGGAGTTGATGACAACGCTCCGCGACGTGAAGTTGAGCAAGGTAACGTACCTGGAATTGAAGTCGTTCAACGCAGGCATCTGGAGTGAGGATGATTACAACGACGCCATCGTCAACATCTTCACCCGGCTGAACACCGCGGGTCGAACTCTGACCCGCGAGGAGATTACACTCGCGTGGCTCAAAGTCGGGTGGGACTTGTCGAAGACGGCGGGCGAATGTTTTCAGGCGCTGCTCGACGAGCTTGCCGAACGGGATCTATCCCTGGAGATGGACGACCTCGTTGGAGCGGTGTCGTTTCTCTGGGGCGTTCGCTACAACTCGGGGAAGCTAATCGACAACCGCGACTTACTCAAAGGTGGCGTCATCAAGCCGATGGCATCAGCACTGTCCGAAGGCTGGACGACAATTTCGGCTGCGGTGGTGTCCGCTATGGACGTGGTCAAGGACCGTCATTTAGTGTTCGGTGCCGCTGGGCACTACGTTTCGCTCAACTCGCTCGCCATCATTTGGGCATGGAACTATCTGGGAGCAAATTGGCAGGCGACCACCGCTCTCAATGAAGCCCAGCGGGATGACTTCACCAAGAAATGCTCGGCAACACTCGGCAAGTACCTCGACCGCTGGCTTATCTGTTCTCAATGGGCAGGGCGATGGGCCAAGGCTTCACTGATGATCGTCGCCAACTACGCCAAGCAACTTTCTGAGGATTGCGCGGCTCTCTCGCAGACGACCAGCGTGGACAATGCCCACAAGATTCTGGATTCTCGGCTCAACGCCATGGTCACGGAACTCGAAGTCGATGCCACGACCTATGTAAACAACCTGATCGCTGCCAGCCGCGAACGGGTCTCAATTTACCGAACGGCGTTGTGGGTTTGGCATCGGCTCGATGAGATGCGATGGAAAGTGTCTCAGGTGCCGCTGCGGTACAAAAAGAAAAAGACGGTATCACTCGACGTGGATCACACCGTGGCGCATGCACTATGGGAAAGCCAGATCGAGAAAGTTCTTCCAGTGGGGGTCCATGACAAAGAAGAGGCGCTCGCCATCATCAATCAGATCGGTAACTGCATCCTGCTGGAAAAAGGCTTCAACATTTCCAAGGGCAAGCTACCAGCCAAGGATTTCCTCGACGCGATTCACGAGTTCAAGGAAAAGAAACTCAATTTCGACGATTGGTGCTCGGGCCTGGGCGTAACCAAGGAAATGCTCCAAGCGAATCTGTTCCCGGTGGATGAGGTCGCGGCAGCGATCCAAGCTCGCGACAAGGCCGTTCGAGACGAACTCGTCGACTTCGTGAGAGGCCATAAAGCCCGCGTTGATGTGAGTGAAGGCGGGGAAGCATAGCATTTGGCGATGTCCTATTTTCGTTGCACAGCCGGGTATGCCAACCACTCGGCCAACGACCACACGCGATCGGTCAATCCGGCCGCCATCGCCGGGGTTCGTCGCTGCCACAGGCCGTCCGCGTCCTTCCGACGCAGCGTCTCCACCGGCCGGCAGAAGTTGTAGCTGAAGTAGCTGAACGCGGTCGCCGCCCGATGCACCTCCCCGTCCTTCGAGAAGGCGTCGCTCTTGCGGACCTTCCGGCTGCACCGGTTCCGGTCGGTCCCGTCGTGCCGCTCCACGAAGCACGTGTCGACGGCGAAGCTGACCGCCGAGGCCACCAACGCCAGAGCCACGGCCGCGAGTGTTCCGGACATCCCGACGTGGCTGGACGGGGTCGTCACGCGGCTCCTCCGCAAGAACCCGACCGCGAGCGCTACCGCTCGGCCGCCGACGTCGTGACGGCGCTCGTGCCGGCCCGGTGAACCCCATCAGGGCGAGCAACGGGCACAAGCCCTCCCGTCCGCTGGGAAGTCGGTGGCGTGAACCCGGTCGGTGATGCCGTGGACGGGGTACCGCCGCGTCCGGGGGTCGAGGCTGACGTACTCGGCGAGCAGCAGGGCGGGGGCGACGGGCGGCGGTGTCGTGGGTCGATCATCGCCGGGCGGCGGGTGGCGGGGATCGCGTGCTTCGGGCTGGCCGCGTTGTTGCTAATCGGCGGCCTCAGTTCGGCGTCCCAGGGTCCGGCGCTGAACGACCGCTCCGGCCTGGGCGTCAGCAGCATGGTCGGAGCTTTCCTGCCCGCGCTTATCGCTCTTATCGTCGGACTATGGCTGTTCCAGAAGCCGAGGGCGAAGTGATCGTCGGCTACTTACGCGGTTTGGCGTGGTGCTCCAGCACCGACACTCGGGACACGTTGCCCCCGACATCGGACCGCCGCCCCTCGAACACTTTCGGCTGCTGCGGCCGCGGCACTCGGTCTGCGATCTCGTACGCCGCGAGCGGAATCAGCCAACTGCTCCAGGCCGCGACGATGTACGCCCTTTCGGGATTGGGCACGCCGACTACCCCCAGCGCCCCCGACACCAGTCGGAGGGCCACCGCTGAACCGATCAGGACGTAAGAGCGGACCATCCAACGCCGGTGCCGGTCGTAGCGGCGGTGGCGGGCGTGGGTGACACCCGCGATGATGCATCCCGCCGTCGCCGCCGACAGCAACAGAAAGCTCAGCCCTGCCGGCCAGCCGCCGAAGGCGTGCCGGGAAATCACCACGCTGCTCGGGAGCACGAGCAACAGCAACGCGCTGACTTGAACCCTTCCCAGCAAGCGGTGCCAAGCCGGCCTGCGGCGGCGAAAATTCTCGTTGAGCAGGATCAACCCGATGAACGACACGACCGGGGCAGAAGCGATGTGTATGTAGAACGCCGTCCGGTAAACCCCGTTGAACGTCGTCTCGCGGCCCTGGAGAAAGAGCGAATCGAAGTTCGGCGGGAAGTAATCGGGGTAGTTCGCCAGGATCGTGGCCAGCACCCGCAGGACCAGCACGATCGCGAGCCAGCGGAGAACCTTCGTTAGGATTTGATACTTGACCACAGCGCTCATTTCAGGTCGATCACTTCACCACCGTCGATGGTGATCGCGGCGGCGAACTTCTTCGGATCGACCGAGGAGCGAATGGGTCGGACCGAGCCATCCGCCATCGCGGCGTGCATCGAGCCGGGGTGCCCACCGAAAGGCCGCTGGTCACCGCGGACCGGCGTATCGGAGGGGTCGAGACCGCGCAAATTCGACGGGCCGCCGCGTGCCCACGGCCCGAGGCCGGACCGCGTTTCCATCAGGCCGATGGTATTGGAAGTTCCGTCTTTGATCGCCTTCGCCGCGGTCTGGCGGTCGAAGCCCATGAACCCGTTTCCGGGAGCGCCCGCTGGTCGCGAGGCGGCATCGGACCCGATGCCGGCCATCGCGACGTAGTGAGTCACCGCCCCGGGCTCTCCTGCTTTCTCTGCCGTGGAGCAGAGGAACGTCTTGATCCTGGTCTCGGTTGCCGGGAGGTTACCCGTGTACCCCTTTTGAGGTCGAACTGCTGGTACAGGGTGTTATGTTCCGGATATGGCAACAATACGACCATCCATCTAATACCGAATCACGTTTATATGTAATCACCCGAGTGCGACGGCCCAGTGGAACCCGACCGCTCCCTCGACCGTGTCGGGGTGAGCGGCCAGCCATTGGCACCGCCGACCCAGGGGTTCCTCCAGGGCGGCTAGGGTCGGGAACGTCTTGTTCGCCAGCGCCTCCCGAACCAGCGGCCACAGCGGCTCGGCCGGCTGCAACTCGGGGGTACACGAGGGGGGTGGAGAACCACGTCCGGCGGGATGGCCAACGTCCTGGCGACATGCCACCCGGCGTTGTCCGCGATCACCACCGGCACCTTCCGCCCGTCCGGGTCGGCCCACCCGGCGAAGTCGGCCAGCGCCTGCCCCACCGCGTCCGTGTTCGCCCTCGGCGAGATCGAGGTCCGGGTGCGGCCGGTGGCCGGGTCGGTGAACCCGAACACATACAAGGACTCGAACTTCGCCTGCCCGTCCGATCGCGGGCGCTGGCCGTTGAGGGATCACACCCGGCGGATGATCGGCTTGAGCCCCGATCGGGCCTCGTCCTCGGCCCATACCCCGACGACCTCGTCGGGACGGGCGGTCCGCAGGTCGGCGACCCGTTCGGCCAACCGGTCGAAGCCACACCCGCTGGTGTTCCGGGGTGGCGGCCTTGGGGTGGTGGGGGCGGGGCACTCGAAGGGAGAACCCGAGCCGGACGAGCCACCGCCACCCGGTCTGGGGGACGACCTCGACGCCCCACCGGTCGCGGGCGAACCGGGCCACCTCCGGCCCGGTCCACAGCCCGCCGTCGGGCGGGTCGGCCTGGAGGGCGGCGTACGACTCGGCTCGTCGGTCCGGGGTCAGGTCGGGCCCGGACCCGTTGTCCTTGCGGCCGTCGGTCAGCCCGTCGGGGTCGCGGGCGTTCCACCGCTTGAGCGAGGTCCGGCCTCACGCGGCGGTCAGCCCGACGGTCCGTGCGGCCCGCCCGGCGGACATCGGGTGGTCCGGCGGGGTGACCAGCCAGAGGACTTGCCACCGGGTCTTCTCGGCGGCGTCCGGGCAGGTACGATACCGCCGGGCGGTCTCGGCCGGCGGCAGGTGTTCGATCACGGGTAAGCGGGTCATGGTCATCCCTCCCCAGATTGGAGGGGGATAGCCATCAACGCGATTCGGTATCAATCGCTCCTCTGGCGTCACTCCCGGCCCGAAGCAACCCGTGGGGAAAACCTGTCCGGCAGGTTGATCCGGGTAACATGTTGGAGGAGCCGCTGTCGGCCTCGCATTGGACTCGAAGCTGTGGAGCGCTAGCATCAACTGCTTGAGGTTGTTCTGGCACTGTGCGAGCGGCGGGCTCGTGAACTCGACGGGTCGCCGGGAGTAGAAGGCCGATTAGCACCATGACGATGACGATGACGACGATCACTTCGATCAGGGTCAATCCGTGGCGTGGTGATTTGGACACGTCTCGTCCTCGGAGAGGAGAAGGCTTTTGAGTTTAACGCCAGCCGATCCGATCCGTTTCACTCGGATTCTCCGCGATCCCGCCGTACTTTCCCAACTTTTTTCACCGCGATCCCCGTCACCTCCGGTCCATCTTGGCTCGGCACGTCCTCGTCCTCGTTCGCCCCGATGCGGATGAACCGCTGGCGCGAGAGGCGCAGGTGGTGGTACACACGTTCGAGGTTCGAGCCGGTCACTGTCACGAGCCACTGGGCGTCCTTCCAGGTTTCGCCTTCGGGGTGCATCGCCTCGAAGACGAACTGGATGCCGACCGAGGGATTCTGGGCAGGGCGGCCGACGAGGCTGCCGTACATGACGGACACCTCGTTGCCGTTCTCTGGCACCAGGCGGAGGGCGAAGCACGGGAGTTTGTCGTGGGCTTCTTCCGGGCCTTTCGGCTTCGGCTTGTTTACGCCTTACGCAGTTGCCCTGGGCGGTAGCCGATAACGGGGGTTTGACGGATACTCCCGGACGGCATCGCGGACGAGGCCCCACTCCGCCTCGAACCAACTGACCCCTCGGTGGAGGAGGCGGGTGAACGAATCGTGGGCCGGGGCCGCGGGTCGGTCGGGCTGGACGCGTGCCGCCTCGGTCGCCGACACGACGACCGGGGAACCGCCGAGGGAGTCGATGTCGTCGCCGGCGGTAGAGCGGGCTGGGTTCATTCGACCGGAACTGACCGCCGGGTCGGGATTGCGCAAGATCAGTCTCATTCAACTGCGTAAGGCGTACTGTTATCCCGTCCAAAACTCTTTCTTTTCCGCGTCGATCCACGTCTCGAATTGCGCCGCCTTCGCGTCCCAGCCCTCGGCATCGAGCCGCCCCCGGGCCGCCCGCTGCGCCTCCGGCACCCCGTCGCGTAGCCGTTCCATCACCGCTGCCGCAAACGCCTCGGGCGTCGCCGCCGCGTCGAGGCAGTCGGCCCACGGTTCGGTCGCGGGCAGCGCCCGCACCACGACCGGCTTGCCGGTCGCTAGGTACTCCTTCAACTTGAGCGGCTGCATCGCCCGCGTCACCGGCAGGTCGGCGTAGGGCATCACCAGCACGTCCGCCCGGGCCGCCAGCGCCGGCAACTCGGAGTACGCGACGGCCGGCAGCACCTGCACCCGTGGGAGGCGGAACAGCTCCGGGTCCGGGTCGTCTTGCGGGCCGACGAGGAGGAGCGTGCCGGCGGTCATCGCCTCGCCCAGCGCGCGGACGAACGCCACGTCCATGCGGCGGTCGATCACGCCCCAGAACACGACGAGCGGGCCGGGCACGTCGGCGAGGGAGGCGAGGGCCGGTGGTGAAGCCCGGAAGTGGCCGAGATCGACGCCGTGGGTCAGCAGGTGCGACGGCCGTCCGAGGGCGGCGAGGTGGCGTTGCAGGGTTTCGCTCACCGCGACGACGGCATCGACCTTCGCCACGAGTTCGGCTTCCATCCGCCGCATCGTCCGCCCGTCGAGGCCCGGCCAGACGCCGAAATTGTCCACGCAGTAGTAGACCCAGCGGGCCGCGGGGAACGCCCCGATCAGGTCGGCGACGAGCGGAAGGGTGGTGACGACGACCGGCGGGGCGGGCAGGGCCGCGACGACCGGTTGCAGCGCCCGGGCGAGCAGCCGGCGGTTCAGCCCGCGCCCGACCCGCGACCGGAACGACGGCCACATCGTCGGGTTCAGGACGAGGGGGGAAGGCACATCACGTGCTCCCCCCTCCCTCTTAGGGAAGGGGGCTGGGGGGTTAGGTTCCCCCCCACCCACCCACTGCCGCAACTTCTCGACCCCGCGGGTCAGCGTCGCCCGGTTGAGCCGCGGCGGGCGGGTGCCGATGGTGTTCACCCACACGACCGGCCGGCGCGGCAGCAGGCGCGCGACGAGGTGCTGGCAGCTCGACGGGTGCCGCCCCCAGTCGTCGGAGAACACGACCAGCGGTGCGGGGTCAAACATCTTCGCTCCCCGGCACGGCGAACCGCGGACGAATGACTCGGGCCGGTACGCCGCCGGCGATCACGTTCTCGGGCAGCGGCTTCGTCACCACCGCCCCGGCCGCGACGACGGTGCCGGCCCCCACGTCGGCCAGCACGATCGCCCCGGCCCCGACCCACGCCCCCGCCCCGACGGTGACGACGCGCCGCTCCCCGCCCTGTTCGCGGATCGGCCGAGTCGGGTCGTCGAAGTGGTGCGTCTGCCCGCCGGACGGAATCTGAACGCCGGACGCGAGCAGCACGTCGCGTTCGAGGTGGACCAGGCCGAGGACGCAGCGCGGGCCGACGTAGACGTTCGCGTCGAGCCGCGCCCCGGCCTGCGAGAAGATAGTGCCGAACTCGACGAGGGCCGTGGGGTGGCACCCCGCGAGCGCCCGCTGGAGGAACGCCCGCCGCAGGTACTGCCCCGTGATCCCGGGGGCGAGCGACAGGAGTTGCGACGCCGATTCGAGCGCCCGGTTGCGGCCGATCAGGGCGGCGTTCAGCCAGTACGACGCGAGAACCGGCGACACCCCGACGAGGGCGACGAAGCGGGCCGCGGCTTTGAGCGCGTCCTTCATGCGTCACCCCGGCCGGCGAGCCGGCAGTACAGCCGGTAATACTCCTCGACCGTGCGGTCGAGCCGGTAGCGCTCGCGCGCCCGCGCCCGCCCCGCCGCCCCGAGCCGCGCCGCGAGGGCGGTGTCGCGGAACAGGCGGCGGAAGGCGGCGGCGCACCCGGCGGCGTCGCCGCGCGGGAACAACAGCCCCTCGCGCTCGTGCCGGACGATCTCCGGGTTGCCGCCCACGGCCGTCACCACCGCCGGCAGGCCGGTCGCCATCGCCTCCAGAAGCGTCAGCGACGCCGCCTCGCTCACCGACGTGAGGGCGAACACGTCGGCCGCCCGCATCAGGTCCGGGATGTCCGAGCGGATGCCGAGGAATTTCACCCGGTCCGGGACGCGAAGCTCGACCGCGAGGCTTTCCAACTCGCCCCGCAGGGGGCCGTCGCCGACCATCAGCAAATCGACGCCGGGCAGGTCGGCCGCGGCCGCCGCGAACCCGCGGAGCAGCGTCGGCTGGTCCTTGACCGGGTGGTGCCGGGCGACGTGGACGACGTACCGCCGGGTCGGTTCCAGCCCGAGTCGCGCCTTCAACCCGACTTGGTCGGCGGCCGGGCCGTACTGATCGACCTCGATGCCGTTCTCGACGATCTCGATGCGGCGGCCGGCGAACCCGTCGGTCTCGCTCAGCCCCTCGGCGCTGAAGCGACAGCACGCCGTCACCGCGTCGGCGAGGCGGTCGAGGGCGAGGCGGTTGACCGCCCGGCGCAGGGGCGAGACGCGGTCCGGGTAGTGGCGGCCGTGTTCGGTCAGGATCAGCTTCGGCCCGGGGCGGAGCGCCTTGGCGAGGGCGGCGTAGAAGAACGGCGTGTACTGGTGGGCGTGGACGACGTCGAGCCGCCGGGCGCGGACCGCGGCGGCCATGCGCCGGGCCACGCCCCAGTCGCGGCCGGGCTTGCGGCCGAAGCAGACGAGATCGACGCCGCCGCGCCGCATCTCGTCGCCGATCCGCCCGACGGCGTCGAGGCAGAAGATCGTCGGGACGACCCGCCCGGCGAGGCGGCGGACCATCTCGCGGGTGAGGACTTCGGCCCCGGCCACCTGCATGACGTGGACGACGAACCCGACGCGGAGGGGGCGGGCGGTCATGGCCGGGCACCCGCCCCCGGGTCGGCCTTGAGGTAGTCGCACCGGCGGAAGCGGTCGCGGACGAAATCGCCGGGGTCGTCGCCCACGGCCCGGACGAACGTCCGGACGTACCCGAAGTGGTGGCAGGTGAAGGCGTCGGCCGCGCCGCACCCGGCGCTCGGCTGGCCCGGCAGTCGGACGCTCGACGCGTCGCCGGGGTACTCGACGTTCGGCACGTTCCGGTGGATCAGCCGCTTCATCCGCAGCATCCGGAACCGCAGCGGGTCGGCGTGGTACACCCGGTAGTTGCCGTAGAAGTTGAGCATCGTGGCAATGTGGGTGAGTTCGCCGGAGTAGGTGCCGTCCGTCGAGAGGCCCTCGTGGACGACGATCTCGTCGACCAGGGGCAGGTGGTGGCGGAGCATGTCCACGACGCGGTAGTCCTCGCTCAGGCTGTTCTTGACGAGCGTAGAGACGGACAGTTTCATGGGGCCGCCCGGCTGCGGGCGGGGCGGCCGGCGGCCGGCGGGTACGGGGGCCACCCGACCGGCCCCGGGGCGGCCAGGTAGGCGAGCCGCAACTGGGCGGCGGCCAGGAACAGGTAGTACTGCGGCTCGAACGCCTCGCACGACAGGAACACGGCCCCCACCAGGAAGGTGACGATCGCCCCCTGGAGGCCGGCGGCCGCCAGGTACGCCCGGACCGAGTCCGTGTCCGAGCGGCCCCGGGCCGCCCGGATCACCTGCTGCAAGTCCCGGAGGGCCGACCCGACCACCCCGAGGTAGAGGAGGAGGCCGACGTAACCGATGTCGGCCGCCAGCTGGATGTACTGGCTGTGGATCACCCGCCCCTCCATGTCCGCCCCGGCCGCGAGGGTGAGGAGCGGGGAGTTGCGGACGCCGACCCCGAACACCGGGTTCTCGGCCGCGATCCGCAGCCCGATCGCCCAGCTCCCGAACCGGCTGCTGGCGCTGTCGTCCTTCTGGTACTGCCGG
>Ga0105048_10020699_pt1 | contig 10035 bp, 9 predicted proteins | sample MAT05_FD_78382 | JGI IMG/M metagenome (GOLD analysis project Ga0105048, IMG submission 78382) | Freshwater microbial communities from Lake Fryxell liftoff mats and glacier meltwater in Antarctica - MAT-05 | ecosystem: Environmental > Aquatic > Freshwater > Ice > Liftoff microbial mat | place... | reverse complement strand
CAACACCACGGTAGATTCCGAAGAGCGTTTCGGCCGACAGCGCATCCGCTGCCGGAGGATCATGCGAGACGACAAGCCGCCCGGCCAGGTCGCGCAGGTCGGTCTCCGTTCCAAAACCGAGACGGAACGAACGAGTGAACGCCACCGGGGTGTTCTTCTCGGGAGGCGACTTCCAGTAACCGCGGTGACTGAGGATTTGCATGAGACTGCGAACAAAAAAGGCGAGAATGATCGCGGACTTAAGCTGACTATGTGTCTAATTCCTGCCTGGCCATCGCCCAGTGCCAAGCAGGTCGAATAACGTCGCTCTGCGCAGCGTAACGCCTGCCAACGCCGTTAAGGTTCTCAATATGGACGTTCAATGCTGAACCCGATGAAGAGACCCGTCGCACGTTGTGTATCCCTAGATCGAAATCGAAGCGAAAGTCTCCGGCCGAAAACGTGTTGGCGGGTATCACAACTTTACAGTCGTAGACTCCCGGCGCAATAATCTCTGTGGGAGGCGGAAGTTGATCGTCCCATGCTGAGTAAATCAACCTGCTGCCGGAATGATTAAAAACTTGGACGGCACAAACGACTCCAAACGTCGGTTTGGTCAGACGGAAGCGCAAGCGCACCGTGAACTCATGGTCCGTTTGGTATACCTTGGTTTCGTCGTTAGCGGACACTTCGGTGTGCAATACTGCCAGATGTTCATCACCGTCGATTCCCGACCAACGGGATGACTGTTGATCGCCTACTCCGCTCAGGTAGTCCGAAACGACTTGTCGAACGTCGCCGGATCGCATCATGCAGCCCTGCGAAAGTCGTATCGCAGCGGTGCATAGTGTGGAAACCGCTTGCATATTGTGGCTAACAAAAAGCACCGTCCGCCCTTGGCGGGTGACTTCGCCCATCTTGCCGAGGCATTTCTGCTGAAACTGCGCGTCACCGACTGCCAAAACTTCATCGACGATCAGGATCTCCGGTTCCAGGTGTGCTGCCACCGCGAAGGCGAGGCGGGTGTACATGCCGCTGGAGTAGTACTTCACGGGGGTGTCGAGGAACTTTTCCACTTCGGCGAACGCGACAATTTCGTCGAACTTGCGGGCGATCTCCTTGCGGCCCATGCCGAGGACCGCGCCGTTCAGGTAGATGTTCTCCCGGCCGGTCAGTTCCGGGTGGAAGCCGGTGCCCACTTCCAGTAGGCTGCCGACCCGGCCACGCAGGCGGATCTCGCCTTCGGTCGGCTCCGTGATGCGGCTTAGGATCTTCAACAGCGTGCTTTTGCCCGCCCCGTTGCGGCCGATGATGCCGACACACTCGCCGCGCTTCACCTCGAACGAGACATCTCGCAGCGCCCAGAAATCTTGCGACGTGGGCGTCGCCTGGCCACGGCCGAACAGGCGCTTCACCCGCCGCGACATCACGTCGCGCAGTGCGACGTAGCGCTCCTTCGCAGCGCCGATCCGGTAGCGCTTGGAGATGCCATCAACAATAATCGCGGTATCCGACACGTTCTAAACCTGGTCAGTTCGTTTGTATTTGAGAATGTTCAGTCAGAATCAGCTTGGGAGTTCGCTGCCGTCTCTCTCACGGAGAAGATGCAGCTCTCATCGTTTCAGCCGTCTCTCTCACCGTTGGCGGTTGTCTCTCTCACCGTTTGGGCAGTCATTATCACCATTTCGGCAGTCATTATCACCGTTTGGGCGTCATTATCACCATTTGGGCGTCATTATCACCAGTTCGACCTCTCTCTCACGGAGGGTGTGGGTGAAATGATAACGACAAGCATCGGTCAGATCGTATCCGCGAACTGCCGTTCGGTGGCCCGGAAGTAGCGGAAGCCGATGACGAGCGTCACGAGCGTGACGGCGGTCGACGAGATCAGCACGCCGTCGCCCAGAATGCCGGTGCCGAGCAGGCACCAGCGGAACCCTTCGATGACGCCGACCATCGGGTTCAGCGCGAACGCCCAGCGATACTCCACGGGGATCGTCAGCGTGCTGTACCCGACCGGCGTGACGTACAGGCCGAACTGCACCACGAACGGGATCACGTAGCGGAAGTCGCGATACTTCACCGTCAGCGCGGAGAGCAGCAAGCCCAACCCCAGGGCCGCGGCCAACGCCAGCACGAAGAACACCGGCAGCAGCAGCACCTGCACGGGCGGCAGAAACCCGTACCAGACGAACATGCCGACCATCAGGATGCCCGAGATCAACAGATCAACCGAGGCGACCATCACCGCCGACGCGGGAACGATCAGTCGCGGAAAGTAGACTTTGGTGATCAGGTTGGCGTTGGTCAACAGGCTGTTGCTGCCTTCGCCCATGACCGCCGCGAAGAACTGCCACGGCAGCATCGCCGCCATGACCAGCAGCGGGTACGGCACCCCGGCCGGCGAATCGAGCTTCGCCAGCCGGCTGAAGACCAGCGTGAAGATGATCATCACCAGCAGCGGCCGGATAAGGGCCCAGCCGATGCCGATGGTCATCTGCTTGTAGCGGACCTTGACATCGCGCCAGGCGAGGAAGAAGAACAGTTCGCGGAACCGCCAGACCTCGGCCCAGTAACCGGTCCACGACCCGCCGGCACGGATGACCGTCTCGGTCAGCGCTCGATCAACGGGTGGTGAAGATGGTGAAACGACCAGATCGGCCAAGAATAACGCTCCGCGAGCCTCACGTCGGAACGTCGCAGTTTCCCAGACCGGGAACCGACTCCGCGCAAGAGGACATCGATAGAAAAGGGCGTGCTGAACATCTTGCGAAATTCAGCCGCCCTAAGCAAGCGATGCAACGGCAACTCACGGGTTTTTCATCAACTTTACTGCTGATTATTCCCTCGGAGATAGGGCTGGAAAGTCTTGTCGAGCGACTCGTTCTTGTTGGCCCCCGGCGGCAGCATGGCCTCGCGGGCCTTCGTCCGACGATCGGCAAACTCCATATAGACGGGAGCAGCCAGAATCACGGCCGCGGGAATCCACATGCACAACAGCGTGGGGAACAGCATCCAGAAGCTGGCCCGGTTCGCCTGCGCATCGGCCCGCTGCCGCAGCGTGACGCGGTAGCTCGACGAGAATTCGAGCAGACTCTGGGAGATGTCGGCCCCCTGACGCTCGGATTGGGTCAGGATCACGGAGAGGTTATAGACTTCCTGCACGCCGCAACGCTCCGCCCAGACACGCAACGCGTGGCCCAGCGTATTCAGTTCCGCCTGCCGGTAGGCGATCTGCATTTCTTCGGACAGCACGGGGTACGCCCGGCGGATCTCAAACGCCACGCGCTGGAACGAATTCATGATGTTCTGCCCGGCAACGAGGCCCAGCACGATCATGTCCAGGGCATTGGGCAGGCCGCGTTCGATTTCGGTCCGGCGGCTGCGGGCTCGCATGCTGATGTACACACGCGGAATCGAGTAACCGAGGCCGGCCATCAGCAGGCCGCCGATGGCGACCGACGGCATCTGCGGCGGTTCGACGAACAACGCGATGGCAGCGGCAAAGACCAGCGGCATCAGGACCAGCAGCGCCCGGACCGTTTTATACTCAGCCAACGCCGTCGGACGGTAAAAGCCGGCTTGTCGCAGTTCGGGCTCGATCTGCTCACGATCGCGGTTGGAACCGTACTGGGGGATTTCGCCCGAGCCGGTGATGATGCTGGTACCCACTGATACAGGAGCGCGCCCGCCGGCGCGCGAGATCGCACCGAGGATGCCCGAGGGGGAACTGTCCATGGTGCGCGTGGCACCGGCGGAGCCGCGGTAGACCGCCGACATCGAGCCGCCTTCGGCAGCGGTCGGGGTGAACAGAACTTCGTGCACGGAAGCATTGCCCGCTCGCCGACGGGCAGGGCCGCGCAGTTCGCGCGCGATGAACATGCCAATCGACATGACCAGCGCGAACCCCACAACGATGATCATGAAGAACATGACCTCATTGCGCATGAATTCGGGCAGCATGTTCATCAGGGAGTCCATGAAGCACACACCGGGAGACTTACGCCCCCCGCTCACCTAATAGAAGTCGACCTTCAGCATCCGATAAAGCCAGAAAGCGCCGATCAATTCCAGCACCAGGCACCCGGCCAGAATGTAGTAGCCGGTATTATTGCGGAAGAACGTCTGCAAGTGTTCCGGGTCGAGAATCACGTAGGCCAACAGCAGCAGCGGCGCGGCCAGACCGATGAAGATCGCGGTCACACGTGCCTGGGCAGTGGCGGCGAAGAAGTAGCCGCGGAACTGGTTGTGGTCGCGCGCGTTGGCCGCCAGCCGGTCGAGCAGCAGCGGCAAGTTGCCGCCGGTGCGCGTGTAAACGGCAATGGTCGAGACGAACGCATCGAAATCAACCAGTTGCAGACGGAAGGCCATGCGCTGCAGAGCCGCGGGGATCGACAGGCCGAGCTTAATCTGCTGAGCGGCCCGCTTGAACTCGCCGGCCAATGGCTGAATCACCTGTTGGGCGGCCAAGTCGATCGCCTGTTCAAGGCTCATGCCGGTGCGGACCGAGCGGGCGATCAGGAACAGGGAATCGGGGATCTGGTTCTGCAGCCGGCGACGGTAGCCGAGTTGTTTGAACATGTAGTAGGCAAAGATCAACAGCATGCCGGCAAAGAAGCCGACCGCGGACATCCAGATCTGACCGCGCCAGAAATACAGGCCGACAGCGAGAGCGACGCCGGTGAGCATCATCACGCCAAGGGCCTGGTCGGGGGACATCTTCAAGTCGGCCCGGTGGACTACCTCGGCGAAAGAGGCATCGATCTTCCATTTTTCCTTGGGTCCAAGGTCGACATCACCGGGGCTGACGGAGCGCAGAAAGCGTTCGGTCGACTCGGTTTCATCGCCGACGAGGTCCGCTTTGGCCTTGCGGCCGCCCGGCGTGATCTGCGTAAGGAAATACACCACAAGCAGGAACGCCGCGGCAGCGAAGAACAGAAATCCGTACTCTGGCGACAGCATAGTTACTCCCGCGGCGTGAGCGTTCTCGCCGCGAACAGGTTCTCATCCAACTCAACGCCGGCAGCACGAAGGCGATCGAGGCACTGGGGCACAATCCCGGTGGCATAGAATTCGCCATAGGCCTCGCCGGCGCGGACCCCCTTCTGGCGGAAGCCGAAGATATCATGCACGTTGTACGGGGCAGGATCCAGGCCGCATATCTCGGAGATTTTCACCACACGCCGGCCGCCGCCCTTCATGCGAGCCAACTGTACCACCAGCGTAATCGCCGACGAAATGTAATAGCGGATAACCGGGATCGGCAGTTCGAACCCGGCCATCATCACCATCATCTCCAGCCGCGTCAGCGCGTCGCGCGTGTCGTTGGCATGGATCGTCGTCATGGATCCTTCATGGCCCGTATTCATGGCCTGCAGCATATCGAGCGCTTCGCTGCCGCGAACTTCGCCCACGATGATCCGGTCGGGCCGCATGCGCAGGGCATTGCGGACCAGGTCGCGCTGCTTGACTTCGCCGGCTCCTTCGGCGTTGGCCATCTTCGTTTCAAGTTGAATCACATGCGACTGCTGCAATTTCAACTCGGCCGAATCCTCGATTGTCACCAGCCGCTCGTCCGCCGGAATGAACCGCGACAGAGCGTTGAGCAGCGTCGTCTTTCCCGAACCGGTACCGCCCGAGATCAGAATGCTGATGCGTGAGGCAACTGCCGCCTGCAGCAATTCGAGCATCTCCGACGTCATTGTCGAGTTGGTCAGCAGGTCATTCGTCTTCAGGTGCACGCCGAACCGGCGGATCGACAGCACCGGCCCCAGCAGCGACACCGGCGGGATGATCGCGTTGACGCGCGATCCATCCGGCAGTCGGGCATCGACCATCGGAGACATTTCATCAGCGCGCCGGCCGATCCGTGCCGCGATGCGTTGGATGATCATCATCACATGCAGATCGTCCGCGAAGATGATGTCGGTCAGTTCGAGCTTGCCCCGGCGTTCGACATACACTGTTCGCGGACCGTTCACCAGAATGTCGCTGATGGTCGGATCACGCATCAGCGGTTCGAGCGGCCCCAAGCCGAAAACTTCGTCGAGAAGTTCTTCGACCATGCGGGCGCGTTCGGTGTCGCTCAGCGCGTCCTTGGGGGCGTTGCGGGCCATCTGGTCGGCAAGGTTCCGCACTTCATAGCGCAGACGGTCAGGCTTCCAGGAATTCAGCCGGGACAAATCGAGTGTCTCGACAAGGCGGGTATGGATCTCCGCCTTGATCATCTGGAATCGGACCGCCGCATCGGAAGCCGGGGGCATGCAAGTAGTTCCCGCGCCAGTTGGGCGCCTTCGTCCATCAGGGGACCAGGCGTAATTTCGCTATGGTCAGGTTCGGCACGCCGACATGGCCGCGGAATGCCGTGTTTGTGACTGCGTTCGGATCGCTGACCAGCGTCGGCTGCAGCGTCAGTTTGATCGAGTCGATGTCGCCCATCCCGTCGGTCGTCGTCGCCACGGCAATCACTCGTGCGGCGATGAACGAGATGATGATCGGCTGGCCCATGCCGTCGACACCTTCGTACAGCGGGAAAATCCGAGGCGTGTACGGTGACATCGCCAGCGTCCCCAAGGCAGCTTCGAGTGTGCCACCGTCGCCTACGCTGAAAAACTCCTGTCCGGGAACGGCCATCTTCAACTTGGCGGGCAATCCGCCGGCATCCTGCAGGATGAACGCCCCATTGAAGGGGGCACCGGTCAACTGCGCCGCGTATGTGCCGTTAACGATCTGCTGGGCGATATTCGGGGCGGTAGTGTAACCGACGTTCAGACTCACCGCCGTGGTCGGAACAACCATCGTGGCTGTCGTCAGATTTACTTCGATTTCGGGAAGGTTGTCGCCGCCCATGCTGAAGGTGTTCGTGTTGCCGTTGAACGCATAGTCGTCCGCGGTAGCCGCCGCGACAGTCGCATAATCAAGTGCGACAGGGACAAGCCGCATCGGCCGATCGGCGAACAGCGGTCGGAAGCCCTGCAAATCGCCGTCGAGCATCGCCGTAGCCACTGTCGACGCATCGACTGTTCCCTTGCCGACAATCGGCATGCGCGGGATCGGTACCGCGTTGTTCAAATCATGGCTGCGCCGCATGTAGACCTTCAGCGCGTTGATCGTGTGCAGGTTGGTGCTGGGAACCCCCATGCCGTCGAGGATTGGGACGGGTGAAAACGGGGTCGCCAACGTGCGGTCATAGCTGCCGTACTGAATGTCGCCGGAGGTCGGCGTGGTCGTGTTCCATTCAGGAACGGAGAAGTTGAGAAACACCGGATTCTGTTCAGCGTACTTAAGGACTTCCAGTCGGCCACTTTGCAGAAGTGTGTACAGCGCGTAATTGTTCATGCCGGACTGTAACCGGCCTCGTAGAAGCTCATCCCCTGCCAGGATGTGCACGCCGGCGAGAGCGGATGCGTCCGCTTCGGCCTGCATGCGGGTGTGGATATCGCGGTACTGACGGCTGGAAAGGCCAACGACAAACGCAAGCAGCACGACAGGCAAAGCGATCAGCGCGGCCAAGCCGATGCCGCCGCGCCGCCGTTCACGTTGTGTCGTACATCGAGCCATCGTTGCCGTTGTTAAAGAGAAATTTAGGTTTCAAAGCAGCTGAAGAACGGCCGGACGATCGGCCGCCCTTCGGTTTGTTGTTGCTCAGCGGGGCGAAGAGAACGAGGCACTGATCGCCGGAGCCCCCATCGACATCGCTGCCCCGTTTGCTTGCTTGTTCTTGTTCTGATCGCAGGTCGGGCAATAGTTCGGGTCGTTCGGGTTGTTCGACCCGACCGGATTGTTGAACGACTGGCCACCACCCTGCGGACCGCCGTACGGGACCACTTGCGGTGTGGTATCACCAGCGTTCGACCGGGGATCGTTGCTGAAGATGTACGTCTCAGTCGGCGTCACGCCGCGAACGCGCACGACCTTCGTCGGCGGGATCTTGGACGGCGGCGGCGCAATTCGGAAAATTCGAACCAGGTCTTCGTCGCCGATGGCGTAGATGCCCTGATTCATCTGTTCGACACGCTGATCCTCATCGCGGTATTCGGGGCTGGTCATGTCCGAAAAGCCCTTCGACATCGTTGCCATCTCGTTCTTGACCGGCAGCGGGTTGAGAATGTCCGCGTTCGGCATCGGCACCGGAACCAGCGTGATCTGGCCCTTGTGCTGAGCGAATTCGATCAGCGCAGCGCGGTATGGGTTCGTCTCCAGACCGAACGGGATGCTCGATCCATCCGCATCAGCCTGCATCATGCTTCGCAAATTATTCCGCTTGGCGATGACGCGGCATTGCCTCGCTACAGTCGCGGTCTTGATGAATTGACGTGAAGGGTTGACAGCGTCATTGATCTTAGTCGTGAGCAAAACATCAACGTATTCGCCGACCTGGATCAGACCACCGGCACAACGCTCCTTCGGCACGCTGACATTCGCGCCCCGCATACCCTCGGACAGGCGCGTGGAGAAGGGGGCGGGTTGATCTTCCTTGAAGTACTTCCGCAAAAGCGGAACATCCGCGTTGATCTTTTGTGTCGGAGTCCGCAAGTGGGCCGCCGAGACGAAAGCGGGCATGAAGTTACCGCGGTTCTGTTCGTACAGTTCGCGTTCATTCGGGTATAGCTCACGTACGCGGACGTCGTTCGAGGTGATCGCCACGCCCGCCGGCAGATCGGACACGGCAACGAGGACCAGGATCGGGTCCGACTTGACGGCCGAATCCACCACGGGTGAGTTTTTCTTGAAGATGCCCAGGAACTGGGCTGTGCCGACAGCACCGAGGCCGACGAGCAGCGCGATGCAGATGACGAATAAAGTACTGGCTTTCATGGTGTGAAATCCCTCTTTCCTTCACGGGTGACGAACGGGAGGGATCCATCCCATCAACTATCAAATTCCAAGCTCCGAGTGATCAGCAACCACGTTCCTACGTGGCACAGAGTCAGGGGTTCTGCTTCATCAACTCGGAACAAATCACTCTTTTCTCAACGTAGTCTGGCCCACCAGGATCTGTCCGGACAGGCCGAAGCCGATAAACCGGAGCAGGTCAGGGACGACTTTGCTGCCTTCCACTTCTACTCGAACGGTGACGGGATCGCCTGAATTGGCGGTCGTCGGATTCAGCGGAGTGTACTTCAGCGGCTTCAGATTTTCGGCAATCGGTCCCGGCCCAAGGTAGGTGTTCACTGCAGCTTCGATATCGGTATACGAACCGCCCTGCGAGGCGACACGTGCCCCCTGAGCGCTTGCCGCGGCAAGGCGTTCCTCAACAAGAACGATCATGCTCAACTCGACAAACCCGAGCAGCATGACGAGGAAGACAGGCGTGACGATCAGCAACTCAACGGAGACACTTGCCCTCCGTTTTACCGTAGGTTCAGCCGTTCGCGTTCCGTTCCCACATCGACGCATTGTTGGCCTCAGGTTGCGGTGGCTCGGGCCGCGGCAACAGTCCCAGATCAAATCGGTAGACCCACAACATTACAACGGCAGTGGCCAATGCGGCCGGGGCCGAGAAAGTCATGCGGCTGCGCGGCAGCGCGGCCGGAGTCTTCTTGTCGCTTCGAGCGTTCTGGCGGGCGGCCTTGTGCATCTTCTGCAGCGAGGGCATCCCCCCGGTCAGAAGTCGCGCTACGATCCATAGTATCAGAGCGCCTACCGTAGCAAAAAGCAGAAAAATAGTATAAACCGCACCAATCCACGCACCAATACCAGCGCAGAGTTTTACATCTCCACCCCCGCATGAACCGAGCATCCACATTCCGAAGAAGAGGACAAAAGCGATTGTAAGGCCCATCAGGGAGAAGAGCAGTCCATCCAGAGCGCCCAACCATGCGGTTCCGGGCCCGAGTTCCCATGTCTCGATGCCCATGCTGCCTAGCCATGCACCCCGAACGATGTTGATCAGGATGCCGGCGCCCCAGATCGTCATGGTCAGCTTTTTAGGGATCTTCGTGGTACGGATGTCAATGATGGCAGCGGCGATCAACATCGCGAGCAGCAGGACGACGAAAGTCCAGGCAAAAGCGGGGTCCGGAAAGTGACGCATTCAGCAGGTTCCCTGGGCAT
>Ga0105048_10020697_pt1 | contig 10036 bp, 8 predicted proteins | sample MAT05_FD_78382 | JGI IMG/M metagenome (GOLD analysis project Ga0105048, IMG submission 78382) | Freshwater microbial communities from Lake Fryxell liftoff mats and glacier meltwater in Antarctica - MAT-05 | ecosystem: Environmental > Aquatic > Freshwater > Ice > Liftoff microbial mat | place... | reverse complement strand
TCGTGAAGCAGGTGGGCGACCGGTTCCCGCGTCACCGCAAGTCCTTGCCCGAAGAGACGCTCACCTTCGAGATCTTTCCAGAGAATCCGGTAGGCGGGCAAGCGCCCCATGCTGCCACGTGCGATCAGGCCGCCCAGATGGATATCTTCTGCGGGAATACCGGTTAGAGCGGTTTGGCCGTTGGTGCCCGGTTTCGCCAACCGTTCGACAGTATAGTTTGCTGCCGCGAAACCGAGGATACCTGCCAGCGCGAGAAGAGCCCCGACCTGAATGGGATAGCGCCAGCCGCGGAACACAAGCAGTGGCGGCAACGTGAGTATTACCATCACCCAGGCACTGCGGGATGCCGTTAGGAAAATGGCGAGCCCAAGCAGCAGGGCCAGAATCCATCCCGCCCAAGCGTGTTTCGGCCGCCGGAACAATGCGTCCATTAGCACCACCCATGCCGCTGCGAAGAGATAGGCGGCCGTGTTGGTATGGCCCCAGAATTGCTCTCCCAGATCGCCGGAGAGAAATCGCGTGGCCCAGACCAGTCCCAACCGGCGCGGGTCCATGTGGGGCGTGAGAAGGTTCAGTTCCTCATGCCAGCGGGTGAATACCAAAAAACCAAGCAATGAGCCGATTACCAACATCACCGTTACAGCGATGAACGTCCGCCAAGCCCAAGGTCGCCAGCGGGGTAGCAGCAGCACCCAGGTCAGCACTCCCAATCCGAGCACGCCGATGATTCCCGAGAACCCGCCTATCAGCGCCTTGCCGGCGGGCTCGCCATTCAGCAACCCTCCGATCAGCGAGGCCGCGTGGGCGACGAGCAGGCATCCGGCGACCCATCGCACGGTGAGGTCGCGCACGACGATTTTCAACCCAGGGATCGACCATCCCAAACAACCCGCTGCGATTCCGAAAGCCAGCGCTGCCACCTCCCGGTTATCAGGCGAGGAAATGAACAGCCAAGGCATCAGCAGCCCCAAAACCGCCGCTCCCACAAGCCCCGGCTCCGCCGCGAACCGGCGTGTTGGCGGGAAGAGGAAGTTTTTAGATCGCATCATACTGCCAGGAATTTGTATTTCGCAGGAGGCCCCTGGAACAGCCCAAATTGCCAGCACGATTTCAGGTGAACGATTTCAGGCCCATCTCTTGAGTATATGGCCAAGATGGAATATGAAAAATAGAGGGGATTGTTAGAGATATGAGGAAGGGAATATTAGCGCCTCTTTGAAGATTTGCGATTGATCTTTGGTTTTACGAGGTTTCGATAAAGATTACAAATGCCCGAGCCGGATTTCAAAGCCAAATTGCGCGAGGTGCCCCACAAGCCGGGGGTTTACCTGATGAAGGATCTTTTGGGATCAATCATCTATGTGGGCAAGGCGCTTGATTTGAAGCGCCGCGTCTCATCGTATTTCATGCCATCGCAGAAAATGCGCTCCAATGTGAAAACCCGGGCGCTCATCGATTCGATCCACGACTTCGAATTTCACGTCGTCCGCAACGAGGAAGAATCCCTCCTGCTCGAGGGTAAGCTCATCAAGGATTACCGCCCGCGCTACAACGTGGCTTTTCGCGATGACAAGCGCTTCCTGCTGGTAAAAATCCGCGTGGCCGATCCGTGGCCGCGGTTCCGCACCACCCGCATGAAAAAGGATGATGGCTCGCGCTACTTCGGCCCGTTTCCTCATTCCACCGCACTCCACAGCACCATCGAGTGGCTGAACCGCAAACTTGGCCTGCGCGTTTGCCGCCCGCTCAATCCCGGCGAAAACGACTACAAACACTGCAATGCGGACATTATACGCAATTGCTCCGCGCCCTGCGTGGGTCGCATCGATCATGCCTCCTACTTGGCCAAAATCGAAGAAGCCTGCCGCATTCTGGAGGGTAAAGGCAGACGCGATCTCTTTGATCAGCTCCGTGAGGAAATGAACACTGCGGCAGAGAATCTCGATTTCGAAAAAGCCGCTAATCTTCGCGATATCCTTCAAAACCTCGAAAAAACCCTCAGCCCCACCCGCCAATTCGCCCGCGGCCGTGGCGTACAAACCACCGTCAAGCCCACCGAGGATCTCGCCGAGCTTGGCGAGGAACTGCACCTCGCCGGCCCTCCGCGCATCATGGAATGCTTCGATATTTCGAACGTCTCCTCCAATCACATCGTCGCCTCCATGGTCCGCTTCACGGATGGCAAGCCGGACAATCAAAACTACCGCCGCTATCGCATCAGGACCGTCGCCGGCCAGGACGACTTCGCATCGATGGCCGAGGTGATCCGCCGCCGCTATTCCCGTATTCTGTTGGAAAATTCAGCGGCGAATCCCGATGCAGACTTTTCCCAGGAAAATCCTTTGGAGGCGCAGCGCCGGCTTGCCCGCGAGGGCCGGGCGAAAATCGTCCTGCCGGATCTCGTCATCGTCGATGGCGGAAAGGGCCAGCTCGGCATGGCGGTAAGAGAGTTGAATGCTCTGGGTCTGCACGATTTACCGGTCGTCGGCCTCGCCAAGCAGCACGAGGAGGTTTTCATTCCCGGCCGCAGTGAGTCCATCCGCATCCCGCATGATCGTGGGGCGCTCAAGCTGCTCCAGCGTATCCGAGACGAAGCCCACCGTTTTGCAAATGGCTACAACTCGCTCCTTTATAGACGCCGGATGAAGGAGAGCCTGTTGGACGACTTCCCCGGTATGTCATCTAACAAAAAACGCAAGCTTCTTGAAAAATTCGGAAGCGTGGCCCGTGTGAAAAAAGCCAGCCCTGAGGAGATAGCCGCGCTTCCCGGGATTTCGCTGAAAGCCGCCGCCGCCCTGATCGATTTTTTATGTCGGAATGACTGAGTGCGCCATCTTGCTGCAATGTGTGCTTGCTTAACCTCGTAAAAGAAGACTAGTTTACACCACGAACCAGATGAAATTCACCCAACCTTTTCGCCTCATGGCGTTGATTCTCGCCAGCAACCCATTGGTGGTCGGTGCGGGCTTTGTGGCTCCTGCCGAGGGGCCGCTTCCTTTCCGCAGAGACAGGATCCCACTGGAGGTGGAGCAGATCGCACGCCTTTCAAATCAATTGGAATCACTCGTTCTTGGGCTGGATCCCACCCTCGGCGCGAACCGCCGTGCCGCCGCCCAAATGCTTGCGTTGGCTACAGCCTTGGATCCGTCCAACACATCCGCCCGCGACCTCATCACGGATTTTCAACTCGGAAACCCACCGCCCAGCTCACAAGCCGACGAGCTTGGTAATGCACAAAAGGCCATCTGGCGGACTCTTGAGTGGCTTAAGGCCCCTGAAGCGGGAGTGAGCGCCAACGCTCTCGCCCGCTGCCTCACCGACGTGATCCATGTTTCCGATCCGCAGCACGAGGGCGCTGCAAGCCTGCGCGATGCGGGTGAAACTGGCGCGTGGGACCAATGGGTTGCCCAACCAGCTGCATTCGAAAAAAAGGCAAATCCCCCCGACGAAATGTACTTACCGAGCGCGGAAGTGTTAGAAAATCCGCCCGAGGCGGCACCTCCTGCCTTGGCGAGCGCCGAGCTACCTGCCGTCCTGTGGATCATTCCGGATTTGGGAAATCGGGAGCGTTACGGAGAACCTGTCCTTGGCCGCGCACCCCTCAGGATGAGCGCTACCCGCATGACTCCAGATGATGGTGACGCAGCAAGCTTCTCCATCGGCAAGGATCCCGATTTTTCGACCTATCCACTGGGTTCGATGAATCATTTCAAAGACCTTCTTGAGAACCAGCACACGAGTCTCCCGGCAGATCTCACCATTACCTTCAGTTGCCCTCTTTTCAGGCCCGCAAGACAACGCGAGAGGCCGGGCGCTTCCCGATCGCTCCCCTCGCCGCCCAAGCTTCAGGCTCTCAAGCCAAACACCATTGATGCCGCCGCCGCCACTCTTGCCAGTGCTGCGATCAGCGGGCGTGTGCCGGATGCAACCATCATCGGTGTCCTCAATGCAGAAGGCGAATTCCTGCCCGGCGGCGATTTCTGGAACAAAATCGAGATTCTCTGTGAAAATCCGGGCGAGGGGAAACGCCTGATCGTTCCAACGGCAGCCGGTCCTTCCATGCTCGCCGTTTTGGCTTTGGAAAAGGCGCGGTTTTTCCTTGATTACGAAGTGGTATCCGCATCGAATTTCTCCGAACTTCTGGAGCGCTCTGCCGTTAAACTTGGTGATACAAATGCCGCCGCCTCCGCCAGGTTTAAGGAAATCCGGGATAAATCCATCAATCTGGCCGTCGGCCAATACGTCGCAAATCCCTTCATCCGCCGCCGCCTTGCAGAACTTGCAACGGAATGCCCACAGCACATTTCCGCCAAGCTGCTGAGCCTCCAAGGATCTGGAAGCCGTCCGACCCAAATCTCTCGCGAAGTGCTCATACCCATGCTGCGCAAGGCTCTCACCCCCGTCGAGCGGTTGATCAATGAACCGGAAGATCGCCCGTATCGTGATGCGGCCACCCTCCTTCGCTTCGGCGAGCAATGCCGCGATTCTCTCACGAATCTCGAACGCTTTGTGGAAAAGGCGGATCTCCCGCTTTTCGCAAAAGCTCAGGACATTGTCGTGGCTCTCCGCGCCCTTGAGCGGGCGGCCCGCTCTTACAATCGTGATGTTTATGGCGTCGAACAACTTGAGGCCTCCCAAAAGAATCTCTTGAGCGCTTATGGCCTTGCCGCCGCAGACCTCGGCTTGAAAACCGGCAATCCGGAATCCCCGCCACCCACCGAGTAGTCCGCCCGTGTCCCATGATTTAGGGACAAGACAAACTGGCAAGCCCGGGGCATTCTAAGCGCGTTGAGGGGAGAGGTCCCCGGATTCAATTTTCATAATGGGGAGAGGTCCCCGGTGTTCATGACAGAACTTGAGAGGCCGCGCGAAAGCGCGGCTTCTTTGTTTTCAGCCGTCTCACTCCGGAACACGGTGCGAGGCGCGCACCCGGTAGAAAGCGCGTTCGGCAACGGTCTGCGCGGCGAGCGTGGTCCTCCGCCAAGGGCTGGAAAGAGACTTTTGACTTGCACTTCCGTTAGGCATGGGTGTCCAGCTCACAAGATCGTCACTGGCCTCCAGCTGATAGGAGGGATTGAGCTCCTTTCTGTCCGTGCGGTTTTCATAGCACGGCGAGACGCTGTTTTCCCCTGGAAATACTCTGGATTGGGAACGGTCCGGGCGGGCGGCATCCGAGAGCGGTGGATCGGTGCCTTGGAGCAATTCCATCCCGCACTGATAAATTACTCAGGCCGGTAAACCCGCACGTTTCCGGAAACCAGCGTATCCAAGCTCATCTCACGGAAGCTGACTTTTTTCTGCCGATTGAATTTTTGTTCTGCCACGGTGAAGCGTTTGCCCGGTCCGCTTTGGATGACCACGGCGGTGTGATTCGGGCCGGTGAGGATCCGTTCGGAAAAATAAGCGTTTTGGAATTCAATCACATCACCCGCTCGAACCTGCTCCCGCTGATGATCCACCAAGCGGCCCCATACCCGCAGATCGCGGCTTGGGCGTTTTTTTCCGGCGGCCTTGAAGGATTCGTTTGCCAAGGCCCAGCATTCACCATCGCCCACTTTTTTACCCTCGTTCTTCCGGCAAAACCTGACCATGTCCATGCTTCCCGGCGGTGGCGGGGTAAAAACCTCTCCCTCGCGTGAAGCGCATGCCGGCAAACACAAAAAAACCATCAGCCACCAAAATTTCATTCGGGCGGAGTCTGGCAACCTTACCGGAATCTACCATTTCCATTTCCCACCAAATCTGATTTTCTTTCTGCGACCATGCCCAACTTCATTGCCAATGCCGATTACGAGGAAAAGGACAGCGATCCCATCAAATTGGAAGCTGGAGACGAAATCACCGTCGGAGTTGCCGATCGTGCCTGGCCCGGCTGGGTCTGGGCCAATGATCGGGATGGCAACGACGGCTACGTTCCCGAGGAGATCCTCGAACCGCTCGGCGAAGCGCGCTTTGCGGCAATGGAAGACTACGATCCAACCGTGCTGACCATCAAGCGTGGCGATCCCCTCGAATCGCTCCGCCAGATCCACGGCTGGCATTGGTGCCGCAATGAAAAGGGCGAGGAAGGCTGGGTAGGCGGCTATCTGCTGAAGCCGATTTAAGCATCAACCGGATCACCCGCCCCGGTGATCGTTTACCAAAGTTTGATGCGGCCGCATCAAACTTTGGTAAACTGCTTCTCGTCGGGTTCGTTACCTTGGCGGTGGAAATCTTTTTACATTCCTCCAGTTGGGACACCGTGCGTTCCGACAACCGTGGTTTTCTCGTGTTTACCCTGCTTTACATGCGACAAGCGGCATGTATCCTGCGTCCGCTGCTCACCCCTATTCTGTAACTAATGTTTCGTCAGCCCCGTCCCCCCGACCCTGACCAGGACCTCATTACGCGTGCCCAACAGGGCGACACCCGCGCATTTGATGCCCTGATCCTCAAGTATGGCGATAAGCTTTATGGCCTCGTCTACAACATGACCTCCCACAAGGAGGACACCCACGATTTGCTGCAGGAAGTCTTTGCCCGCGCCTATCAATCGCTGGGGCGCTTTCGTGGCAGCTCCACGTTTTATACGTGGATCTACCAGATCGCCGTCAATCTCACGCTCAATTTCCTCAAGAAAAGAAAACGTCGCACCACTTTGAGCCTCAATGATTTGGAGTCATCCGTGCAGCAGGACCCCGGACTGATTGATTCCACTCACGAGGGAAACCCTGAGCGCCAGACCAATCTTAACGAGCTTCAGATAAAATTGAACGAAGCCATGAAGAAACTGTCAGATCCTCACAGAATGGTGGTGACGATGTTCGACATCCAAGGCATGTCCCACGCGGACATCGCAAAGGTGTTGAAGGCTTCCGAAGGCACGATTCGGTCTCGCCTCCATTATGCGCACCTTCAACTTCAATCTGCCCTCCAAGATAGCTGGGAAGAAAGATTTTGAAAAAATGCTTGCCAAGGGAGTTAATTTTAAATAATTCCTAACTATCAACTGCAGTGAAACCATCGATCAAACAAATCGGAGACTTGCTAGCCCTTAAGCGTGATGAACGCCCGGAGGATGGCTACTGGGGGGATTTCCTCTGCGAATTTCACCATCACCAACGTGCACGGGTGGTCGAGAAATCAGGATTAAGCGCGATGACTGGCCATTTTTTTGAATGGCTAGGTAATCTTGGCCCCTCCAAGTGGGTCTACGGTGCAGGAGTGGCCTATGCAACACTCACGATCAGCTTCATTCTCGCACCTCGTGATACGGAGCTGGAAAAACCATCGTCATCACGCGTCAACTATCAAGTGGTGCCTGCGCCCGCCCCTCCGGCGGAGCAGCTTAATCAATTGGACCTGAGTCCTTCGACTCAAGGGGACGCGGGCGAGCAGGTTTTCTAAATTCGGCATCCTCCAATGGTGGCTCTGCAAAAACCGCGCCCGAGTGGTTTGGTCCATAACTTAGGTATCTGGATCACTTTTAGCATTTCGGCTATCCCCGCCCAGCCCATCGCTCTGGCGCCACGCTGGCAAGTTACATTCCCAGCGGCAGTCGGGGGGAAAGCGGCGGAATCCATCGCGGTGCCAGTGGAAGAATCCGCCATGTTGGTGGCCATCGTGGCAAGCGGTGCCGATGCGAGCAGGCCTCGATTATTGTTAGGAAACCAACCCGTCGCCACCAAGGTGCTGGGGCATGATCCGGTATCCCGCCTGGAGTTCCTTTTGATCGATGATGCAAGCCGGCACTCGCCTCTCCCATGGCTGCGCGAGGCGGGAAAGTATGCCAATGCCAGCCTGACGGCGCAAACTCCCACTGGCCCGGTTTCCTGCCGCACTACGGGATGGGTCAAGCAAGTGGGGGGAAAAGTTTTACCACTGGCCTTGTTGCGGGTTTCATTTGATCGACCAGTGCCTTCGCCTGGCACTCCCCTTCTTACCAATGAAGGCAGTGTGGTGGGGATTCTTTTTCAAGAAGCGGGAGCAGGGAACACGGCCTATGCGATTCCTGCGGAGGCTGTCCATCGCGTGCAACAGGATATCAGCAAGGGCGGGGCACTCGTCCGGGGTTGGCTCGGGCTTTCCTTGCGGGCGGATGTGCAAGCTCCGCAAGTGGTGAGGGTTTTGCCGGATTCACCCGCCGCTGCGGCTGGCATGCTGCCGGGCGATGTGCTCACCAGCATCGGGAACCGGAAAATTACCGACTATGCGGATGCGGCAAATGCGTTTTTCTATCTGATCCCGGGAACACCTGTCAGGGTGAAACTGCTTCGGGGATCGCAGCCGCTTGAGTTCACCCTCACGCCCACCCGGGCAGCGGGAAAGTGAACTCTGATGTTTGAAATCACTCGGTCCCAGGAATGGATCTTGGTTTGACCTGCACGGGAACCGGCGGCGGGGTTTCCAAGAAACTCAACTTGAAGGACCATTGATATGTCTGATCCGGTTTGATCAGGTATTTCGGCAAGGCCAAGGCACCCCACGAATTGGTGCCACCAAGGCCGGATTGGCGGTGATCCAGATTGAGCGTCATGAGATTTCTTCCAGGAATTTCCTCGGGATGCATGGCCAAACTGAGATCAGCCACGCCGCAGGGATAGACACTTGTTTCCAACAAGCTTTCGCCCGTGGCATCCACTCGCAGGCCGGTTCCACCCATCGGCCCGGAGAGAGTGAGCCAGCGAACGCCGATGCGGTTTCCAGCCTCTTGAGGGTCTGCATAACGATGGAATAAATCATAAACAACGCCTTCATGAATCGCGGTCCAAGCGCCGGAATTGCGATCCACGTAATTCTCGTGGGGGCCTTTGCCATACCATTTCATGATCGGAGCACGTTCGAAAATCTCACATTGGTAGCCGATTTTTGGAATCGTCGGTAGGTTGTTACCACTTGGCCGGAATTGGGTATCGATGTGGATCTCTCCAGCACTGGTGATGCGGTAGAGAATCTCTGCCTCGCTCTCGCCCGCAGGGATTTTGAGGCGTGCCTTGAGGGTTACGTCGTTGCCCGCTTGCGAGGCGCTCACCTCCGTGGCGTTTGCACGCGCACCGGCGTGCTGCCAGATTTGCAGGGAATGATTGAGCTTTGCGCCTTCATCATTGTTCGTTGCGGGGCGCCAGAAGTTAAGCCGCAGTGGTGAAACCAACCATTCAAGATCCTTGGTTTTTATCGAAGTAATCAGACCATTGCTTTTATCCAACACCACGGTGAGATCCTTGGCGTTCACGGTGAAGACTTTTTCTCCCTCGGAAAAACCGGCCGGGGTCTCACCGGAATTTGTGGTGGGAGGTGGTGTGCGCTTGCCCCATGGTAGAAAAATTTCATCCCAAGCAATGGGCATGCCGGCCGGGTGCCATGCGTTCGCCGCGGTGAGATCATAGCGGACACGGAGAATATACTCACTGATCGGGTCTGGAGCGTGGCCCGTCATCACGTCCAGTTCTGCGCTTTGCTGGGCTGGGATTTCAGGCAGTTCAAGTTTTCCCTCGGCCACGGTCACGCCATCCTCCAGCAGCTTCCATGATCCGGTGAGACCTGCTAGAGATTTGAAGAAATACTCATTCCGCACGCGTATCTTTAAGTCCGGGCCATTCACATTCACGGCGGTGGTGTGAATGTCCTGATAGATTTTTTTCACCTCATCATATTGCGGCGAGGGTGCCAATGTCGCGGTGACGAGACCATTGAAGCAGAAGGAACGGTCGGTGGGGCGGTCATTGAAATCGCCCCCATACGCGATGAACTGTTGGGTCCTGGGCTTTTCCGCATCCTTGGTGAAATCGAGAGAGAGCAATGCGGACCCGGCATTTCCGCCGAGTTCCGCCGCGCTCAACGGCCGTGAGTAAATCACCGCGCGCCGCACCGAGCCGTTGAAACGGCGGGCGGTGATTTCGCTATCGATGCCTACTGCGACTTGATATTCATTTTGGGAAACCGTTCCGGAATAGGGGCTGCTGGCGGCTTCCTTGCCACTGATGAAGAGACGCAAGGTATTGCCATCATAAGTTCCGGCATATGTATGGAACTTGGAAGATGCGTCAGCGGGCAAGGG
>Ga0105048_10020696_pt1 | contig 10036 bp, 10 predicted proteins | sample MAT05_FD_78382 | JGI IMG/M metagenome (GOLD analysis project Ga0105048, IMG submission 78382) | Freshwater microbial communities from Lake Fryxell liftoff mats and glacier meltwater in Antarctica - MAT-05 | ecosystem: Environmental > Aquatic > Freshwater > Ice > Liftoff microbial mat | place... | reverse complement strand
GAGCGGGGTTCATCTTGACGATGAGGAAGCCGAACTCGGTGACGCATTGCTCAGCGATGCGGCAGGCGTTGGGGATGCCGCAGGCTTTGGGATCGGTCCAGCCGGAGGGGATGAAGCGAGTGGGGTGAGTGAGGGCGGATTGGTGGATGTAGCGGTTGGCTTCGAGCAGGTTCGAGTAGTTTTCTTCGGGGTCTACGGTGTAGAGAGTGGCGGCGGGGTTTTGCCAGATGTTGGCCATCGAGACCTGAGCTTGATTCATTTCTTCGATCAGTTCTTCAGATGAGAGGGGACGGCCATGATAGTAGTGGGGCGTGTTGGGGCGGGGGTATTTTTTGATGTCGGTGGCGTGGGCGTCGGCATCGATCGTGAGGTGGTTGTGATTGGCGCGCAGATAGGCGCAGCGTTGCTCGATTTGGAGTTTGGCTTGTTGGTTCATGGGTGGTGTTGGTTTGGTCTGTGGTGGCGCATGAAGATGCTCATCGGTGGGCGGCTGCCAGCATTTAATGTCTGTGTCGCTTTGGCCAGGCGACCGCGAGGCGAGCATGATGAAGGAATGGCCTTGCCCTCACTTATCGAGACTACAGCTTCTCCTCTTTGGCGGCTTGGCCGCGAAGCAGAAATGTCTTTGCTAACGGGCCGCTGCCGCAAATCTTGAACGATCCGAAATCCTTGTAGCAGTCGTCTAAGGGGACTTCCGGACCTGTGTCGATCCAAAGCCGAAGTTGCTTCCGACCCCCGATGCTAATGGCGCGGTCGCGCATTCGATCCACCAGATGCTGTCTAACACGTTAGGGACAATTCTCCCAACGAGCGATCTTAGGCATCAACCGCCAAAAACCATTTGCCCCAACTGATCGCCTAAACGCTTCGCAGTCTCCGGGTCGGTTGCACTGCGAAAACGCTCGGCGAGATCGAAGAATTCCTTCTGCTTTCGCTGGTCGGCTTCAATCCCGCTCTCGATCAGCTCAAGCAGCATGCGGGCCGCGCTTAGGTGCCTGGATTTTGCCATTGTACGTACCTGCGAAGCTACCATGGCAGGCAGGCTTACGCTCTGTCTCACTGTTTTTGCCACGGCTCTTATTACACCAGTATGCACCACTTTGACACGGCGAGGTTCGGGCCGCGAAGAGACAGGGCGAACACCCGATAATCGGCGCCGCGTTTAGCGATCCACTTGGCGGCATAGCCGGAATCTCGGACATTTTGGTTTGGCCGTGCTGCCTAGATTGCAACCGGAAAGTGGGCAGAATCGATATCGGGGCTGTGGCCGGAAGCGTTCGTCAGTTGGCTGTTAATGAAATGCCCACACTAAGCCAGAGGAAAATAAAGTTTCCAGAATCAACCAACAACTCGAAGCAAGGGGCCGACGGCGAGATCCTCATCTATCAAAGGCCAGTGTATGCCGTAGCCGGAAGGAGAAAGCAACGCGTGGTTCCGCTCTGCTTGGGATGCGCGGGCAAGGCGTTCGGAACATTTTTCCCATGGAATCGACACGGAACCGGTTTCCGTAACTACGATAAGTTGTTCGAGTGTAGGCTTGACCGCCGTTGCCAGAATTGGTTTTGTCTTAGTTTGCACGATCTCCTCCAAAATGCTCGCGCCATGCAGCCACTATTTGATCGAAGTGCTCAAAGATAACCTTGGCGCACTTCGCGCCGCAACCTCGGCGTGCAATTGAATTCAAACTCATCTGCTATATCGAAATCGTCGGGCAGCAGCCAATACTTGCATTCGGCATCTCCCTTGATCGCATGAACATGCATCGGTTCATTCCCCTCGTTGGAGTAGAAGTGGAACCGCCATCCACGAACATAGAGAATAGTGGGCATTGGACGCTTCTTATGCCAAGACTAAGTATAGAGACTCCTGGAAGGTATCGGCGGGAACATTGTCTGGCCGGGAAGCCGTTATAGCTAAACTTTTCTTGCGGGGCGAAGCGGAAGCTGGCGATGCCGAAGGCGTTGGGGATACCGTAGCCTTCAATCGGAGGGGATGAAGCGGCAGGGTTTTGCCAGATATTGGCCATCGAGACGAGGCTGCGGTCCATTTCTCGATTAGGACAGGACGATCGTGATAGCAGTGGGGGGGCGGCGAGGGTATTTGTTGATTTCGGTGGCGTCGGCGTCGATCGTGAGTTGGTTGGGATTGGCCTGGATGTATTGGCAGAGCTGCTCGATCTGTTGTCGCATATTCGTCTCTTGCTGTTAGAATCGCAAACAAATGAAGACGATTGCCCTTATTTTGTTTGCGGTTCTTGGCGCCTCTGGTAACGACTTTGAGGTTAAGTGGCGTGAGTTGAATGAGTCGGCCAAGGGAGCAGTGGGGGAGAAGCTGAAGGCGGCGCTTGAGTCTATGAATGAGCTGGTGCCGGGGAATGAACGGATTCTTCGGGCTTTGGGAAGATTGCCTAAAGAAGATTGGCCTCGGGTGACGCGGGCTAAGCTGCTTGCTGAAATCGAAGGTGAAGACTGGATTGCCGAGGACTTGGTTTTTGTTGGAAAAGAATGGTTTGTGAGCAGCGTGCGACGGGGCATGATTCTCGAGAACGACGGGCGGGCTTTTGCTCATGCCGGGATGGGTGTTTTTGCATTGGAGGTGGACCGGAAGCGGGGATTGCTTTGGGCCAGTGTGGCTTGGGTGCCGCAATGCGAGGTTTGTCGAATCGAGGATAAGGGCAAGTCTGCTCTGGTGGCTTATGACTTGAAGACCGGGGATGAGAAGCATCGGGTGGAGTCACCGATTGGTGGAGTGTTGGGGGACATGTTGGTGGCACCCGGTGGGGATGTGTACGTGACCAATAATTCTGGCGGGGCGGTTTACAGGATGATGGCGGGGACACTTCAGCTCGAGCGTCTGGATGAGGTGGGTGAGTTCCCTTCTCCGCAGACGCCGGCTCTATCTTCTGACGGGAAGACGCTCTATGTTGCGGATTACCGGCGCGGGATTGCTTCTATTGATTTGAGGACCAAAACAGTGAAGTGGTTGAAGCCGGGGCCGGGCGTGATAGTGAATGGGATTGATGGCTTGTATGTGTGGGGGAATTCGTTTGTGGCTGTGCAGAATGGGGTGACGCCAGTGAGGATTGTACGGTTCTCGCTAAATCTCAAGAAACAGGAAGTGTTGGAGACAAAATGGGAGGGGTTCGGGGAACCGACTCATGGGGCGATCGTTGGGAATGAGTTTTGCTTTATCGCCAATGCAGGTTGGGATGCTTTTGAAGAAGACGGCCACAAAAAGAGTGGCCGGGGTGAGGTGAAATCGGCTCTCTTCTGCCGGCCTTTGCCATAGAATTGTGAGTTATGACTCGTCGCGAATTGATGGCTTTGGCTGGCAGTGCTCCTGCCTTTTTACGTTCTGGACTGGCGGCTCCGAATGCTGGTGTGTGGATTGTGTGAGTTTCGCTTCTGGCCTTTTGAATCACGGGCACATGAAATTGGCGGTCGCTGTCTGCTTGTCGCTCTTGAGTCCGGCTGGCAATGAGTTTGAGCTTAATTGACAGAGTTTGAGTGCGCAAGCAAGGGAGGCAAAAGGGGAAATTGCCGACTAGCGGCATGCTCAGTAGGAGAGACTGGCAACCTATTCAAGGCCCTTCCCTCGTGGTGCGTCTCGACAGTTCGGGTTGCCGTTTCTTAGCCGCGAGTCGATAAGCTTAGAAGATGCTAGCCCGGCAGATGACGGCAATTATCGAACGCGAAGACGACGGGTTCGTCGCTTTGTGTCCAGAACTCGACATCGCGAGCCAAGGTGATTCGATTGAGGACGCTCGGGCCAACCTGATCGAAGCGCTCACGCTATTCTTCGAGACAGCTTCCCCTTCCGAAGTTTCGCGTCGGTTCCGTAATGAAGTGTTCGTGACGCAGGTTGAGGTTCTGGTTGGGTAGGCTTCGAGTCCTTTCAGGCTCAGAGATTTGTCAAATTCTCGAAGAGCGTGGATTCGTTGCCGTTCGACAACGTCGCAGTCACCGGATCATGCAAAAGCGGGCGGAGGGCACGACGGTGACAGTCCCTGTCCCACTGCACGATCCGGTGCGCAGAGGTACGCTACTCAGCATCATTCGCCAATCGGAAGTGCCCAAGGCCCTGTTCGAAACTGCTTGAATCGGAATAGCTTCCGATCAACGGGATGGGGTTAAGCTATCCACCTTGACGTTTGGTCGGCGTCTTGGATATGTGTTCTGCACTGATTGCTCCAGGATCACAGGCTACCCGAAAGTTGAGAAAACAAGAAAACCTTGGATCGGCGTGAGCTACTAGTTGCTTACAGGGCGAAGCGAGTCGAGGAGATCGAGGGCTGTGGCAGGATTATTGAGGATTTGGAGTTTGGGGAAGAACAATTGTGGGTGAGCAGTGTGCGGCGCGAACGGCAGAGGACAGATGCAAGACGCATCCAGTGAGGGCTAGCATGGTTGTGGAGAAGAATCTCAAATTCAGGTTAACCGACGATCCTGACAGAACTTCAACTTCCCCAACGGGACTTCTTGGGCTCGGCAATAGAAAAAGCGCTTTCGCCTTAAGCAACATTTCTCCGTCATCGACCTACACTTCCACGGGATTTCGACGATGCGCTCAAGTGACGACTACCCAGAAACTGGAATTCTTGGGCCATATTGTTCACTATGAGCTTTGGGTCTAAAGCTGGTACGATTTCACCACCATGAGAGAAATCTCCCCGGTGCTCGGAATCTCTGTTGACGGCTATATCACCCAGTTTGTGCCAGACGCTTTCAAGCCTTTGATAGCCGAGGTACGGAGACAAAAGGGAGCGGGTCTGCGCCGGGTACCCTCCGCAACACTAATAGACAAATCGACAGTTCTTACAGCGGAAGCACGGAAAATGGTCCTTGATCAAGTTGCCCAACTGGTAAACGAGAACTACGTCGGACGGGGCGAAATGTGTTTACAGTTCGCGGGCTTGCTGAACAGAGGGCTGAACAAACTAGGTTTCCCGACCCGTGCCGTTGTGGGAAAGGCCATCTACTATGATCCGAAAGGAACTGAGATTTTCCGCTGGGATCATGCATGGGTGCGCATCGGTGACGAGATTATAGATGGTAACGTGGACTCGATTCCTGAAAATCCGATGGTGCCGAAGACAGTGCAGCTGTTTCCATATTGGGATCCAGTGAGGGAGACGCCCACGGACCGAAAGCTTCAGGAACATCATGGAAAGCAACTTCCTCAAGACGAAGACGTCGAGGAGGTATGGTGGCCTGAACTCAGCTTATTCCTCGATTCGCGTCTGAATAGTTAATCGTCGAAAGCGACTCGAAAACGGCGTTCGGGGAGATCACTACCTCGCGCCACGTGCTCCACTTCCTCCAACGGGACTTCCGTCCAACTTCCGAGTGGCGCGTGATCCGGGAGGAATCGCTCAAAACTATGCGACTGATCGTTACGTATCGCAGCAACGTAAGGCCAAGCCTGCTCTTCGGCCCCTCCTACGGACAACGGTATTGCGGAATCTGGCGAGCCGATTCTAGCGCCCGGTACTCGACCTTTTTGCCGCCCTCGGTTTATCGATTCTATCGATTGTGGTTGTGCAGAAAGCAAAAGCCATGGATGCGAACGTTGAGCATGGCGGTGTACTTGCGCATGAAGTTGAGGGCCTGCTGGAAGTCCTCCGGGATCACGATAGATCCACTGGCCCCCGTTCCCCCGTTGGGTGACGGCGTAGAGTTGTTCGGGACGGAAGTCACGCGGTTTTCGCACGAGAGTGACGAGGCAAGTGAAGGGCCAGAACGCCGGCGCAAGTCGTTACAATGGGTTAGCCGAGGTCGGCGAAGGTGGCTTTTGCAACCTTTATTGCACACTCAGCAGGTTCGCTATCGAAGAGCGATCGGGCGCTTGCTGGGCCCCAACCCTTGTTATGGTGAGATCGGCAAACAGACAACCAGGAGAACGAAACCATGGAAGACCTCAAAGAGGCAAAGCATTGGATCGGCGGCGAGTGGAGCACTGCGGGCACCAAACGCGAGAGCATCAACCCCGCTACTGGCGAGGTCATCGGCCACTACGCCGACGGCAATGCTGAAACCGCCCAGGCCGCGATCAACGCCGCGCAGACTGCCTTCAAAACCGGCCACTGGCGCGATGACCCCTTCATGCGCGCCACTGCGCTTTGCCGCCTGGCTGACGCGTACGAAGCACGAATCGCAGAGATCGTCGAGACGCTGGCCACCGAGAATGGCAAGATGAAATACGAAGCTGGCTTCGAAGCACATTTCATCCCGCGTGCTTTGCGTTTCGCTGCTGGTTTGGCAATGCACAACTTCGGCCGCGTGGCTGAAATCAAGCCCGGCGTGCAATCCATGTCGATCCGCGAGCCGGTGGGCGTGGCGGGCCTGATCATTCCCTGGAACTCGCCGGCCTACCTGTCGATCCGCGCCCTGGCACCGGCGCTAGCTGCGGGCTGCACCGCTGCCATCAAGATGCCCCACTTGGGCGCGCAGACCGCCCAGCTGATGAGCGAAATCATCGCCTCGGTGAAGGAAATCCCAAAGGGCGTGGTCAACATCTTCTCCGAGTCGGGTGCCGAAGGCGCGAAGCTGCTGGTCTCGTCGCCGCAAGTGAAGGTGGTCAGCTACACAGGCAGCACGGCCACCGGCCGCGCCATCGCCAAGGCGGCCGCCGGCACGTTCAAGCGCGTAAACCTGGAACTGGGCGGCAAGACACCGCACCTGATTTTCGAAGACGCCGACGTCGACGCCTTGCTGCCCGTGCTGGAGAAGTCTTGCACCGTGTTTGCGGGCCAGTTCTGCATGACCGGCAGCCGCATCCTGGTCCACCGCAGCAAGGCTGACGCCGTGCGCAAGGGCCTGGCCGCTCGCCTCGAAGCCGTGCGCCCTGGTCCAGCCTCGAGCGCCGACAGCACCATGGGCCCCTTGATCGACAAAGCGGCAGTTGCCCGTGTGAACGCTTGCGTGGACGCGGCCATCGCGGCCGGCGCGAAGTCGATCCTGCGCGGTGGTCCCAGTAAGGATCCGAAGCTGGCGGGTGGCGCGTTCTACCACCCTACCCTACTCGAAGTGACGGACAGCACCTTGCCCATCGTTCGCGAGGAAACCTTCGGCCCGGTGCAAACAGTGCAAGTGTTCGACACCGAGGAAGAAGCGATCCTCATGGCCAACGACAGCGAGTACGGCCTGAGCGCTTGCGTGTGGAGCCGTGACATCGACCGCCCCATCCGCGTTGCGCGAAAGCTGCAAGTCGGCCTGGTCTCGATCAACAGCTGGGCCAACATGGCAATTGAATTCGAAGAAGGTGGCTTCAAGGCCAGCGGCTCTGGCCGCCTGGGCGGTACGGCTTCGCTCGACGACTTCCTCGAGTACAAGCAGATCACTCAGAACTTCGTGCCTCCGGCTCACCACTGAGGCACGCCCACACTGCGGGCTTCCACCCGCGATCGTCAGGATACAGGCTCGCCTGCTGCAAAGAAAAACGGCGTTCTGGGAACTTGTACTCCTTCGGCCGGATCACGCGCCACCCGGAAGTTGAGAGCGCCAGAAGGCTGTAGAGTTAACTTTCTCTTGCGGGGCGAAGCGGAAGCTAGCAATCCGGGGACGCAATCAGGCCGAAGAATTTTCCTTTAGGCTTATCGACTCGTCTTTGCCTTAGAATTGTGGGTTATGACTCGTCGAGAATTGATGGCTTTGGCTGGCAGTGCTCCTGCCTTTTTACGTTCTGGACTGGCGGCTCCGAATGATCGGATCAATGTTGGATTCATTGGTGTGGGCGGGATGGGGATGAACCGTCTGCGCGGCTTTCTGAAGCATACCGATATGAACCCCGTGGCGGTTTGTGATCTCGATGAGACTCATGTGGCAGAGGCAGTGGCTGAGATTCGCAAGCAGCGGGACGTGAGTGTGCAGACCTTTGGCGATTACCGCAAGCTACTTGCGTCGAAAGACATTGATGCGGTGTGTATTGCGACTCCGGATCACTGGCATGCGTTGCCGATGGTGCAGGCGGCGGAGGCTGGCAAGGATGTGTTTGTTGAGAAGCCGCTGAGTTATTCGATTGGTGAGGGGCGGCGGATGGTGAAGGCGGCGCGGGCTCACAAAAGAGTGACGCAGATGGGGAATCATATTCATAACGACCTGCCGAATTACCGGCGTGTTGTGGAGTTGATTCAGAGCGGTGTGGTGGGTAAGGTGAACCGGGTGTCGGTGTGGAAGACCTCAGAGCTAAAGGGGCTTGGGCTGGTGGCGGATTCGAAGCCGCCGCAGGGCTTTGATTATGATTTCTGGCTGGGGCCAGCACCGGTGCGGGCTTACAACATGAACCGGAGCCATTTCAATTATCGATACTTCTGGGATTATAGCGGCGGGATGTTTATCGATTTCTGGTGCCACATCACCGATATCGTTTACTGGGCTTTGGGGCTCAAGGCGCCGAAGGCGGTGGCAGCTACGGGGCGGCGCGAGTTGACCGACGATAACGGGGAGACTCCGAATTTTCTCGAGGTGCAGTATGAGTATCCGGGCCTCGATATGGTGTGGAGTATGAATCCGCAGGGGCCCCCTGGGTTTGAGGATTGGGGGATTGGGGCTGCGTTTCAGGGGAGTGAGGGGACGCTGGTTACGAACTACGGCGAACATAAGGTGTTCAGAAAGGGTAAGCAGGTGATGGACTTTGTGAGGCCTGCGGCATCGATTCCGGATAGCCCTGGGCACTTGCGGGAGTTTCTCGATAGTGTGAAGTCTCGTAAGTTGACGACTTGCGATGTGGAGTATGGACATATGTTGACCAAGGGCGGGTTGCTTGGGAATATCGCGTTGCGGACCGGACGGCGGATTCAGTGGGATGATGCGGCCGAGAAGATTCTGGATGATAAGGCAGCCAACCAATTGGTGAGCCGTAAGTATAGAAAGCCCTGGAAGCTGGCTTGATCTCGCGATAAGCTTTGGGGATGGAAACTCTGGGCCGGTACGAGATTCGCGGTGAGTTAGGACGCGGAGGGATGGGGGTTGTGTTGCGGGCCTATGACCCGACGCTCGACCGTGAAGTGGCGATCAAGAGCGTGCGCCTGGATGGGGTGGATGAGGCGGCGCGGGCGAATCTTGAGGAGCGATTGTCGCGTGAGGCTCGCGCGGCGGCTAAGCTGCAACATCCCAATATCGTTGCGGTGTACGACTTCTTTCGGGTGGACGATCGCGCCTACATCGTGATGGAGTATGTAAAGGGGTCGATGCTGGACGCGATGATTGCGGGCGGGAACCGGCAGAATACGCAGGGGATTCTGAAGGTGTTGGGGCAGGCAGCTTCGGCACTGGATGCGGCCCATGCGCAGGGGGTTGTGCATCGGGATATCAAGCCGGGGAACATTCTGATCGATGAATCTGGCAATATCAAGATCACCGATTTTGGGATTGCGCGGATTACGTCGGCAGGGGCCACCGAGACGATGTCGCAGGGGATGGGTTCGACGGTGGGGACGCTTGGGTATATGGCACCGGAACAGATTCGCGGGGAGGCTGTCGATGGGCGTGCGGATCAGTTTTCATTGGGGATTGTAGCCTATCAATTGTTTACTGGGGAGATGCCGTTTCAGGCTGATACTTGGATCGCGTTGTCCTACAAGATTATTCACGATGCACCGCCGAAAATTAGCGGCGAGAAGGGAGTGGTGAGCCCGGCGATGGAGGCGACGATGGAGAGGGCTATCGCGAAGTTGCCTGGGGAGAGATTTGAAAGCTGCAGCGCTTTTGTTGAAGCGCTAGGTGGAGCGGGACCGGTGGTAGCGCAGCGGTCTCGAATGGTGTTGATGGTGGCGGTTGCATCGGTTGTGGCGATGGGGCTCTACTGGACTTTCATGAGGCCGAGGGCTGAAGTGCCTGTGGCTGTCGCTTCGGTGGTGGTGCCTCAAGCGAAGCTGGATTACGCGCCGGCGGCTGTTGTGCCAAAGGTGGAAGTTAAGACTGAAGCGAAGGAGGAGTTGATCGAGTTTGTACCGATACCGCCGGGACAGTTCTTTATGGGATCGGATACGGATGAAGACCAGATGAGGCCGCGGCATGTGGTGCGGCTGACGCAGGGT
>Ga0105048_10020695_pt1 | contig 10036 bp, 6 predicted proteins | sample MAT05_FD_78382 | JGI IMG/M metagenome (GOLD analysis project Ga0105048, IMG submission 78382) | Freshwater microbial communities from Lake Fryxell liftoff mats and glacier meltwater in Antarctica - MAT-05 | ecosystem: Environmental > Aquatic > Freshwater > Ice > Liftoff microbial mat | place... | reverse complement strand
CCAGACGATGATCCTGTTCGCCGCCGGGCGCGCCGAGGCCATGAAGCGCTTCCTGGTGGAGGACGGGGCCGGAGCCGACGAGCGCTTCTGGAAGCTGGCCCAGACCCTCTCGGCGCTCTACCCAGGCGGCAGCGAGGAGAAGCGCTGGGTGGACGGCGTGCTGGCGCGGAAGAAGGGGCTGGGGTTTTAAGTATACGTCGCCAACGACAAGTCAAACACGAGGATGGCATGAGCACTACGAACGCCGTTGAAGAATTACTAAATACTTTTCCGCCTGATCATCCCGAGGCGATCAAGGTCGCCTCGCGGATGGCCGAGCTAAATCGGCTCGACCACGATCAGGCGGCCAACCTTGCTAAGATCAAAACCCTGCTTAAGCAGCTCGATACGCTGCTCGGTCGTAGTACACTCACCCAGGCGGCCGGCCTAAAGGCATGGTTGGACGGCTACCGTAAGCAACTGGCCGATGTCGATCGCGACATATGGCGACGCTTCGGCAAAGAACTTGAGATTGGCCTACAGAAGCTGGGCCTTACACTTGGCGGCCAGTACCCATTGCTACAGGCCGGCGTCTTCAGTTTCAAGATGCTCGCTGAAACAAGCAAGGTCGAAATCTGGTTCGGCCCCGAGCAAGAGTTGCTCGAAACCGCCCCATTATCGGCCGCCGAAGTATGCAAATATGTCGAGCGACAACGCAAACAGCTCGGTAGCAACCTGAAGCCAGACCAGTTGCTCGAAAAGCTGGAGCGTACCTATCAGCAACTGCGGCGGCCCGAGCAGCTGGAGGTGCGCCTAATCGAACTGCTGCCGATGATGGCCTCTTTGCTCCAGAGCGCGAAATGGCACCAAAACCCGATTCGCGAGAACTATCGTAGCTACAGCCGCGCCGACTTTAGCTATGACCTGGCCCGCTGCGGCCGCGACCAGGCGCTGCGCGGACGCCTACAGCTCAAGGTCGCCACACGATCAAACACCCGTAACCGCAATGATTTCCTCTGGATCCCAAACGAGACTAGCGCCGGTGGCACCACCTACTCGCATCTCACTATCACGACCAAGGAGTAAACCCTGTGACCGCGACAACAAGCCTCTCTCCGTCCCTCGCGCGTCAGATCATCCAATCCCTCGGTGGCTCAGGCACACCGCCCGAGTATGGCCTGGAGCACTTTTCGGTCGGCCTCGCACCGTATCTCGACGTGATCGACGATGAGTACCTGAACGGCTACATCAAGGATGGAGGTGCCAACTTCAAAATGGTGATCGGCATCTATGGCGGCGGCAAGACTCACTTCCTCTACTGCCTGCGAGATCGTGCCTGGCAGCATGGCTATGCTGTCTCTTATGTGAGTCTCAAGAGCAGCGGCGAAAGTCCCTTCTACGCCCTCGAGTTGGTCTACAAGGCGATCGTCGCCAACATCGGTGCCACGCCCCACGGCGATGCACAACCCAACCACGAACGTGGTATTCGTGCCTTCCTGAAAAACTGGTATGGCGAGCGTATCGCCCATTATCAGCGCAAGGGGATGAGCGTCGATCGGTCTCGTCAGTCCGTAGCCGAAGATATTCAGCAGGTCGAGTCCCCGAACCTGAGCTTTCGCAACGCCATCCGCCACGCGCTCGACGCCTACCACAACGACCGACAGGAAACCTTCGACACAATTTGCCAGTGGCTGCAGGGCGAAGGCTTCGACTCGAAAACGCTACGCACCTATGGCATCACGCAGAAGATCGACCGGACTACCGCCTTTCAGATGATTCGCTCGCTAGGGCAAATCATCCGTGCCCTCGAGTATCAGGGGCTGGTGGTGTTGCTCGATGAGGCCGAGCGCATCCCCAGCCTGAGCACTCGCAACCGTGAACAGCATCTGAGCAATCTGCGCGAGATCATCGATGAGTGCGGCCAGTCGAGTTTCGAGGGGATGCTACTGGTCTACGCGGTGCCGGACGAGAACTTCCTGCAGGGGCGCACCCAGATCTACGAGGCGTTGACCCAGCGGCTAAACACGGTGTTTAGCACGCTCAATCCGACCGGCGTCAAGATCATGCTCGAACGTACGGTCAACGACCATATCAGCTTCCTGCAGACGGTCGGCGAGAGGCTGGCTGAGATCTACTGCGTCGCCTATACTACTTCGCTCGATTCGTTTCTGGTTAAGGAAACCGTCGCGATGGTCGCCGAGTGGGCCGAAGAGCAGCGCTTTAGCGACGAGGGCTACAAGCGACTGTTCGTCCAGAACATGATCAAGGCGCTGCACTATCTCAGGCTTCAGGGCAAGCAACCTTCTATCGCCGATCTCGCCTAACCGTGAACCCAGCCATGACACAGCAAACAATTCAGCACCCAAGTTATGGAACCGGAACCGTCGTCGGCGAGCGTTTTGCCGGCTTCGAACTACGGGTACGATTCGTCGACGGTCGAGAACGCTATGTCCGGGCCGACCATATCGAGAGCATCGCTCCAACGCACGTAGCTCAGCCAGTGTTGACGACGTCGTCTACGGGCGACAATGCACCGACGGCCACAGCACGGCGAATCTCACCGCCAGTGCCGCGCAGCATTATCGAGACATTGCGGCTCGGCATCGTACCCGAGCGTCAAGCGCATCGCTTCACCTTTGGTCGCGACAACGAGATTGCGCAGCTGAAAGGCTGGCTTGAGGCACCGGACGACGGCACCCGCAGCATCATCGGCACCTATGGCACCGGCAAGACCCACCTGCTTAACTACCTGCGCAGCTATGCTTTGAAAGAAGGCTATGCGGTTGCATTTGTCGAAATCGACGCCAACGAGGCGCCGTTCTCGCGGCCGAAGCGTGTGTATGGGCAGCTGGTTCAGAGTCTACGCTACTGCGACAAATCGAACGGGCGCGAGATTGGTGTGCGCGATTTGCTGCGCCGAGCTGTCTACGCCGGCCTCACCAGAGAGCATCCGTACTTTTCTCATCTGGCCGATCACCTTTCAAATGAGCGGGTGTGGGAGTGGATTGAAGCCCGCGAGGATGCGCCTCGGCCCTATCATCTCGATGGACTGTACCGCAATCTACCCGGTCTCTATAATCACGGTACTGCAGCGAATATTTACTGCAATCTGCTCAGCGGGCTGGGCTGGATCGTGCAACAACCGAAGATCGGTCTTAAAGGTTTGCTGCTGATCTTTGACGAAAGCGAGACGCTGTTCAACTATCAGACGCGTGACTCGACCGCTAAGAGCGTTAACTTCCTCGATGTGCTAATGGATGTTGCCAATAACAACCAGGCGCTTCTAGCGTTGCCACACGAGACCAAATACAGATCAAGCTCCCACGCCCGGGATGTTCCGTTTCTCTTCCGCAATCCCAGCAGCTTAAAGCTAGCGCTCGCCTTCACGCACGTGCCATTCACCTATAGTTCGTACGCGCTATGGAACTCACCGTTGTTTCAAGTTGGCAGGCAAATTTCGCTGAACTCGCTGGATGACGAAGCACTCTATAGTATCTGCGAGAAGATTGCCGGCTATTATCGGCAAGCGTATGGTTTTAAGTGCGATGACGCGACACTCCAGTTGGTGTTCAAGTGCGTGCTGCTCAAAACTAGTGAGCACGACTCACTTCGTATGAAGCTGAAGGGCTTTGTCGAAGCACTAGACTTGCTGCGCCTGCGGCCGCAGCAAGCATGGGACGAGGTGCTCGTATGAGCGACCGGGCGATCGTCCTAACGCTGCGCCAACGGTTGAATTTGGCCTGGCGCCCGTTCTTCGGTCGCTTCGGCGGGCTAACCGAAACCCAGATCGCTACCATCCCGCACATTCTGGATGGAGAAAACGTCACGCTAGTTGCTCCGACCGCATCCGGTAAAACCGAAGCCATTGCGGCACCAGTGGCGCAGCGCCATCGGGATGAAGGTTGGCAAGGCCTGGCGGTCGCCTATATTGTCCCGACACGAGCGCTGGCCAACGACACCCTGATCCGCGTCGGCGGCCCGGTCTCCGATCTGGGCCTCCGCATCGACCTCAAGCACGGCGATCGGCCCTCCCTCGCCCGTAACCTGGACTGGCTAATTACCACGCCCGAATCACTCGACTCGCTGATCGCTCGGCGACCAAAGTTGCTTCAGAATCTACGCTGCGTCATCCTTGACGAGATCCACCTGCTCGACAATACTTACCGTGGCGATCAATTGCGTGTTTTGTTGGCGCGTCTGCGGCTACACTGTGGTGCAGATCTTTTGACACATCTCATATCAGCAACGCTACCTGATCCATCAGCACTCGCACAACGTTATACGGCAGCCAGTACCGTAATCAGTGTGAATGGTCAGCGCAATGTGACGCTGCAATTCGCCTCCGACCATAAGGAGACAAAAGCGCTCGCCAGACAGCACGAATGGAAGAAATTGCTGTATTTTTGCAACCGGCGCGAGCATGTCGAGACTGTGGCTGGCGAACTTGTGGATGTGTGGCGGCCCTACCCAGTGGTAGCGCATCATGGCTCGCTTAGCAAAGATCGCCGTGAAGAAGCGGAGCAGGTGTTGCGCGAGAATCGCACTGCTGTTGGCGTATCAACCTCGACTCTTGAGGTCGGTATCGATATCGGAGACATCGATGCGATCGTGTTGGCCGACATTCCCTGGAGTTGCTCCGCACTCTTGCAGCGCATTGGGAGAGGCAACCGCCGCTCGGGACAGATCCAGGTGATCGGCCACGGAATGGATGTGCCCAGTCGGGCGGCACTCACAATGATGCTCGACGCATCACTCACTGGCGCCATCTTCGCCGACGACTATGCTCCAGACCAATCGGTTGCCATTCAACAGATCATCTCGATACTCTACCAACACCGCGGCAGTGGCCTTTCCGCTCTAGTACTGGCATCGCTTCTGCAATGCCTAGTAGACGACAACCAACTCGCACTGCTCCTTGAGCATCTTGAAGCAAAAGGGATGCTAGTGCGCCAAGGGTCGCGCTGGTTTCTTTCTACTAGCACGCTCGACGAAGCGGAGCGCGGCGCTATTCACTCGAATATTCCCGACACAGCCACCTACAAGGTGATTGACGTCGCCTCAATGCGCGAAATTGGCTCGATCGCCGGAATGTTTGACAGTGTCTTCTTGCTTGGCAGCGCTGTCTGGCAGGTGGTTGATGTGCATTTCCCGATCATTCGCGCCAGGCGCTATCACGGGCCAGCTGATCCCGCTCTTTTCAAGCGCCACCCACAGGCGGGACGCTATTATCGCTATCTTCCAGCTAGCCTTCGTTGAGTGCAGGCTACGTGGATCGAAAACGTGGTCTAGTACAGGAGCGATCCAATGGCCCTCAAACCGTGGTACACCGTTATCCCGCCGCGCGAGGATCTGCGCTCGGGCCGGCCCCTCGACGCAGCCGAGTTTGCGGTCCACCTGGATAAGGTGCGCGACGGCAAGGCCGCCGACGTCTATAACGACCCCGAGCAGTTCTTCGCCCGCACCTACCTGACCCAGACCCTGCTCGGGCTCTCGGGCGAGGTCGTGCGGCGGCTCTCCGGCGAACTGACGGAGGCCTCGGCGGTCTTCAACCTATCAACCCAGTTCGGCGGCGGCAAGACTCACGCCTTGACCCTGCTCTACCACCTGGCTAAACATGGCCGCGACGCCGAGCAGTGGCAGGGCGTTCCGCGCATCCTGGAGCGCGCCAGGCTGCCCCGAATCTTCGACAAGGCCGCGGTCGCCGTCTTCGTGGGCACCGAGTTCGACTCGCTGACCGGCCGCGGCGGCAACGATGGCACGCCCCGCCGGCGCACGCCCTGGGGCGAGATCGCCTACCAGCTCGGCGAGACCTCGGGCATTGGCGGCGCGGCCAACCTCGCCCTGCTCGCCGAACACGAGGAGCAGTTCATCGAGCCTAAGGGCGATGTCATTCGCTCGATCATCCCCAAGGATCGGCCCTGCCTGATTCTGATGGACGAGATTATTAACTACGTCAGCACTTACCGCCGCAAGGGCTACGGCGACTCGCTCTACAACTTCATGCTGGCCCTCTCCGAGACGGCACGCAGCGAGAAGAACGTGGTGCTGGTGGTGTCGATCCCGGCCTCGGAGCTGGAGTACACGACGGCCGATGTGGAAGACGAGCGCCGCTTCAAGAAGGTGCTCGACCGGCTCGGCAAAGCCTATGTGATGTCGGCCGAGAGCGAGACCGCCGAGATCATCCGCCGGCGGCTCTTCGAGTGGGACCTACGGGCGATCGGCCAGAACGGCCGAATCGCATTGCCGCGCGAGGCTGGCGAGACATGCAACGCCTATGCGCAGTGGGTTCAGACCCACCGCCAATCGCTGCCGCCGCTCTTCCAGGTCGACGACGCCCGCGAGGCCTTTGCGGCGACGTACCCCTTCCACCCAATGGTGCTCTCGGTCTTCGAGCGCAAGTGGCAGTCGCTGCCGCAGTTCCAGCGTACCCGCGGCGTGCTACGTCTGCTGGCCCACTGGGTATCCAGTGCCTACCGCGAGGGCTACACCGGCGCCTTCCGCGACCCGCTGATCGACTTGGGCACCGCGCCACTCGACGACCCACTCTTCCGCGCCGCCGTCTTCGAGCAGCTGGGCGAGGAGAAGCTCGAGGTCCCGGTGACGACCGATATCTGCGGCCAGAAAGACTCGCACGCCGTGCGGCTGGACGCGGATGCGATCGACAGCATCCGCAAAGCCCGGCTGCACCGCAAGGTCGCCAGCGCCATCTTCTTCGAGTCGAACGGCGGTCAGTCGCAGAACCAGGCCACACTGCCCGAGCTGCGTATGGCCGTGGCCGCGCCCGATCTTGACATCGCCAATGTCGAAACCGTGATGGAGGCCCTGGTGCCGCCGAACGGCGCCTGCTACTACCTCGACACCAACAAGAATCGCTACTGGTTTAGCATCAAGCCGAACCTGACCAAGATCCTGGCCGACCGTAAGGCCGGCGTGCAGCCTCAGCGGATCGATGAGCGGGTGCGGGCCGAGATCGAGAAGGCATTCGCGCCGATGAGCGGCGTCGACCGGGTCTTCTTCCCCGTCGCCAGCGGCCAGATCTCCAACCAGCCAGTGATCACCCTGGTAGTGATGGCTCCCGACCAGCTGGCGAATGACTCATCGACCCTGAGCCAGGTCGACAAGATGACCCGCGAGAACGGCGGCGGCGGGCGCACATTCAAGAGCGCGCTGATCTGGGTGCTCTCGCAGGGCGACGCCACGATGCGCGAGGAAGCCCGCAAGGTGCTGGCCTGGGAGACGATCAACGACGAGCGCGACGACCTGGCCCTTGACGACGGGCAGAAGAAACAGATCGAGTCTTCCCTGCGCCGAGCTCGCGAGGACTTCCGGGAGAGCGTCTGGCGAGCCTACAACCACCTCGCCATGCTTGGCAAGGACAACACCATCCAGGTGCGCAACCTTGGCCTAATCAACTCCAGTTCGGGCGCAAACTCGCCTGTGCAGCTGATCGTCCAGAAGCTGCGTGTCGAGGATGAAATCCAGGATGCGATCGGGCCGAACTTCCTGGTGCGCAACTGGCCGGCCTTCCCCGAGTGGAGCACAAAGAGTGTCCGCGACGCCTTCTTCGCCTCGCCGAAGTTTCCGCGTCTGCTCAGCGTCAACGCGCTCAAAGAGACGATCGCTAAGGGCGTGAGCAACGGATTTCTGGCCTACGTCGGGAAGGCCGCCGATGGCAGCTACCAGCCATTCGCCTTCCAAGAGCCGCTCCAGGCCAGCGACGTCGAGCTCACCGAGGACATGTACATTATCACCAAGGAGACAGCCGAGGCCTACAAGCGCTCCCGGGAAGAGGCGAAGCGCATCAAGCAGAACGGCGAGGAGTACATCACTGGCGGGAACAGTGGCGCAGCGACGCAAAGCGGCAGCACCGCGACAGATGGCGGCACAACCGCGATCAGCGGCAGTAGCACCGCGAAAGGCGGAACAGTAGCGCTGCCTTTTGGCGATGAACAGGCGACAGAGGACGAGCCAGCGCAGCATATCGGCAAGCAGGCGGCGACAGCCCTCCGGCGCATGAGCTGGACTGGCGAGGTGCCCCACCTGAAGTGGATGAACCTGTACACCAAGGTGCTCAGCCGGCTGACAAAGCTCGACGGGCTCAAGCTCACCTTGCGGATCGACCTCACGCCGGGGACTCCGCTCACGCAGCAGCAGCTCGACGAGATACGCCTCGGACTCAAGGAGCTGGGCCTGAGCGACGACGTGCGAACCGAGGATCAGCCATGAGGTTGATCCACGTTCCCTGTGCCCCCGGCGCCCACATTGGCGAGCAGATCGCCCGCGACTACCTGATGCGCGAGCACCCGGCGAGCAAGGGGTTCCTGCTCACCAACTACCACCACCCGGCGGGCAACGGCACCGAGGAGCACGACCTGCTGCTGATCAACGAGCGCGGCGTCTGGCTGATCGAGGTGAAGCACTGGTTCGGCCGGATCGACGCTGACCAAATCTATTGGAGCCACAGCAACCACCGCTCGCCCAGCCCGGTCACAACGATCGAGACCAAAGCCAAGAGCATCAGCTCGACATTGCAGAGCGCCGGGTTCACCCAGACCAGCGTCGTCGGCCTGGTGCTGCTGACCCGTCACGAAGCACGCTTTGGCAGCGAGCCGCCCGAACATCAGAAACGCAAGGTCTTCCGGCTCAGTAACCGGCTGATCGACGCTGTAACCGGCCGCGACTACCTCTACCGGCCTGGCAACCAGGATCTCACACCAATCCAGATGCAGAAGCTCTGCGACCTGTTGGTGCAGCGCAAGGTCGACCCCGAGCGCCAGATCGTCGGCAGCTACCGGCTCCTCCGCGAGCTTGAGCCTGGCGAGGGCTACCGCGCCTACGAGGCCCAGCATACCCGCTTCCCGGGACGGCGGGCCCGCGTGAAGCAGTACCAGATCAGCGGCTACTCCACCAAGGCCGAGCTCGACGAGTTGGTCAACCGCTTCGAGCGCGATATGCAGGCACTGAGCTACCTGGAGGGTCAACCGCAGATCGTCCGGGCGATCGACTTTGTCGCTGACGCAGACAACGACGACACCCAGTGGCTGCTCCTAGAGTGGATCGAGGGCCAGACCCTGCGCGACCGGCTTGACGACCCCGCGCCAATCCCTTTCGGCGAGCAACTCCGCGTGCTGCGCGCCGTCGCCACTGCGCTGGCGGCCTGCCATGAGAAGGGAATCATCCACCGCAACCTGACGCCCGAGAGCATCTACCTGGCCGACGACGGCAGCGTGAAGCTGGGCGACTTCGACTTCGCGCGTATTACCGGCGGCAAGACCATCGCCAAGACTGGCCGGGCACTCACGGTGAACAAGTACACCGCGCAGGAGCTGCGAAGTGGCTTCAAGGCGGCCGACGAGCGCAGTGATCTCTACGCTCTTGGAGCTATCTGGTACGACCTAACGCTGCGTCGTCCCGCCGACGAGCCAGTTGTCCTGACCCTTGTCGATCAGGCCGAGCTGTCCGAAGATGCTCGCAGCTTCCTACGCAGTCTCTTGGCACCCCAGCCAAATAAGCGTCCAACGAGTGCCCGCGAAGTGAGCGAGTGGCTGGAGATGCTGGCACCCTAAGACAACCTGAACTGGCCAGTCATAGAACACATCGTCGTAGCAAGCAACCAAGAAACAACACTATGCTCACGCTCGTCACCTACAACCTATACAAGGGCGGCGCCCCCAACTACTCCGCCTTCGGGCGCGCCCTAACCGAGCTCAGCCCCGATATCTTGCTCCTACAGGAGGTGTCAAAGCCAGAGCCCTATGTAGAGCATGCCCCAGAGGAACTGCGGGAACGTATCGCCGGCGCACGCTGGGGCAGCGCAGGCACAAACTACTGGGGCAGCGCAATCTATGTGCGGCAGGGCATCCTCAGCGATCTTCCAATCCCAGATGTGCTACAGGGCTGGGTCACGGCCGCCGATATGGATGGCCTAGCGTGGCGACCTGGCGAGAAGCCCCTACGCATCTTCTGCGTGCATACGCCGACCCGTGAATCTCGTGACTACATCGCTGAGGTGCATCGGATCATCGACGCGATCAAGGAGCGGGCCGAGGGATACGAT
>Ga0105048_10020691_pt1 | contig 10036 bp, 8 predicted proteins | sample MAT05_FD_78382 | JGI IMG/M metagenome (GOLD analysis project Ga0105048, IMG submission 78382) | Freshwater microbial communities from Lake Fryxell liftoff mats and glacier meltwater in Antarctica - MAT-05 | ecosystem: Environmental > Aquatic > Freshwater > Ice > Liftoff microbial mat | place... | reverse complement strand
TAACGTCTTGCATCGACTCGCCACGCAATTCACTGGCCTTGCTCTCGCCCAACACCCATCGCACCGCATCCATGATGTTGGACTTGCCGCACCCGTTGGGCCCCACCACGCCCACCAATTGTCCCGGCAACAGGAAGTTGGTGGGTTCAGCAAAGGATTTGAACCCGGAAAGCTTGATGGAATTGAGACGCACTGGAAAGACAGACTGAAGCTAAGTGATTGATTTCATTGGACTTTGAGCTGTATCAACAAAGCACAACAGGCTGTAATGATACCGTGCCCCTGCTACGCCCAAACCACAGCGGCCAGTCCCGCTAAGGCTTGGCCCAGAATCGCAATAAGCATGCCACCAAATCGTCCAACTCGAACGGTTTTCCTACGTGGTCGTTCATGCCCGCTGCCAGGCAAGCCTCACGGTCCGAGGCCATCACATTGGCGGTCATGGCAATCACGGGCAAATCCTTCAGACCCAGCTCCACGCGTATCGCACGGGTTGCAGCGTAGCCGTCCATGACTGGCATTTGCACATCCATGAGCACAATATCAAAGCCGGGTTGCGCATGCGCCACCGCGTCTACGCCGAGTGCACCGTTGTCAGCCATTGTTACGATTGCGCCCTCCCGGCTCAGCAATCCTTGTGCGACCAACTGGTTGATCTTGTTGTCTTCGACCACCAGGATGCGCAAGCCCGACAGACGCTGAACTTTTTCGGCTTTTGGCGATGCGCTGGATGGGTTGTTTTGTACTGGAGCCTGCACCAAGTCCGCCAATGGAAAGCGGATCTGAAAATGGAACGTGCTGCCACTGCCCAAGACGCTGTCGACCTGCAGTTCTCCGTCCATTAAATTCACCAGCCGCGAGGAGATGGACAAGCCCAGGCCTGTGCCTCCAAACCGGCGCGTGGTGTTGGATTCGGCTTGCGAGAAACCACTAAAAATATGTTTGAGTTTGTCCGCAGCGATACCGATGCCCGTGTCATGTACAGAAAACTTCAGCAGTACGTCCTGCGCGGTTTTTTCCACCAATTCAACCGCCAATAGCACTTCACCTTGGCTGGTGAATTTGATGGCGTTGCTGCCAAGATTGATCAGCACTTGTTGCAAACGCATATCGTCGCCCAGCAACCCACGTGGCACATTCGCTGCAACGTCAAAGCGCAGAGCGATCTGCTTTTCACTCAAATTGGAGGAAAGGACCACATTCAAATCGTGCAACAGGCGGTCCAGGCTAAAGGGCCGCGGATCCAGCGTCATCTTGCCGGCCTCCACTTTGGAGAAGTCCAGAATATCGTTTAACAAACCCAGCAATGAACGCGCGGCAATCTCTGTGTTGGATGCATAACCCTTTTGACTTGCATCCAGTTCAGTGGTTTGCAGCAGTTTGAGCATGCCCAAGATGGCATTCATTGGGGTGCGAATCTCATGGCTCATATTCGCCAGAAACTCGCTTTTGGCCTTGCTTGCGGATTCGGCCGCTTCCTGGGCCTTTTTGAGTTCGGTGATGTCAACTCTAAAGCCAACCGTCTGTCCGAGCTTTGTCTTGCGTTCAACGACGCGCAACCAATTGCCATTGCCGAGTTGTTGTTCCTGCCGTATGTCAGCTCCGCGGTGGGTGGCAAGCCGCTCCGCAACCCATTCTTCAAGCCGACCTTCAGGTATCGGGTAATGGCCGCGCTCGGCACCAAACCGCAAAATCTGCTCAAAAGTATTTCCGCGCACCATGATCTCGGCTGCGCCGTTGTACAGGTTGCGGTATTTTTCGTTGCAAAACAAGAGCCGGTCGCTGGCATCGAACACCACAAAAGCCTCGTCGATGGACTCCATTGCAGCAACCAGCATCGTTTGGGTCGCATCGCGCTCTACCTCGGCAAGTAGCAACTCACTGGCACTTTGGCGCTGGGCGTTGAGAGACAACAGATGCTTGTTATAGCCATCCACCAATTCGCCTATTTCGTCGTGGGTCTTGGGTGTGGGCAATGGCCTTTGGTTTTCGGCCGGCGCATAACTGAGACGCCGAAATCCAGCCGATACCGATCGAATCGGCGCAACCACAGTACGCGCAAACCGCCATGTCAGCGCCAATACTGCGAGAAGACCCAAGATCAAAAGCGCAATGGTGTACCGCGTGAGCTCATCCACTCTTCCAGTCACCAACTGGCGTGGGGTAATCATGAGAAGGTGGCCGTGCCCAGGATCCGCCGCGTTGACATCTAACATCACCTCCTGGCCGTCCAGCGTGATTTGCTGCGTGCCACTCTGTTTGCGGAAGATCTCCAGTAGCCCCGGCGCCAGCATTGCACCCGTGGCACGCCCATCAGACTGCAGTGCAATACGACCCTGAGGGTCGATTTGCAGCAAGCGTTGCCCAGTCGGCAACGGGACTCGCTGCACATACTCTCGCATGATGTCGTCAGTCAGGCTGATCACCAGAACACCCACTGCGTCCGAATTTCCGGTTTTTGGCGAAAAGTGCCGTATCACCCGGACCACAGTCGTGACTTGCGCATAGCGAGAGCTGCTATTGATATTGTTACCAATCCCGCGCCACAGAGTGGGCGTGCGGGTGTTGGTCGCCAAGTCCAGCAGCGCGCGCATATTTTCTGGTGCTACCGTACTCGCACTGAGCGTTTCGCCGACATGAAAATGTGCGCCTGCCATCGAGAACAGGTCGAGTGAGACGAGACCTTTGACGCGGACGTAGCTGTTAAGCGTGTAGCCAATTTGAGCCCGCACATTGAGGGCGTCATAGCCACTAGTGGATGCATCATCGGCACTGCGCAACGCGCTACCAATGGCCTCGTTGCCAGCAATATTGGTTGCAAGGTCTTCAATCTGGTCCTGGTACAGCGACAGGTAAGAGGCGAACCCACCCAGCACACGAACATTGTCCTCTTGAGCCTGCTGCAAAACGATGCGTTTTGCAATTTCCAATGCACTGAACCCTAATACCGTTAAGGGAACTATCCCCGCCACCAACAAGTAGCCCAGCAGCTTGACGGTAATGTTGAAGCGCACGTTCACATGCATCAGTAAAGCAGTTGGCGGGCTACTTCAAACTCTCTGCGGTCACCACGCGGGTGTCAATCAGGGTGATGGGTTGCACCGCTTCACCATTAATAAGCCGCAAAGCGACAGCCACACCCTGGTAGCCCTGCTCAGCGGCTTGCTGGTCCACCGTGGCCGCCATCCGCCCTGCCTTGATTTCCGCGATAGCTTCGCCCAACGCGTCATAGCCCACCACCGCAACCTTTGTTTTGCCTGATTCCTGCAAATACTTGATAGCGCCGATGGCCATCATGTCATTGGCAGCGAACAGCAGACGGACCTCTGGGTGTTTGGTGAACAAGGCTTTGGTGACGGAATAGCCTTCGTCAATTTTCCAGTTGGCAGTCTCTGACGCCACCAATTTAATCTGCTTGTTTTCCAACAAAGCGCGTTTGGCGCCTTCCATTCGTTGGCGGGCATTGTCCGCACTGCGCATACCTTCCAAAATGGCGGCTTGGGTGGGGGTACTTGCTTTGTCGGCCAAATATTTGCCGGCCTTGTAGGCGCCTGCATCATTGTCAACACTGATAAAAGGGATTTCGCCTAAGCCAGCTTTTTTGAGCGACTCGGTATCCAGACGGTTGTCGATATTGACGATTTTGATGCCGGCGTCGGACGCCTTTTTCAGCGTCTCTACCAGGCTTTGGGAGTCGGCCGGCGCTATAACGATAGCGTCGACCTTGGCTGCAATAAGGTCATTGACCAACTGTATTTGTTGTTCAACTGACGTTTCCTGGGCGGCCGTTTTGACGATCAAGCTAATGCCAAGGTCTTTTTCTGCCCGGCGCGCGCCCTTCTCCATTTCGATGAAGAACGGATTGGTCAAGGTCTTCATGACCAGACCAATCTTGCGTGGGGCCGGGGCAGCCGATGCGGAAGCGGGTTGGGTGGCCATTGGCACCGAACTAACACTAGGGCTGTTGGACTGGCCGCACGCCAGTAATCCCAAACTGAACGCAGCTATCAAAAGCAGTTGAAAAGATTTCATGGGGTTGTTTCCAATAGACACACGGTTGATTGGGCTGGCATTGTGGAGTCTATCTGCATGATTACCATTTTGGTGCAGTGAATGACTGCACACACCGTCTGAGGAGCTGGTGGCCGGTTCAGGTCTTCAGAGCAGCTTCGATTTTGGTGGCCAAGGTATTGAGTGAAGGCGGTTTTAGCAGGTAGCCAGCTACGCCCAAGGGCAGCACCGCGCCTAAGGTGGCAGCGCTGGAGTCGGCACTCAGAAAAATCACCCGGGTATTACTCAACTGGTTGTTTGGCAATGCGCGTAGCTGCCGGACAAATTCGATACCACCGACCGGCAACATATGTACATCGGTCAGGATCAAGTCCGGTTTAATTTGCGGCAGCTCGCGCAGGGCACTTCCCCCATCGGGAAATGAATACAGGTCCAGTATGCCAATTCGACGCAGACTGCTCAGGATGAAGGTGCTCATGACCTTCTCGTCCTCAACCACAACGATACGTGCTCTTTTGATATCCACGGTACAGACGCCTGGCGCTAGGATTGCCCGAGGTAGACCGCGACCTCCTGCTGCAGCTGTTGCAGTTTGGGGCCAAGTACCGCAAAGGCCTCGCCAACTTCCGGGCCAACGCCGGTTTTACTCATATGCTCAACCTCGGCCACAAGTTCACACAGGGCCGGTGTACAAAATATGGGTAAACAACCCTTTAGCGAGTGCAGCATTGGATTTGCACCACGCACATCGCTTTCGGCAAGCCGCTGCTGAATGAGGGGCAAATCGCGCTCCAGCATCTCTTGCAACATAGGCAACATGCCACGCAGGGCGTCTTCGTCGCCGATTTGCTGCAATGCCCGCGCGATATCCAGGTAAACCAGTAAGTGCCCCTGGGGAGAAATCATCGACATCAAGTGCTCCTAGAACTGACCGTCACTGCGAATAAACGAGCCGACTCCCGTTGATCTGAACAGTGTAGCGACTGCTCGGGGATAATCGCCACCCATGAATCCGAAATTGTCCCACCTGCAGGCCTATCCCTTTGAGCGCCTGCGGCAGTTGTTTGCCACGATCACACCCAATCCTGACTACGCGCCCATCAGCCTGGGCATTGGCGAACCTCGCCATGCCACGCCGCAGCTGATCAAACAAGCCTATTGCGACGCCATCATGGACCCGCAAGGTGGCCTGTCTGTTTACCCCGCCACCGGCGGTGTTGTGGGCTTGCGACAGTCCATTGGCCGTTGGATACAGCGCCGCTACAGCTTGGACCTGGATGTCAATACCCAAATCCTCCCAGTGAATGGCTCACGTGAAGCGCTTTTCGCCTTTGCCCAGACGGTCATCGACCCTGGCGTGGCGTATGCCAATGGCGAGCACGCGTTGGTGGTGTGCCCCAACCCGTTCTACCAAATCTACGAAGGCGCTGCCTTTCTGTCGGGAGCAGATCCCTACTACGTTCCGTCGAACCCTGCACGCAATTTTGCGCAGGACTGGGATAGCGTGCCAGAAGCAGTGTGGGCCCGTACCCAGTTGCTGTTTGTCTGCTCGCCAGGCAACCCCACCGGCGCCGTGATGCCGCTGGATGAGTGGAAGAAGCTGTTCTCCTTAAGTGACCGCTATGGCTTTGTCATCGCGTCGGACGAGTGCTACAGCGAGATTTACTTTCGCGAAGAGCCCCCGCTGGGCGGCCTAGAAGCTGCAGCCAAGCTGGGCCGCGCCGATTTCAAGAACCTGGTCTCCTTTACCAGCCTGTCCAAACGCAGCAACGTACCGGGCATGCGCAGTGGCTTTGTCGCTGGAGACGCGGCGCTGATCAAGCAGTTTTTGCTGTATCGCACCTACCATGGCAGCGCCATGAGCACCGTAGTGCAAGCCGCCAGCATCGCCGCTTGGGACGACGAAGACCATGTGCGCGACAACCGCGAGCAATACCGGGCCAAGTTTGCACAGGTCACGCCCATTTTGGCCCAAGTGCTGGATGTTGCCTTACCAGACGCTGGTTTCTACTTGTGGGCCAAAGTCGACGGCAGCGACACCGACTTCGCCCGCGGCCTGCTCGCTCTTTACAATGTAACGGTCTTGCCTGGCAGCTATCTGGCCCGTGAGGCTCAGGGCTTCAACCCTGGCGCCAACCGTATCCGCATGGCGCTCGTTGCCGAAACCGCCGAGTGCGTGGAAGCTGCCCAGCGTATTGTCCAGTTTGTTAAATCCCGCAGCCAATAGTCAGCGGGATGTCAGCGGAACCCGTCTTTTGTTAATTTAGCTACTGATCCATTAGAAAGCACTCCATGAGCGAACAACTCCAACAAATCCTCGACGCCGCGTGGGAAGACCGCGCCAATATCTCGGTCCAGTCCTCTACCAAAGAAGTCCGCGACGCCGTGGAACATGTGATCGGCGAGTTGGACAGCGGTCGTTTGCGCGTGGCCACCCGTGAGGCCGTAGGCCAGTGGACCACCCACCAGTGGATCAAAAAGGCCGTGCTGCTGAGCTTTCGCCTGCGCGACAACGAAATCATCCAGGCCGGCCAACTGGGTTTCTATGACAAGGTGCAGACGAAGTTTGCCGACCTGTCGGCCGAAGAAATGCGCGCCACCGGCACGCGGGTAGTGCCGCCCGCCGTTGCACGCCGCGGCAGCTTCTTGGGCAAGGGCACCATTCTGATGCCAAGCTTTGTGAACATCGGCGCCTATGTGGATGACGGCACCATGGTCGACACTTGGGCCGCTGTAGGCTCCTGTGCTCAGATCGGCAAAAACGTGCACCTCTCTGGAGGCGTAGGCATTGGCGGCGTGCTCGAACCCATGCAGGCCAACCCCACCATCATCGAAGACAACTGTTTTATCGGCGCGCGCTCTGAAGTGGTCGAGGGCGTCATCGTCGAAGAAAACTCGGTGTTGTCCATGGGTGTTTACATTGGCCAGAGCACGCCAATTTATGACCGCGCCACCGGTGAGATCAGCTATGGCCGTATCCCCAGCGGTTCGGTTGTGATTAGTGGCACGTTGCCGAAAGACGGCGGAAAATACAACCTGTACGCAGCCATCATCGTCAAACGTGTGGATGCGCAAACCCGCGCCAAGACATCGCTGAACGACTTGCTGCGCGACTGAACCTGTTAGTTGACACCCTACCGAGGTTGAACCTATGGCAACGACGACACCCACCCCACCCGGCACCATGGAGCGCATCCTGCGCTTGATGAGCGAAAAAAAGGCCTCGGACGTCTACCTGTCGGCCAACTCTCCGGCGTTGATCAAGATCAATGGGCAATGTGTGCCCATCAACAACCAAGCGCTGCCAGTAGAAGCCACGCGCAACCTGCTGGCCGAGATATTGCCTCCAGAACGCATGGCCGAGCTAGATGCCGAGGGCGAGTTGAACATGGGCTTCCCGATTGCAGGCTTGGGCCGATTTCGGGTCAGCGCCATGCGCCAGCGCGGCAGCATTGCCGCCGTGTTTCGTTACATTTCGGTAGACGTGCCACCATTGGCTGACCTGTTGCTGCCACCCATTTTGGGTGACCTGATCATGGAAAAGCGTGGTTTGGTGCTGATGGTGGGCGCCACCGGCGCCGGCAAGAGCACAACGCTGGCATCCATGATCGACTACCGCAATGGCCTGGTGTCTGGCCATATCCTGACCATTGAAGACCCAGTGGAGTTTTTGTTTAAGAACAAAAAATCGGTCATCAACCAGCGCGAAATCGGTTCCGACACCAAATCGCTGCAGGTTGCCCTGAAAAACGCGCTGCGTCAGGCACCTGACGTGATTTTGATTGGCGAAATCCGCGACCGCGAAACCATGTCGGCAGCCATTGCTTACGCCCAATCCGGCCACCTGTGCCTGGCGACCATGCACGCCAATAACAGCTACCAGGCGCTGAACCGTATTCTGAGCTTCTACCCGGTAGAGGTGCGCCCCACTATGCTGGGCGACCTTGCCGCCGCGCTCAAGTCTGTGGTGTCCCAACGCCTGCTGCGCAACACGGCAGGCACCCGCGTGCCAGCCATCGAAGTGCTGCTCAATACCAAGTTGATTTCAGAGTTGATTGAAAAAGGCGACTTTTCGGGCGTTAAAGATGCGATGGAGCAATCCATGGCTGACGGCTCCCAGTCATTCGAGCACGACATCGCGCGGCTGATCGTCGAAGGTGTCGTGGACCGCAAAGAGGGCCTAGCCAATGCGGATTCACCCACCAACTTGATGTGGCGTCTGCAAAACGACTTTAGCAAGGCCCAGGCACCCGCCGCCGCCGCCGAGGAAAACGAAGAAGCCTCGTTCACCGAAATTACCCTGGACGTTAAGCATTGATGAGTGCAGCAATTGGCAGCGCTACGCTGTATTTGGCCGAACAATTGATCGCGCGGCCGTCGGTTACCCCACTGGATAGCGGATGCCAGGAGCTCATTGCAGCGAGACTGCAATCCCTGGGTTTTCTTTGTGAAACCATCACCAGTGGTCCTGCTGACTTTCTGGTAACCAACCTTTGGGCAAAACGGGCTGTAGCCCCCGTCGCTAAAGCTTTAAACGCTACTAATTCAATAGCAAATACCGCTCCAGCCAAGACATTGGTATTTGCGGGCCACACCGATGTGGTGCCCACCGGTCCGCTGGGCGAGTGGAATAGCGCACCGTTTACCCCCACCCACCGCGACGGCAAGTTGTTTGGCCGTGGTGCCAGCGACATGAAGGTCTCTTTGGCGGCGTTTGTTGTGGCAATTGAAGAGTTCATCGCCGCCAACCCCGACCCCCAGTTAAACATCGCCCTGTTGCTGACCAGCGACGAAGAAGGTCCCGCCAACGACGGCACGGTGGTAGTCTGCAAGGCCCTCACGGCACGTGGTGAAAAGTTTGACTACTGCATCGTCGGCGAGCCGACATCGGTGGAGCGCACCGGCGACATGATCAAAAACGGCCGACGCGGCACCATGAGCGGCAAGCTCACGGTCAAAGGCATTCAGGGCCACATCGCCTACCCCCACATGGCCAAGAACCCCATCCACCTGGTCGCGCCTGCGCTGGCCGAGCTGGTGGGCGTGGAGTGGGACAAGGGGAATGCATTCTTCCCGCCCACAACCTGGCAGGTCAGCAATATCCACGGCGGCACGGGTGCCAGCAATGTGATCCCCGGGCGTCTGGTGATCGATTTCAACTTCCGTTTTTCGACCGAGTCGACGCCCGAATCGCTGCAGTCACGCCTGTCACGGGTGCTTGAAAAGTACGAGTTGGAATACGACCTGAGCTGGACCATAGGCGGCCTGCCTTTCTTGACCACGCCGGGCACGCTGGTGGATGCAGTGCAAGCGGCCATCTTGGCCGAAACCGGTATTACCACGCAGCTCTCCACCACCGGTGGCACCAGCGACGGGCGCTTTATCGCGCAGATTTGCCAGCAGGTGATAGAGGTGGGTCCACCCAACGCCACCATCCACAAGATCAACGAATACGTCAACGTTGCTGATATCGAGCCACTGAAGAACATCTACCGCCGGGTACTGGAAAACCTGGACCGTCAGGGCCGCGCATGACGACGCTGCTGGAATTGATTGAATCTGGCGCACAGCAGCTAACTGATGCCAAGCTGTCGTTCGGCCACGGTACGACCAACGCATTTGACGAAGCCGCATGGCTGGTGTTGTGGAGCCTGGGGCTGCCGCTGGATACCCCGCTGGACGGCGAAGACTCTAAGGCAAATGAGCCTGTAGCCCCCGTCGGCGCTGAAAAGTTTGCTATTCTTTTGGAAGCACGCATCAAAACACGCAAGCCCGCCGCCTATTTGACACAAGAAGCCTGGTTACAGGGCGTGGCCTTTTATGTGGACGAGCGCGCCATTGTGCCCCGCTCGCTGATTGCCGAGCTGATCGTCGATGGCAGCATCGATTACTGGTTGAAAGAATCTACACACACTGTGCTGGACCTGTGCACCGGCAATGGCAGCCTGGCGGTGATTGCGGCACTGACCTATCCAGAAGTAGTCGTCACCGGCTCGGACCTGTCGGCCGACGCACTGGCCGTGGC
>Ga0105048_10020686_pt1 | contig 10037 bp, 6 predicted proteins | sample MAT05_FD_78382 | JGI IMG/M metagenome (GOLD analysis project Ga0105048, IMG submission 78382) | Freshwater microbial communities from Lake Fryxell liftoff mats and glacier meltwater in Antarctica - MAT-05 | ecosystem: Environmental > Aquatic > Freshwater > Ice > Liftoff microbial mat | place... | reverse complement strand
GGAGTAGTTTGATTAAGCGGCGGCAAAGATAGTTTTTAAGCCGTGAAACGGAGGCCGGTGAAAAAGATTATGGCTGACATCTCCCAAGAAAGTGCGAAGTGCGAAGTCAGGATTGCAATGTCCGTATTGCGAAGTGCGAGGTATATTCGCCCATGCTTGTGATTGAATGTACATCCGTTTGTTGGCCTGAAAAAGTCTGGACAATGGAGGTTTTGTTGAAAACCTGCTTGGGATTGCCTTACAGCATGCAAACCAACGAACTGGTCGAAGGTTACCGCATCACGCTTCCCAACGGACGGGTTTTGATTTTGGAAGATCATTTTTTCAAAAATATCTCCAACAACTTTTACCTCAACGACGCTTTTTTGCCGAAGGCAGTGTTTTTTTCTGAAAAAACAAATACCGTTGGGCTGTACGGACGCGACCACGTTGAAAACACCACAGAAGGCGTGTGTTGCGGCATCGACCTGGTAGCCTCTGCGTTTTTTATGCTCAGCCGCTGGGAAGAAGTAGTGGCAATTGATTGTGACACACACGGCAGGTTTCCGGCCCATGCTGCAACGGCTGTTAAACAAGGTTTTTTAAATCGCCCGGTTGTGGATGAATACGCCAGCTTGATCCGGCAGTTTTTAATTCAACTCGGCTGGAACGAACCGTTCTCGGAAAAAACGTTTACTGTGGTTCCCACACACGATGTAGACCATCCGCTGCTCTGGTGGAAGCCCATGGACCGGTTGCGCACCCTCGCCGGAAGTTTCAAACGCGAGCACCCTTTAGAGGAAATACGCTGGTGGTTCCGGCAGTCCACCGACCCTTTCGATTCATTCGACGAGTTGATGGGCCTTTCGGAAAAAAACGGATGGGTTTCACAGTTCAATTTTATGGGCCTTCGGCCAAAAAACTCAGATGCGTGGTATCCGCTAAACCACCCTTTTGTAAAAAACCTGATCAAACGTATCCGTGAGCGCGGCCATACCATCGGTTTTCATCCTTCTTACGAAGCTTTTGAGGATGAAAAATTGTTCGAAAACGAGTTGCAATCCATAAGGGAAGTTTCAGGCGAAGCTGTACTTAGTGGCCGACAGCACTACCTGCGTTTTGCCGTGCCTGAAACATGGAACAGGTGGGAAAAAGCCGGTTTGAGCACCGACAGCAGCATGGGTTACGCCGAATTGCCCGGTTTTCGTTGCGGCATCTGCCGTTCATTTCCGGTTTTTGATGTTTTAAAAAAGAAAAAACTGGATTTGATGGAGCAGCCGCTTCTATTGATGGATGTAAGTTTGGTACATTATAAAAAAACAACAGTTGAAGAAGCCTTGGAACAAGCCCTTTCTCTGCGGGAACAAGTGGAAAAACACCGCGGCGAATGGGTGGTTTTGTGGCACAATTCGTCGTGGAATACGCCGTTTTGGGAACCGTGGAAAGACATATATCAAGAGATTATTAAAAATGCGATGTAGGTTGGTCTCGTGTAGAAGGAGTTTTGAGCAGATTTTCGCACGAAAAATCTGTGCAAATCTGCGATTAAATCTGTGTCAATCTGCGTGAAACTTTTGCGAAAATCTGGAAAATCTGAAAACATCCCCATTTTGAAAAAACTTACCCTTTTTACCATCATCCTCACCGCACTTAACGCCTCCGCGCAACCCACGCTGATGCCCATGCCCTCACCGGGAATACACATCCTGGATAGGCTCGACATCAGCAGCGGCGTGCCGGCGCCTTTTCATGCGGAAATCAAATCCTACTCACGGCAGGATGCTGTGAACTACGCATTTGCCGTAGATTCTATCCATGGAAACACGCTTAGCAAGCTCGACCGCGCCGATCTGGAATACTTGTACAAAGACAACAACGAGTGGTTGCCGGATTCCATTCGGGAAAAACAATTGCGCGCAAAACCCTTGTTTAAAACTTTTTTCAAAACACCTGCGAACTTTTTTGAAGTCAACGAAAAATCATTTCACCTGCGTGTAAATCCCATTTTGCACTTTTTCGGAGGCAATGAGTCCAACGACCCTGAGATGGTGTTTACCAACCGTCGTGGTGTGGATGTGCGCGGCGACGTGGACGGCCGCCTTTATTTTCAAACCAGTTTCCTCGAAACCCAGGCACGTTTTCCAACTTACGTCAACCAATGGATTTCGGAATACCAGGCCGTGCCGGGAGCAGGTTTTTACAAAACCTATAAAAGTTCGGTGTTGGACATTTCCAACGGTTACGACTTCAACGTCGCCAACGCTTTCATAGGTTTCAGGGCCAGCGAGCACATCAGTTTACAATTCGGTCACGGCAAACAGTTCATTGGCAACGGTTACCGTTCGTTGTTTTTATCCGATGTGGGCAATTACACGTTTTTCCTCAAACTCTCCGTACGTGTATGGAAACTCCATTACCAGTGCCTTTTCCAGGAACTCACGCCCATTTCCACGGCCGTGCCGCGCCCTTCCAACAGCATTTTACCGAAAAAATACGCTGCCATGCACTACCTCAATTTCAAAGCCACGCCAAAACTGGCGTTTGGCTTGTTCGAGGGAACCATGCTGAACCGAAGCAAACAATTTGAATTCCAATACCTCAATCCGGTCATTTTGTACCGTACGGTAGAGGGTATGATTGGCAGTCCCGACAACGTCGTTTTGGGCCTCGACGCCCGCTGGAATTTCCTCAACCGTTTCCAGTTGTACGGCCAGGTGGTCATCGACGAGTTTTTATTTTCCGCCATTTACAAACCCGAACAACCCGGCTGGTGGGCCAACAAATACGGAGTCCAAGTGGGTCTGAAATACATCAACGCCCTGGGCATCGACCACCTCGACCTGCAAATGGAATACAACACCGTGCGGCCGTTTACGTATTCACACACCGACTCGCTCAACAGCTACTCCCACTACAACCAGCCGCTTGCACACCCTTTGTGGTCCAATTTTTCCGAATTCATCGCCCTGGCGCGTTACCAGCCGCACCCACGCCTCACAGCGTCGGCGCGTTACCTACACATGCGGTACGGCGAAAACCGCCCGAATGAAAACTGGGGCGCCAATGCCCTCATCAGCAACAACAGTCGGGAGCAGGAATACGGCAACACCACAGGCCAGGGCGTGGGCGGCGTAACTGATTTGGTGGGTTTCGATCTTTCCTGGATGCTTTACCACAACCTGTACGCGGATTTGAACGTACTTTACAGGCTGAAAAACAGCGACGACAACACCCGCGATCTGACCACACGTGTCATCGGCATCGGACTACGCATGAACATCTGGAACCAAAACATCGACTTGTGAACGATACTTATTTCGCCCATCCTACCGCTGTGCTCGATCCGGGTTGCAGCATTGGAAAGGGCTCCAAAATCTGGCATTTTTGCCACCTCATGTCCGACTGCAAGGTGGGCGAAAACTGCATTCTTGGACAAAACGTAGTGGTGGGTTCGGGCGTAACCGTGGGAAACAACGTGAAAGTTCAAAACAACGTGTCGTTGTACACCGGAGTATCGCTGGAGGACGACGTTTTTGTTGGCCCGTCGGCCGTGTTCACCAACGTAATCAATCCGCGCAGTTTTGTGGAACGGAAAAACGAATTTCGTGCAACAAAGGTGTGCCGTGGCGCTACCATTGGCGCCAATGCGACCATTTTGTGCGGTGTGCGTTTGGGCGAGTATGCCCTCGTGGGTGCAGGCGCAGTGGTCACGCACGATGTACCCGATTACGCGGTTGTTACGGGCAATCCGGCGCGGCCAACAGGTTGGGTAAGCCGCCTTGGCCACCGGTTGAAATTTCATGTTGGCGACACAGCGCAATGTCCCGAAAGCGGCGAAGTTTATGTTTTGAAAAACGATCAGGTTCAACCTGAAAATGTACAATAAACGTGGCAAAAAGCGCAGCCATCAAACAACCCGAAAACCATTTGCACGCAAGTGAACACAAGTGGTTTGCAGTGCATACCCGTTCGAAAAGTGAAAAATACGTGCAACGTCTTTTAAGCAAAAAAGGCATACACGCCTACGTACCGTTGCAACGCCTCCTGCGGCGTTACACCCGCAGCACCCGCATGGTGGAAAAACCGCTGATCAACAGTTACGTGTTTGTAAAAATTGTGAAAAACGAATACGTACCCGTTTTGGAAACCGAAAACGTGGCGGGTTTTGTAAAATTCAACAAAAACATGATCGCTATTCCTGAAGAGGAAATGGCAATACTCCGGCGCATCACACTGGAAGACGATATTGACGTAGAGGTGATTGTAGGCGCCGTGCATGAAGGCGACCTCGTGGAAATAAGCGCGGGTCACCTCATGGGATTGCGCGGGCGGGTGATCGAAAAACAAGGCCGAACCAGGTTCCAAGTGGAGCTGGAACACATGGGGTTCAGTTTGTTGATGAGCGTGGATGCGGCGTTTTTGGCGAAGTTGGGATGAATTGGGATTTTACAAAAGGTTCACGATTCTTCTGCCAAAACTTTCTTCCCCAAAACTCTGTTTCTTTGCACCATGACAAGCACTTTCCCCGTGGAACAAACGGACCAACAGACATTGGATAGCCTCCAGCAGGCAGTAAAACATCGCATTCTCATCATCGATGGCGCCATGGGCACCATGATCCAGCAATACAAACTGGAGGAATCCGACTTCCGCGGCACGCGATTCAAGCAGCATCCCAGCGACCTGAAGGGCAACAACGACCTGCTTTGCATCACACGTCCCGACGTGATCGAGGCCATCCATACCGCTTACCTCGAAGCAGGGGCCGACATACTCGAAACGAATACCTTCAACAGCACCTCCGTGTCGCAAGCCGATTACGGACTCGAAGCGCTGGCCTACGAACTCAACTTGGAGGCGGCTCGGATTGCACGGCGGTCGGCGGATCGTTTCACCATGACAACACCGGATAAGCCGCGTTTTGTAGCCGGCACTTTGGGCCCGCTGAACAAAACCTTGTCGCTGTCGCCCGACGTGAACAACCCTGGTTATCGGGCACTCACGTTCGATGAAGCCAAAAACGCTTACGCAGAGCAGGTGCGCGGTCTCATCGACGGCGGCGTGCACATTCTTTTGGTGGAAACCATTTTTGATACTTTGAATTGCAAAGCGGCTTTGTTCGCCATCGACGAGGTATGCGAGGAAAAAAACCGCCGTCTGCCCCTGATGATTTCCGGTACCATCACCGACGCTTCGGGGCGTACGTTGAGCGGACAAACCGTGGAGGCGTTCTGGATTTCGGTGAAACACGCGCGTCCGTTTTCCGTTGGACTCAACTGCGCTCTCGGCGCCGAAGAAATGCGTCCGCACCTCGAAGCGCTTTCGTCTATGGCGCCCTGCTACATAAGCGCCTATCCCAATGCTGGTCTGCCCAACGAGTTTGGCGAATACGACCAATCGCCGCACGACATGTGCACGTTTGTGGAAGATTTCGCTGCATCGGGCCTTGTGAACATCGCCGGTGGTTGCTGCGGCACCACGCCCGAGCACATTCGGCACATTGTACAGCATCTGAAGGGCAAAACGCCCCGAGTACCACCCGCTCCCCTCCCCTACGCCATGTACAGCGGCATGGAGCCGCTCATCGTGCGTGAAAACACCAATTTCATCAACATAGGCGAACGCACCAACGTTACGGGTTCGAGCAAATTTGCGCAACTCATCAAAAGCGGCAACTTCAACGAAGCCCTTACTGTAGCGCGGCAACAGGTGGATGGCGGTGCGCAGATCATCGACGTTAACATGGACGAAGGTCTGCTCGACTCCGAAAAAGTCATGGTGGATTTCCTCAACATGATGGCCGCCGAACCCGACATCGCCAAACTGCCAGTGATGGTGGACTCATCCAAATTCAGCGTCATTGAAGCTGGATTGAAGTGTTTGCAAGGTAAAAGCATCGTCAATTCCATTTCCATGAAAGAAGGCGAAGAAGCCTTCATCCATCAGGCCAAACTGTGCCGCCGCTACGGCGCCGCCGTGGTGGTTATGGCCTTCGACGAACTCGGTCAGGCCGATACCACCGAACGCAAGGTGTCCATTTGCCAACGCGCATACAAGATCCTAACTGAACAAGTCGGATTTGATCCGACAGACATCATTTTCGATCCCAACATCTTTGCTGTAGCCACCGGTATCGAAGAGCACAACAACTACGCCATCAACTTCATAGAGGCTACACGGCAGATCAAAGCCACTTGCCCGGGTGTAAAAATCAGTGGCGGCGTAAGCAACCTGTCGTTTTCTTTCCGGGGAAACAACAAGGTACGCGAAGCCATGCACGCCGCGTTTTTGTACCACGCCATCCAGGCTGGGATGGACATGGGCATCGTAAACGCTGGCATGATCGAAGTGTACGAGGAGATCCCTAAAGACCTGCTTGCTCGCATCGAAGACGTAATTTTCAACCGCAACAACAACGCCACGGAAGAACTGGTGCGTTACGCCGAAAACCTGCGCGACAGCGGTGGCCGCCAGTTGCAGGAAGACCTCGCCTGGCGCGATGCCCCCGTAGAAACACGCCTTACCCACGCATTGGTGAAAGGCATTGACAAATTTGTGGAACAGGATACCGAAGAGGCACGCCTGAAATATCCGCGACCGCTGCACGTCATCGAAGGTCCACTTATGGACGGTATGAACGTGGTGGGCGATCTGTTTGGCGCCGGAAAAATGTTTCTTCCGCAAGTGGTGAAAAGCGCCCGGGTCATGAAAAAATCGGTCGCATACCTTACGCCCTTCATCGAAGATGAAAAAGGCGAAGGCAAAAGGCGAACCAACGGCAAAATTTTGTTGGCCACCGTAAAAGGCGACGTGCACGACATTGGCAAAAACATCGTAGGCGTGGTACTCGGCTGCAACAACTACGAAGTGGTAGACCTCGGTGTCATGGTATCGGCGGATAAAATCCTTAAAGCCGCCATCGAGCACAATGTTGACGTCGTAGGCCTTTCTGGTCTCATCACGCCTTCGCTCGACGAGATGGTGCACGTGGCCCGCGAAATGCAGCGCCTAAACATAAAACTACCGCTGCTTATCGGCGGCGCTACCACTTCTAAAACCCATACGGCTGTTAAAATCGAGCCGCAATACCACAACGCGCCCGTAGTGCATGTGTTGGATGCCAGCAGAAGCGTGGCTGTTGTGAGCAGTCTACTCACGGAAAACACCGCCGACCGGGAAGCGTTTGTAAAAGCCACCAAAGACGAACTCGACAGGATTCGTACAGCACGCGCAGGCAGACAAGCGGGCAAACAATTCTTGGGACTTCAACAAGCGCGGGAAAACCGTTTCAAAATTGATTGGGACAACTACACGCCGCCCCAACCGGTCTTTTCCGGAGTCAAAACATTTGAAGACTACCCTCTGGAGATTTTGCTGCCGTACATCGACTGGACGCCATTTTTCCAAAGCTGGCAACTCGCAGGAAAATACCCCGCCATTCTGGAAGACAGTGTAGTGGGTGTGGAAGCCAAAAAATTGTTGATCGATGCCAAAAGCATGTTGCGCCGCATCATAGATGAAAAATGGCTCACGGCACGTGCTGTTTTCGGCATTTTTCCGGCGCAAACAGTTGGTTTTGATGACGTTGAAATTTTCAACGAACAGCATAATCTAGTTGCCATCGCGCACCATTTGCGACAGCAGGTTTTGAAAGCGCCCGGACAACCCAATTACTGTCTGAGCGATTATGTTTCACCCAAAGGCGGCGACCACATCGGAGCATTTGCCGTGACAGCAGGCATAGGTATTGAAAAATGGGTCAAGCATTTTGAAGAACAGCACGACGACTACCAAGCCATCCTGCTCAAGGCCCTTGCCGACCGTTTGGCCGAAGCGCTCGCAGAACACCTGCATGAACTTGTGCGTACCGAGTTCTGGGCTTATGCGTCCGGGGAAAACCTCTCAAACGAGGACATGATTGACGAAAACTACTTGGGCATTCGTCCGGCTCCGGGCTACCCCGCTTGTCCCGAGCATACCGAAAAGCGCACCTTGTGGAACTTGTTGCAACCCGATAAACTTGGCATCGATCTGACCGAAAGCTTCGCAATGTACCCGGCGGCGGCGGTGAGCGGCTGGTATTTCAGTCACCCTGATGCGCGGTACTTCGGCTTGGGACAAATTGGCAGGGATCAGGTGGAAGACTATGCTCGAAGGAAAGGCATGAGTGCGGGAGAGGCCGAGAAGTGGCTGGCGCCGGTTTTGAATTATGATTAGCAGGCAGCAGGCAAAAAAATACCCATTTGTTTGATAATCAAACAAATGGGTATTTTTTTTCAAGGAGTTTTCAAATTATTCCCCTCACGAGGCCGTAGGCCGAGGAGCCCTGCCTGCTGCCTGCTGCCTGCTATTTCAGCCTCCCCAACACTTCCCGCATCCTTCTGATGGCTTCACGCAGTTGTTCTTCCGAAGCGGCGTAGCTTAATCGGAAACAATTTGGATCGCCGAAAGCGGAGCCTGAAACAAGGCCTACGTAAGCGTGGTTCATTACGTAGTCGCAGAAGTCATCGCCATTGTTTATTTTTTCATCACCGTAAGATTTGCCGAAAAAGGAGCTCACGTTTGGGAACACGTAAAAAGCGCCGTCGGGGTGGTTGCATTTGATGCCTGGGATTTCTTCCAAAAGGGAAAGCACAATGTCTCGGCGTTCGCGGAAAGCTTCACGCATGGCTTCCGTAGGGGCCAGGTCGGTAGTAAGTGCGATGGCACCGGCCTTTTGGCTGAACGATGCGGCGCCGCTGGTCACCTGTCCCTGAATTTTATTGCAAGCATCGGCGATGAACTTGGGAGCGCCCATGTATCCGAGGCGCCAGCCCGTCATGGCAAATCCTTTGGCGAAGCCGTTGATCGTAATGGTTTGGTCTTTGACTTCTGGGAAGCTGCCGATGCTGACATGTTCGTGGGTAAAATTGATGTGCTCGTAAATTTCATCGCTCACCACAAAAACATGCGGGTATTTTGACAACACGTTTGCGTAGGCATGGAGTTCTTCCCGGGTAAACACCGATCCTGTGGGGTTGCATGGCGATGAAAAGATCACAAACTTTGTTTTGGGTGTAATGGCTGCATCGAGTTGTTCGGGGGTAGGTTTAAAATCTGTTTCTACACCACCGTATACTGGAATGGGCGTTCCTTCCGACAATTTGATGATTTCCCAATAAGACACCCAATAAGGTGAAAAAACGACGGCTTCATCGCCTTTGTTCAGGAGGGCCTGGCAAATGTTGTACACCGTTTGTTTGGCCCCGTTGCTAACGACTATTTGCTCGGGTTTGTACTCGAGACCGTTTTCGCGTTTGAATTTTTCGCTGATGGCTTTGGTAAGTTCGGGCAAACCGGGAACAGGTGTGTACTTGGTGTAACCGTCCTGCAAAGCCTGGTTAGCGGCATCTTTGATGTGTTGCGGGGTGTCAAAATCGGGTTCGCCGAGGCTAAGGCTGATTACGTCGTGCCCCAGGGCACGTAATTCGCGGGCCATCCGGGACATTTTGAGGGTTTCCGATTCGGATAGGTCCTGAACGCGTTGGGAAAGGATCGAGCTTGTGTTGGAATTCATGGCTGTTGTCGTTGAAGAGTCGCAAAAATAAACCAGAAATTGGGAAAGCCCGTCTTTAAGCAGTCTGATCGTTAAATTATACCCCTTGGTCAAAAAAACCATGGGCAACAATCCTTGTTGGGCGAAGATTTATCCCAATATTTGTGTTTCCTGAAAAAGGAATGTTTACCAAATTCAAAACTTACCAACTACCATGGCTCGATTGACAACATTTTCCCGCCTGCTGATCACCCTCGTAATCGTAGCGGGCGCATTTTTTGCTGTTAGAACTTTTCTGCCCAATCTGTTGGGTGGAGGCAAAGACACAACAGAAACCACTACCACAAGCTCCGGCGATAACACATCAACCGGCGGCGATGCTGCTGCTTCCGGCAAAACATCCTCTTCTTGGGGAGGCGGAAGCAAAAGCAGCGCACAACCTTTCCGCTACCAACCCACTGAACCGGTCAACGGCAAACTCAAAGGCGTTGTGGAAATGGGTGCGACGGGTTTCAACTCCTTC
>Ga0105048_10020682_pt1 | contig 10037 bp, 8 predicted proteins | sample MAT05_FD_78382 | JGI IMG/M metagenome (GOLD analysis project Ga0105048, IMG submission 78382) | Freshwater microbial communities from Lake Fryxell liftoff mats and glacier meltwater in Antarctica - MAT-05 | ecosystem: Environmental > Aquatic > Freshwater > Ice > Liftoff microbial mat | place... | reverse complement strand
TTGACGTTCTGCGAAGGAAAAGCTCATGCGCACTAAAATTTTCGCCATCCTCGCGCTGGCCGTAAGCCTGCTTCCGGGTTGTGGCTATAACACCTTTCAGACCGGCGACGAAGCCGTCAAATCAGCCTGGTCCGAGGTGATCAACCAGTACCAGCGGCGCGCCGACCTGGTGCCCAATCTGGTCAGCACGGTGCAGGGTTACGCCAGCCACGAACGCGACGTCCTGACGCAGGTGACACAGGCGCGCTCGCAGGTCGGCAGTATCCGGGCAACGCCCGAGCTGATCAACGACCCGGAAGCCTTTGCCCGCTTCCAGCAGGCGCAGGCCGGCTTGACCAGCGCCTTGTCACGACTTCTCGTGGTCGCCGAAAATTACCCGAATCTCAAGGCCGACGCGGCGTTTCGCGATTTGCAGGCGCAACTCGAGGGAACCGAGAACCGGATCGCCGTGGCACGCAATCGCTACATCAAGTCGGTCGAAGGCTACAACGTATCGGTCCGCACCTTCCCGAACAATCTGACCGCGATGGCGCTCGGCTATAAACCGAAGCCGAATTTCAGCGTCGAGAACGAGAAAGCGATATCGGTTGCGCCACGCGTCGATTTTTCCGCGCCGGTGCAGATACCGCCCTCCGCGCCGGGTGCGCTCCCGGCGCCGTTACCGGCCGCCACGCCGGGTGCGCTTCCGGCGCCGGCGCCGACTTACAGTCCGGCCCCTGGCGGGGTGGCGCCGGCGCCGAGCGGCGGCTGATTCATGGTGCAAGAGGGCAATCGGCGCGTCGGCTGGCTGATCGGGATCGTCCTCCTGGGTCTGGCGGTTGCCGCCAGCGCCCAGACCGCTCAGGTGATTCCGCCGCTCAGTGCGCGGGTGACCGACCTCACAGCGACACTATCGGCCGAACAGCGCACTCGGCTCGAAGCCAAGCTTGCCGCTTTTGAGCGTCAGAAAGGCGCCCAGATCGCCGTGCTAATCGTGTCGACGGTCAAGCCCGAGGGCGTCGCCGAGTACGCCTTGCGCGTCGTCGAGGCGTGGCAGATCGGTCGCCGTGGCGTCGATGACGGCGCCCTCTTGCTGGTCGCCAAGGACGACCGGCAACTGCGCATCGAAGTCGGCTACGGGCTCGAGGGTGCGCTCAACGACGCCATCGCCAAGCGCATCGTCAGCGAGACGATGACGCCGCGTTTTCGCCAGGGCGACTTCTACGGCGGTATTGACGCCGGTACCGATACGATGATCCGGGTGATTGGCGGGGAATCCTTGCCACCACCCAAGCCGGCGATGGACGCCAGCAGCAGTGAGTCCGGCGCCGGGTTCGAGACGGTGATCGTGTTTGCCTTCATCCTGATTTTTGTCGTCGGCGGCGTCCTGCGCTCGGTCTTCGGCCGTTTTCTTGCGGCCGGAATCATCGGCGGCATCGCCGGGATCGCCGCTTCCCTGATTCTGTCGTCGTTTGTGGTCGCCATTGTCGCCGGTGTCATCGCCTTCATCGTTTCGCTGTTCGGCGGTGGTGGAACCGGCCTGGGCGGCGGCGGGCGCGGCTGGCCGATGGGCGGCGGCGGTTCGACGTGGGGGCGCGGCTCGGGCGGGGGGTTCTCGGGTGGCGGTGGCAGCTTCGGTGGCGGTGGCGCGTCGGGAGGCTGGTGATGCAATTTGCCCGACTTTTCCGCCATCTGCTGATCCCGGCCTGGTGGGCGCTGCGCGCCTTTCCCGACCCGGCGCTACGCGCCATCGAAGAGGCGATCGGCAACTCCGAACATCGGCACCAGGGCGAGCTGCGCTTTGTCGTCGAGGCCGGCCTGCCGGTCGACGCCCTGTGGCGCGGGGAGTCGGTGCGGGAACGGGCGATCGATCTCTTTTCGCGCCTGCGCGTCTGGGATAGCGAAGAAAACAGCGGCGTGCTGATCTACGTCGAACTGATCGACCGCCGCGTCGAGATCGTCGCCGACCGCGGGATCAATGCGCGGCTCGGTGAAGGGTACTGGAAATCGATCTGCGCTCGCCTCGAGGTCGAGTTCAAACGTGGGCACTTCGTCAACGGAACGCTGAGCGCACTTGACGATATTACCGTTGCCCTCGGCGAACACTTCCCCGCGGCGAGCGAAAACCGCGACGAACTGCCCAACGCACCGCTGGTTTATTGACGCTGCGCGCCGTCCCTCTAGTGCGCGGCGCCGTCGTCGAGGTGGATAACGTCGTCGTGCTCGCGCTGATTGGCGTCGTGACGGCGTTTGACGACCAGCATGGTCAGGCTGACGAAAAGTCCGAAGAAGACGATGACGACGTAAATCGGCAGGTCGGCCTTGACCATCGCGTAATAAAAGCCGGTCATGATCAGGATCGACAGGTTCTCGTTGAAGTTCTGCACGGCGATCGAATGCCCGGCTCCCATCAGGATGTGGCCGCGATGCTGGAGCAGCGCGTTCATCGGCACGACAAAGTAGCCCGACAGCGCGCCGATGACGACAAGCAGCGGAACGGCGAGTTCGATCTGGCGGACGTAATTCATCAGCAGGACGATGATTCCCATGGCGATGCCGAGCGGAATTACCTTGAGCGATTTGCGCAGGGTCACCATGCGTGCCGCACCGATCGCGCCAATCGCCACGCCGACGGCGACGACACCCTGAAGCATGCTCGATTTGGACAGATCGAGGTGCAGCGCGACCTCGGCCCATTTGATCACGATGAACTGCAGCGTCGCGCCGGCGCCCCAGAAGAGCGTCGTTACGGCTAGCGAGATTTGCCCAAGACGGTCACGCCAGAGCAGCATCAGGCAATGGTTGAATTCGCGGATCAGATACCACGGGTTCTTGTGTAGCGCCTTGTGATCGACGCCGGTCTCGGGAATGTACAAGTTGAAGATCGCCGCCAGAATGTAAAACGCGCCGACGAAGCACAGCGCCATTTCGGTAAATGAGTCGATCCCGGTGTCGATTAGAGGAAAATCGAAAGCAAGCAGTCGGAACGCGGTTGCCGGCTGAATGAGCACGCCGCCGATGACGACGCCAAGGATGATCGCGCCGACCGTAAGCCCCTCGATCCAGCCGTTGGCAACGACGAGGAGGCGATGCGGCAGGTATTCGGTGAGGATTCCGTACTTGGCCGGCGAGTAGGCGGCGGCGCCGAGTCCGACAATCGCGTAGGCGAGCAACGGATGAATCGAAAGGAACATCATTCCGCAACCGACAATCTTGATCGTATTGCTGATGAACATCACACGCCATTTGGGCATCGAGTCGGCAAAAGCGCCGACGAAGGCGGCCAGCGCAACGTAGGAGACCGTGAAGAAGGTCTTGAGAAGCGGCTCATAGGCGGCCGGGGCCTGCATTTCACGGAGGGCGGCGATGGCGACGATGAGCAGGCAGTTGTCGGCCAGCGCGGAAAAAAACTGCGCCGCCATGATGATGTAAAAACCGAGGGGCATTGAGGATTCAGAGACTGCTTTTATGAAGTGGCGGATTTATACCATGAAAGTTAAGAAGTTGTTAGCGCAGGCGATTTACCGCTGCCGCGGGCAATGCACGATCGCATCCGGACCGCCTTTGAAGCGCTTCGGGCGGCGTTTCGTCTTGTGTTCGCGACCGATGCGGTCGATACTCTGATCCGGTAAAAACAGTCAGGGAATGAGCCGACCCATGCCGCGTCCAGTACAAGCCCGCATCGACCTTGCCGCATTTCGGCACAACTATCTGGTCGCCAAGAAGAAAGTCGCCGGTCGGGAAAAATCGGCCAAGGCCTGGGCGGTGGTCAAGGCCGACGCCTACGGGCACGGTTTGCTGCGCGCCGCGTCGTCGATCGCCGATATCGTCGACGGCTTCGCGCTGCTCGACCTCGATGCGGCCGTTACCTTGCGCGATGCCGGCTATCGCCAGCCGATTCTCCTGCTTGAAGGCTTTTTCGAACCCGACGATCTTGCCGTCTGCGCCGAGTATGGCCTCATTACCGTTGTCCATTGTCTCGAGCAATTACACATGATTCGCGCCGCAGCCTTGCCGCTGCGGCTGCCCGTCTATCTCAAATTCAATACCGGAATGAACCGGCTCGGCTTTACCGCAGCCGAATTGCCGGCCGTTCAGCGCCAACTCGCACTCTCGTCGGCGGTCGGCTCGCTAACCTTGATGACGCATTTTGCCGAGGCCGACGGCGGGCGCGGCATCGCCTGGCAACTCGAGCGCTTTGCAGAGATGAGTGCCGGCTGGAATTGCCCGCTGTCGCTCGCCAACTCGGCGGCGATTCTCCGTCACCCGGAAACCGCGCACGATTGGGTGCGGCCGGGAATCATGCTCTACGGCGGCAGCCCTTTTGCCGATGCGGGCGCGGCGAGCCTCGGACTTAAGCCGGTGATGACCTTGCACAGCCGCATCATCGCCGTCCAGGACATCGCCGTCGGCGAGCGCGTCGGCTACGGCGGGCTCTATTGCGCCGAACGGCGTACGCGCGTCGGCATCGTCGCCTGCGGTTACGCCGACGGCTACCCGCGTCATGCGCTAAGCGGGACGCCGCTTCTCGTTGCCGGTCAGCGCGCGCGGACGCTCGGCCGCGTGTCGATGGACATGCTCGCCTGCGACCTGACCGATCTGCCGCAAGCCGGCGTCGGCAGCCGCGTCGTGCTGTGGGGCGAAGGTCTGCCCGCCGACGAGGTCGCCGCAGCGGCCGGGACGGTCAGCTACGAATTGTTCTGCGCGCTCGCTCGCCGAGTACCGGTCGTCGAAGTGTAAATATGGCCAAGACGAAAACAGTTTATTCGTGTACCGAATGTGGCGCCAGCGTACCCAAGTGGCAGGGGCAGTGTCCCGGTTGCGACTTGTGGAATACCCTCGTCGAAAGCCTTGATGACAGTGCTCCGGCGAGCGCCAGCCGCTTCGCCGCGCTGGGCGGCACGGCGCGACTGCAAAGCCTTGCCGACATCGAGGCGCGTGAGGAGGACCGGCTACCGACCGGCATCGCCGAGTTCGATCGCGCGCTGGGCGGCGGACTGGTCGCCGGCGGCGTCGTTCTCCTCGGCGGCGACCCGGGAATCGGCAAGAGCACCTTGCTCTTGCAGGCGCTCGCCGAACTGTCGGCTGGCCACAGCGTGCTCTACGTCAGCGGCGAGGAGTCCGCTCAGCAGATTGCCATGCGCGCGCGGCGTCTGGCGCTCGATACGCGGGGGATGAAGCTGCTCGCCGAAATCAACCTCGAAAAGATTGTCGCCACGCTGCAGGCCGAAAAGCCGCAGGTCGCAGTGATCGATTCGATCCAGACGCTATGGTCGGACCAGTTAAGTTCAGCGCCCGGATCGGTGGCGCAGGTGCGCGAGTGCGCCGCCCAGCTCACGCGACTGGCCAAGCAGAGCGGCATCAACGTCATCCTCGTCGGTCACGTGACCAAGGACGGCGCACTGGCCGGGCCGCGCGTTCTCGAGCACATCGTCGACACCGTCCTTTATTTCGAAGGTGATACGCATTCGAGCTTTCGCCTGATCCGCGCCGTCAAGAACCGCTACGGGGCGGTCAACGAAATCGGCGTTTTCGCGATGACCGACAAGGGACTCAAGGGCGTCAGCAACCCCTCGGCGATATTTCTTTCGCCGCACGGCCAAGACGTCGCCGGTTCCTGCGTGCTGGTCACTCAGGAAGGCACGCGGCCGCTGCTCGTCGAGATCCAGGCGCTCGTCGATCAGTCGCATGCCAACCCGCGACGCCTGACCGTCGGCCTCGACGCCCAGCGCCTGGCGATGCTGCTCGCCGTCCTGCACCGCCACGCGGGCATCGTCTGCTTCGATCAGGACGTTTTCGTCAACGCCGTCGGAGGTGTCAAGATCGTCGAGCCAGCGGCCGACCTTGCCGTGCTTCTGGCTATCGTATCTTCCCTAAAAAACAAGGCGTTGCCATCTAAACTTATTGTTTTTGGTGAAGTCGGACTGGCAGGAGAAATCCGACCAGCGCCGCGTGGCCAGGAGCGCCTGCGCGAAGCGGCCAAACTCGGATTTACGCGCGCGATGATTCCCGAAGCCAACAAGCCCAAGCAAGCCATCGCCGGCATCGAGCTCGTCACCGTCCGTCGCGTCGAAGAGGCTGTCGAGCGGCTGCGCGAAATGGATTGAACCTCTGCGCGCTGCACGACACAGAGAAGAACGCCGTCGTCGTCGGCCGAACGCGGCGGGTCCGGTCCGGCCGCTGGCCGGCGATTGAACGAGGTGGTCTGCCGATGCGCACCAATCTGTTGCCGAATTTCCTGTCTTTCTCGCTGCGCCAGCTGCGCCGCGATGCGCGTGCCGGCGAGTTGCGCCTGCTCGTTGCCGCGCTCGTCATAGCCGTCGCCGCGCTGACCGCCGTCGGCTTTTTCGCCGATCGCCTGCACCAGGCGCTCGAGCGCGAGGCGCATCAACTGCTCGGCGCCGATCTGCTCCTGACCGCCGACCATCCGTGGCCGGCCGAGTTGGCTGCACAGGCGCGTGAAAGCGGTCTCTCGCTCGCCGAAACGCGCACCTTTCCGAGCATGGTGACGCTCGGCGAGGGCGAGCGATTGCGCGCCCAGCTCGCCGAGATCAAGGCCGTCTCGGCAGGCTACCCACTGCGCGGCAGCCTGCGCGTCGCGCCACGGCGCAACGCCCAAGACGCAGTCGCCGAAGGCGTCCCGGCGCCGGGAACGGCGTGGATCGACGAAGGCCTCGCCTCGGCGCTCGGCGTCGAGATCGACGACACGCTGGCGGTCGGCAAACAGGCGCTGCGCGTCGCCGCGCTGCTGACGCTCGAACCCGATCGCGGCGTCAATTTTTTCAGCGTCGCGCCGCGTCTCATGATGAATATCGGCGACCTCGAGGCGACCGCTCTGATCCAACCGGGCAGCCGTATCGCCTACCGCTTGCTGCTCGCCGGCAACGCCCCGGCGGTGGACGCGTTTCGCGCGCGCGTCGAGAAAGCGCTGACGCGTGGCGAGCGCATCGAGGATGCGCGCAACGCCCGTCCGGAAATCCGCGCCGCGCTCGAGCGGGCGCAGAAGTTCCTCGGGCTCGCCGCCCTGCTTACCGTCGTGCTTGCCGCCGTCGCCGTGGCGCTCGCCTCGCGCCGCTACATGGAGCGCCATCTCGACCCCTGCGCGGTGATGCGCTGTCTCGGCGCGACGCAAGGCTTCCTAGTGCGCGTCTATGTCAGCCAGTTCGCTGTGCTCGGGCTGGTGTCGGTGCTCGCCGGCTGTGCCTTAGGCTATCTCGCGCATTTCGTTCTGCACGCCTGGCTCGCCCAGTTGCTCGCCCGACCGCTCCCGCTGCCCGGAATGCTGCCGGCACTCCAGGGCAGCGTCATCGGGTTGCTTTTGCTTTTCGGTTTTTCGCTGCCGCCGCTGCTTCAGCTCAAGAGCGTGTCGACGCTGCGCGTCCTGCGTCGCGAGTTCTCCTCGGAAAACCTGCTGCCAAGACGTCTGCTCGGCGCTTACGCCTTCGGCCTCGTCGCACTCGTCGGGCTGATGTTCTGGGTGGCGGGCGAAGTCCGGCTCGGTGCTTATATCGTCGGCGGCTTTACGGCCGCACTGCTGCTCTTTGCGATCGTCGCGCGCCTTGCGATTCGTGCCGCTGCGCTGCTGCGCGGCGGCGCGCGCTCGATTAGCGGGCGCGGTATCGGCTGGCGCTACGGCCTTGCCAGCCTCGAACGGCGTTCGGCGGCGAGTGTCGTGCAGATTGTCGCGCTGGCCATCGGTTTTACCGCGCTGCTGCTGCTCACCGTGACGCGCAGCGATCTGCTCGCCGCGTGGAGCCGCGCGGTTCCTGCGCAGGCGCCGAACCGCTTTGTCGTCAATATACAGCCCGATCAACTGCCGAGCGTGCGCCGATTGTTTGCCGAAAACCATATTGACGCCGAATTTTCGCCGATGGTGCGCGGGCGGCTCAGCCGGGTCAACGACGTCGCCGTCGACCCGGCGAGCTACGCCGACGAGCGCGCCCGGCGCCTCGTCGAGCGTGAATTCAACCTCTCGTATCGGCTTGACCTGCCGGCCGGCAACGCGCTGACTGCCGGGCGCTGGTTCGGCGAGGCTGATCGTCAGCGCGGCGTCGCGTCGGTCGAAGAGGGTCTGGCCAGCACGCTTGGCCTGAAGACGGGCGATCAGCTTGAATTTGCGATCGCCGGCGAGACGGTGGCGATGCAGGTGCTCGGCTTGCGCAAGCTCAACTGGGATTCGATGCGCGTGAACTTTTTCGTCCTGACGCCGCCCGCCGTTCTTGAAGCCTATCCGGCGAGCTGGATCACGAGTTTCTATCTCGCCCCCGATCAGGCGGGCTTCGTCAATCGCCTGGTTGGCGACTTTGCCAACCTGACAGTGATCGACGTCGCGGCGATCGTCCGCCAGCTCCGGGCGATCATCGATCAGGTCGCACAGGCCGTCCAATTCATTTTCCTGTTCACGCTCGTCACCGGGATTGTCGTCCTTTATTCGGCGCTCGCTGCGGCGGCCGACGAGAGGCGCTACGAACTTGCACTGATGCGCACGCTGGGCGCCCGGCGCGCGCAGCTGCGCCGCACGCTGCTCGTCGAGTTCGCGGCGATCGGCGGGCTCGCCGGGCTGATCGCCGCCTTCGCGGCAATGGCCATCGGCCAGGTGCTGGCGCGCAAGGTGTTTCAGTTCGAAGTCGCCGTCGATCTTTGGCTGCCGCTCATCGCGTTGCTCGGCGGTGCAGCGCTGGTTACCGCGGCCGGCTGGTTTGCCGCCGCGCGGCTGATCGCCGCGCCGCCGCTCGCCGCCCTGCGCGCCGGCGTCTGACGGATGCTGGGCAGCTAAACCAGGTCTTCGCGGCGCAGCAGAAAGACGTTCTCGTCGCCGGCGCTGGTATCAAGCCAGACGAAGGAGGCCTCCGGGAAAGCCCGTTCGAGCGCATCCCGGTTATTGCCAATCTCGACAACGAGCAGACCGCCCGGCTTAAGATGCGCTGCCGCTTTGCCGAGAATGATGCGCGTGAAGTCAAGGCCGTCGTCGCCGCTCGCCAGCGCGAGGCTTGGCTCACGGCGATACTCGTCGGGCAGCGCGGCCATCGCCGCGGCGTTGACGTAAGGCGGATTGGAGATGATGAGGTCGTAGACATTGCCGGCGAGCCCGGCAAAGGCGTCCGATTCGATCAGGCAAACGCGCGTGGCGAGCGCGTAATCGTCAACGTTGCGCCGGGCAACGGCGAGCGCGTCCGGCGACAGATCAACGGCGTCGACCCGTGCCTCGGGGAAAGCCTGCGCCGCGAGGATCGCCAGGCAACCCGAACCGGTGCACAGATCAAGAACGCTGCCGATCGCCCAGGGATCCTCGACCCACGGGCTGAGCTGTTCGCGCAGCAGTTCGGCGATGTGCGAGCGCGGAACGATGACGCGCTCATCGACGTAAAAGCGATCGTCGCCGAGCCACGCTTCGCGGGTGAGGTAAGCCGCTGGCAGGCGCTCGTCGATGCGCCGTTTGATGACGGCGAGGACGGCGGTCCGTTCGTCGCTGGTCAGGCGCGCGTCGACGTAGGGCTGCAGGACTTCACGCGGCAGGTGCAGCGTATGGAGCACCAGGTAGACGGCTTCGTCCCAGGCGTTGTCGCTGCCGTGGCCGTAAAACAGCCCGGCGGCGGTAAACCGGCTGACGGCAAAGCGCAGGAGATCGCGGATGGTGAGCAACTCGATTTGAGCTTGGGCGAACATGTCAGGAGGCCTCTGTACTGAGCAGTTGCTCGAGGATGCGTCGATAAATGGCCGACAGCGGCGCCAGCGCCGCAATGTCGATGCACTCATCGATCTTGTGGATGCTGGCGTTGACCGGGCCAATTTCGACAACCTGCGGGCAGATCGTCGCGATGTAACGGCCGTCGGACGTGCCCCCCGAGGTTGACAGCTCGGCGTCGCAGCCGGTCTCGGCGCGGATCGCTGCCAGCGCCGCGTCGACCAACGCGCCGCCGCCGGTCAGGAAAGGCTTGGCGCCGAGCGTCCAGCGCAGCGAAAAATCGACGCCGTGACGCGCGAGGATCGCTTCGAGCTGCGCCTGCAGCCCGGCGGGCGTGCTCGCGGTGGCGAAGCGAAAATTGAAATCGATCTCG
>Ga0105048_10020681_pt1 | contig 10037 bp, 4 predicted proteins | sample MAT05_FD_78382 | JGI IMG/M metagenome (GOLD analysis project Ga0105048, IMG submission 78382) | Freshwater microbial communities from Lake Fryxell liftoff mats and glacier meltwater in Antarctica - MAT-05 | ecosystem: Environmental > Aquatic > Freshwater > Ice > Liftoff microbial mat | place... | reverse complement strand
CGAAGCCATGGTCGCGCATCAGGAGGGTTCCGCCATGTCTGCCCGCAATTTCATTCCCGAACGCCGTACTCTGGAAACGCTGCGTGAGGCGGCCGCATGCTGTCAGGGATGCGATCTGTACAAGCACGCTACGCAGACGGTTTTCGGCGAAGGGCCTGCCGCTGCACGGCTGATGCTCGTCGGCGAACAACCCGGCGATCAGGAAGATCGACAGGGGCATCCGTTCGTTGGTCCCGCGGGCCAACTTCTTGATCAGGCGCTCACCGATGTCGGGATCGATCGTGACGATGCCTATATCACCAACACGGTCAAGCATTTCTCCTTCACCGAATCCGGTCCGCGCCGGCTGCACAAGAAGCCGACCGCCCGGCAAACGTCGGCCTGTGTGCCATGGCTGGAAGCAGAGATCGAAGCTGTCAAGCCGCAGGGGATCGTCTGCCTCGGCGCAACGGCGGCACAGGCTTTGATCAGCAAGGAGTTCCGCATCACCAGACAGCGCGGCCAGATGCTCGATTCCGAACGGGCCGACTGGATTCTCGCCACCTGGCATCCGTCCGCCCTGTTGCGTGCCCCTGATGCGGCTGCCCGAAACCGTATGACGGATGAACTGATCGCCGACCTTCGACTGGCGGCGGCGCGGTTGCGATGATGCGGCGAATCGCGATCATGCCATGTCCGTCGTGCGCTTGCCGCTGTAAACTGTGCATCTGGCGGAACGCATCCTCTCCCGGGAATGATTCATGGCGGAAGCACTTCTCGCGAACATGTTCTTCGAGACCGTAGCCGGGCCTGATCCGGGTTCGCAGCGCACGCTCCTCCGGGCGATGCCGGTGATGGTCGGGGCGTTATGTATCCTGGCGATCGCCTTCCGCTATTACAGCGCCTTCCTCGCGGCCAAGGTGGCTGCATTTGATGATACGCGCATCACCCCCGCCCACCGCTTCAACGACGGGCAGAACTATCACCCGACCAACCGCTGGGTGTTGTTCGGGCACCACTTCGCTGCAATCTCCGGAGCCGGGCCGCTGATCGGTCCGGTGCTGGCGATGCAGTACGGCTTCGCCCCGGGGTTGATCTGGTTATTGGTCGGCGTCTGCCTGGCCGGGGCCGTGCAGGACATGCTGGTGATGTTCGCCTCCGTCCGCCGCGACGGTAAGTCGCTGGCTGAGATCGCCCGTACCGAGTTGGGCAAGCCAGCCTCGTTGATCTGTTCCATCGCCATCCTGTTCATCGTCATCATCGCGCTGGCGGGGTTGGCGTTCGTCGTCGTCAAGGCACTGGGTGGCGAAGAAGCGAAGCTGCCGCCCGGCATGTTGATCGAACTTCCGGGAGGAGAAAACCTCTCCGAACAGCCGGGCGACGACGGCAAGACGATCTGGCAGTTCCCGAAGAAGTGTTCGATCCGCTACTCGCCTCGTGAGCAGCCGAGCAACCGGGCCGAGGCGTTTCGCGTGTCGGTACCAACGAATACGCCTTTGGAAGTGGTGAACGACACGGTCATCATCCCCGCCGGCAGCAAGCAGATCATCCCCGGCAGCAGTTGGGGAACGTTCACGATCTTCTGCACGATTCCGATTGCGATGTTCGTCGGCTTCTACATGTACCGCGTGCGCAAGGGGCGGATCGTCGAAGCATCGATTATCGGCGGGATCATGGTACTCGCGGCGGTGTTCGCGGGTGCGTATATTCCCAACTCGCCGCTCGAAAAGATCTTCGGCCTGTCGCGGGAGAATACCATCATCGCGCTGTGCACGTACGGCTTCATAGCCGCCATTCTGCCCGTCTGGATGCTGTTGACGCCTCGCGATTATCTATCGAGCTTTCTGAAGATCGGCACGCTGGGTCTGCTGGTGGCCGGCGTCATCATCGCCAACCCGACGCTCAAGCATCCACCGCTGAACGAAACCTGGGCGGCCGGCGGGCCGACGTTCCCGGGCGGGCTGTTTCCCTTCGTGTTCATCTGCGTGATGTGCGGGGCCATCTCAGGCTTTCACGCCCTGGTGTCATCGGGCACCACGCCCAAGATGATCGACAAGGAAAGCGACATCCGCACCATCGGCTACGGAGCCATGCTGCTCGAAGGGCTGGTGGGACTGGTGGCGCTGATTGCCGCTGCGTCGATGCCGCTCGACATCTACTACCCGATCAACGTCGATGTCGAGAAAGAGCCTGAATTCCAGGCTCGAATGCAGCAGATGTACCTCAAGTACGGCGAAACGCCGGAAGCGAAGGATAAGCTTCATGAAGCGGGCGTCCGCGATGTGCACAAGTTGGATCTGGCGCAGCTTGAAGAAAGTGTCGGCGGCGAGTCGCTGCGCGGGCGAACCGGCGGGGCCGTCACGCTGGCCGTCAGCATGGCGATGATCTTTACCGACGCGTTCAGTTGGGCCGATCAGGAACTCAAGGACCTGATGAAGTACTGGTACCACTTCGCCATCATGTTCGAGGCCCTGTTCATCCTGACGACCATTGATGCGGGAACGCGCATCGCGCGTTACCTGTTTCAGGAAACGCTCGGCAAAGTGCACCCGAAGTTCGCCCGATCCGACTGGCTGCCCGGAGCGCTGCTGGCGACGACGCTGGTCACCGGCGGCTGGGGAATTCTGGTCTACACCGGTCAGATCAACACTATCTGGCCGATGTTCGGCATCGCCAACCAGTTGCTTGCCGTCATGGCGCTGGCGCTGGTGACCACGATGCTCATCAACTCCGGCAAGGGCCGCTATGCGCTGGTCACGATGCTGCCGATGCTGTTTGTGACAACCACCACACTGACCGCGGGCCAGATCATGGTCAGAAATCAACTGACAAACATCGAGAACGGCACACAGGTGTCGATCAACGCGATGAACATGGGACTGACACTGTTCGTGATCATCTCCGTCTGTTCCCTGCTGATGATCGCCGCCGCACGGTGGATCACCGTCGCCATCAGCGGCCGAGTACCGGGGAAAACGACTTGATGTTGCCAGCACAGGGTCTGTCTCACGTCTCTGCGACCCGAGGGGAGACGAGTCGACTTTGGCGAGACTCTCGCTCTTTTGGTGAGACAGGTTACTCACGGTCAGATTGGAAATGCCGCCGACCGCAAAGAGACGGCAGAAGAAGAAAAGCCAGCCACTGATGAAGACAGGATGAATACCGGATAAGAGAAACCAGGCGGGGACTAAGGGCAGAGTTAATGTTGGCAGAACCACGGTTTCAACAGGGCGTTTGAAGACAACCACGAAAAGCTCGTAAAACACGAAAGGGAGATGGATCATCCACGATGAAGACAACATCACATCGATTTTGCCTTCATTTCGTGTGGTTCGTGCCATTCGTGGCCAATCTACTTCTTCGCGTTGAAACTGTTCGCAAAAGGAGCGGTTGCCCCCGCTCCCTTGCGTTCGCGGCTCGTTGGACTCGCGGTAGCCGAAGCGTTTAATTCTGCCCGGGCCCTCAGTGTCAGCAGCTTTTATCCGGCTTTCATCCTGTCTTCATCCGTAGCTATGTTTTCCTTGCTTTCATCAATCTGCCACATCCCTGTTGAAGTTGCAGTTTGTCGTGTGTCCCTGCTGCCCTGTCAGCGATTGATCGTAAATGCGGCTTCCGCGCCGGAAGTAAGCGACGGACCAGAGATACATCCGTCGCTTACGTTCCCGGTTTCGACGCAATTCAGCACTACCGACATATCCTCTCCTCCTGCCGCCGGCTATCATTTCCCCACATCCAACCCCGTGAGCCCGTTCATGAAGAAAACCACGAAGTCGGCGGATGCCCGCGTGTTTCTCGGCTGGGACGAGCCAGCGCTGCCGTCGGCCGTCGCGCGGATCATCGCCAGTTACCGTGAGGGCGATACGCTCGACCTGTCGCGCCTGATTGTCGTTGTTCCCGGCGAGCGTGCCGGCAGGCGGCTGATCGAACTTTTCGCTTTTGCCGCGGATGACGCCCGTCTGTTGCTGACTCCGCCCGATTTGACAACCGAAGGCCAACTGCCGGAACTGCTGTACGAGCCCGCATTGCCGTTTGCCGACGACCTGACGCAACTGCTCGCCTGGAAGCAGGCACTCGTCGAAATGCCCGAGCATCAACGGCGGGCATTTGTCCCTGTTCCACCGGCCATTGATGACTCGCTGCGCTGGCTCGACCTTGCCCGGATGTTCGGTCAGCTTCATCTCGAACTGGGGGGAGACGCACTCGACTTCGCCGCAGTTCAGCAGGCGGGGCGGAACGTGCCCGGCTTCAACGAAGGACCCCGCTGGAATGCACTGGCCGCGTTGCAGGCACGCTATCGGCAACTGCTCGAACGCCAGAAACTGATCGACATGCAGGATGCTCGACTGCGGGCGATCGAATCCGGCAGCATCCGTACCGATCGGCAGATCGTGCTGCTCGGCACCGTTGATCTCAACGGCGTGCTGAAGAAGATGCTGGCCGCGGTAGGGCCGAACGTCACGCCGTATGTCTTCGCGCCGGCCGACATGGCCGACGCGTTCGATTCATTCGGTTGTCTCCTCGTTGATCGCTGGACCGCGACGGTCCTGCCCGTCGACGACGATCAAATCGTTCAGGTGGAAGGGCCGATCGATCAGGCCGAAGCGGCGACTGCCTGGCTGCGGCAGTTATCGGCGGAGTACGGAATCGATGAAGTGACAATCGGCGTACCCGATGAAGCGCTGGTACCGCAACTGGTCCGGCAACTGGAACAACTGAACGTTGCTTCCGACTGGGTCGAAGGAGCACGCGTGGGTGGAACAGCCCCGTTCCGACTGCTTCAGGCCGCGGTGGCCGCGGTTGACGGCGACTATGATGCGTTGGCCGGCATTCTTCGGCATCCGGATGTCAGCGCCTGGCTGTCGCAGGATGTTGACCGCACTCTGCTGACGCGACTCGACGAGTACTACGGCCAATGGTTCCCCAGCAAAGTGGACGCAAAGCGGATGGAAGCAGGTCCGCTGCACGATGCTGTGCAGCGCATCGAACGCTGGTTGTCGCCGTTGCGGAAGCCGCTGCCGCTGCGGCAATGGAGCGAACCGTTTCAGCAGGTGCTGGAAACGATCTACGGTGAGTCGACCCTGGAACTCGATCGCCCGGAACACGATCGCCTGCATCGGGCCTTCCGGCGACTGGTCGCCCGGCTTGACCAGGCTACTCTGATCCCGCCCGCACTCGACCTGACCGCGTATCGTGCAGGGGATGCGTTCGAAGTGCTGTTGAAGCCGCTGGCGGACAAGGCGGTTCCCTCACCCGGCCGAACCGATTCGCTGTCGATTCTCGGCTGGCTGGAACTGCCGTTCGATGATGCCCCGGCCCTGATCGTCACCTCGTTCAACGACGGCATTGTTCCAACAAACACATCCGGCGACCCGTTTCTGCCTGATGCGATCCGGCAGCACCTGGGCCTGAACTGTGATGATCGCCGTTTGGCCCGCGATGCCTACTATGCGTCCGCTATCGCGCATTCGCGCCGCGAACTGCGGCTCGTTCTGGCCCGCAAAAACGCCGACCGTGAACCGCTGCGACCGAGCCGACTGCTGTTCACGGGTGACGACGCCCGCGTGATCGATCGCGCCCGGCGGTACTTCGATGAAGGCCATGCCGACCCGGTCGTGCGCATCCCCAACCTCGGTCGCGGGCTGGCGGACATTCCCGCCAAGTCGACGTTCGCGGTACCGCCGCCGGAGAAGAAGTTCAGCGGCGATGTCTTCACGGTCACCGATTTCAAGAAGTACATCGCCTGCCCCTATCGCTACTACCTTGAACGGGTCGAGAAACTCGGCTCGATGGATGACAGTGCCCGCGAACTGGACCCGAGTGCCTTCGGAACGCTCGTTCATCAGGTCGTCAGCGACTTCGGACGCGATCCATCGATCAGCGGCAGCATGAAAGCGGCCGCGATCGAAGCGTATGCGATCGACCGGCTCGATGCCTTCACCCAGCAGTGGTTCGGGCATGGCCAGCATCGGCCGGCGCTGCGGCTGCAGATCGAGCAGGCTCGCCGACGGCTGCGCGCGTTCGCCAGGCACCAGGCCGAACTGACGATGGCAGGCTGGCGGATTGCCTATGCCGAGAACGAAAGCGACAGCAAGGCGATCATTGCCCCGTTCGCCGTCGCGGACGGCGCAGTGTCACTCAAGGGCCGAATCGACCGCGTTGACTTCCATGAGCAGAATGGCGTTGTCCGCATCGTCGACTACAAGACGGCCGACACCGCCAAGGACCCGGCCAAGGCCCATTACGACAATGAAGCATGGATCGATCTGCAACTGCCGCTGTATCGGCACCTCTGGCCGTTCGTCGCGCCGGACGTGCCACGCGACAGCCGGCTGGAGTTGGCCTACTTCAACCTGCCGAAGAACGACAAGTCCGGCATCGTCCTGGCGGAATGGGATGGCGACATGCTCGATACAGCAGACGAACGGGCGCGGGAGATCATCGGCGGGATTCGCAACAACATCTTCTGGCCGCCGGCCGACCCGGCCCCGGAGTACGACAACTACCCCGCCATCTGCCTGGCCGGCTACCTTTCGAAGAAGCCGTTGGAGAGTGCTGAGGAGGAACGCCCATGACCGCCGAACCGTTTGTGCACCGCCTGATCCGTGCGTCGGCCGGCAGCGGCAAGACCCACCAGTTGACCAACCGCTACATCGGCCTGCTCGCCGCGGGCGTGGCCCCCGAAGCGATCCTCGCCAGCACCTTCACGCGTGCTGCCGCAGGGGAGATCTTCGATCGCGTGCTGCTGCGCCTGGCGAAGGCGGCGTATTCAAGCGACGAGGCCGGCGGCCTGTCGAAACAACTTGGCGACGATGAGTTGTCCACAATCGACTTTACCCGACTGCTGCGCGGTCTGCTCACGCGCATGCACCGGGTTCGCGTCGGCACGCTCGACAGCTACTTCATCAAACTGGCCGGCAGCATGCGCTTCGAACTCGGCCTGCCGCCGGGTTGGTCGATCGGCGAGGATGCGGACAACGCCCGGCTGCGCCTGCAGGCGCTCGAATCGCTTCTGATGTTCGATCACGCCAATACTCTGTTCGCACTTTATGATCGCCTGACGAAAGGCGACGCCAAGCGCGGTGTGCAGGATACGCTGCTGAACGTGATCGATACTCTGTACACGCTCAGCCGCGAAACACCGGCCGGGATCTGGAACCTGATCCAAGCACCCGAACCGATGGACAGGGCCGACTTTCAAACTGCGTTGGACAACGTCGGTAAATTCGACGGCTATCCCAACGACCGAATGCGGACCGCGTGCATAAACGATATCGACAAGCTGTCGAACGCGGATTGGTCCGGCTTCCTGGGCGCGGGCATCCCGGCGAAGATCGTGTCGGAGCAGTATGTGTACTCCCGCACGCCGATCCCCGACCCGTTGATTGCCCTCTATCGCCCGCTGATGGGGCACGCGATGGCCGGCATTCTCGCACCGATCGCCGAGCAGAACGTGGCCACGCGGGAGTTCCTGGACCAGTTTCACCAGCACCTGGCCGAGCGCAAGGCAGCAACCGGCTTGCTGCGGTTCGATGAAGTGACCCAGTGCCTGGTTGACGGGCTGAAGTTGGCCGGGATCGATGGCGACACAATCGCGTTCCGTATGAACGGCCGGATCGAGCACTTATTGCTCGACGAGTTTCAGGACACGTCGCTGGCGCAATGGCGCGTGCTCGAACCGATGACCCGGCAGATCATGGGCGCCACGAAGAAGAGTAAACAGTCGTTCTTCTGCGTCGGCGACATCAAGCAGGCGATCTACGGCTGGCGCGGCGGCCTGCCGGCGCTGCTCGGCTCGCTGGAAACGGCGTTGCCGGGGCTGACGACGCTGCCCATCAACGAAAGCCGCCGATCCGCTCCGCCGATCATCGAAACAGTCAACCGCCTGTTCGAAGGAATCAACCCCGCGACCTACGAGAAACAACAAGCCGGCCTGGCCGCATGGCAGGAGCGGTTCAATCATCATGACACGTTCAGAAAGAAGGCTGTCGGCTATGTCCTGATGAAGCGCGGCCCGGACCAGGCGGAAGGTGAAGACATCAACGGCATGCGCGAACGCCACTGCGACGAAGCCGCCGGGCTGATCGAGGACGTGTACCGCAACGCCCCCGCGGCGACGATCGGCGTGCTGTGCCGGAAGAACGACACGGTCGCGCGCATCATCTTCGAACTGCGGCACCGCGGTCTGGCGGCCAGTGAAGAAGGGGGCAACACGCTCGATGACTCACCGGCCGTCGAGTTGATGCTGTCGTTGTTCAAGATCACCGACCATCCCGGCGACAGCACCTGCTGGTACCACCTGCGGCATTCACCGCTGGGCGCGCACGTTGACGCAAGCCCGACCGGTACCGGGCAACGGCTGCGCGATCAACTGATGCACGACGGCTACGGCCGTTTCACGGAAGGCTGGGCCCGGCGGCTGGCCCCCGCCTGCGACCTGCGCGATCTGAGCCGGCTGCAACAACTGGTGGAACTGGCGTACGGTTACGAAGAGCGGGCTACCCTGCGTGCCGACGACTTCATCAATCGTGTGCGCGAGCAGCGTGTTCCCGACCCCTCGGCCGCCCGCATCCGCGTGATGACGATGCATGGTTCGAAGGGCCTGCAGTTCGACTGCGTCGTGCTGCCAGAACTCGATGCGCTCCTCAATCGCGGCGGGGCCGGCGACTTCGTGCAGGATCGGGACGCCGTGACGCTCGATGCGACATTCGTCACGCGCTACATGGATCAGAACACCCGCGCGCTGCTTCCCGATGCACAGCGGCAGGCGTTCGATCGTGCGAAGCAGTTCGAGGTCGAGGAATCACTGTCGCTCTTGTATGTCGCCCTGACGCGAGCCAAGAACGCGATGTACATGCTGGCCCCCGGCAAGCGCCGCAGAGAGAGCGGCGTGCGCTGGGAGAAACTGCTGGAGGACGCGCTGGGAAACAAGAACAACGCCACGGCGAATGTCCGCTTCGAGTGTGGCACGCCCGCCTGGGCGACGCAGTTCGCGGATACCCCGGCGGCGGCGACCCCGGCCGAACCGCTGACGGCCATCACCTTCCGGACAGACGATCAACCGCGCCGCCGCGGGTTGAAGCACCTGACGCCATCGCAGCGCGAGGGCAATGCGCGGGTGATGGCCGGGTCGCTGTTCAGTGCCACATCGCAGGCGCAGCGCGGGCTGGGCACACTGGTGCACGCCTGGTATGCGGCGATTGAATGGTTGGATGACGGGGTGCCCGGCGCGGACCAACTGAAGTCGATCGCCGAAGGATTGCGTGCGGAGCTACCCGCGGACGTGATGGCAGACCTGGTGACGCCGCAAGCGGCCTTTCTGAAGAGCTTGAAACAACCGCAGATCGCGGCGCTGTTGCGCCGACCAACGGGCAACGTGACCGTGGAACGTGAGCGCCGGTTTGTCTCCCCCGATGGGGATACCCTCTGGTCGGGCAGTTTCGATCGCGTCGTCTGGGTGCGCGAGAACGGTAAGCTGGTCGCCGCGGAGATCATCGACTTCAAGACGGATGAGATTAAGAAGGGCGGTTTGAAGACCCGCGTCGGCCACTATCGCCCGCAGATGGACGCCTACCGCCAGTCACTGGCAAGGCTGAGCCGGCTGCCGGTGGACAAGATCACTGTGAAGTTGGCGTTCACCCACCTGGGCGAGGTGGTTGAACTGCAAAAGACCTGACTGTCGTTCTGATCTCCTTTCCCCCGGCTTTTCGGAGAAGAGGGTTAGGGGGCCAGCTCTCGCACATTGCAAGGTTCGCCCCCTCACCCCGGCCCTCTCCCCCGAAGCGGGGGAGAGGGGGAAAGACGGCTTCAGCAACCGCCCTACTGCGCCGGCGGGGCCACTTCCTTGATCACTGCCCCTTGCGTATCGCTGAGCACCAGTACGCTGAAACGCTGGATGGCCGAGCGTTCCGGCGTGCTGACCGAGGCGTAGTCGAACTTGCCGCGGTGGTCGGTGTAGCCGTCCTTGTGGAACTTCACCGTGCCATCGCCGAGGCGGACATACGCTTTCACATACACCTTCGGCAGCATCTTGCCGTTCTGGGCATCGGTGACCTGCAACT
>Ga0105048_10020680_pt1 | contig 10038 bp, 8 predicted proteins | sample MAT05_FD_78382 | JGI IMG/M metagenome (GOLD analysis project Ga0105048, IMG submission 78382) | Freshwater microbial communities from Lake Fryxell liftoff mats and glacier meltwater in Antarctica - MAT-05 | ecosystem: Environmental > Aquatic > Freshwater > Ice > Liftoff microbial mat | place... | reverse complement strand
TCCTCAACTTCCGCGCCGCATTGCTATCCAACCGCTTACCCCTCCTCATGCGCGAAGTTGTCTCTCGCTACTCGGCCGATGTTCTGGCAGCGTGACCCTCCGAGGCTGGATATGCACCCGTCGAAACCGTCAGCTTTACCCTCTGTTTCTCCACCTGGGCCAATTGGCGGCCCTCCCCAGTACTGACCATGCGCCCCTACTCCCTACTCCTCCTGATCGGTGCCGTTGCGATGGTCCCTCTGACCTCCGGAGGCGCCCACGCGGCGCCCGCGGCTGGAAAGAGCGACGTGGCGACGGACAAGGCGCGTCAGCTTCATATCGAAGGTGACGATCTGTACAAGCAAGGCGATTACGCGCGAGCCCGTGTCGCGTACGTCGCTGCCTGGGCGCTAAAGAAGAACTGGCAGCTCGCTGGCAGCCTCGGCGATTGTGAAGTCAAGCTGAGCTTCTATCGTGATGCAGCAGAGCACCTCGCTTACTTTCTCCGCTCCTCGCCGACCCAGCCGCCCTCCGCGGACGCGGTGAAGCTCTACAAGGAAGCGCAAGCGAACGTAGCGAGGCTCGATCTCTCCGTGGATCTCCCCGGCGCCGATGTGGTGATGGACGGTAAGTTCGTCGGGAAGTCACCTCTCATAGATCCGCTCTTCGTCGAGCCAGGTCCGCATACTGTCGAGGTGCGGCTCGGTGAGAAGCTCAAGAGCTTGCGCGTCGATCTGATCAAGGGCGTGCCTCATCCGATGTCCGTGGCGCTGGCTGGATCGGGCGAAGCCAGCGGGCCCAAGCTCCCCATCCTTCTGGGCGGGGCGGCTCTTGGCCTTGGAGCGCTTGGGGCGGGGATTGGTCTCATGGTCGCATCGGGTGGCAAGGGGACGGAAGCAGATACGCTTCTGACCCAGATGAAGCAGGCGAAGATTGTTTGCACGCAACCTCCGGTGGCGGGGTCGTGTCAAGACATCGTATCTCTGAGGCAGAGTCACGATACATTGCACAATGTCGCGGTGCCTCTGCTGACAGGTGGCGTTCTCGCGACGGCCGTGACGCTGAGCTACGCCCTGTGGCCGCGGGGAAGCGGACCGCCGAAAACGACGGGGCTCAGGGTGCTCCCGGTAGTCGGCGCCGAGGGTGCCGGGCTCTGGATTGGAGGTGCGTTTTGAACGCGCTGCGGCGAGCTGGGGACATGCGCAAGATCACCTGGACGCTGGGCACGATGGTTCTTGTCGGGATCCCGGCACTGCTGGGCTCTGCATGCGAGAACACCGCGGAACAATGCGATCTCATCAACGTGCCCTGCTCTCCTTCGGGGACGGGCAGTATGGGGTCGTCTTCGAGCGGTAGCAGCTCCAGTAGCGGAACCGGCGGGACTCCGGCGGGGTGTATTCCCAGCGAGAGCAAGACTCCGGTCGAGGAGAGCTGTGGCGTGTTCGTGTCGAGCAGCCTCGGCGACGACAAGAACGGTGGGACGCAGGCGAAGCCTTTCAAGACCATCGGAGCTGCGCTGATGAAAGCCGGAGTCGCGCGGGTGTATGTGTGCGGGGAGAGCTTCAGTGAGCCGGTCGTGGTGTCTTCTGCTGTCGAGCTTTACGGGGCGGTCGATTGCTTGAAGAGCTGGGCTTATGATCCGTCGAAGAAGACGGCGCTGACAGTGGCCGAGGATAAGATTCCGCTTACTCTCGGAAATGCGGCCGGGGCGGCAAGTGTGGAAGACTTCGCCATCAGCTCGGTAGCGGCGAAGACGCCGGGTGGGTCGTCGATTGCTGTGCTCGCCGACGGCGCGAAGGTGAGCTTCACGCGCTGCACTCTTACCTCTGGAGATGGGAGGGACGGTGCGACGGGCGAGGACGCCCCGAGCGCTGCAGCGCAGGCGGGAACCATAGGGAACAGCGGCGGGAACGCTTGCTCCGCCGATACAGTGAATGGCGCTGCCGCAGTCAAGAACGCCTGCGGCATGGCCAACTCCATCGGAGGTAAGGGCGGCGACGGCAATGATGTATTCGGCGGCACCGGAGCGGATGGGCTACCGAACAACGGTGGTGGGCAAGCCGGCAAAGGTGATGACAGCAGCGTCGGCTGGTCGTGCGCGGGAAACGGAGGCGACGGGAAGTCAGGGCTGCCGAGCACCGCAGGAATCGAAGGCGCAGGCGCGCTCATGACGGAGCTCGGCACGCTCACGTCCACGGGCTTCCTCGGCGCTGCCGGCAAAGACGGCGACGCGGGCAAGCCTGGCCAGGGCGGAGGCGGAGGCGGCGGCGTCAAGGGCGACGGCACGATGGCAAAGACTCTATGCAACGGCAAGCCCGGAGTCGGCGGAGCCAGCGGCGGCAGCGGCGGCAGCGGCGGTTGTGGCGGTCTCGGTGGCAAGGGCGGTAAGGGCGGAGGATCGAGCATCGCTCTGGTGAGCTTGGGCGCGACCCTTACTCTGTCCGACGTGACGATGAAGGCAGGCGTCGGCGGGAAAGGTGGCGCTGGCGGCGATCTCCAGGCCGGCGGCGATCCTGGCAACGGTGGTGCTGGAGGAACGAACAGCAACGTGGCGACACTTAATTCCGGCTGTAAAGGCGGCGACGGAGGCAAGGGCGGCGACGGCGGCCCCGGTGGCGGCGGGCGCGGCGGGCACTCGATTGGCGTCGCCTACACGGGAGCGGCACCGATGATCGATACGAAGCAGATCAAGACCGGAGTCGCCGGAAAGGGCGGTCCGGGGGGAAACTCGGACTTGAAGATGAACTCGGGCAGCGATGGTATGGCCGCGCCGATCCAGGTGTTCCCGTGAAGCCGGCGGCCCGTCTCACCGATGCTCACGTCTGCCCGCAGACGTCGCCTGCTCCGCACGTTGGCGGCGTGGTCACGGGGCCGGGTGAATCGACCGTGTTGATCGAAAATCTCCCGTCCGCGTGTGTCGGCGATCTGTGCGCCTGCGCGGGCCCGCCCAATGCGATCACCGCGGGAGCTTCAACCATCCTCGTCGCGAACAAGCCCGCGGCGCGCCTCGGCGCTTCCACGGCGCACGGCGGCACCCTTGTCGCCGGCTCCAGCACTGTCCTCTTCGGCGACTGAGGCCGAGCTTCGTTTGACCGGCCGTGCAAGCGCCCAGCGCACTGCTCGGTCCACAGATTTTGGCTGGCGATCGAACCCGACCGTGAGAGGTTTCCATGCTTGCAGCGTCCGAAGCTCCGCGCGCAGACGCGCGCATCTCTTCACTCGCACCGATCGAAACCAATGCGCCTCCGTTCGAGCTGCGCGCCGGGCCCCACGAATTTCCTGCCCTCGTCGTCCTCTCTTTCCGCGGTCGCGAAGCGATTTCTCGTCCGTTCTCGTTCGAGATCACGGTCGCGGCTTCGCTTGACGTGGACGGCGCGACGATCGAGCCCGACCTCCTCGGGCGGCCCGCATGCCTGACCATGCAGGCTGGCGCTTCGGGCGCGCGCCTTGTGCGCGGCGTGGTCGCGTCGGTGGCGGCGCTGAGCTTGGCGCACGGCGGGCAAAGCATCTATCGCCTGCGGATCGTGCCAGCGTTGTGGCTGCTCAAGAAGCGCACGACGAGCCGCATCTTCCAGGACAAGACAGTTCCCGAGATAGTCGCAGCGGTGCTCGACGAGGCCGGGATAGCCTATGCACTTCGTCTGATCGGCAAATACCGGCCCCGCACCTACTGTGTTCAGCACCGCGAAACAGACCTCGCCTTCGTCGAACGACTCCTCGCCGAAGAAGGGATCTTCTACACGTTCGATCACGGTGGTGCCGATGCCAAGACCGAGACGGTCGCTCTCTCGGACAGTGTCCGGTTGTATCCCGCGATTGAGGGCGACTCGGTACTTGCGTACCGCCCGCACGAGGGCGCGGTGGGGATGTCGCTCGGCGAGCACCACGTGCAGAGCTTCGCATTCGCCCGCTCGCTCCGACCGACCTCGGTGTTTCGGCGAGGCTACGACTTCCGGAGGCCAAGGCTGGCGCTCGAAGCGGAAGCCAAGCTCGCGGAGATGGGCGGTGGCGAGCCGGCGCGCGGCGACGTGTACGAGCACCACGAGGAAGACGAAGAGCCCAACATTCGCCCCGAAACTGTCGCTGCGGAGCTGGAGCAGCATCGCGCGCGCATCGAGCTTGGCCGCGGCGAGAGTGGCTGTCGGCGTCTCTCGCCTGGCTCGCGGTTCACGCTCTGCGACCACGATCTCGGTCGGCTCGATCGTGAATATGTGGTGACCGAGATCAAGCACACCGGGTGCTCTCCAGATGTCGCCACGCCGGGACAGGCCGTGTATGCCAATACGTTCGAGTGCGTACCGGCGACGATTGCGGCGCGTCCGTCGCGGCCCACGCGCGCCCTGCAACAGGTGACGGAGACTGCCATCGTGGTAGGGCCGGAAGCCCAGGAGATTTACACCGACGAGTATGGCCGCGTGAAGGTGCAGTTTCACTGGGATCGCGAGGGTCGACGCGACGAGCACAGCTCGTGCTGGATCCGGGTGACCCAGGCGTGGGCGGGCTCGGGCTGGGGCTTCGAGTTCATTCCGAGAGTGGGTATGGAGGTGGTCGTAACCTTCCTCGGCGGGGACGTCGATCGTCCGCTGATCACGGGATGTGTTCCGAACGCGCTCAACAAGCCGCCTTTCAAATTGCCTGAAGACAGAACGCGGAGCGGAATTCGGACGCACAGCACGCCCGGCGGTCATGGGTACAACGAGCTCAGCTTCGAGGACAGGAAAGGCGCCGAGCTGGTACACCTGCGTGCGGAGCGCAACCTCGACGAGAAGGTTGTCCACGATCAGATTACGGTGGTTGGACACAACAAGACACTTGCTGTCGGGGCCAGTCTGGACGAGAAGATCGAGCTCGACCACGCGACGACGGTCGTCGGTGATCGCCGAGAGACCATCCTGGGTACAGCGGGGTTCTCCTGCGCAGGTGGGCGATCGACAACGACCGCCAAGAACGACGTGAGACAGGTCGGAGGGAACGACATCGCGATTGTCGCCGGCGACGTGGTGCGGCAGGTGATGGGGAATGTCACCGACAGCGTGCAGCGGAATGTCACCGTTTCGGTGAACGGGCACCACGATCTTCACATCGGAACGCACGAGCTGTTGAAGCACGGTAGCGTGTTCGCGTCTGGCAACTACAGGATCATTGCGGGACGTGAGGCCGTGGTTCTCGCCGAAAGGTCCATCACCTTCACATGCGGAGAGAGCGAAATCACCCTCTCGCCGGAGGGGATCACGCTCAAGGGGAAGATCATTGCCCTCGAAGGGGGCGCGATCTCGGCGAAAAGCGGCGGCGCCGAGGTGCGTATCGGTGATACGGCGGAGATCATCAGCGACAAGATCCACCTCCAGGCCAAGGAAGCCGCGATCGACCTGGAGTTGGAGGCCAAGATCGACGGCAACCTGGTCAAGCTCAACTGTGGCCCGGAGCGCGTGAAAGTCGGCCCGAACGGCGAAGAGGTCCCGAACCACGCCGTCATCCAGGTCGTTCAACACATGGCCGACGAGCCATTCGAGCGGATGAAAGTCACCGTAGCGAACGCCAAAGGCGAAACCCGCGAGTACATTTCAGGGGAGGATGGCACGATTCGCGTTGCGTTCGGACCTGACGAGAAGCCCGGCGCGCTTCGTATCGTCTCGATGGCCCATGCGGACGACGATCGCGTCGTCCACCTGAGCGACGTCGGGCGAAGCTGAGCTCGGATAAGCGGAGTCGAAGGACAGGAAAGCAGGACACCGATGCCCAGTTTGAAAGAGATGCTCCAGGACATGCTGCTGGTCGCGGCGAAGGGTGGCGTGATCGGCGAGCTTCACTCTCTCGACGCCAGCACCTTTGCGCCGGAGAAGCCGAAGCCGACAATCAGTGGCCCCATGAACCAATCGATCTGGTACTGGGAAAAAGCGCCATGCGGCTCGGATCCTGACGACCCCGGCTATCTGGGAGAGATCACGCGGCTGAACTGCTGGACGCGCTGGATGGCCGAGATGCATGGCGACGACGATCTCGGCTGGATGACGGTGTGTCACTCGGTGAGATGGAGTCCGGTGAAGGTGACCGTGATGCGCGGCAACTCCCCCTTCCAGCTCACGCTTCCGCTCACCGAGAAGTACGTGGCGATGACGCTCTACCTCGACCACGGCAGCAATCCTGGCAAGGGCTGGTGGCCCCTTGAGGCCGACGTCAATAGCAGCTTCATGCAAGTGTTCGTCTATGACATCACCGGGAAGACGTCGAGCGATCAACCGGATACTGTGCCCGAAGATGTCTATAGCCACGACGACTTCATGCCAGATCCGGCAGGCGGCCAGCAGGTCGCGCCGACGCTGAACCCCGGCGAGACGATCGATCTGACGGTGACGCACAAGCACTATATCTGTGTCGTCACTAGCTTGGTCTGTTGCGGCGAGCGAGCGGACTTCGAGCCGGGCGCGCTCGTTGGGGTCGCGCGCGTGGTGCCGCACTACATGATCATGACCAACATGCCGGTCGAGGAGGTCAAAGCGTCGGTTCGCATCCAGCGGCCCGCGGCGTCAGGATACTACGGGACGTTGTTCGAGAACGGTCGACCTCCGATGCAGCACCCCGACATGGATCCTGACATCCACGCGATCATCGTTGCCGACACGAACGTTTTCAAGTCGGCCGACGTTGCGCGGGTGGTGAGCCCGCCTCTGTGGGATCTCATCTTCGACTACGTCATCGGCGTGCCCGAAGGAAATTTCGTCAAGTTCAACGATCCATGTACGGTCGTGAAGGACGAGCCGAGCCAGCGCACGATGCGAGGCGCGATCGGCCTGCTGAACTATGGAACGACCTCGAAGACGGCGCGTGGCCTCGTGGAAGGAGCTATCCTGGGCCTAGCGAGCTTCGGAGTCGCTCCGGCGCTGGGCGCGACTGTTACGTTCGTGGGTGCTGTGGGTGGAGGCGAATTCGGATCGATCGGGCTTGCCCGACCCGGATTGCGCCTGGTACACCGCGGGCCGGACTCGGAGAGCGCTAGCTGGGTAGCACAAGCGATGTACGGGTCTGGAGGGCTCAAAAAATCTGATCTCCTACCCCGAATCAAAAGCGATGTCGTCAAGTGGCCACGCCAAGGACAGTTCGACAGCATTCACCTGGCGCCCAGAATGAGAGCGCATTTGGTGATGGGAAGGCCCGGCCTTGGTGGCGCCGAATACGCGGACTCGCTGAGCAATATCCGCATGGCGCCGTTTTGCGAACACGACTGCTTTCACACTCACTGGAGGTGGGGTGCAAACTGGAATGATTCTCGGCAGAGTCCACTTCTGAAGAACAGCAAGCCCATCGCCGGATTCGGCCCGAGTTCAGGCGACGCCAAGTTCGTCGGCGTCGGAGTGCCTTACATAGAGATTGGAGCACCGCTCGTACCGCTCAATCAAGAAATTTCGATAGAGTTCGAGTCGGAGCACGCGTTCGTGTATACGGGGAAGATGCATAAAGACGTCGTGCCGGGGATCTGGCAGGCCGTCTACCATCATGGCTCGGCGTACGCCGTCTCGATCGTGGCCAAGGGACAGGTAAATTTTCTTGTGAATGCTTTGACGGGCGCGCCTCTTGATGGTGTGCCGCCGCAGTTTTCTGAATTCTATTGGACCCTTCGGTTTCAGGATACCGTTGACGGGGCGCTCTCACGGATCGAGATCGACGACGCGAACCTGATGCGATTGATGGGGCTCTGAGGTCATCGTGTTCGCGACGGTCTTCTACTTTCTCTTGGCGGCGTCAATGGTGCTGTTGCCGCTCGGCGGACTCCTGTTGATGTTCTCGGTCAGCGGAGCGATTGCTGGGGCGCTGGGATGGGCGGTACGGAAGGCAGCGCCCTCCCTTCTTCCCCTCTCGTGGAAGCAAGCCAGAGAGAACAAGCACTGGACGACGGTAGTTGTTCTGTGTGGCGTCATCGTCCAGATTTTGATTCTGACGGTTCTCGTGGCGCCATCGGCCGACTTGTCCAAACTGCTGAGTGTTCACGGCCTTTGTTCGACGCTGCTCTCCTTCGTTCTATGGGCTATCTACGGCATCGCGTCCATACGCGCGGATTCTCAGCCGACATTGGCCCCGGTCGAAGTCGAATTCGCCGGGACCTACAGAAGCGCAGGCGTGCAGGCTCAGTCCGTAGCGCCATCGAAGCCAATGGTCAGCACGGGGGTACAAGACATTGACCGGGCGTGCTCACTTCTCGGCGTGTTTGCGGTGATTCTCTCGACACAGCATGTGACATTCTGCGCTACCCTCGTCCTTTCATGTCGAATCCATCTCGTGTCCTTCGTCAATGAACCAGGCCTTCGCGCCAGCGTTCTCATGTTCGCAGCATCCTGGGTGCTCCTGAGGCTCCGAGCGAGTATTCGTCTTGCTTCAGACGGAGGCCTCGGGGGATGGCGAACCATGCGTGATATCGTTGCGTGCGCCGTCCTTGTACTGGGAATCGTGTTAGCAACGTCGAACGCGATTGGTTCTGGAGAGCGCTGGACAGTGGCCGTAGCTGCGGGCTTGGCGGTATTCGGCGTTGCGCTCGCGGTGGTGGCGGTCGGCTTCGTGCGTTTCGTTCGCAATGGCTCGCGAACGCCAAGAGTAGAAAGCCAGGCGCAAGAGCGGTGAATCCCCGAGCCAAGTCGCGTTCCGGGTGTCGGTAGAAAGCTAACGTTCAAGGCACAAAAGTCCGGAGGATTCAATGCGTAATACCATTCCTCAGAAGAAATCACCTCAGAATCGGACGCGCGTTGCCGGCACTGATCTTTCGCTGGCGCAATATGCCGAGACCCTGGCGACTCTACTTCACCACGGCGCCGAGGAGGTTGCCGACGTGGTCGCCAGGCTGGGCGTCACCTCCGAGGAGTGGAACGCCGCCGAGCGAGCCTGGAACGAGGTCTTGACATGCACGGGCCACCGCGACGACGGCGCGATCTCTCTCGAGTTTACGTCGCTGTTCGCGCGAGCAAGGAAGCGACTCGGTCTCACAAAGGCTGAGACTGGGAAGCTCGGCGTGGCGCCCACCGCCTTACATGGTTTCGACGCATTGGCCCCATTCGCGCCGCGCGCGCCCGAGCAGCTGCACACCGCCGAGGTGCCGAGTTACCTGCGCGAAGACCGACCGACGCCGTTTCCTGATCGCGCTCCGCCTCCGACTCGGCAGTATCCCGCGACGATGGCACTGCCCATCATGCGACCAGACCAAGTGATGGACCCCGCGATTCCGGATCAATCCGAGCCGACCTCCGGATCGACGCAGAACGAAGACGACATTGCCGAGACGGCCGAAGTGGATGTGCGGTGTTTCCGAGCACCGTTGCCGTTCTCCGGCGCCTCAACCAAGCCAAGCGCCGAGCCGGCTGCCAGTCCGCCGCCTGGAAAGCGACTGGTCCGCTTCGACCCGCAGACGGGCGAGCCGCTCTCGTCGCCGAAGTGGGCCGATGTTCCCGTCGTGGTTCCTGCTCCCTCCCCCCTCGGTGCTCCGTGTGATGAGGACTCGGGACATGCGACCGCGGCAGTGCCGATCGTTCAAGCAGGCCTGGCGTTACCGTTCTCTATTCATGCACCCGGGGGTCCTGCGAGGAGGATCTAAAGCTGGATGAGCCCCAAGCAGGGCAGGTGAAGCTATTCTCCGCGGTCACCGCCAAGATTCCGCACGCGAATGCGTGCCGATCCGGATCTCGCCGATCCGGGATCGCTCTTTGAAAATCAGCGTAACAAACTCACCCGAAGGCGCACGAGCGCACTGGGGCGAATCGACGCCTTCGGGAGAGACCAATTCTGAAGAGATAAAGCAGGGGGCACCAAATTTACCCCCTCCCTGAGCACGCGCAGCGTGCGATTTGGGAGGGGCAGGCCGCGCGGAGCCGCGAAGCGGCGAGCACGGACCGGGGAGGGCATCAACTCTCGCTCTCCACCTCACTCACACTCTTGCTCTCGCTCACCGCGAAGAAGGCGGGGACGAAGTGAAAACAGACGAGCCGATCCCGCTGCTCACGATGGAGCAGCGAGAGCTGGTGCGCAAAACAGGGCACGGCGCTGTGCAGCGAGCGCAGAGGGAGGCGCGGCGGCTCC
>Ga0105048_10020678_pt1 | contig 10039 bp, 4 predicted proteins | sample MAT05_FD_78382 | JGI IMG/M metagenome (GOLD analysis project Ga0105048, IMG submission 78382) | Freshwater microbial communities from Lake Fryxell liftoff mats and glacier meltwater in Antarctica - MAT-05 | ecosystem: Environmental > Aquatic > Freshwater > Ice > Liftoff microbial mat | place... | reverse complement strand
CTACATTGGCAAGATTGAGACCGTGATTGACAGACTGTGGGGCACGGCAAACCTGTCTGCCGCTAAAGTCGATCGGGTGATTTTAGTCGGAGGATCAAGTCGGATTCCGCGCATCAAATCGTTAGTGGGCGATCTAATTGGTCAAAGCAAAGTATATGAATATAGCAGACCCGATCTATGCATAGCTGAAGGTGCAGCGATGTATGCCGCTTATCTGGACGATCCGGAAATCTTTGGGCGCGAGATTCAAATCACCACTCGAACTTGCCATGCGCTGGGAGTAGAAATCCACGGTGGCGAATTCTTTACGCTGATTCCTGCCAATCGCAAAACCCCTTGTGAATCCCCTTATTTGTTTACCACCCACACGGACAATCAAACTGCACTAGATATCAATGTGTACCAGGGTTCTGCCCGACTGGTGAAAGACAATACGCGAATTGGCACGATTCACATCCCTGATTTGCCGCCTCGCAAGACAGATGAACTGGATATTAAAGTCACCTTTAAAGTCAGTGAAGACCAGATGTTGTCCGTCATAGTAGAAGTGGAAGGACGGCGTTGGTCGAACAGTTTAAATTTCAACTAAGCTCGACTTTATCCACTTTAAATTGGGGTCATTTTCGGCGGCGGCTGGATTGTAGATAGGCTCTCAATCTTTTCCAGATTTCTAGCGTTTACGCCGATATCAAGAAAAGTCTAGAGGAAGCCTAGTATTCTATAACCATTGCCAATTAAGGGTTGTAGAAAATGGATAAAGTCGAGCTAAGTCCTAGTTGCTTAACAGTCATAACTGCATTGCAGGAAGAACAGTCCATGGGCATTCGGGTGAAGACGGGCGATCGCCTATTCGGAATATACGAGGTAATTGCAGAGCTAAGAGACAATGCAATCTATCAGTGGGTCAGAGCGGTCAAGCGCGATGGCCAAACTGCAGTGGTGCAACTGCTGATTGTCGCCGTTGACTCGGAAACTCGTCTGCATATCCTAAATTATTTCGATGCCCTAAAAGGTATTCGTCGCCAGGGGCTATGGATACCGACTGAAGTGCTATGCGATCAGGCGAATCCGCTGGTTGCAGTCTACCCAGACTTGCCTGCCAAACCTCTGCGGCCGGAAACCAATCAGCCCTGCGAGTCCGATGGCTTTGCCGTCAGCCTCAAATGGCTAAATGATGCATCTGAGACGCTCTTCGCTTTACACAACAAACGATTAGCAGATGGACAACGGCTGTTGCATGGTCACGTTACTCCAGAGAGCTTTATGCTTGTGGAGGGCATTGTTTATCTCACCGATTTTGGCTATGCGCCGCTGTTGGAACACAGGCATCTAGACACCCTTCGTATCTTGCAACACAATGATGGTTTTGTTGCGCCAGAAGTTGCTCAGCCTCCCTTAACGCTTGCAGCCGATACCTACGCCTTTGCTAAAATCGTGGCGCATTGGCAACCCAGGTTGATTGAAACTGACTGGTATCGTCAAGCCACTGCCCTTAACCCAAGCGATCGCTTTCCTCGTATGCGTGAATTAACTGCTGCACTTAAACGAGCATTCGCCACCCTGTTTGGCACAGAATTGGAGACTAGCCCCCCGCCTGATCCTCCCATGAAGCCTTCTGATCCATCTAGTTCGATCGTACCTAAATTTATGCTGGAGGTCAAAATCGAGCCAGCCGACGGAGGCAGTGTCAAAGGGGCTGGCAATCATCGATCGGGCGCACAAGTTACGGTGAAGGCTATCCCAGCCCCCAACTGGCAGTTTAGCGATTGGAGTGGCGACCTGAGCAGCAGCAACCTTTCGGCAACGGTCGTCATGGATGCCCCCAAGACGATCGTGGCTCGGTTCATCCAGATTCCCCAGGTCTCCCTCAGCGTGCAGATCAGCCCAGCCAACGCGGGCACCGCTACAGGCGCAGGTTGCTACCCACTGGGAACTGAAGCAACACTACAAGTTTCGCCTGCCACTCAGTGGCAATTCAGTCATTGGGCGGGGGCGCTCAGTGGTTCGATTGAGCCAGAAGTGCGGTTGGTGATGGATGGAGATAAGGAGGCAATCGCTCACTTCGTCAAGATTGCAGTTCCCATCCCGCCATCCCCGCCATCTCCTCTGACTTCAACTCAGAAAAAATCCAGCGTTCCCAAATGGGCAGAGGCGGTAGAGTCATCGGCTGATCCGGTACCGATACCAGAATCTGCTAAAAAATCCAGTGTCCCTAAATGGGCAGGAACAGCAGAGTCATCTGATCTTGACGCTCATACACCCAACTCACCAATCTCTGAGACTGAGAAACAATCGAATCTGCCCAAGTGGGCGGGAACCAATCAGCCTCCATCCGAACCCTAGCCCCCAATGAGTCTGCCATGTCAAACAGCCTGACACACAAGAGCGTACAAGAAAAGTTACGTCGCTTCAAAGCGTATGGAGAATCCGTACTTCAGGGTCTCAACTCCGTAGAGCGCAGTCAGACTCTGCCCGATTGGGTAGATGCCAGTCTGCTCGATCGAGTCCGACAATCTCAGCAAGCGGCTGAAAAAATCATTGAGCGCGCCTCCTCTCCAGTCAAGATTGGTATCATGGGAGAATTTAGCAGCGGCAAAAGTTTGCTCCTTGGCAGTTTATTGGGCTATGCAGATGCTCTACCAATCAGCGAAACGCCCACAACCGGAAACGTCACAGCTATTCATTTGGTGCAGCAACCGGAACTGCAAACCACCAAAGTGGATCAGTTCAGCGTCACTTACCTCACTCATGCAGACGTGAGACACTGTCTCGCTTTCATATTGGCAGCGGCAGCAGAACGGGGGAAAGCCGCAGGACTTTCTGCCGAACTACTCGCTACCCTAAGCCGTCTCAATCTCAACACAGCGGAAATCTGGAGCGAAGTGCTGCGCTGGAGTGAACAGGCATGGAGCAACACCAATCTGGAACTCCGCTATCTGCTGCGGGAACTGATCGGGTTTGTCCGAACCTACAATGCTTGCGGTGCGACAATTTGTGGGCGATCATATCCCATTCCTGCCGCAACCGCTAAAGAAGGATTGCAACTGCCAGACTCTCAAATGCGGGTGCAAGAAATGCGGTTTGAGCAACTGCCCCCAGCCCCGAGTCAATGGTCAACCGCACCAGACCATCTTTCCGTCCACGATCTCCAAACCACATTCCCTTTGATTCGACGGATTGACCTGACCGTTGAAGTCTCCCGAGAAATCTGGGATCTGACTGCCCTCAAAGAAACCAACGAGTTCATTTTGCTGGACTTTCCAGGATTGGGAGCAGCGGAATCTGGCGTCAGAGATACGTTTCTGTCGCTGAATGAACTGGCTGAAGTGCAAACGATTTTGATTTTGCTCAATGCCAGAATGCCGGGAGGCGATCGGGCTAACCGCATCTTCACCCTAATGCAGCAGCAGCGCCCCGGACAAGACCTGAAAGATCGCATTCTGGTAGGCGTGGGACGGTTTGATCAACTGCCTTTAAGTGATGGCGGGGAACGAATTCTTACGGATTTGATTACCCCACCTAACGCTATAGCCACTGATAGCAAATCAACTGAGCTGTTGAGTGAGCTATTGACTGAGGCAATAGTGCTGGACAAGCTGAAGATCCTGAGAACCATCCTTGACCATGCTCAAGCCTTTACAACAGAGCGTGATCGCATCGTCCTGCTTTCGCCGCTGCTGGGCTTGGCAAACCTAGCGACATCCTACTCGACTCGCCTTCAGGTCGGCTCTCCAGAATTCTTAGACAATCTGAACTATCCTCCCTACTTGGAGCCATCTCGACGATTGCAGTCTAAATGGGGACAACTCGGTGATAGGCTAGAACCTCATCCCCACAACGTGCTGGGGCGGCAACTTGCTTACTTTGCTGAAGACGGCGGCGTGGGCAGACTACGAGAACTGATTCAAACCCACGTTGCCACCCACGGATTCGAGCAACTCTACAGCGATACCAAGACTGCCGCTCAAATCCTGTGTCAGGAACTGGCGCAACTCACCACCCTGCTGAACCAGATTCAACACGAGGGCATTCCTGCCAGCGAAAATCAGGATTTTGTCACTTTGAAACAAGCGATTGATGGGTTGGTCACAACCTACGGACAATTTAACGAGAAGCTAGGTAAGCAACCGCTGCAAGATCGGCGAGGGCTGGCAGTCAGCGATGTTGTCAAGGACGAATTAATTTTCCGAGTCCACAACTGGAGAGAATGGACAACCTTATTTAACAAGGTTAAGGATGGCATCATTACCTTGGAAAAACCAGGCGGGGCATTGGGCAGATTGCGGGAGAAAGTGAGCAAAACCAGCAATGCTGCTTTCCCAGTGCAAAGCGAGGATTTCTATCCGGCTTTTGACAAAACCTTTCGAGATCTGGAAGCGTTTACCCACGATCGGATTCAGCAAGCCGTTACTGATCTGCTCAACGATCTCTTGATGCAGGTGTCTCAAGACCGCCAAGTGATCGAATCTAAACTGTCAGCCGATCTGGAAGCACCGATTCAAACCCATTTCGGCGAGCAGTCAGTCGAATTGTTAAACTATCTGCTGATTGGGGCAGATCCACATCAATGGTTAGAGGACATTCTGGAGGAGATTACCAACCTGAATAAGGCAACTGCATCTAGTCCAGATCTGGAGTTGTTCTTTCCCCTAGCTCAAGCCGATGAGCATCACCGTATAGGTCAGGTGTTCGACTGGGGACCAAAGAAAACCAAAACTCAAGCTAGACCAATGAATCATCAGGTGCTGGTGTTAAGGTTAAGGGATGAGATTGTATCCAGTGCAGGTTTGCATTTAGTCCAGTATGTGAGTGAATTGACGAAGCAGGTCAATCAGGAACTCGTGTCGATCCTCGACGATGTAGTGCCCAAACTGCAAGAGCTATCAAAGCAGGAGGCATTGCTGCGATATATTGCTAGTGGAGAAGTTGATCAGCGGGAAGTGTCTCTGCCGTGGCTGCGAATCTTGTTGCAAACCGCATCGATCGCTTACCCAAAGTAGCCGCGAATAGGACAGAGAGTCAGGACACCATATCTTTACATCTCTTATATCTTTGCATCTCTTATATCTTTGCATCTGAGGATACGCTATGGCGCTAGAAATTCGTCTTCTGCCACTGCATCAGCTCCGGATAAGTGATAACCACAACCTGGAACTGCCCACAATCGCACTGGCACCTTCTTTAGAAAATGATTTGCCTCACTTGAAGCAAGTTGTCATTGCTGTGACCGGAACACCCTCAGTCCTGGCAGATCAAGTACAATCCGCATACAAAGACTGGAGCGAACGCAGCTTCGATCCCCCAATCGAGCTTTCGTCGGCTGCCCGAGTCCCCCGAGAAGACTGCCGTTGGAACGCTCCTCTACCCTCCGATGTCAGTTGTGTACTCAAAGTCAGCATTGAATATTTCAACTCGGATTCGACTGGGCAAGCCGATCGCTCATCGACGAACCTTGCCGCTGTCAAGTGCATCTTGTTTACTCCTCCCAGTCCGTCCCCGTCGCCTATAGCTCCCCGTAAATGTATGGATGAAGCCTCAAACATTGACTTTCCCGGATGGTTGGCGATCGACTTTGGCACCTCCAATTCAACCGTCACCCTGTTCGATCCCCGCCTTGTCTCCTCTCCCAACGAACTGCCCAGAGAGCAGGAGCAACAGTTGCGAAAACGTTTTTCTGAATGGCTGAACCAACCCGCAGCATTGGCATTACCTGGCATCAGTGCTACAGAGTGGGAGGCGTTTATTGGCGATGTTAGCCGCGACCTGGAAGTAGCTAATACAAGAACTGATCCAAGCCAATTAAGTGCCCTCTTCCGCAGCAGCGACAGTGCCCGTCTGCTGAGAGCCATTCGCCAGATCGAACTTTACGGGGGCAGCGAACGATTTCGCAAAGCCGCCAGCAAACACCTGAATCAGATTTATCATGAGGTGTTTCGAGTGCCGCCGATGCAGTGGCAGAGTTTGATTCCGGTTCGGTTAGATGCCGTTCGCGGCGCTTCAGAAATTCCGAGCGAAATTCAAATTCTCAGCCTGGACGAGCCGCTGAAACTCAACATGGGAGAGGCGGCGCGGACAGAACGCATGAAAGCCATCAAAACAACTAAAAGCACGACCTGGAACGAAATCAAAGCTAGATTTCATCACTCGCCTAAGCGATATTTTGGTCAAGACCGCTCGATTACAGTCGCCCTTGGCGGTAAGGAAAAATCGATTCCGGTCAGTAAACTGATTCAAGCCGCTTGGTCCCACCTGATTGATCTGACCGAGGACTGTCGCCGTAACAGTCCGGGCGAATTTTCAGACGGTCGGTTTAATACAGCAGTGATTACCTATCCGACGATCGCGCCTCCTGTAGTGCGGCGTGAGATTGAGCAATTGGTTTCGGAGTTGGGAATTCAGGATATTCAGACGGCTTATGACGAAGCCGTTTCCGTGGCAATCTTTTTCCTATGGCGCGAGTTTGGCGGCGATCTCACCCTTGGCATTGAGTCATTCAAAACCCGCTGTCGCTACAGCAATGGCAAGTGGTCGCAAAATGTCTTGGTGCTAGATATCGGCGGCGGCACAACTGACATCGCCCTGATCTGCCTGACACTGGAGGAAATTAACCCGTTTGATCTGGGCGAAGACCAGGGAGATGGAGGACGGTACTATGTACTCACTCCTCGACTCCAGGGGTCGTCTGGACATCTGCAATTGGGTGGAGAGTTAATCACGCTGCGAGTTTTCCTGCTGCTGAAGGTAGCGATCGCCGACTGTCTCCTCAGCGCCAGCAGCACAGGCGACTTACAGAGCGACTTTCTGGAAGGGCGCTTGATGGGGCTAAATTCACGTTTTACTGACAATGGCAAATTCAGCAACGGCTCCCTGCTTGCCTGTCTGGACAAAGAATTCCCAGAAAGTGATTCATCTGTCTACAAAGATGCACTGGATGCGGCTGAGCAGGTCTTGCCCACGCGCTGGCTGAATGCGTCCGCTCGCCTCCAAGCCTTCTACACCCTTTGGGACTATGCCGAACAAGCTAAGTTAAAGCTCGGTCAACCTTCTACCCTGGATATACCGGAACCCTTTGTTCTGTCTGAACCAGAGATCTCCGAACTGCTGGATCAAAGCGGCATTGATTACCAAGTGAAGAATCCCAATTGCCTCAAGGTTACGATGTCTCGTCAGCAGTTTGAGCGAGCCGCCCTGCCTATAGTGCAAGAAGCGATCGACATCGCCAAAGGGCTGATGGAAAGCCGCCTGAGCAAACAAGAATCGTCTCAATCTCCGCCTCCGCATGATTCAGAGGAAACAGAGGATTTAGCGGCAACCGAAGCCGCTCAACCGTCTCCCGAACAGGTAGACTGGCTAATTCTGTCTGGAAAAACCTGTAACCTAGATCTGGTCAAGCAAGAGAGCTACCAGCAATTCAGCAAATCCAGGTATTTTGTTTGGAATCCAGAACGAATTACCTTCGTGCCTGAACATACTAAACTGGCAACCTCGGCGGGAGCCTGCTACGCTGAAAAACTGCGACGACTGGTTTTCGATCCCAAAGAATCCAAAGATCTGCTGCGGCGAGGCGCTAACCAGCTTCATATCAAAGTGAAAAACCTGTTCTACTATCTGCCTTGCGCCTTTGCACTGAAGACGCAAGATCGTCTGTTGCCGATTTTTGAAGCGGGTCAGGAATTGTATCAACTGAACTCCCATGAAGCCGTTGCCAAAGTTCGCAGCGATCGCTGGCTGGGGATGCCGCTATCCGTTATCCTCTATCGCAAAGACTTTGAAAAGATGAAACCGCAGCTCTGGGGCAGTTATAGCGGTAAAGCCTTACAAAACCGCCTGAACTTGGATGAGGCTGAGTTTCGTAGACAGATTAAAGTTCAATTTGAGGTTGATCACACCCTCCAGTTCAAACTGTTGCTCTGCCAGCAGATGCCACACTATTGGATCGCTGCCGATCTACCCGGCATTGATTTGAAAAAAGCGATATCTAAGCCAGCAGATGACCCAGAATCCTCCCTTATCTTCAAAGACGGCATCCTCTGCTGTGACATTGCAGTGAACGTCGCTGAAGGAGCCAATGCTCATAAAACAGATGTCCACACTCTGGTATTTGAAGGCGGCAAGGACTACAGTGGCTACCTCTGTGTTTTTCAATCTGAGGATGGTTCCTGCAAAGGGCTGAGCAGTGATGCTTTCTTGGATAACTTTCCTAAGAGCGGTAAACATACCTTCTACTTTCGTAATGCGGAGACAAACGACTGGGTGCGAATTGGCGAACTCAGCCGCCCCAACGTCACCACTGAATACACTTGCAAATATCACATCACTCTCGACGAGCAGGGCATTCTACGGGTTCATGCGGGGGAAGTTCCTTACTGGATGTCAGAGGACGAGAACTGCTTGAAGCAAGAGGGATGTGTGTTTAAGGCGGAACTTGATCTACAGCCCAACGATATGGACGAAAAACGCGATCCCTTCTGTGGCATCCACTAAGCACTGGAGGCAATAGTTGTGCAGCACTTGCAAAAGATCCTGGAGATGGAACAGTCTGAATTGGCCCGTGTTCTCCGATTTAGTTTACATGGACTGATCGCCGCTCTAGAAGCTGCTCTAGTCAATGCCAGTACCGATCCAGGAATTCCGGCTTGCCAGGAATTCCTAGAAGAGCTAACTGCCCTGTTGGAATCCCCAGCAGCATCTCAGACGACCGAGCCGCCCTCAATATCCGAACTGTCTGAGACTGGAGAAACCATTTTTGAACCCGTGCTACCGGGTAACTCCTCGCATTCTGCTCCAAGTTCTGCATTGCGTCTCAGTTCACTGCAAGTAGCTATCCTCTCTGATTCTGATTTACAGTCCTACTTGGGTCAGTTACAGCCCAGTGACTTGATTCACACCGATGTAGATCTATGGAACGAAATTCAACGCCTGCTATTACGGGTTCCAATGGTGATGGCAGATGCTTGGCGATCGCACATCTCTGAATTGTTACAAACAATGGACATAACAGAAGACAACACGACCCTGATCAAAATTCCTGCATCACGGGATAGTGTGATTTACCCTGGATTGACTGGAGCAGTACAGGCATCGGGATTAAGTTGGTCAACTTCTGAACCCTTGAATCAAAACTTTCAGGTAAATGCATCTGACGGAAATCTGTACCTGCTGGCAGGAATTGTCTCTACCTGTATTCATTTCATTCAGACGGATACCTCCCTCTATCATGCGCTCAAGAGCATCGATCGCTTTGAGATTCGATCGCTCAACAATGAATCAGAACGATCGAAATACATTAACGTACTGATCGAGCGATTTCAACGTATACGAACCTCCGAAACGGACTCTGACCCCGAACTGATGCTACGCGCTCGACTGGATTTAGATGAAGCCATTCATTCGTTGGTTTATTTACCGCCGGTCGAGCGCGACGCTTCCTGGTGGGGCAAGCTGCAACAAGAAGCCCGCCGCACGCTCAGCAGCAAAGCCCGCGAATATAACGCCCAAATTCGTCCGCTATGGGGGCTTTATGCTGACATTTGCAACTGGTCAAAAGATGACCTTGAGCTTGAACTTGGCGGCATTCCTGGAGAAGTATCTGCTTGCCTGCGAGTCTATGCCAAGATTAATGAAAAAGTGTTCCCAGGTCGCGTTCTCTTTCGTTCTCTGCGTAGATAAATTATGACAAACGATACATTTTCTGGGGCTAATTGAGAAGGCAGCTAGAGAGCAAACAACAGAGCTAGATTTATCTAGCATAGGACTTACGCATTGACAGAAATAGAATCATGTGGGTTGTCCCGCTGAAGGGGGTTCTGAGCGGTTTTTCAAGATGAATTGTCGAATCACCGGGATAAATAACTGCCTCGACACCTGATATAGGTTGTTGTCGCGTCCCGCGCTTTGTGTCGTGTGATTTAAGTGGATGAAACTATTGCTGTGAAGAGCTTTGAGTGATGTAGTATGGTATTTTTTCATCGTCCCGCGCTCGGTGTCGCCAAGATTATGCTGCATCGTGTCGCGCTTTTTGTGGTGTGTGCACTTTTCG
>Ga0105048_10020676_pt1 | contig 10039 bp, 4 predicted proteins | sample MAT05_FD_78382 | JGI IMG/M metagenome (GOLD analysis project Ga0105048, IMG submission 78382) | Freshwater microbial communities from Lake Fryxell liftoff mats and glacier meltwater in Antarctica - MAT-05 | ecosystem: Environmental > Aquatic > Freshwater > Ice > Liftoff microbial mat | place... | reverse complement strand
GGGAAACTGGCGACCGAGATACGAATTGAGCACGAGCATGTTCGGCTCATTGATCGTGATGAACCAGCGGATCGGGCGCGGCAGCCGTTCGTTCACATGCGCCACGGCCACGCGCACGTATTCGGCGAAAAGCGCGGGCGTCCTCTCCTCCAGCCAAGGATCGCTCCCCAGCCACGCCGGATGCACGAAGTGATGCAGCGTGACCACCGGCTCCAGCCCCTGCGCCTGACAAGCGGAGATCATCGCCGCGTAGTGATCCAGCGCCGCCGTGTCGAAAAGCGGCGGCGCGGCGGGCGCATCCTCCCGCGTGGGCTGCACGCGGCTCCACTCGATGCCGAGGCGAAAGGCCTTCAGTCCCAGCTCGCGGCAGCGCGCGAAATCTTCCTCGTAGCGATTCCAGAAATCTGCCGCTGCGCCGACAACCGCCACATCGCGCCGCTGCTCCGAGCGCGCCCAGTTCGTCTGTGGCTCGCCCGCGCCGTTGTAGCCGCCTTCCGCCTGATAGGCAGAGGTCGCGACGCCCCAGAGGAAGTCCTTCATCAGTCCACCGTTTTGGCCGCGGCCAGCGCGATCGCTTCGCGCTGCTCGAGTTCGAGCACGAGCGGCGGGAGATCATCGCCGAGCAAAGTATCGACCACCGTCCGCGCCGCGTGTGGCCGACCGAGCGCCGAGGCGGCGCGGCTCATCGCGGCGAGCCGCTCGGGCGAGTCCAGCACCTGATCGATCTTGAACGGCAGCGTCGTCAGCTCGTTGCATTTGATCGCGATCCCCTTCTCCAGCAGGTGATCGCTGTTCCGTTCCTCCTGCCCGGGGATCGGTGAGAAAATGACCATCGGCAGCCCACAGGCCAGCGCCTCGGAAGTCGTGAGCCCGCCCGGTTTCCCGATGAACAGATCGCTCATCCGCATCAACTCGTGCATGCGGTCGGTGTAGCCGAGCACGCGGAATTTCCCCTCCGCGCCCACCATCGCCGCCTCCACCCGCGCCCGCACTTCCTCGCTCTTCCCGCAGATCACGATCGTCTGGACGTCGTGCCGGAGATGCTTGAGCCGCTCGACGATCAGCTCCGTCGGCCCCACCCCGAGCGCGCCCGCCGACAGGAGCAGCGTGATCTTCTCGGGATCGAGCCCGTAGGCCACTCGGGTGGACGCGCGATCCACCGGCTGGGCGAAAATCGGGTCGATCGGGATGCCGGAAACCGTGATGCGTTCCGACGGCAGCCCGAGCGCTTCGAGGTGCGCCTTGGTTTCATCGAGCGCCACGAAGTAGCGATGAAAGCGCCGCGAGAGCCACATCGCGTGGCAGTCGAAATCCGTGACCACGATCGAGAGATGCGTCTCGAGCTCTCCCTTTTCCATGAGATGCCCGATGATCCCCGCGGGCATGAAGTGCGTGCAGACGGTGATGTGCGGATCGAATTTGCGGATGAACTTTACGAGCTTCTGCGTGTTCAGCCGATCGAGCTGCGTGCGCACCGCCTCGCCTTTCCACGGCTCATCGCTCGCCCGATAGACCCAGCCGAGCAGGTCGGGCGCGGCGCGGACGAGCTTGATGTAGAGCGTCGAGTAGAACTCGCGGAAGAGCTTGTTCGTGTACTGGAGCGCATCCTCGTGGAGGACCTCGCTCACCCGCGGATCGCCCGCAAACTCCTTTTCCAGCGCCTGCGCCGCCCGCACATGCCCGGTGCCGGCACTGGTCGAAATGATAAGCACACGTTTCTTCATCAGCCACATATCGTGCCATCCCGCTGGCCGGATGCCACCACGGAAGAAGCCGCTTTTATCGATGCCGCACACCCGGGGGTCGGATGCGCTGGCCGCTATTCGATTTCGAGCAGGTAACGGATCAATTCGTCCTGTTGCGCCGTCGTCAACTCGCGGAAACGGTCGTGACCTTTGCCGACAGGTGCGTTGGTGGTGTTGAAAATCGAGAGCAGGTCGGCCGCTTGCCCGCGATGCAGATGCGGCGCGGTCGCCCAGACACCGCGCAACGTCGGCGTATCGAGGCCGGGCAAGGTAGCGCCGAGGCGGTTTCCGGAGGAAGCGTTGATCGTGCCGACGTCGTGAAAGACACCCGGCGCGCTGCCGGTGAAATTCGTCCCACCATGGCACGTCGCGCATCCCTTGTTGGTGAAATGCGCCTGGCCATTCACCGCTGCCGGCGTCAAAGCGCCGGCGACGGTGCGGAAGGGGCTGCGCGGCATTGTGCCGAGCGAAGCAACGTACGTCGCGAGCGCGTCGAGATCGGTGCTGCGTCCGGCATTCGGCGGGCCGAGCGGCGGATTCGGCGGGTCAATGATGAGGCCGCTGCCGCCGCTGAGATCGCGGATCTGCCCCTCAAAATCCTGCACCTCGTCGAAGTTCGCTGTCCAATGTAGCGGGCCGTGCCCCATGCCGCTGCGTCCCCGCAGGTCGATGGTATTGCGCAGGCCCTCGCCGAATTGGGTGATGTCCCACGTCCGTCCGTCGTGATCGCCGCCGAGATGGCAGCTCACGCAGGAGATGTAGCCCTCGGAGGCGAGGCGAGGGTCTTCGGAGTTGTAAAAAAGCCGCTTGCCGCGCAACACACCGGTGGTGAACGGCTCGGTGACAGTCAGCGCCACGGTGCCGAGCAGCGTCGCACCGGAGCCGGTGCCGGAGGTCAGCGCGCCAATGTCGAAGACGCGCACGCGCCGTTCGAGGAAATTGTGCACGTAGAGTTTCGTGCCATCCGGGCTGACGCACAATCCGCTCGGGGCGTAGCCAACCAGTTGCCCGACGTCCGCCGTCGAAATGGCGGGAAGGGTGTTGCGCGTGTTCGCATCAATGACGGCCACTTGTTCATTGGCGAGTGCGGCGACGAAGACGAGATCGCCGCGGGGCGAGAAGCACGCGGCCACCGGCAGCCCGGTGTTATCGATGTCCAGACGGTTGGCGGCCAGCTCGGCATTCGTCGTAAGGCTCAGTTGCGCGACGAGGGCGCGCACAGTGTTGTCGTGTTCCAGCGGTTGACCATCGCGGAATTTCCCGCGCGAGATGTTGTCCTTCTTCGCCGGCAGCCAGGCTTTCCGTCCGTCGGGACTGATGACGACTTGCGAGAGGTAGTTGGCCACGCCGCGCGCCGCGCTCGGGCTGTCCACTGTCGTCGTGTCGCGAGCGAGCGTGATGGTGCGAGTGAGGCTGAGGTCCATCGGGTTGAGTTCCCAGACCTCCCCCTGGCTGTCTGGCGAGCGGAAGCGGCTCACAAAGACGCGCGCCGAATCCGCCGACACCGCCAGCCCGCGGGGAGCCGCGCCGAGATCGACTTCGAGCGATTTCACGCGAGTCGTGGGATTCCACTTTTGTAAGCCCTCCGCGCCTTCACATGTCACAAAGGCCGCCGTACCGTTCGGGGCGAAAGCCACCCCGACCGGCTGGTAGCCGCGCCCTACACTGAGCGTGGCCAGGACTGTGCCGAACTCCGCATCCACGATTTTAATCTCATCGCTGCGCCGACAAGCGACCCATAGCTCCGTCGATCCCGGGCGCAGCGCGAGTGCCACAGGCTCGGAGTTGGCCCCAAGACTCACCCGATAATCGACCGTGCGCGTATTCGCATCGAAGCGCACCACACGCCCGCCGGCGGGCGCGGTCGCGTCGCCATCGGGCACGACGACCCACACCTTATTGCGCGACGCATCGTAAGCCATCTCGGCAGAGATCGAAGGCGGCAGAGCGGTCGTCGGGTTGAAGACGATTTGGGTCATGGGGCGGCTGACCGTGGTGAACCCATCGCTCACGAAGGCCGTCACGACGTAACGCCCGGGCGCGTTGAAGGTATGAACCACCGCTTTGTTCGCCGTCCACGCCGTGCTCGTGCCGTCGCCGAAGTCGAAGCGGTATTGCAGCGCATCGCCGAGATTCGGGTCGCTCGCGGTGGCCGTGAAAGTCAGCCCCGTGCCCGTGGTCGCGGCGCTTTGCGAGGAAGCCAGCGCAGTCACGCTGGGCGTGATATTCGGGCTGCCCGCGCCGAGCAGGCCGATGTCCGCATCGGTTAGCTTTTTCGCGTAAAGGCGCACGTCGTCGAGCTGCCCGTGAAAATTGCCCGCGCTCACCAATCGCCCGACGTAGAGCAGCAGATTGTTGGCGAAGTCAGTGGCTATGGTGCTGTCCGCTGTGACCAGCCGGCGGTTGTAAAAGATGTTCGCCGTCCCCGCCGTGCGATCGACCACCAGCGCGATATGATTCCATTGGTTGAATTGAAACACGCCCGTCACGGTGGACGCGGCGTTGCCCGCGGTGCCGTTGCCAGTCTCGAAGAGAATGCGCCCGTCGCTGCTCGTCCACGAATTCACGAAGAAGCGGAAGCCATTGCCCGTCGGGCCGCCCGCGGCATTAGCCAGCAGCGTGCGCGAGCCCGCGGCGCTCGTCGTCACTTTCGCCCAGAGCGACACGCTGAATGGATTGCCGAGATCGAAGGCGGGGATCTGCGCGTGGTCGTCGCTGCCGTTGGCGAGGCCGTCGAGGTTCAGCGCCTCGCTGCCGCGGGCAGCGTCGGCGGAAAAGCCCGCGCCGTTGAGCAGCGTGACCGGGCGGTTGAAACCCGAGTCATCCGCTCCGCTGCCCTCGAAACGCGCATGCGCCAGGAGCTTGCCGATCCCGAGCACGCCGATCTCGCTATCGTCCAGCCAGCGCGGGTGAATGCGCGCATCGTCGAGTTGACCGTGAAAGAAGAACGAGCCGTTCGTCATCCGGCCCCAATTCACGACTCCGCTCGTCGGAAAATCCGTGCGCACCGTGCCGGACGCCGTGCGATCCACGCCGTTTACGTAAAGCAGCGCCACCCCGCGCGCGCGATCCACGCCGACGGCGACATGCGTCCATGTGTCGTAGGCCAGCACGTTGTTCGCCGTTATTGTTTGGGCACCGGTCGTCCCATTGCCGGTCTCGAAAACCAGGCGTCCGGGGCTGGCGTTAGCCGAACCGGTGGCGAAGAATTTCCAACCAGCGCTCACCGAACCACCCGCCGCGTTGGCCGCGATCGTTTCGAGCGAATTTGTGCCCGCCGTTACGCGGACCCAGGCCGCCACGGTGAAGCTTGGTCCGAGGTCCAGGCTGGGCGTGGTCGCGTAGCCCGTGGTGCCGTCAAGATTCAGCGACGCCGCGCCTTCGCCTGACTGCACGGCGCTGTAACTTGCGCCGGCCGCGCTGAGCGTGGCCGGGCGGCCAATCGGCGCAGCATCGGTGGTCGAACTGTTGAAGCGCCAATGACCGACCGGATTGTCGCAGAGGTCGCGGAGCTGCAGGAGGTCGGCGGTATTTAGGACGCGGGCGTAAAGTCGGAAGTCGTCCAAGTGACCGGGCAGATAATAACCGCTCGTGCCCATCCGACCGAGAGTCAGAGCGGCGCTGGTGGTGAAGTCGTTGCGGATGGAATTGTCCGCGGTGCGATCGATGCCGTTTACGTAAATGCGCGCGGTGCCCGCCGTGCGATCGACCGCCACCGCAAGATGCACCCATTGATCAAAGGGCAGGACGCCGACGGCAGTGTTGGCGGCGTTGCCCGTGGTGCCGTTACCCGTTTCGAGCGCGACGCGCCCTGCGCTCGCATTGGTCGAGCCATATACGAAGATCTTGAAGCCCGCCGTTTGGAACCCGCCCGCACAGTTGCCGACGATATTGTGCAGACTCGCACCGCCCGAATTCACGCGCACCCACGAGGCGAAGGAAAAGCTGCCGCCCACGTCGAGCGCGCTCGTTGCGACGTAGTCATTGACGCCATCGAAAGCCAGCGACCCGCGCCCCACGAGACCGGCGGTCCACGGTGCCGCCGGAAAATAGGTGAGCGTGCCGTTGTTCGCGCCAACGGCATCACCCGCCGTGGAGCTGGTGCTTTCATCCAGCGGATAGTGCAGCGCCAAGCCCGCGGCGGTGGTGTCGATGCTCGGCCCGGTCGAGAATCGAGAGATGCGCTCGGCAGCCACGGCATTGCTCTGCGTGTCCTTCACACCGCCGACTTTTACCACGACCTCGTAAGTCGTATTCGCGGTGAGGACCGCGCCCGGCGCGAAGTTCACGATGCCGCCCATATTCGAATAGGTGCCGGTCAGCGCGCTGCCGCCGACGGGACGGATGAGCACGGTGGTGTTGTTAATCGTCGGCGTGTCGAGCAGGTCGGTGAAGGAAACGCCGATCATGCTGGTCGCGGCCACATTCGTCTCGCCATCGAGCGGGCGCACCGCGTTGACCACTGGCGGGCGCGTGTCCGGCGCGGTGTCGTGTGGGATGATCCAGCCCGCGTTTTCGGTGATCAGCGTGCCGGTGTTCGAGCCATTGATGCAGCCGACAAAGACGAGGTTGCCGATGGGCACGGCGATCTCCGCCTTCGGTGCCAGACCATTGCTGCGCAAGGGCATGGCCACGTCGGCGACAACTTGCGCAGGGACGACATCAATTTTGATTTTCTGATAACGCCCATTCCCGAGATTGCCGAGGTGGACGAACTCATCCTGCACTACGGGATAGCGCGGCGTGCCGCCCAGCGTGGTCACGCGATCGACGAGCTGGATATTCTCTGGGTCGAGCAAGTCGTAGATGTAAAGCCCGCCCGCCTGTCCGCCGCCGTAGAGCCGGTGCCCGCTGAGATAGGAAGTATAAGTATTCGCGCCGGTGTCTCCGCGAAAGACGCTGATGAGCAGCGGGTTTTCCGGGTCGCTGAGATCGAAAGTCGCGACGCCGTTGGTCAGGCTCGCGGAGACGACGAGCAGATTCCCCAGCACATAAACCGACGCGCAGCGGAAGCCCGTGAGAGTGGGAATATCGACCGAGCGTTTCAGCACCGGGCTGGCGGGAGTGCTCACGTCGAAGATGTCGATCCACCCTTTAGAGGTGCCGTAGCCTTCGCCGCCGGTATACACGTATTTGCCCGCGTAGCAGGATGAGTGCGACGACGATTGCCCGCCCGAGGCTTGCACGAGCCGCGTCGGCACCGCCAGGTTGGCGAGATTGTAGAGCGAGAATTTTCCCGCCCGCACTTGCATGGTCTCGCCGGAAAAACCAAGCGCGTGGCTTTTGAAAATCGTGTCGTCGTTCAGCACGCCGACGCGGCTGGGATTGAAAACGGTGGGCGTGTTCGCCTGCGAGAGCCGCCAGGTGGTCATCCGCGCGGTGCCCGCCGGGTCGTTGGTGCCGTTGCGTCCGCCGGCGATGACGAGGTGGCCGCGGTGCATCGCCGCCCATGTCGGCAGCAGGCCGATTTCATCGAGGGAAAACGTGCGGAGCGGTTGATACAGCTGCGCTGACGTGAAGGACGGCTGCGGGACCGGCACATCGGCGCGGCTGGTCTGTGCGAAGGGCAAAACGCTGGCCAGGAAGCAATACCACGACGGCAGGGAGAAACGGCTTTTGTTCATAGGGGGAAGGGGGCGGACGCCGCAGAACTAGGGAAAGCGTGCGCCACTGGCTTGGACGATTCGCCACAATTTTTGGACAAATCGCCAAACCTTCAAGGCGGGCTGCCCTGTCGGCGATACTCGATCGGCGCGCAGCCGTAGCGCGCTTTGAAACAGCGGTGCAGGTAGCTCTGATCGCTGAACCCGGTCGCCGCAGCGATGTCGGCAATGCTTTCGGGATTTTCCCGCAGCAGGCGCGCGGCCTGCGCCAGTCGCAGGTCCCGCAGATAGTCCACAAACGTCCGCCCCGTGGTCTGCTTGAAAAAATCGCGGAAGTGGCTCGGGCTCATGCCGGCCATTTCCGCCACCGCAGGCTGGGTCAGTGGTTCGGAAAAGTGCGTGGCGAGATGGGCGAAAACTTTTTTGAGACGCGCCGTCCGCTGCTGGCGGCGTCGCAATTCATCGCTGTAATCCTGCCGCTCTCCGAAGTGCGAACGCAGATGGTAGAGGACCGTGAGCAGATGGAGCTTGGCCGCGAGGAAGCGGTCGATCAGCGACCCCGCGCTGAAATACGCCTGGGCCAGACCGAGCACGGCGGCATGCACCGCCGGAGCCGTCGCAGCCCTGTGGCTCATCAGCGGCGGCACATCCTCCGGTCGCGCGGAGAGCGCCGCGAGAAAAGCGTGATCCGCGCTCGTCTCCACGGAGGCCACTGTCTCCACCGGAAAAAGTATAACCAGCGAACGGTGGGGCCCGCTGAGCTGGGCGACACCGTGGAGCTTGAGATTGTCCACGACCAGCAGGTCGCCCGGCTTAAACGAAGCCGTCTGCGCACCCATCTGGAACCGCCCTTCGCCAGCGACCGGGACGATCAGCTCCAGATATTCGTGCCAGTGCATCCACTGATCGCCGACCATGCGGCGATAGGTCGGGAAGACATACTGCTTCAAGAGCAGCGGCAGCTCCGGCGGAAAGGTGCGCGCGAGATGACGACGCGCATCCACCGCCGGAGAAATCGCAAACGGTTCGCTCGGTTGGGTGGCGAGAAAATCAAAAAGCGGTCGGAAGGAGGTCAAGGAAGTGGGGGGCTCCGTGCGGCGCTATGAAACCGGGCGGCCGCGAGGATGTCACGCGTCACCTGCGATTCATCGCCGGAGCGGCGCGCTCTGGGACGTTGCCTTTCGCCGGGGCGCTCCCTAGCCTGCCCGCCCCATGCTCGACATCCGCCTCATCCGCGAACAGCCCGACTTTGTGAAACAGCGCCTCGCCGCGCGCGACACCAAGCTCGTCTCCGCCGTGGACGAAATCCTCGCCTGCGACCACAAGCGCCGCACTGCGGAGACGCTCTTCCAGCAACTCCAGGCCGACCGCAAGCGGACGAGCAAGGAGATCGGCGCGAAGAAGGCCAAGGGCGAAGACACCGCAGCCACCGAGGCGCAAGTCCGCGAGCTCGGGACGGAAATCGCGCGGCTCGAAGACGAAGCCAAGCAGCTCGAAGCGGCCCAGCGCACGCTGCTGCTGAATGTCCCGAATCTTCCGCATGAGCAGTGCCCCGTCGGCCACAGCGCGGAGGAGAACCCCGTGGTGCGGACATGGGGTGAAAAGCCAGCGTACGATTTCACGCCCAAGAGCCACATCGAGCTCGGTGAAAAACTCGGGCTTTTCGATTTCGAGCGCGCCGCGAAGATCACCGGCAGCGCCTTCGCTCTCTACACCGGCCAGGGTGCGCGGCTGGAGCGGACGCTGATCAATTTCCTACTCGATCTGCACAGTCGTGAGCACGGCTACACCGAAGTGAGCCCGCCATTGCTCGTCAACGCCGAGGCGCTGGTCGGCACAACCCAACTCCCGAAATTCGAGGAGCAGCTCTACCGCTGCGAGCGCGACGGTCTTTATCTCGTACCAACCGCCGAGGTGCCGGTGACGAATCTGCACCGCGAAGAAATCCTGCGGCTCGACCAACTGCCGCTCAAGTATACCGCCTACACGCCGTGCTTCCGCCGGGAAGCGGGCTCGGCCGGGCTCGGCACTCGCGGGCTGATCCGCATGCATCAGTTCGACAAGGTGGAGCTCGTGAAGATCACGACGCCGGAGAATTCGGCCGCCGAACTCGAAGCGCTCACCGCCGACGCGGAGAAGGTGCTGCAACTGCTCGGCCTGCACTATCGCGTGATCGAACTCTGCACCGGCGACATCGGCTTCGGCTCGGCGAAGACTTACGACATCGAAGTCTGGGCGCCCGGCCAAAACGGCTACCTCGAAGTCTCGAGCTGCTCGAATTTCGGCGACTACCAGGCGCGCCGCATGGCGCTGCGCTACAAGGATGCGGCGGGCAAAAACCAATTTGCCCACACGCTGAACGGCTCCGGCACGGCGCTGCCGCGGCTCTTCGTGGCGCTGCTCGAGACTTACCAGCAGGCCGATGGTTCGGTGGTGATTCCCGAGGTGCTGCGCAGCTACTTCGGCGTCGATCGGATCGGGGGATGAACCACGGCTTCTCTCCGGATGAGCCCTGTCTGATCGGCGTCTCCGGAGGGCGCGATTCGGTGGCGTTGTTGCACCAGTTGCTGGCCGCGGGTTTCAAGCAACTCGTCGTCTGCCACCTCGATCACGTACTGCGCCCGGAAAGCGCGGACGATGCGCGCTTCGTCGCGGACTTGGCCGCGCAGCACGGGCTTGAGGCGGTCGTTG
>Ga0105048_10020675_pt1 | contig 10039 bp, 7 predicted proteins | sample MAT05_FD_78382 | JGI IMG/M metagenome (GOLD analysis project Ga0105048, IMG submission 78382) | Freshwater microbial communities from Lake Fryxell liftoff mats and glacier meltwater in Antarctica - MAT-05 | ecosystem: Environmental > Aquatic > Freshwater > Ice > Liftoff microbial mat | place... | reverse complement strand
AGGTCATCGAGGTCATCGAGGTCGTCCAGATCATCCAGGTCATCGAACTCTTCTTTATTCGCATCAAACTCCAATTCGGCAGTCAGGCGATCCAGCATGCTGATGGTCATTCCAAGCCGGGCAAGCAACGAAATCAAATAGGCAACCTCTTGGTTCGATGAAACCAGTGTATTGGCCCACTGCCAAACCACGCCGCGATCGCAATCGGGAGTCACTAAGAAATTCATCAGGTACATGGCCCGACCGATGTCTTCGGGATGAACGAAATCCTTAATCGGCCGATCCAAGAGTTCTTGGCGAAAGGGTGTGACGTCAACTTTAATCATCGCGTCATTTTCGGCCTGTTTGCCGGCAACATGCATTCGCTCCGTTAGGTCATCCATCCACGGTCCAAGTGGCGTCGGTTCCTTGGTCTCTACCGCTTCCGTTGGATTTACTTCCATGTCGGTCGCAACCGTCGGTGGTTCGGGTTGAGGCAATGTACTGGGAGTACGCGTATTCTTGACAACCGTCCCCAACGGCGTGATGTTGATTGAATCGTCGAGTATCTGATGGAGTCTGCGGATCGCTTGCCAGTCGTTTGCTTTTGTTGCCGCCTCTTCGAATTGAACGCTTAGGCGTTTGGCTTTGGCCATGTCGCCTCGCAGTCGAAACAAAGCAACAAGACGAATCCCGGACTCCAGCCATTTCGTAATGGCCTTGCTCTGTTTCAGTGATTTGTTCCAGGCAAGAATCAATTTCTCGGCTTCGTTCCATTCCTGATTCATGATGTGCTCGAGCGATGTTAATAAATCGACATCGAGGTCGTACTCAGGGCATTCCCCACGCGGCGGAAGGTTCTTCAATAGCGTTCGTGTCGTCTCATCCATCGCTAGCCCTTCGATAAGGTCAAGCGTGTAACGTTCGAGCATGACGGCGACCTGAGCGCCAGGTGGATCATTGACACTGGTCGCAAGGGCTAGTTCGGCTGCTTGCTCCAGTTTGGACCTGGCTGAGTCATGTTGCCCTTCCAAGATATCCATGGTTGCTAACCGCAGCATGGCAAGCCATCGACGATCACCACGTTCAGGAAATTCGTTGTCTTGATTGAGCACCTGCTTGCAATGGTATCGAGCCAGCTCGTAGTCATCGGCGGCGGTATGCGTATCGCATGCGTATTCTCGAAAGCACTGAATGCAGGATAGCTTGCCAATGCGGTGGCAGACTTCGATGCCTCCCGTCAGGCATTCCTGCATTCCTTCGGAATTGTATCCATCCAGCGCTCCGGTCGCTTCGGCAAGAACCTCGTAAGCGCAAGCACCCATCGAGTAGATCATGTTTTCATATTGGTCGAGGTCCAATGAAGGCTCGATTTTTCTTGCTTGTTCTTCGTCTTCAAAGATAGCGATAAGCTCGACGGCTCGCTCGCGGACTTTTTCGAATTGGAGCAGTCTTTGAGACAAGGTCATTTGAAAGAATGTACCGAAGACATAGAACCCGAGTTGCCCCTCCGATTTAGCTCTGGAGCGAAGTTCACCATAAAGCTTGTAGGCCGAAGCACAAAAAGCGGATTCCATCAAATCGCCCGCAGCGTCGTTGATGCCTGACAGTTCTTTTTCAATCGAGTCTTGTTTGGTTTTGTCTTTTTTTGCCACGCATCAGGCCTTGGAAGGGATCGGAGTGTTCCTGCGACTGGCTAGATTGTAGCGACTTGTTCGCTTCACCCTGGGCGGCTGTCATTTAAGGCGAGGCGCAGTTTGAAATCTACCTAGGAACTGGGTGGCACGGGTTACACGGGTTACACGGGTGGCCCGTGTGGCCCGGGTGGCACGTTTGGCACGTTTGGCACGTGTGGCACGTTTGGCACGTTTGGCACGTGTGGCACGCTCTGAGGTACGAAGGGCGTGGTGAATCGCTAGAGTCATTTGCCACACTTCCCACGCCCATCGCTAATCGCTTTGGGCGTGCCACACTTCCCACGCCCACGCCCATCGCTAATCGCGCTAATCGCTTTGGGCGTGCCACACGGTAGCCGGGCCTGGTAGTCTTCTGTCTGCCGCTCGCATAATGACCCGATGCGTAAGATTTGAAGTTACGCTTTTCGCAACCGTTCTGTTGGCCAAAGTTCTGTTGGCCAAAGAAACCTCATGTTTTCCAGGTTCCTGGGGCGTTGCCCCAGGCTATGTTGAACAAGGCCTTCGGCCTTAAAACCATGTGTTCCCAAAATCGCGGAACTTCAAAACGCAAAGGGCCTCGCTCGTCCACGTTTACTAGCTGAATAGACTTACTCGTCATCTCGCATCGAGCCATCGGGATTCGCCTGCCAAACCTTTCCCGTCTCCAACTCCAATGCAGTTAACCACTTGCCACCGTAGCAGTAAGTGTCGATGCAGATGAGATGCGGCACCTCGAAGATTTCCCCTTGCCGATCGTGGGTATGGCCAACCACGGCCTTCTTGCCTGAGAAGTGTGGGCCAGGAAGTACATTCGAAATTTTGACCCATCTCAATAAATCCGATGGCTGGTCAGCCAGCGGAAGGTCTGGGTCGTAGTTGGCGTGGACGACGAAGTGCGTCTCGTTTTCGTAATAATCACCCATCCGTTTGAGGAAGTCACGGTGCAATTTTGGCACACATGCCAGATCACCTGAGAAACCATACGAGTCCATGGTTTCGACCCCACCGTGGTTGAGCCAGCTATAGGGCTCCATCTGCCGGTCGAGCACCGCGATCAACATTTCCTCATGATTGCCCATTAAGGGAACCAAATTCGTGGTTTGTTCCAGTTGCAGCAGTCGTTCCAGCACTCCACGTGAATCTGGTCCTCGATCGACGTAATCGCCAACGGTCACAATCGTGTCTTCCTGCGTGGGCTTGATGGCGTCAAGCAGCGCATTCAAGGCTGCAAGGCAACCATGGATATCTCCGATGGCAATCGTTCTAGGCATAAAAATGATGGTGGTTCAACGACAAAAGAAGTGTGACGCTATTGCGTTTTGATAGACACTTAGGCGAACCGCAGGCTGAAAACTACCAGTGTGATGCAACCCCTCTCCGGCCTTTCAGGCCGACTCTCCCAGCGGGAGAGTGACTTCACTCTCCCTTCGGGAGGGTCGAGCGAAGCGAGGGGAGGGTATGACTCATTCTGCCGCTCGCCTTCAAAGATATTCGAGGTTGAGCATTTCGACTATGTCAAAACCCAATCAAGCCGAGTGAAACGAATCGCGGTTTCGGTTACCCGCACCTGTGCAAAATGGACAGACGTGTTGAGATTTAAATCGGTTGGGAAGGAATTCGCCTGTGTTTTGCACTGAAAAGGCTAATTCCGCAATAAATCCAAGTGGTTGTCGCGATTTTCTTGACATTTTATTCGCCGTTTGGTAGAAAGGAGTCTGATGCCCTCCTTTAAGCTAGGTGCAAAGGGGTACTCTCCGCTCTAACTGTCGTATTTTCTTCATCTTCGAAAGGGTTTTAAATGGGTCGTTTTAAAAAACGTGACGGGTTCACACTGGTTGAATTATTGGTTGTCATCGCCATTATCGGAATTTTGGTTGGGTTATTGCTCCCCGCGGTTCAGGCAGCCCGCGAGGCTGCACGGCGAATGCAATGCAGTAATAATTTGAAACAAATTGGATTGGCGATTCACAACTACGAAGGTGCCTATAAGCGCATGCCTATTGGTTCGGTGGACGATGATCTGAAAGAAGCTACACCACGACGATTGTGGGAAGCTGGCAATCATAGAAAGGGGCCGGTTTTGGTAAAGTTGCTGCCTTTTATCGAGCAAACAGCGTTGTACAATTCGATCGATTTTTCAAGAGACGTGGAATTGCAGCTCAACGCTCAAGCACCTTTCAACACCCCCGGTCGCGTGGATATGCGACAAGTGTCGATGCCGATGTACCGTTGCCCAAGCGACGGCACGTCGCAACGAGCGCTTTCACAACAGAATCACTTGTATAACTATTCGTTGTGTATTGGCGCCCAGAACATGGGTGGTCAGTTTGGGTGCAACCAATTCACCTCCAACTCCTTCAACACGAGAGCTGCTGGAGTTTTGGGTGGAAACCTGTTCAACAACGGAAATAATGGTCACGGCCACTCCGGACCGTATGCAAGACCTGTCGGAATTAGCGGTGTCATTAGCCGTTGCGACTGGAGTGCAAGATTTGCAGATATCGCCGATGGACTATCAAACACCATCGCAGCCGGTGAAATTCTTCCGTCCTGTCATGATCACCATCGTGGGGCAGGTGGATGGTACAATACCAACGGACAATGGACAGCCACGACCGCTCGAATCAATTTTAATACGTGCGGCAAACAGGGAGTAATGGATAATCAAAGCAACTGCAACGACTTCCGCAATTGGAATACCTCTGGCGGGTTCAAGTCGGACCATACAGGTGGGGCGAATTTCGTTTTAGCCGATGGTTCGGTTCAGTTCTTTTCCCAGTCCATTGACTATCTGACGTACCAGCAGATGGGCTCAAGGAATGAAGGTGAGTCACTAGCCACCTCATTCTAGTAGTTTGAATCTAAAAACAAAACTAGGCTGGCGCGTTGTCGCGTCAGCCGCTTTTTTTTAATGGAGGTTTCGATAATGCGTTTGGCTGCAGTCTTAAGTTGTTTGCTGACTTTTTTTCTGTCCGGTTGCAAAGGAGATGGGTTTGACCCCCCTGTTCCAGTCATCGGAAAAGTGACTTTGTCTGGGAAGGGAGTCGACGGGGCTACGGTAACGTTCCTTAGCAAAGCAGGGTTGCGTTCGGCAAGCGGCAATACGGACAAAGATGGAAATTTCAAGTTGACCTGTGTCAACACGGACGATGGTGCTGCACCAGGAGAGTATGCAGTCACTATTTCCAAACAGGAATCCAAAACGGGTGGTAGTGCAGCCGTAGACATATCGGCTGGCGGTTTTGGTGCCGACTATGGTGCGCGGATGGGAGCTGCGGCGGGTGGAGACATGACGAAAGTCATGAAAGATATCCTTCCTGGGAAGTACGCCAATGCGGCGGAATCGGGCTTGGTTCGTACCGTTGTCAAGGGCGATAAAAACGACTTTACCTTCGACCTCAAGTGATGCTTGGATTTAGTGGAAGGTGTCGTGATAGCCGATAGCGACGAAATAGAACGAGGCTCACAACAATGGTTTGGGCCTCGTTTTTTTGGTTGCCCGTTTAGTCCAATTGAGCCGATTCGCGGATCACTTACGGCAACGTAGTTTTCACATTGCCGCTCGCCTTATGGTAGTACCTATTGGAACAATTAAGGTCGTTAAAAGGCACAGGCATCGCGGCACTTGGCTGTTGGCTATTCTGGTCTTTCTTCTTGTTAGTAGTTGGTGGTTTGAAGTTCCAAGGCTTTGGCTTGGCAGTTTCGCAGATAGAGCTCTTCGAGATTATCATGCCCATGAGGCTCTGATTTGGATCGAACGCGCGGAACGCTATTACCCAAACGATATTCCATTGCATTTGCTGGCAGCTCGCAGCAATTTGCAGCTCAATCGGAATGTCTCAGCGATTGAGTGGCTAGATCGAGCCAAGGACAAGGGAGCGAGTTCGGAAGAGTTGGAGCCATATCGATGGATGGCTGAGGCTCAACGTGGCAATCAAGCGGCTCTCGCAAAACTGCTAGGACGGGCAGATGCGTCTTTGGAGGCATACGAAGCCTTGATCCGTGGATATGAAGTTGGGAACCAGTGGAACAAGGCCAATCTGGTTCTTGACCAAATGGAGCAAGCTGGTATTTCTTCTACCGTCGTGCTTTACCATCGAGGAAGAATTCGCGAGATTTCCGAAGACTTTGAGGAGGCTGGGAGATTTTACAGCGAAGCTTTCAAAAAGGATCCTAGCTCTAGCCGGGCCGCGTTTCGTGCAGGAATCTGTTTCTACCATTTGCGGGATTTTGATCGATCCGAAGTCATGTTCAGCAAGGTTCCAATGGGTCCGTACAAAGAGGTGTTTGCAATCGAACTTGCAAGCTGCCTCTGGGAAAAGAACGCTTTGGATGAAGCGGCACGAGTGATCGCACTCACTTTGGAAATCTCGCCATCCAAACTGCAAGCGCTTTATCTCCAGTTGGACGAATTTATTGATTCAGACCGCGCTTCGTTGGTGGCCGCTCGTATTGAAGACGCTCGTGGGAACCGCCAATTGGCAGTTTCACTGTTGGAAAAAGTGTTGGCGTTCAACCACCGCGAATTTGATGCTCGTGGATTGCTGATTAAGAACTTGCGAGCCTTGGGGCGAACTCGCGAGGCCGATGAAGTTACCGCGATCCAGACGCAGATGGTAGCCTATCGACAGCGAAGCCGCCGTTTGCGTCAGGAGTTGGAATCAAATCCTCGCGATGTAGCCAAATTATGTGAGTTGGCGGAGCTATACTGGTACGCAGAATCCGATGCGGAAGCCATGTTGGCTATTAGTGAGATTCTTGAGATGGAACCGAAATGTGAACGTGCACTTCTATTGCATGGTAAGATCATGTCGAACCAGGCCAGTCGCCAGTTTCCACCTTCATCGGCGACCCGTCCTTGATTCCATTTTGAGGTTACTCGTGGTCATTTTGGGGCGTTGCAGCGTACTATTCACCTTGATGAGTCTGTTTTCGAGTCTGTTCTTGGGGTGTGGGGTCGCGAGCAAGCCGATACCTCAGCAGCCTGTCAGTCAAACGAAAAACGCGCCTGTATCTCATGCCCAGTTTTTCCAACGCGAGTGCGAAGCAGTTGAGGCCTGCAGGTTTACGAATGGCCGCGACGCAGGTTTAAATAGCATTTTGGAGATTGTGGGAGGTGGAGTGGGATGCATCGACTACGACCATGACGGACACGTTGATTTGTTATTCGCAGGTGGAGGTACTCTCGACGCTTCCACCAAGAGTGTGGGTGGGGTCAATTGCCAATTGCTGCGAGGTGGAGGGGACTGGGGATTTTACAACGTCTCGTCAGACGCCAATGTCGATACCACTCGTATTTACTCACACGGTTCCACCGCAGCAGATTACGATCAGGATGGGTTCGAAGATGTTTTGGTTTACGGTTATGGAGGGGTTGTTCTCATGCGCAATCAGGGGGATGGATCGTTTCACGAATTTTCGATGTTCGATGGTTTGGCCAACGCAGGTTGGGTAACGGCTGCCTCCTGGATCGATTTGAATGGCGATCGCGATCTCGACCTATACCTTGGGTCCTATTTAGATTGGGATTTTGACAAGAACCAAGTGTGTCGAGATCGAAACGGAGAGCCAGATGTTTGCTCGCCAAATGCATTCGGAGGATCTCAGAATAAGGTTTTTATGAGTAATGGCGACGGCGCATTTCAGTTGCGAACGGAGATGGTTCAGGCCGATCAACCGTCCAAAACACTGGGTGTCGTCGCCGCAGAGTTTCACCGGGGCGACGGCGTAGGACTTTACGTCGCAAATGATTTACTCGCGAATTTCCTTTTTACGCGACGGGGCGAACGCTATGTGGAGCATGCTTTCGCGTCGGGTGTGGCTGTCGATGATGAAGGTGCAGCCAACGCGAGCATGGGTCTGGCACTCTTGGACTTTAACTTGGATCGACAATTTGATTTGTTCGTCACGAATTTTGAAAGCGAAAAGATGGGGCTCTATCTCAATGCGGGCGAGGACTTATTTCACTACGCCAGTCGCAAAGCGGGACTGAATCGAGCCGATTTGAAACGGGTCGGTTTTGGAGTCGTTGCGGCCGATTTCGATAGCGATGGAGATGAGGACATCGTCTTTAGTTGTGGCCATGTGCAATACCGTCCTGATATCGGTGAAATGCAATCTTTACCTGTTTATTTGCAAAATGAAGCGGGCCAAAGTTTGACGAAGTGCATACCAAGTGGCTCCTACTTTACGGACTCAACGGTGGGTCGAGGATTGGCCACTGCCGACCTCGATAACGATGGGGATCTCGATATGGTGGGAACGAGTCTGTTTGGCCCACCTTCTCTGATCGAGAATTTGCACGTAGCGGACAAGCATTGGCTGTCGGTGCAATTGATCGGAACAATCGCCTCGAGGACGCCGATAGGTGCCACGGTAGAACTACGTGCAGGATCGCGAACTAGGATTCGGCAGCTTTATGGGGGAGGCAGTTATTTGTCGCATAGCCAGTCCCGACTTCATTTTGCATGGCCAGCGGAATCGACCTCGGGTGATGTTGTTCTGGACGTCCATTGGCCAGATGGTTCTACTTCGGACTCCTTGAGTGTCACACCTGGGCAAAACATCGTGGTGATCCAAAGGCGATAACGAAACACAGGAAGCGTATTGGTCTGGATGAAATCCTACATTTTTTCAGAATGGGTGAGTTTGCTTTTTTCGTTGGGTTTGATGGTAAGCCTATTGGTAGGATGCCAAAAGCCCACTGCAAATTCGGGTCCGGGCGATTCGGTAAACCTGGTGGATGCAACTCCGCCTGCTTCGGGCAAGCTGCGATCCGGGGAAAAGATTCCTACAATTCCGACAAGGGAAGAATCTGGACGGCAGGCTTGGTTTGAAGAGATAGAAACGACGGGCATCCATTTCGAGTTCAGTTCCGGCCGCTCCGATGGCGAGTTTGCGATCATCGAATCGCTAGGTGGCGGAGTTGGAGTGATCGACTTTGACAAAGATGGACGCCCTGATTTGCTGTTCGCTGGGGGTGGAACTTTGGCCAATAAGACGGTCTCGTCAAGCCCGTGTGGGCTTTTTCGAAACCTCGGAGACTGGCGATTCGAAGAAGTCACGCAAGCAGCAGGAGCAAGTGCAGGCCAGTGTTTTACGCATGGCATTTTTCCAGCCGACTTGGACAACGATGGATTCGATGATGTTGCCATCAGTGGATATGGAGGTGTCCAAATTCTGCACAATCAAGGGGACGGCACGTTCTTGGCCATGCCGTTGCTCGTGACGCATCCTGAGTTCCCATGGAGCAGTAGTTTGGCATGGGCAGATTTCGATCGAGACGGTGCACTGGACCTGTATGTAGCGCACTACGTGAATTGGTCGTGGGATCATCATCCGAGTTGTGCCGGTGCCGGTGCACCGCGCGAGGTTTGTGCTCCCCGCGATTTCGCGGCCATCAGAGATGCAATCTTCTTTGCGGATGGTGCAGGAGGATTTCGCCGCGAGGACCAAAGTATTGGACTCGTGGACGCTGGCAAGGGCCTGGGTGTCGTTGCCAGTGATGTCGACCTGGATGGAGACGTCGACATTTATGTCGCCAATGACACGACGGACAATTTTCTTTACCTCAATGATGGGACAGGCCGATTTCAAGAATCGGCCTTGCTGGCCGGCGTCGCAGGCGATGAGCGGGGGGTCAGCACAGGTAGTATGGGAACGTTGGTTTTTGACGCGGACCACGACGGACGACCCGATTTGTGGACAGTCAATTTTGAGCGTGAGCTCTTTGGGCTATATCGAAACGATGGGGGAGGACTATTTACCCATGTAAGTCGGGCCATGGGACTGGCAAGCATCGGAGGTGACTTCGTGGGCTTCGGAACCGTCGCAATCGATTACGACCAGGACGGAGATTTGGACTTGGTGGTCTCCAACGGTCATGTGTCTTATGCATCGCCCAACGCCCCCTTCAAGCAACTTCCTTTGCTACTCGAGAACAACCGAGGCCGCTTTTCACGTGTCCACCCGTCTCAAGACTACTTTGCGAACAGCCATAGTGGTCGAGGACTTGCGAGCGCAGACTTCGATGGTGACGGAGTGCTGGATCTTGTGGTTTCGCACCTCGAGGAGCCGGTTTCGATTTTGCGAGGACATTGCAGTGTTTCAAACCCCGCAATCAAGTTGCATTTGATCGGTACCGTCTCCAATCGAAACGCGATTGGCGCGGTGGTCCGACTATCGGAAAAACGCATCTTGATGCACAATGGAGGCGGTAGCTACTTATCGAGTTCCGATCCGGCGGTCTGGTTAACCGCTCTAACGCCGGGAGCTCAGCAACAGTTTCAGGTTGTTTGGCCATCGGGAAAGGAGGACGAGTATGTGGTTTCAAGCGACGCTGGAGAGTTCACGATTGTTGAACCGATGTCCCAGTAGTCCCGTTT
>Ga0105048_10020674_pt1 | contig 10039 bp, 6 predicted proteins | sample MAT05_FD_78382 | JGI IMG/M metagenome (GOLD analysis project Ga0105048, IMG submission 78382) | Freshwater microbial communities from Lake Fryxell liftoff mats and glacier meltwater in Antarctica - MAT-05 | ecosystem: Environmental > Aquatic > Freshwater > Ice > Liftoff microbial mat | place... | reverse complement strand
GTCCGGGTCGCGGGCCATCGCCGTGCGGCAGATCGCGGCCAGGGCCTTCGATGCCGCGGGGTTGACGGACTGAGCGGGCGTCGGGTCGGCCGAGCGCACCTTTTCCAAGATGGCCTCGGGCGTCGGCCCTTCCACCGGCGGGCGGCCCGTGAGGATCGAATAGAGGATCGCGCCGAGGCCGAAGATGTCCGACGCTTTCGTCGCCGGTCGCCCGGCGGCAACCTCGGGGGACATGTACGCGGGCGTGCCCACGACCCCGCCCGACCCGCTCTGGTCGTCCACCACGCTGGGGGTATTGTCGCCGTCCCCGGACTCGATTCCCTTGGTCAGTCCCCAGTCAAGTAGGAAGACTTCGCCGTAGTCGCCGAGCACGACGTTTTGGCCCTTGAGATCGCGGTGTAGGACGCCGCGGGAGTGCGCGAACGCGACGGCCCGACAAACGGAGACGAACGCATCGATCAGCGCCCGCAGGTCGAGCGGCGTTGCGCTGTCGATTCGCCGGCGGTCGTGGTAGGCCGCGATCCGCTCCGCCAGCGTGTTCCCGGCGACGTAGCGCATGACGTAGCACGGCCCCCGGCCCCAGGCGTCGTCCCCTTCGATCAGGTCGTAGAGCGGCACGATGCTGGGGTGTTCCAATCGGCCGGTTACGCGGGCTTCGCGAACGAACCGAGCGAGTAAATCCTCACGCAAACGCCGGTCGGGGCGGACGGTTTTGAGGGCGACTTCGCGGCCGAGCACGGTGTCTCGTGCGAGCCAAACTTGGCCCAAACCTCCGGTCCGGTGGACGTGCAATCGCTCGTAGCGGCGGGGCGTTTGCACGGGCGAACGCACCGGCAACGGCTCCGGAACGGAACTGGCGATCGGCAATGTCGAAGCGGTGGCGGGCGTACCCGCGGCGTGAAAATCGCCGGTCGAGCCCGCGAAGGTTGCGGTCGGCTCCTCGACGAGCGTGGCCGTCGGCCCTTCGCCGAGCGATTGGCAATTCGCGAGGTATTCGAGGAACGAAGGATGCCGAGCGGGGGACCACTCCGCCGCGAGCGCCGCAGCCCGAGCCGGGTCGAGCCGTCCGTCGCGGACCGCTTCGAGAGTGAGCCGGAGATCGCGGGAGGGGTCCATCGCACGTCCGAGCAAGGGGGGAATTGGGGCTACTATAATTGGTCCGACAATTGTGGGGCACGTTTTTAACGCGCCCGAGATGGGCACGTTAAAAACGTGCCCCACACAATTAGGACTTGTACCCCGGCCGGATCAACAGCACCAAGCCCACGGATAGCAACGCCGTGCTCGCGAACGCGCCGAAGATCACGTTCAGCGGAATCCCCTGATCGCGCATCGCGCCGAAGCCCCAATCGGCGAAGCCGCCGCAGCCGATGCTGACGAAGTTCATGAGGCCGTAGCCGGTGGCGCGGAGGTGGGGGCGGACGATCTGGGCGAGGATGGGCATATTGTTGCAATCGAAGAATCCCCAGCCGAGGCCGAAGAGCATGAGGAACGCAATGGCGACGAGCAGCGTGCCCGCGTTGCCGATGCCGAAGAGGGCGGGGATAAGCAGTGACATACCGATGGCACTGACGGTAATGCGGCCGCGGACGTTGTGCTTCGCTGCGCTATCAGCGAGCCAGCCGCCCAGGAACGCACCGCCGAGCGCGGCGAGGTTGACGAAGAGCGTGGCGGAAACCCCGGCGCGGCCCTGGCCGATGCCGAACTGCTCCCGCAGGATCGCAGGCATCCAGTCGCGCACGACCCAGCCGGCGAGGGCGGGCAAGGTAAAATACAGCACGAGCAGGATGAACGAGCGGTTCGATAGCAGTTCGTAAGCGGAGGTCCACGGGGCGGACTTGATCGGCGGGGCCGCGTCGATCGCACGGGGGCGGTCCTTCAACAAGAACAAGAGCGGGATCGCGTAGAGCGCACCGACGAGCCCCGTGAGGTCGAAGGCGAACCGCCAGCCGAGTCGGGGTTCGTCTGCAATGTAGCCGGTGAATCCGCCGAGGATGACGCCGCAGTAAATGGCGGTCTGGTGGAGTCCGACGGCCCGCGAGCGCGTGGGGCCAGTGTGGTAATCCGCAATCAGTGCGAGCGCCGCGGGGATGTAGAACGCCTCGCTGATGCCCATGAGCGTGCGGGTCCAGAGCAGGCCTTCGTAAGTCGTCACCTGCCCCGTCGCGTAAGTAATAATCGACCAGCAGAACAGGCTGGCGCAGATGGTGTAGCGTCGGCTGAAGCGGTCCGCGATGTACCCGCCGAACGGGCTGAGCACGGCGTAGACCCACTTGAACTGGCCGAGCATGTACCCCCACTGCGTCTTCTTGTCCGGCCCGAACGGGATGTCCGCGGTCACGGAATCCATCATCGCGGCGAGCATCTGGCGGTCGAGGTAATTGAGCAGTGCCACGGGCAAAAGCAGCGCCACGGCGAGCCACGCTGTGCGCAGGCCCCGCGATTCGGGAGGGTTCATCGGTCCGCTTTCGGGGGAGGGAGAATCCAAACTTCCGGCGACCGCACGCCGGGCCGCACTTCGCCGCTCGGGATCGTCCAAGCGTTGTTCCAAACGACGAGCGGCACGGTCACTCGCGGGGCGGCGAGTTCACCGGCCGCGGTCCATTTTCCAGTCTTCGCATCGAATCGCAGAATCGCCTTCGAGAACCCGGGGTGCCGTTCGGGCGGAGTGTTCACGTTCGCGCCGTCATCACCGCCGAGGAGATAGAAGCCCGATGCATCCGCCGGTGCGGGTGACGGAGCGGCCGCGACCGCGTGCGGCAGATCGGCCACTCGCTGCCAACCGGTTTCGAGATCGAGCCGGTAGACATCCTTGAGGTAAACCCGTTCTGCCGTTTGGCCTTTCTGAACGAGATCGACCCCGCTCGCGACCCAGAACGCCCCGTCGAACGCCGCGGCCACTGAGAGCATTCGCCCGCTCGGCAATGACGGAGCCTCGCGCCACTTCGGCTCCGCGGCCGCGAGGTCGATTCGATACACGGTTTTCAAGGTCTCGGCCGCGTCCGGTTTCTCCAATCCGCCCGCCACGTACAACACGTCGCCGACGAGTGCCCCACACGCATTCGCCACGGGCTTGGATAACGGTGGTAACTGAGTCGTGACGAGCTTGCCCGCTTTCCATTCAAGCCGAAACGCCTCGGCATAATGGCGGTCCTTATCGCTGCCGCCCACGCAAATGAGGCTGTCGCGGTGTGTAACCGAGACGCCGTAGCCGAGCGGACGGGGGAGTTTACCGACGGTCTTCCATTCCCCGTCCGGCTTGTCCAAAGCGAAGACCGCGCCGTACCAAACCTTCGCCCCGCCCTCCCACGGTTTCTTGTCCGGAAAGTTCGCCCCGCCGGCGACGAGTAAAACGCCGCGGCTCACTCCTGCGAATGGCCCCGCAAAACCCTCTTTGTCCGGAAGCGACGGCAAGCGCTGCCACTCGCCGGGGGCGAAGGTCATTGCGAAGGCGAGAAGGGCGAGCATCGGGCAAGTCTCGGTTCGGTTCCCCTCTCCCCGCTGGGGAGAGGGGTGAGGGGATTCGCAGCCCGATCCCGTCACGAGGTTCTTCCGCTCGGCAAACTCTCCCCCTCACCCCCGGCCCCTCTCCCCAGCGGGGAGAGGGGAGAAAGAACCGGGTTTGATTCGGGAGAGTGCAAAGCGTACCACAATTAAGATGGAATCCCACTTAGCCCCCGGTGAATACACCGGGGGCGGACCCGTTGAACGCAGCCACCCGGACCAACGGCATGGGATGCACCCTTCGGTGGGACGCCCCCGGTGTATTCACCGGGGGCTAAATGTGAACGGCCCGGAACCTGGAACCGCATGACCACCCTCTACATCGACGCGGACGCCTGTCCCGTCAAGGACGAAGCCTACCGCGTCGCGAAGCGCTATTCCCTGAAGGTGATGGTCGTTGCGAACTCGACGATGCGAACCCCGACGGACCCGCTGGTGACGATGGTGGTCTGCACCGGCTTCGGCGCCGCGGACGACTGGATCGCCGAGCAGATCGGCACTGGGGACATCGCCGTGACCGCGGACGTGCCGCTCGCGGCCCGGTGCGTGGCGAAGGGAGCGTTCGTCATCAACTCGAAGGGCTACCCGCTGACCGATTCGAACGTGGGCGATGCCCTCGCCGTGCGGAACCTGAACGAAGAATTGCGCCCCAGCGGGGGAGCCTCGCGAGGCCCGAGCGCGATGACGCCCAAGGACCGCTCGCGGTTTTTGGCGAAGTTGGACGAAGCGGTGAATGCGTCGTTGAACGCGAAGAAGCGTGCGGGTCGGTAAGATTCTCGCGCAAAGTCGCAAAGATCGTAAACCGAGTTTGCACTTCTTTGCGCCTCTGCGCGAGGGCAATTTTGACGGGACTTCGTCGGCTACTCCTGCGGATACAGCGCCGTCGAAAGATACCGTTCCCCGAGGTCCGGCAGCACGACCACGATCGTCTTGCCCGCGGCTTCGGGGCGCTTGGCAATGGCGATCGCGGCGGCGGCGGCGGCCCCGCAGCTGATGCCGCAGAGCATGCCTTCTTCTTTCGCCAAACTCCGGGCCGTCTCGAAGGATTCGTCGTCCGTCACCTGCACGATTTCGTCCACGAGCACGTAGCCGCCGTCCTTCGCGCGCTTGAGGCCGTCTTGCAGCACGCCGGGAATGAAGCCCGCGCCGATCCCCTGGATCTTGTGGCGGCCCGGTTTGACCTCGTTGACGGGCACGCCTTGCACGATGTGCTGCGTGAGCACGGGGCTCGCAGTCGGTTCGACGGCGATGATCTTCACGTTCGGATTGCGCTGCTTGAACACCTCGCCGCAGCCCGTGATGGTGCCGCCGGTGCCGACGCCCGAGACGAAGTAGTCGAACTTTCCGCCGGTCGCGGTCCAGATTTCCTCGGCGGTCGTCTTGCGGTGAACCTCGGGGTTCGCGGGGTTCTTGAACTGCTGGGGAATGAACGCCTTCGGCTCGCCGCCGTGTTCCTTGAGAAGTTCCTCGGCGCGGGCGACGGCCCCGTTCATGCCCTTCTCCGCGGGCGTGAGGTGCAACTCCGCGCCGAACGCCTTCAGCAACCGCCGCCGTTCCAACGACATGCTCTCGGGCATGGTGATGACCAACCGATAGCCCTTCGCCGCGCACGTGAACGCGAGCCCGATGCCCGTGTTGCCCGAGGTCGGCTCGATGATGATCGTATCCTTGGTGATCTTGCCCGCCTGCTCCGCGGCCTCGATCATCGCCACGCCGATGCGGTCCTTCACGGACCACAGCGGGTTGAAGTTTTCCAGCTTGGCGATCACAGTTCCGACGCACCCCGCCGTCACGCGGTGGAGTTTGATCAGCGGCGTCCCCCCGATGCACTCGGTGATGTTGTCGTAAACCTTGGGACGGATCGTCGTGGTATCGAGCATCGCCGAGCCTCCGGGAGGGGAATCTTGATCGTAACGATCAAGTATTTTGCGTAATTCTACGGCAATGCTGAGAGAGTGGCGAGCCAATAACAATGCCAGTCAATGGGTTCACCGGCTCGGGAATCAATTCTCGTGGGGGTGGAACCTGCGGCTCGTCAATCACAATCGAGTTGACATAGCCGCCCCAGCTCCCCAAGCGTAAAACGGGCCGCATGAACGAACCCCTCGGCATCGCGCTCCTCGGCTGCGGTACGGTTGGCACGGGCGTGGCAAAACTGCTCCTCGAACGGACGGACCGCCTTGCCCAACGGGCGGGCCGGCCGCTCGAACTCCGCCACGTCGTGGTGCGCGAAGCGGGCAAGCCCCGCGGGATCGAACTCCCGTCGAGCGTACTCGGCACCGATCCGAAAGTCGCCCTCCGCGATCCGGCGGTCCACGTCGTCGTCGAACTCATCGGCGGCACGACGACGGCCCGGACTCTCGTGCTCGATGCGCTCGCGGCGGGCAAGCACGTCGTCACCGCGAACAAGGCGCTGCTCGCGCACCACGGGGCGGAGGTCTTCGACGCGGCCCGCGCCGCCGGGCGCGCCGTCGCGTTCGAGGCCGCCGTCGCCGGGGGCGTGCCGATCGTCCGAGCCCTCGCCGAAAGCCTCGCCGCGAACCAGATCACCGCACTGCAAGGCATCCTCAACGGCACGTCGAACTTCATCCTCACCAGCATGGCCGAGCGCGGAGCGACTTACGCCGAAGCGCTCGCCGAAGCGCAGAAGCTCGGCTACGCCGAGGCCGATCCCACGCTCGACGTGGACGGCTCCGACGCAGCCCACAAGCTCGCCGTGCTCGCCCAGATCGCCTTCGGGGTGCAGGCCCGCCCGGATCAAATCGAGAAGCACGGCATCGATACCATCGACCCGCTCGACATCCGCTTCGCCCACGAACTCGGCTACACGATCAAGCTGCTGGCGGAAGCGTGGCTGACGGGCACGCAGGTCGCCCTGCACGTCGCCCCCGTTTTGCTCCGCCATACGGACATGCTCGCGCGAGTCCGCGGGGCGTTCAACGCGGTTCAGGTCGTCGGCGATGTCGTCGGCGAGACGCTCTTTCAGGGCCCCGGCGCGGGGATGATGCCCACTGCGAGTGCCGTGGTGAGCGACGTGATCGACTTCGCCGTGGGCCGCGCCCAGCGCACCTTCGCCGCGGCCAAACTCTGGAGTGCCGAAGGCCGCGGCTTCACGGTCGAACCGTCCGAAAAAGTCCGCAGCCGGTTCTACTTGCGAGCCCTCGTCCTCGACCGCCCGGGCGTGCTCGCGGACGTCTGCCGGGTGCTCGCGGACGTGGGAATCAGCATTTCCAGCGTGATCCAGCACGAAGCCGTGGAAGGCCACCCGGATCAGGCGGTGCCGCTGGTCATCATGACGCACTACGCCGAGACGGGGAAGTTCCGCTCCGCGGTGGACCGCATCGACAAACTCCCCGCAATGGCCGGCCCCGCAGTCTACTACTCCGTGGACGACTGACGCGAGTCGTGGACTTCGGCCATCCTCACTTTGCGGTTCACACCTCGACGTTGTACGACGCCGCCAGCGGCTTCAAGTCTTCGAGCAGCGCCGCGGGCGTGCGGTAGCGGTCTTTCGGGGATAGGGCCAAGAGCTTCAAAACCACTTCCTCGACATCTGCGGGAATCTTCTTGTTGTACACCGACGGATTCACCAGTTGCCCTTGCTGGACGTTGTCCAAAATCTCCTGCGGGGAATCGCCGTTGAACGGCGGTTGGCCCGTGATGAACGCGTAGATCACCCCCCCTACCGAGTAGAGGTCTTCGGGTTCGTCTTGCGCGGCTCCGATCACATTTTGCTCGGGTGCCAAATACGGCAGGTCTGCGAGTCGCTTTTTCTCGCGAACGCTCTTGTAGATCTGGCTGCCCTGGAACGCCTTCACCACGCCGAGGTCGGTGAGCTTGTAAACCTGATCCGCGGTGCGGATGAGCACGTTGTACGGCGTGATGTGCGCGTGCGCGAGGTGGACGCCCATGCGGAGTCCCTGCTTCCAACTCGACTTTCCGCCGCCCGCGACGCGAGCCACCACCGCGGCGGCCGTTTCGCCCTCCACGAGTTCGCGGGCCAGCCAGCAGTGCGTTCCCGTGCGGCCCGCACCCACGATCGTCACGAGGTTGGCGTGGTGCACGGGGCTGACCGCTTTCGTCGCCGCGGCGAACCGTTCGAGCTCCTTCGACGATGCGGGGAACTCCGGCGGAAACACCTTACAGCGTGACGGGCAGATTCGTCTTCGTATCCGTGGCGCGGAAGGTTTTGCCGAGCAAGCCGGCGTCGGTCCATTCGTCCACGCGGAAGTGGCCGAGGACCTGCCCGACGAGCGGATCGACCGGCTTCGCCATGCGATTCGACGGCGGCGGGGCGGGGGTCGGAGCCTCGGCTTCGACGGCCGGTTCGAGCACTTCGAACCCGACGCTCTCCTCGGGCTTCTCCTCCTCGGGTGCTTCCGCGGCTGCCAATTCCATGCGGAGGTACGTGTTGCCCAGGCGAACGACGCTTTCGAGCGTTACGAGCGTCGGCCCGTCGATCTTGTTGCCGTCCACCATCGTCCCCGCGTCGCCTTCCTGGTGGGATACGATCACGTCGTCGCCGTCGATCTCGAACTTGCAGTGAACCCTCGCCACGTAGAGGTCGTGCAGCACGATGTCCGAGTAGCGAGCGCTCTTTCCGAGCGTTACCGCCCCGCTCAGTGGCAGGGGATAAATCCGGCCTTTATCCGCGCCGTCTTCGACGCGCAAGAACCGGGCCAGCGTCGGCTTCGCGGGCGGCTCGGGCGGCAGCGGATCGCTCAGGCTCGTCATCGTCTCCGTCGCGCCGCCGAACAAGTCCTCGACCACCGTCAGGTTCGCGTGGTCGAGTTGCAGCATTTCGCCCGCGCGCAATTCGCAAGACCCGTCCTCGGCTCCCGGCACTTCGACCACGGCGACGGCCGCATCGTCGTCCACCTCGATTTCGCAGCGGATCTTCGCGATCCGCAGGCCGTTGAGCGTGCCCTCCGCGCTCTCCGGCGAAGCGCCGATTCGGAGCGTGCCATCCTGGACGCTGAGGAAGAAGCGGTTGCGGTCCACGCTATCGACGACGAACGTTTTCTTCGGCACGAGCGTGCCCTCCTTCAGGGGGGAACTGAAGCAGGAAGTGAAACCGCGGGGGACCGCGGCAAGAGAAACTGCAAACTCGCCGATTCCGAGGGAAGTGTCAATCGCCGACGCGGCGGTTTGTGAAGAAGTGCAGGCCGGAGGACCATCCCCGCGGATCCTCCGGACTGTGATTGATGGATGTGGTGACAGGCCTCCCGGCCTGTCAAGGTTTGACAGGCCGGGAGGCCTGTCACCACACAAAGCATTACTGCTGCGGCGGGGCCGCTTCGCGGATCACGGCACCGCGGTCGTCGCTGAGCACCAGCACCGAGAACCGCTGGATCGCCTGGCGTTCGGGGGTGTTTACCGAGACGTAGTCGAACCGGCCGCGGAGGTCGGTGTAGCCGTCCTTGTGGAACTTCACCGAGCCGTCCGCGAGCTTGGCGTAGACCTTGACGTAGACCTTGGCGAGCGGCTTGGACCCGTTCGGATCGACCACTTTCACCTGGCCGTAGTTCTCGGTCATCGCCACGTTCATCGCTGCGGCGAAGTACGGCACGCTGCGGGTCTTGCCGGCACCGGTCACTTCCACGAGCACGTTCCGCTTCTGGAGGTTCTCCGGCAGCGGCACGTTCACCTTCTGCTGACCGGCGACGAGCTTCACTTCCTGGCTCGAGTTCGGCTTGGTGAACGCGAATTGGCCGCCGCCCTGCTGGGCGAACGGGCTGCGGCTGAAAAGCAGTTCCACGTCCATGAGGTAGTAGTTCACCGTCACGGCCGGGAGGTTCTGCCAGGTGACCGCCACGCCCTTGCCGTCGAGGGCGACTTCGAAGCCCGGCTCGGTCGCGGCGAGTTGGCCCTGGTTCTGGGCGGGGTCGGCACCGTCCACGACCTTCGGGGCCTTGCCCTGGGCTTCGTCCAAGTGCTGCCGCACTGCGGTGAACGTGTTCCGCCAGCGGTCCACGGGGTGGTCGGCGTAGCGGTCCGCGATCGCGCGGGCCCGGTCCGGTTCGTCGTCGAACATCGCCAGGTACGCGGCGCAGTAGTCGTACTGCATCCGCGTCGCCACGCGGTCCACGCTCACGCGAGCGAACGCCGCCTGGGCTTCGTCGATGCGGTCTTGCACCAACAAGTAATAGGTCGTTGCGAGCAAGTCCGAATCGTCGAGCGTCTTGCGGTACGTCAGCGTCTTGAGCAAGCGATGGTACTGCTCGTGGACCGCCGCGTTGACGATCTGGCGACGGTTGCCCAAGGCGTGCGCCCGAGCGTTGACGAGGGGCTTGTACTCCAGGTGCTCGTACTGGTGGCGGAGCACCGGATCGACGGTGAGCAGTGCCGTGTCGATCGGCCCGCCGACTTCGTTCACGATCTGCTCGGCGTGGCTGAAGAACTCCTTCGCCACGGCCGTCGCATTGTGGTGGACGGCGTAGGACCACGTCGTGTTGTGGTAAACGTGGCGGTCTTTCAACAGCACGATCGCGCGGTCGAAGAACGCCTTGTCGCGGAGGCGGAACGCGACCTTGTC